>Ga0310690_10011114_pt1 | contig 11137 bp, 15 predicted proteins | sample AusTroGonzalo_MG_2_FD_207661 | JGI IMG/M metagenome (GOLD analysis project Ga0310690, IMG submission 207661) | Bovine rumen microbial communities from tropical cattle in Woodstock, Queensland, Australia - Gonzalo_04 (v2) (version 2) | ecosystem: Host-associated > Mammals > Digestive system >...
CGGTAGATAATCGCGTATTTAATTGCGTTGTTGATTGTTTCTCTGTCGACTTCTGGAGACTTAAAGTTTAGGTTGTCTTTAGCGAGCGCGACATTAATAGCCATAAGGATGTTATATCCGCACGTGGCTTGGTAGGAGTCAATCTTTCCTACGATGGATTGGAGTCCGCGGCCAATGGCCCCGACATAGTCTGTCTGAGCGGCCATTAGGCTTTTAGGATTTCCGGCATTGTTTGGTTTTGAGATTTCGTTACCCATTTTATTTCCTCCTTCTAGTGGGCGACTTCAGCACCGATGTATTGAACGTTAAGTTCGTCGAGTGCTGCTCTAGTCTTGTGGTCTAATGATTCCATATTATCGACCAGAATTGGTAGAGGTTTTATGTTAAATCTTAAACAAACCTCTCGAATGAATTTTACACCTACATAGGTGCGTTCAGCATATGAGCCTTGAGCGAATGGAAGTTTGCTAAATGGAAGAATTGGGTAACAGACATCCTTGAAGACATCGTCGCCGACTCCTTCTTCTAAAAGGCAAACAGTAATGCCCATTGCTTTCTTAAAGAATGCGTTTGCTCGCTTGGAAACCGCGACCGCGAACTTATCGATGAGAGCCTCTTTGCTTTCGATCTCTTTTAGTTTCTTTGTGGTTTCCTTTTCTAGTTGCTCAGCCTCTTCCTTAATGCTTGGGAAGTAAGTGCGCGCAGCCTTACAGGCCTCAAGTTTTGCTTTCTCAGCCTTCTTTTCTTTGGCGACCGCAGCGGCGAGTTCGTATGGGTCTTTCTTGTCTTGGCCATTTACCACATTGAAGACCGCCATTGATTGTTGGTTGGCAATAGCAGTAAAGTCTAATTCGGCCAGGTCGTAGAAAAAGCGGCGGAGGTCTTTAGGCGCGAGCGAATCAAAGTATAAAGGATTGAGTAAGAAACGAACAATGTCAAATGTTCCTTTTTGGTTCAAGACAATGTCGCTCAAGCCTAGTTTCGCGTAGAGTCTGGCCTCGCCATTTTTGATGGTTTTTGTTTCTTCTCCGTCAAAGAGAATGGTAACCGTTGGCTTACCGTCGACAAGTTCACATCTTCTTTCAAAAGTGAAGTCGTCAAACTCTAACTTAACAGAGATTGCAGGTTGTACTTCGCCTTTAGAAACAATGGTCATGTTTTCTCTGTTGTCAGCGGAGCCATCGATTGCTTTGCCTGTGAAGGCCCAGTGTATCGCGCTAAGTGTATTAGTCTTACCCATCATGTTTGGGCCGCTAATGACCACGTTGTTTGCGCCTACACCTAAAGTAGCATTTTTAACGTTGCGAAAATTGCTAATACTAAAACGTTGTAGTTGGGACATATTCTCTCCTTCTCCCTCTGCATTTGTGCTGACTTGGGACAGCCTTTAGGTAGCATTAAGAGGAGCCTTTAATTGAAGAAGGCCCTCACATTATCTGGCAGGTGGTATTCCTTGCCTTCATAGTCGCGCATCTTATAGTTGCTTTCGACATAGTCTTGCATCTCTTTGTAGGTATTAAAGAATTTGCAGGTGTTATAGAAGTTAAAGGAATAGTCAACCTTACCAGTTGAGTAATTCATAAATCTATGGAGTTCCGCGCGAGCATAGCCGCTGCGGGTTCTTTTGGTTTCAATTAAAACTGTCTTGACCATGAGCCGCTCCCTTCTAGCCAATCTCGGCTCCCATGATGTTTGCGGCCTCACAGAGCGCGAGCAATTTTGCGTTGGCGATTCTGACTTCTGGGTCTTTTTCGACTAGGTCGTAGAAGGCAACCCAGTCTTTATCCTTGAGTCCAGGATTGGCCTTTCTAACTTCGTATTTGGCCTTTCTTTCAGCGGCGTGGTACTCTTCCCTGGCCTTGACACACAAGGCGGTGAGTTTCTCTCTCTTTTCGGTTAATGTTTCCTTTGCCATATTTTCTCTCCTTTGGCTCATCGAGCATCATTAATGTAGCGTTATATTCGATAGGTTGCAACAGTTATTTAAACTTTTTTTCAAGGCTCCAACGAGTGCGCGCGCTACGTTAATAATGAATCTAACGCGTATTTAAATTAATTTAATTGAATAGAATTTAATAGAATCTAAAAGAAATTAACGAATTGATAAATCAATTCCTTATTAAAGATTAAAAATAGAAAGGAATTTTTGCCTTTTATATATTTATATATAATTTAAGGACTTATTACTCTTGATCACAAAAAAGTTATCAATAAAACAAAAAGAAGGTTCTATCTTGTGAAAAATTATAGTTTTGCTACAATATTTTTGGAGATTCAGTGGTTTTCTCTCATTCGCTCATTTACTCCTTTTGTAAAGAGCCACCACCGGGTCTCTTTTAATCTATTTATAACTTAGAAGAAGTAATAAATACTATTACTGAGAATAAATAAAATAATACGCGTGAGGAGCGAGAGGAGGCGGTTCTTTCAAGCAAATCGGCTCACGCTTTTTCTTTTGCAATCACATTATTTCGTGTTAAACTAGTTGATGAAATGAGAGACTATTTTCAATGGCTAAAAGAAAGTTAGAGATCAAAGCAACCCAGACACAAATCGACACTTTGCATACAAAACTAGCGGCTGGTGCGCCTTTACAATTAGCCTTACAAAGCGCGGGCATTTCTATCGCCACTTACTGCTACTGGGTAGCCATTGCAAGTATAGTCATTACAGTAAAAGACCAGGAAGAAATAGATGAACTTGAGGCACTCGCTCAAAGCGGTGTTTCTGTTTCTGGTGTGCGCGACATGGCCGCGGCCTTAGTTAAAGGAAAGCGCACAGGCTTAGGAGCCTATGTGGAGCCAAAGCAAGAGTCTATTCTTCAATACAAAAATAGCCGCAGGTTCCGCAAGTTCGCGGATCAAGTTTATGAAATCGTCCAAAAGTGCAACCAGGAGAGGAGCGAGTACGCGACAAAGCAAATAGAACTCGTCAAGGTTTCCACCCTTAAAAAGAATGGGATCAACCCTTCAGGTGCCATGTGGTGGCTTGAACGTAATCTTCCGGACTTCTTTGCTAAGCCTAGCGACAAGCCAGAAGAAGAGCAAACAGCCGATGTCGGCGGTATTCCAGCCATTGAGGTGGAATTTATCAACCCAGACACTCCGGCCCAACGTGACCGCTTGCGCGAGATAGAAGAAAAAATACTAAATGACAGTAAAGTAGGAGGCAAGGCCTAATGGGAACTAAACTCGCCATGCCGCTTTTCTGTAAAAAGATTTTAGACAGCGACATTTCTTACATTCTTCTTTATGGCGGCCGAATTGGAGGCAAGACAAACAACACCGCCAAAATCGGAAACTTGCTTATGTTGATGAATCCTTACAGCGACGGAATCGTGGCTCGTGTTTCCTACGGTTCTCTGGGTGACTCTTCTTATGCTGAAGTCCAGGCCTCCATTGAAGAAATGGGAGAAAGCATCGCGGAGCAGTTCAAATTCAAGCGATCACCTTTAAGAATCGAAAGAGTCGGCAATTCTGGCACTATCTACTTCATTGGTTATGGTGGCTCCAACACTTCCAGAACAAAGTCAATTAAAACAAAGCACAAGATCAAGTTTGTTATTTTGGAAGAAACACAAGAATTAAAGAACGAGGAAAACTTGCAACAGGCCCTCGCCTCCTTCCGTCGTCACTTTGGCGAAAACGTGAAAGTCTTTATTCTTGGCAACCCTTATCCACAGAAGGTGCATTGGTTCTCTAAGTTTATCGAGCAGCACAAGTTCGACCCGGACTGGCTTGTGATGAATGTCACATATTTGGACATCCTTCCTTTTGTCAACGACTACGACTTAAAAGAAATTCTCAAGATGAAATTAAACAACCCGGAATATTACCGCTGGTTCTACCTGGGAGAAATGACCGGTGGATTCGGCATGGTCTATCCAATGTTTAGAAGAGAAAAGTATACAATTACACCTAGCGAGTGGGAATACGTGCTTGCGAACTCTAACATCAGGCCGGTGGGCCTCCTGGTAGGCGGCGACGGAGCGGTCAACAACGACTGCACTTCATTCGTTCCTGGTGTCCTCTTAAACAACGGACAAGTGGTTATTGGCCCGATCTTCAATCACGATCCAAAGAGAGACGGAGCGGTCGGCTACCACCAGTTAGTGCAAGACAAACTTCTTTACTGGTTTGAAAAGGTGGCCGGTATGTTCCACCTCGGCACTTTGATGGAATTCTCAATGATGCCTAACAGCACGCGAAACCTTCCTGTCTGGTTTAGAATCGATAGTGCCGCGGCTGACTTAATTGCTGAGGCCCGATTCTTCTTAGGAGGCAGAGCAAGTGTTGGCCCAGTTAAAAAAGACCACGTGCCTCAAATGGTGGCCACAGTTCAAAGCGCAATTCTTAACGAAAACATAGTTATTATCAACTACGGTGGAGAGCATAATTACACTACAAACAAGTTCGAGCGCACAGATAGTAACCTACTATGCGACCAATTAGAGTCATTAATCTGGAACGAAAAGCAGGATAATTACGACCCAAGCGTGCCAAACGATACATCCGATGCCTTCACTTATTTGATAACTTCCTGGTTCAAGAACCCAGAAAACATCCAATATTTCAATATCGCAAAAATGAAAAATAGACAAACGCTCTTGATAAGCGATATACTAAAGAAAAGGAGTAAATGAATTTTATGAATGAGAAGAAAAACGAACCTTTACAACCAAACAACGAACCTGAAAAGGAACAAGTAATCGAAAAGCCTCTTGATGCCACACCAGAGAACGTGCAAAAAGTCAAAGAGGCCATCGCTGAAGAAGTCCGCCAAGAGGCCGGCATTAGCGACGAACAAGCGGAGACTTTCAGACAAATGTGCCTGGAGGCTGAAATGCCCGTCGAGTTCTTAGACAAAGACTTTAAACTCGGTAACCAGGAGTTAGACATCCGCAAGTTAAGTCAACGCAACTTCAAGCAGATGATTTTTAGAACTCTTGTCCTTCAAAACGTCTATTTAAAAAACCTCACAACCAGTTTAATCGACATTACCCGCTTATTGCTCATTAAACTTGACCACGACGGAGTCGAAGATATCGTCGCTGCTACTGACGACATCATTGAAAAAATCGCGGAGCAAAACAAAGTCCACGACTTAAAGAAAAAGCAACAAGCACTCGTTAAACCTGAAGAAGAAAAGAAAAGTAATTAAAATAAATAATTAAAGCGGAGGTAGATATGGCCGAAGAAAAAACCAAGCAAGCAGTAGATAGCCAAATCCTAAACATTGGGGTTTCAGCCTTCCAGAACTCGCTTGCTAACGCAGTAAACGATACTTACTCTTATGCGAACTCATCGCTCTTTTGTACGGTGGTCGCAAGTTACTATAAAGACTATGCCTGGCGATATGTAAGACCAGCCTGCCAATGGCTCGATGGCTACGTTCCTTCTTTGCACTGGGGCGGCTCCGGCATGGTTTCGACTCGTATTGCCTCCTCTTTAATTAACGGTCTAGCAAGAACGATCGTCGGCGAAAAACTCGTCTATAAGATTATCGGCAAAAACGACGAGGCCTCTCTTGATACCTTAAAGTTTGTCTCAAAGTGGGGCGACACAATGGAAATTAAGAGAGCAGTCAAAAATGGCATTGCTTTCGCTTTAGCAATCGGCACCGCTCTCCTCAAGGCTAACCGCCGCGACAATGGCGACGTTTGGTGGGAGGCTGTCCGTTTCGATAACTGCTTTTACCTCGCCAACGCGAGCAACGAAGTCAAAGAGGCCACATTCCTCTTGCGCTCCTACACAGATACGCGTTCAAGAGAGAAAGAAAACGTGACTCAATACTTCCTTGCTGAGCATAGATTCTGGAAGTACTACAAGCCAGAAGTCAGAGAAACAAAAAACCCAGATGGAACATTCACTCATGAAGTTATCCACAAAAAAGGCGACAGAGATGCAATGGTCGAGTACAAGGTGTACAGAGCCAGCGCGGAATCTTTAAACAATCTAATGGCCGGTTCTGCTGGCCGCTCCTCCGTTGGCTGGAGCGAAATCCCAATCGAAGTTAGAAAACTAATTAGAGAAGACTATAACTTGATAAGAATCAACGAACCACAAAAGTTAGGCTTTGCCAACTTAGCGGTCGAGGCTCTTCTTAACGACAGCGGCGACATTTCAATTCCTACCGGCTCCAACTTTGGCCGCGGCTTAATCGTTCCTGTTATCGACGACTTTGTTATGTACGAAGTGGCCGAGTCCTACGCTATTCGCGATATGTACTTAGGCAAAGGCACAGTCTATGTTCCTAAAGGCTTATCCTTAGGCGGCATGGGCGGCGGAATGCCAATCAACATTAACAACAGCGTTCCAGCAGGCGACGTGATCCAACCTTCCGCTGCTGAGCCAGGAGAAATCAAGTTCGACGGTGGAAACAACGTGCCTGGTGGCAACAAGAACCCACAAGCCTTCATTCCTCAATTTGAAAACCCATTAGAAGGAATGGAAAACAAATACGAGACCATTCCTGGTGTCGCTCCAGAAGATCAAGCGGTGGTGGTTAACCAATTTAATCTCCGCGCTCAAGAGTGGCAAATGGTGCAAGAAAATTGCTTGAAGAGGATCGCAGTCAAGTGGGGCATGAGTCCAAAGATTATGGCCTCCTTCTTAGCGCAAGGCCAAGTCCAACAAACCGCCACTCAAATCGACAGCGAAGACGACATCTCCATTTCCTTCATCGAGCAAACTCGCTCTAACTTCAAGCCAGCGATTAATAGGCTCTTAGAGACCACGCTCAATTACTACGGAAAGTCACATGACGTTGACATTCAATTCGCAAGTCCAAGCATTGTGAACAAAGATAGAATCTTAGATAGAACTCTAAAGAAACTAGAGGCAGGCTTAATCGATATCGAAGAGGCAATCCGCGAGATCAACCCAGACGAAGACGAAGAAACCATCCAAAGCAAGATTCAAAAGGCCCAGGCCCAACAAGCCGCGATGATGCTCGCTCAGCAAACAGAAATGGATGCCGCTGGCGGATTCGGGAACAACTACGACGACTTAGGCGGCCAGAACTTGAAAGGCTCCACTAATCCAGTACAATAATTATTAGTTCAAAAAGTTTGAACAAATCCTATGGCAACAAACGATTTATACCAATCAACATTCATGCCGATTTTTCAAAAGGCCGAAACTAAGATCAAGTCACTAATCTTAGCGGCTTTTTTGTATGCGACTTCGCTCCTGGTTTTAAGAACTCAAATCGACGGAGTTATTGCCTGGGTTAACAAAAAGATACCCGGCGACCTCAAAGACAGAATGGCTTATATTAGAGGCCTAAAAGCGACCAGCGAGAAGTTCATCTTGCTTTACTACAAAAAGCCACAAATCGCCTACAAACTAGCAAAACAAAGCCTCGACCAGGCTGTGCCGAAAGGAAAAACCGCACCAACGGTAAAGAACCCGAAGGAACTATTAGATTTGGTTACTGATAAAAACAGAATGTGGCCTGAGGCGAAGGCCTCGCCAAACGTAGTGGACTATCCTAAAGTGCTAAAAAAGAAGATAGAAGAATTATCTCAGGCACCCGCGGTTACCTACGAACCAGGGAAGAAACCGATCAGCCTCTGGCAAAAGGCGGAACTTGAGGTTCGCTATGACCACCAAATGGAAATGCTCGACGAACTCAAAAAAGAAGGTGTCAAGTATGCCTGGACTTCTAGCCACCCGGACTGCTCCAAGAGATGTGAACCGTGGCAAGGCAAACTCATGGACTTAGAAAACCACGCAAAAGGCCCAAACCACCAGGTTACCGCTCTTGACGGACACCCGGTTTACTCTTTGGTTGACATCATGGCCAAGACCGACAAGTACGGATACCACAACAACATCATCTGCGGGTTTAACTGCCGCCACAAACTCATACCTTACAAAGAGGGCGTTTATGGCCCAAAACAGTACACCGAAAAAGATGTAGCCAAGCAGCGCGCAATTGAAGAACGTATCCGCCAAATGGAGCGAACAATCCGCGCTGAGGCAACAAAGGCCCGACTCTTTTTTGAATCGGGAGAAATAAAAATTGCAAAACAGTTACAAAATCGTGTTAAAATACTTGTATCAAAATATAAAGAGTTCTGTAACTACCACGGTTACGCCTGGAACGAGTACAGAATTGAAATCTAGAAGGAGAAGTTATGGCATATAAAAATCCAATAGAATTAGCAGAATCAATCGCTGCTGGAGAAAAAAAGTGGGCACCTAAAGAATTTGTTAATAAAGGGAGTGTTTTTGCTGGAGATTCTCCGTGGTATAGTTTCAAAGATGGTGACTATTCCGGAAGTGCCAAAGTTTATGACACTCCATCCGAGTATGGAATCAACAATGGTCGAGTTTCTAAATTCGAATTAAGATACAAAGATAAACCAATTTTAAATTACGATAGAGGCTGGGACACTCCAGATGGCAAGTTTAAAATCGATCCACAACATCAAGAATTCTATGATAAGATTTTATCGTTCCTTGATGCCTACGGTTTAGAATAGGAGGTAAAGAAGTTTTATGGCTCTTAAAGATTCACGTGCGCTTGCTGAAAAATTAGCAGGAGCAAATATTGATCCACAAATCTTCGCTGCTGGCGACGAAAAGAAAACCCGAATAATTGCAAACAGATATGGAGAACCGGCCGGCTCTATCGAAACAGAAGAACCATACGTTGCGCTGCCTCATCAATGGAAATATAAAAATCCATCACTGCAAGCCGCCGCAATTCAAGATGAGCAAGCCTATACTCCATTCAAAGTGGACAAGAAAAAATACCCAGATGTAGAAGAAACTCCATACGGTTTCATCTTTAATGTTAACGGTCGCTCTATTACTGATGCTAAAGAGCAAGCCAGACAAACAATGCCTGATCACTTCAAACCTGACCGCAACTACGGTTTCACGTTAGAAGTCGATGGCGATGAGGCCTATTATGAAGATTTCGACCAAGCCTACAAGGCTGCGAAAGGAATCAAATAATATGGCACACAAGAACCCACTCGGCCTCAGCGACGAAATGGTCGCACAGTTCGAACCAAAACCTAACGAACTCCAAAACGTCGTCAATTACATAAACGACAAGAACAAGCCAGCCGCTCCAACCCAACCAAGCGACGAAGAAACTCTCAAGCGCAAACAAGCCTTAAAAGAGCAAATTCTCAAGGTTAGAGATACAGGCTTAACTAATATGTTTCATGCCGACAACGTTTCTAAAATCGCTCAAAGCGCGGGCCTTCAAGAACTCGCGGACTACATTGCGAACAACAGAAACGCTTATATTCAATTCATTTTACATGGTGGGCCTGACGACCTTCCTAATATCTAAACTATGGCAAACTTCAAGACTTCGCTAGGCCAGAGCGACGACATCCTGGTCGGACAAGAAAACGAAAGCAGAAAGGGTGGCTCAAACAGACATCCTAATGTTTTTTATGTGGACAAAGCGGGAAAGAAGTGGACATACGACGATCCTGAAATCAAGGCTGCCTTTAAGGAACTAAACCGCCGCGGCTTAGAAGAGCCAACGATTGGCTTTGAAGATGGCCAGTTGGTAGATTACCGCGACGAGGCTAGAAGGGCCAAAGGCGACGAGTGGATTCGCCAAGAAACAGCAGATCAAACAAGAAAGTATAATCCGCTCCGCGAGAAAAAGATTCATTTCATTTTTGGCAATGGCGGAACCGGCAAATCTACTTATATTAGAAATAACGATTTAAACAATGGCGCGTACCTTATGGACTCTGACGAGTTCGTCGAAAACAGAATTGACGACACTAACGACAGCAACCCAGAGCGCGCATTAAATACCTTTAAGGTTCATGAGGAATCCTCTCTTTTGAGAGATAAAATGTTTGAACCGTTAATCGCTCAAGGCTACAACATCGTTTCTCCAAAGGTTAAGCCAAAACTTAGCGACATAAAGAAGTTTAAAGACTTAGGCTATAAAGTCGGGGCCACCTTCCTCGATGCCGACCTGGACACAAGTTTAACCCGCGGCCTTAAAAGGTACGTGGAAGATAGAAAAAGGCTTGTGCCTACTTCCGCCTATGTTCCTCAGGATAAGTTAAGGGCCATGTGGAAAGAAGTCGTGGACTCTGGTTTACTAGACGAATACTACGACTACGATGCAAGCGATCCTTCTTATAAATTAAAACTTTTAAATTCGTTTAAAAGATAGTTGCAACCATTGACTAAAAACGCTATTATAATGCTGCCTGAAGGAGGGAAAAAGGCATGAAAGATTATAGCGAAAAAGACAAAATGTTATGCGAGGCTATGGGAGCCTGGGCATCTCAATTCACAGAAGAATTCATCAATGAGACAATTCTTCCTAACGCGGAAAAAGCGTTAGCAGACCCAATCGTGAGATACTTCTTAGAAAAGTGGAAAAAGGCCCACGATTACAGAAAGAGTGACGAATTCCACCTCGCCGAAGTCATCAAGGGAACCTTCAAAAACGGTTACGACAAGGATTACACCTTCAAGAGAAACATTCTCGACTGCTCCGTCAAGTACAACGATATCCTGATGGACATCTTCATGAGAGTCTACGGAAAGAAGGAGGAAAAGTAATATGGCTGAAGTCTTATTACCGGCTCCAAAGTGGCCATACTGGAAACTAACCAGGATGGGCGAGTTAAGAAGATACAAAAAAACATTCCGTCCAATGAATGGCTTTCTCCGTTACTGCGGCGAAAAAGTCGAACCGCCAGAGAAAGAACTAAAAGAATACATCAAGAAATTAAAGGAGGAAAAGGAGGATGGCAAAAGTTATACATAAAGGGGTAGAACTTCCGTTTGAACTTCCAATTGAAGTACCAGAAATTCCAGAAAAATATTTTGAGATACTTCCTCCATTACCACCAAAGGTCAAAAAGGAGGCCTTGATTCTAACGGTCGATGGAGAAACGGGAGAATTAGTGTACCATTACAATCCGTACTACGACTACTAAAAATTAAACCAAAATTGCCGGGCCGGGGTGCCTGGCTTTTTTTTGTGTTGTTAAATGCTGCTTTTTGTGTGTAAAATAAGAAGTAGTTAAATAAAAGGAGAGATAAACATGGTCTCATACGATAACGAAGATGCAATCGTGGTTACTGAACCAACAGAAATAGAAGTTGCTCCTGCTGAAGGAACAGCGGAAGGCAGC
>Ga0310690_10011116_pt1 | contig 11135 bp, 7 predicted proteins | sample AusTroGonzalo_MG_2_FD_207661 | JGI IMG/M metagenome (GOLD analysis project Ga0310690, IMG submission 207661) | Bovine rumen microbial communities from tropical cattle in Woodstock, Queensland, Australia - Gonzalo_04 (v2) (version 2) | ecosystem: Host-associated > Mammals > Digestive system >...
AACTGAGACCTATTACGGCCAAGTGGAGTACGAATTCGAGATAGAATCCTATTCGTATGACCTCATGGAATGGGAGGAGATCAACCGCACCTTCTCAGGAAGGAACACCATACACCTGAAACTCTACCGCTCAAAAGGTGGCACAAACTTCATAGAGCCACGCAACTAATATAATTGAACGTATGAAAAAAAAAGGTGTATTATTATTGAGCATGCTTCTGCTGATGTTGGCAGGATGCAACAGTGATGATGATGAAATCACTATCCATGACAAGAACATCCTGGGCTATTGGGAACGGGAAAGTGACAAAGAATGGGGTACAGGAGGATTATTATTCGCCTCAAATGGTGAAATCAAGATATGGGAATACGCTATCCGATCTGCCGATGACTCTGGCCCACTTACATACTCAGAAAGGCACTGGGGTTATTTCTGGTTTGATGATGAGGGAAGGATATATATACAAAATCGTACAAAAGATTCTTCCCCAAATCCCGATGAATCATATTATGCTGTTACAAGCTTGACCAGAACCCGTTTGGTAATCCGCATATATGGAGGCTTCGCAGGAACCTCACTCGAAGAAGGATTTGATGAAGTCTTTATGAAAATGACTAATATGCCATACAAATAATAATATTCCATAATACCAAGTGATACAATGAAAAGAATCTGCCAACTATTAGGAATGACAGTCGTGCTGAGTTTGGGGCTGCAATCATGCTCTTCTTCAGATGACGATGTGGATCTTGGCGAGGCCAAGCAAGTGATTAACATGTTGTCGGAGCCAGTTCCCATCATACTGACCCCAGAGCAACGGGTGTTTGCCGAGGACAACAACAGTTTTACCCTCAACTTCCTGAAGACCGTCAACGAGACGGATCAAACTGGGAAGAGTTTTATCTACTCGCCCCTGAGCATCACCTACGTCCTTGGGATGGTGAACGATGCCGCTACGGGCCTGACAGAGAAGGAGTTAGAAGAGACGCTCGGCTTCCACGAGGGAGGCATCCAGGCCGTAAACGACTACTGCAAAAAGCTCATCGACGGCCTGCCAAAGGTGGATAGCAATGTGACGCTGAACATCGCCAACGCCATCTTCCTGAACAAGAACTTCACCCTGAAACCACAGTTCACGCAGGACATGCAGACCTACTACGACGCCAAAGCCGAAGCCCTCGACTTCTCCGCATCGAGCACCCTCGATCGCATCAACAGCTGGGCGAAGGAGAAAACCAACGGTATGATACCCACCATCCTCGACGAAATAGACCCCTCGATGGTGTCGTACCTGCTCAACGCCATATATTTCAAGGCAGACTGGGCCTCGAAGTTCGACCAAAAGAACACGAAGGACGAGACATTCACCACAGAGAAAGGCAGCAACAGCACTACCATACCCATGATGCATCAGAACGTGCTCATCAACTATATGAAGAACGACACCTACTCAGCCATCGAGATGCCCTACGGCAACGGATTGTGGAACATGGTCGTCATGATGCCAGAGGAGGGCAAGACCGCCGATGACGTCATCGAGCGTCTGACAATGTTCGGAGTGTACCCCATGTTGTACGATGACATCGACGGAAGTCTCAGCACTTGGGTTTTCAGCCCCTACGAGGTAGACCTGAAGCTGCCACGCTATGAGACAGCCTCGGATACGGATGATATGGCAGGTGGTCTCATCGGACTGATGCAGAAGATGGGCATCAATCGCGCTTTTGTAGATGGACAAGCAGAGATTCCCAATATGTGCGAACTGCCTGTCTATATCGACATGATGCGCCAGAAGGCCAAGATCAAAGTCAACGAAGAGGGCTCTGAGGCCGCTGCTGTGACTGTGGCTGGGGTGAATTGTACTTCAATGGGTTCAGGCCACATCGAGTATCCCAAGGCCACTTTCCACGCTAACCGCCCCTTCGTCTATGTGATAAGCGAGTGGTCATCAGGCGTTATCCTCTTCGTGGGCAAGTTCACGGGCGAATGAGCGCCACCGAAGCACTGAAAAAGAACAGGAATCCCGCCTGCCCCGTATCGGAAGCAGGCGGGATTATCCGTATCTTTCCAGATGATCGGAAACAGTCATACGCATGAACAAAATAATTAATGAGCATTATCGAGTCCATTAATGCGCATAAATGAAGCCGATAATGCGCATTATCGGGGCAAATAATGCGCATTATCTGAACCGGCCATGCGGATAGCCTCTGAAAAGTACCTCCTCATCCGCGTCCGCCAGGCTCTGCCGCAGGCCTGATGAAGGGGCGCAAGAAACCGTGCCAATCTCATTTTCTGTGAGAATCTGTGAAATCTGTGGCTCAATTCTGCGGGAGTTTAAAAGAAATTTCGTACCTTTGCACCCAAAATAAACAAATATCATTAAAATGACACAAGCAATTCAAAAGACACTCAGAGACTCCGCCGCCATGCGCTGGACGGCGCTGCTGCTGCTGGCGCTGGCCATGTTCTGCAGCTACATCTTCATGGACATCCTCTCCCCCATCAAGGACCTGATGCAGGAGACGCGCGGCTGGGACTCCACCGCCTTCGGCACGATGCAGGGCTCGGAGGTGTTCCTCAACGTGTTCGTCTTCTTCCTCATCTTCGCCGGCATCATCCTCGACAAGATGGGCGTCCGCTTCACCGCCGTGCTCTCCGCCGCCGTCATGCTCGTCGGAGCCTGCGTCAAGTGGTACGCCGTCAGCGAGTCGTTCATGGGAAGCGGCCTGGAGACATGGTTCACCGAGCATCTGAACTACATCCCCGTGTTCGACGAGCTCGGCGTCTCGCCCTTCTATGAGGGCATGCCCGCCTCGGCCAAGTTCGCCGCCTGCGGATTCATGATCTTCGGCTGCGGCTGCGAGATGGCCGGCATCACCGTCTCACGCGGAATCGTGAAGTGGTTCAAGGGCCGCGAGATGGCCCTCGCCATGGGCTCCGAGATGGCCCTGGCCCGCCTCGGCGTTGCCACGTGCATGATCTTCTCACCCTTCTTCGCCCGCCTCGGCGGTCAGGTCAGCGTCACCCGCAGCGTGGCCTTCGGCGTGGTGCTCATGTGCATCGCACTCATCATGACCATCGTCTACTTCTTCATGGACCGCAAGCTCGACTCCCAGACCGGCGAGGCCGAGGAGAAGGACGATCCGTTCAAGGTGTCCGACATCGGGAAGATCCTCTCCGACCTCGGCTTCTGGCTCGTCGCCCTGCTCTGCGTACTCTACTACTCGGCCATCTTCCCCTTCCAGAAATACGCCGTGAACATGCTGCAGTGTAACCTCACACTGACGGCCCCCGACGCCGACTCGTTCTGGGCATCCTCCTCGGTGACCATCATCCAGTACATCATCATGCTCATCGTGGCTGCCGCCGGCTTCGCGTCGAACTTCCAGAAGAAGGCAAACATGAAGTACGGGCTGCTGGCCCTCTCTGTCGTCGCCCTTGTCACCTATTGCTATATGGGCTACATGCGCCAGTCGGCAGAGTCCATCTTCGCCGTCTTCCCCCTGCTCGCCGTGCTCATCACCCCGATCCTCGGCTCTTATCTCGACCACCACGGCAAAGCCGCCTCGATGCTCGTCCTCGGCTCCGTGCTCCTGATAGCCTGCCACCTGACGTTCGCCTTCGTCCTCCCCATGTTCAAAGGCAACGCCGTCGGAGGCATCATCATCGCCTACGCCACGATCCTCGTGCTCGGAGCCTCCTTCTCCCTCGTCCCCGCATCCCTCTGGCCCTCAGTGCCCAAGCTCGTCGACGCGAAAGTCATCGGATCGGCCTACGCACTGATCTTCTGGATCCAGAACATCGGCCTCTGGCTCTTCCCTCTGCTCATCGGCAAGGTGCTTGACGCCACGAACCCCGGCGTCACCGACCCCACGCAGTTCGACTATACCGCCCCGCTGGTGATGCTCGCCTGCCTCGGCGTGGCAGCACTCATCCTCGGCTTCGTCCTGAAAGCCGTCGACCGCAAGAAGGGCATCGGCCTCGAGCTGCCGAACATCAAGGAATGATTTATTCATCAAGAATTTGAGAATTAGAGAATTATAGCTCTGATAACGACTCACAAATTGGGCTTGCCACAAGAAATTCTCTAATTCTCAAATTCTTGATAAGATAAAAACTTGAAATAGATAAATAGAAGATATGAAAATAGGATTCGACAACGAGAAATACCTCAAGATACAGTCAGAGCACATCCGTGAGCGCATCGCCCAGTTCGACGGCAAGCTCTATATGGAACTGGGCGGCAAGCTCTTCGACGACCACCACGCCTCCCGCGTGCTGCCAGGCTTCAAGCCCGACTCCAAGCTTCGCATGCTCGCCCAGCTGAGAGACTCCATAGAGATCGTCATCGTGGTCAGTGCCGACGACATTGAGAAGAACAAGGTCCGCGCCGACCTCGGCATCACCTACGACGAAGACGTGCTCCGTCTGCGCGACGAGTTCATGAAGCGCGAATTCATGGTGGGCTCCGTCGTCATCACACACTACCACGGACAGCACGCCGCAGACCAGTTCCGGCATCGCCTGGAGCGCGAAGGCATCAAGAGCTATTTCCACTACCCCATTGACGGCTATCCCCACAACGTAGAGCTCATCGCCAGCGACGAGGGCTTCGGCAAGAACGACTTCGTGGAGACCTCGCGGCCGCTGGTCATAGTGACCGCCCCCGGTCCCGGCAGCGGGAAAATGGCCACCTGTCTCTCGCAGCTCTACAACGAGAACAAGCGTGGCGTCCGTGCAGGTTATGCCAAGTTTGAGACCTTCCCCGTGTGGAACCTTCCGCTGAAACATCCCGTGAACATCGCCTACGAGGCAGCCACTGCCGACCTGAACGATGTGAACATGATCGACCCCTTCCACCTGGAAGCCTACGGCAAGACGGCAATCAACTACAATCGCGACATAGAGATCTTCCCAGTGCTGAATGCACTCTTCGAGGGCATCTACGGCGAGAATCCCTATAAGTCGCCGACGGATATGGGCGTGAACATGATCGGTTTCTGCATCTCAGACGACGAAGTCTGCTGTGAGGCCAGCCGCAACGAGATTATACGCCGCTTCTATGACGCCACCAATAAGATGGCCGACGGCGCCGACAATGAGAGCGAGGTGAACAAGATCCGCCTGCTCTTCAATCAGGCGAAGATATCCACTGCCACCCGAAAGGTCACCGTGGCTGCCTACGAGAGGAAAATCCAAAGTGGTCATACCGCCGCAGCCATCGAACTCGAAGACGGGACCATCATCACGTCGAAATCTTCTCCACTACTTGGATGCTCGGCCGCCCTGCTGCTGAACGCCACTAAGTATCTGGCTGGCATCGACCACGAGGCCAAGCTCATCTCGCAGAGCCTCATCGAGCCTGTGCAGAAGACGAAGACACAATATTTAGGTGCCAAGAATCCGCGCCTGCATACCGACGAGGTGCTTGTGGCCCTCTCCGTGCTCTCACAGCACGACGAGAACTGCCGTCGCGCCCTGGAACAGTTGCCCAAGCTGCGCGACTGTCAGGTACACTCCACTGTGATGCTCAGCGAGGTAGACCGTAAGATCTTCAAAAAACTCGGCTGTGGCCTCACCTGCGACCCTGTGAAGAAAAAGTAAATGATATGAGAGAGGCCGTCCGTCGCCTGAACGATTCTCCCACAGCACGTTGGACCGTGCTCTTCATCGTGGCTACGGCCATGATGATGGGCTATTTCGTCAACGACGTTATGTCGCCTTTAGAGACACTCTTGGAGGCATCCCCGTCGGAAGGCGGATTGGGCTGGACACCAGGCGACTACGGATTCTTCTCAGGCTCGAGCGGACTCATCAACGTGTTCTTGCTCATGCTCTTCTTCTCGGGTCTGATTCTCGACAAGATGGGCATTCGCTTCACAGGCACTCTCGCCTGCAGCCTGATGATCATAGGAACGCTCATCAAGTACTATGCCGTGACAGCCGACTTCTCCACTGATGTTTATCATTTATCATTCATCGGTTATCATTTAGACATGCCACGTTCCGTGGCTGTCGCCTCCCTCGGCTTTGCCGTCTTCGGCGTAGGCTATGAGATGACGGGCATTACCGTATCAAAAGCAATGGTGCGCTGGTTTACTGGCCATGAGCTCGCCCTCGCCATGGGCATACAATTAGCGATGGCACGATTAGGAACGGCTGCCGCCCTGAGCATCTCTGCCCCAATAGCCCGACATTTCTCGCTCTCCACACCGCTGCTTGTCAGCCTTTCCTTTCTTATCATCGGCTTGCTGGCCTTCTTGGTCTTCTGTGTCATGGACTGCCGCCTCGATGAATCATGGGTACAGGTCCGTGATTCGGATGCAGGCCAGGATCAAGCAACCAGTCCCCACAATTCATCAGAATCCGAAGATTTCCGTTTCTCCGATATCGGCACAACGCTCCGCAGTCCAGGATTCTGGCTCATTACGCTTTTCTGCGTGCTCTTTTATTCGGCCGTCTCGCCATTCCTGAAATTCTCCACAAAGCTGATGGTGATGAAATACGGCATAGATACTGATGTGGCAGGCTTCTTCTCATCAATAGCCCCCTTCGGTACCATCCTAATGACCCCTATTTTCGGACTCATCTACGACCGTTATGGCAAGGGAGTAACACTTGTCATAACGGGTGCGCTGATGCTCACAGCTGTTCATTTCGGTTTCTCGCTGCCCATGCACAGCAGTATGGTGGCCATCACACTGATGATCATCCTCTCAGTGGGATACTCCTTAGCACCTGCAGCCCTATGGCCTTGTGTGCCCAAGATCATACCATTGAAATGTCTCGGCACCGCCTACTCGATGATTTTCTTCATCCAGAACTTTGGCCGCGCCATCATCCCGATGTTCGTAGGTAAAGCCAACGAGTCCGATCCCACCTATGAGACCTCGATGCTCATCTTCGGCTTCACCGCCCTCGGTGCCGCCCTCACGGCTCTGGCCATGTGGTATGTAGATCGTCGCCAAGGCTACGGTCTACAACTCCCGAATATCAGAAAATGAAGAACCGTTTATTCTGTTTCTTGACTAAATTGTCTAAGATGGTCACCCTCATTCGTGTTAAACCCATCTTGTGAGATAATCATCTCCCGGTAATTGTTCCAACCATGATAGGAACCGTCTGTAATGAAACTACGGTCGGGTTTCATCCATTCGGTATCAATATCAGCGAGATCTATCAGGAAGAACGGTATGTCATCCGTTTTGACGTGCAAATCCAAAGCCTGACGTATCTTTCCAGCCACAAGAGGATTTTGATCCTTATACCTGTCTGACAACCAAACCCAGAAAGGTACCCGCAACTGATATCTGATGTCAGGAGAAGACTTAGCAGACCCATGACCTCTAAAATCGCGTACTTCATAAAGTTCTTCACCATGGTCGGAGAAATAAACTAAAACAGCATTATCATTCTCAAACATCTTGATGACCTCGTTGATAATATAATCATTATATAAACAGGCATTATCATAGGCTGCGATTTCTTCCTTCTGAGTGTCAGTATAGCTACCGCTATAGTCGCTCACTTTAAACTTAGCAAAGGACTGTGGGTATCTTTTGTCATATCTGACATGATGACCTGTCAGATGTAAGATATATAGAGCAAGACTATCGTTGGTAAGACTGGTATCATTAATCATATCACCATCGTATTCATAATACATAGTATTCCGTTGGTCATACAAAAGATTCGACAATGTGCTATTACTCATAAAGTTAAGGCTCTCATCGGCCAAATATTCATTATCATAGAGAGCTGTCCTGAATCCTGCTGCCTTGAACACTGCAGGAAAGAGCGGATAATCATTAAAATTGATTCCCATAGAATCCAATGAATATACAGAACCCATCACCAAAGCCGTCACATCATTCGTCGTGACTGCATTCCGAAAGACAAACAATTCTCCATTTCTCTCAAGGTCTTTCATCAGAGGATAAGTCTCTTTCTCATATCCATATAGTGAGGTATGGTACACACTATGGGATTCACCTATGATAACAATCATCTTCAAAGGCCCTTCTTGCCTGCGGACAGCCTCAACATCTTGGCAGACATGGATTAGATTGCCAAGATGAGTCTCATGAGTGATACGACCATACTCCCATATGACTCTCGCTATAGAATGGTGCATGGGCGTTGAAATATGAACACTCATGTGAAAGAACAGAATCAAAGCAACATTGACAATCATAAAGGCGATGCCCAATATGGCACAAAGACGAACTACAGAAGCACCTATTTTATACTTTCTCAATAAACAAGCAAGCACATATGCTGCAAAATTCACTAACAAAGTACCAATCAATAGCATCACTACAACGAATGGGGTAATATAAGCAGATGCGAACTCCGTTGCCTCACCGACATTAGTCACAAGAACTGTATCAAGGATTGATATGTCAATAACCTTTCCAAACTGATACAGCAAAAAATAATCCACTATACCTATTATATTATGGATAACAATGACAAGGCAGACGAAAAACTTCCTGACAAGCGGTGACTTGAGTATTCTGGCAACAAAAGTCTCTATTACAGCACAGATTGCCGACAACATGATGACTAAGGCAATAGACAATATGCTGAACTGATTGGACAACCAAATTCCATTGCATACCAAATTTATCAGAAAGAGATAAAGTAGCAGGATCTGATTGTCACCAAACAATTTGCAATACTTCATATACCCCAGCCTTAACAACACTATTTTATCTTATTCGATTCGGAATCGGGCCACCAAAGGCAGATGATCGCTGAAGCCCTTTTTCTGGAATTTCATGCCCTTGTAGGTTCGGCGGGGCATAAAACCACCATAGAATTTATCTTCCTCCAAGAGGAATTTAGGAGAATGGATGAAGACCGTGTCCACCATATTATAAATAAAAGGAGAAACGAAGATATGATCCAGACTATTCCACTCGCCTTTATAACGATAGGTGCCCTTGACACCATAGCTGCCACGGGCCTCCTTGGAGATATTTCTCAGGTCGTGCTGCCCAATACGCACCAAAGCCGGAGAGTCGTGGTAGTCGTTAAAGTCGCCGCTGATCAGGATTCTGGCATCGGGGGTAATAGCCCGTATGGAGTCTACAGCCTGCAGCAGACGATTGGCAGCCTGCAGACGGAAAGGACGACTGGCCTTCTCACCGCCATGACGGCTCGGAGCATGGACCACAAAGACATGAAGCGTATCGCCCGACATCAGTTGTCCACAGGCATAGAGAATATCACGGGTAGGCTTCATCCCCGGAATTGTATCCACGCGGAGACCGTAGGAACGAATCAGGCCAAAGGAGAATGGTGAATAAATCAGAGCCACATCCACGCCACGGGCATCAGGTGACTGGGTCATCACATACTCATACCCGGCATTCCTCAATAGAGAGCGCTTCGTCAGGTCTGTAAGTGTCTGGTCATTCTCAACCTCACAGAGTGCTATCAGGTCGGGAATGCCATCTTCGGAAGTGGAGAGGATAGACTTACCTATCCTGTCCAGCTTCTTCCAATAGCGTTTCTCCGTCCAGTGGCGCGTGGCATCAGGCAGGAACTCCTCGTCCTGCTTTCCCTCGTCGTGACGGGTATCGAAGATGTTCTCTACATTGTACTCCACAAACGTGAAGACTGAGAGCAGTAGTGAAAACAATACGGTCATTTAGCAAACCTTCTCTAAACGTTTCATCATGGCAAACATGAAGAGGGCGGCGACCAGGCATACGCCCAAGAACACACTCCAGCACACCCAAAGAGGAACGGCACCCCAAAGCAGACCACCGACGACAACAAGCTGATTACCAATGGCCGTAGCCACGAACCATCCACCCATCATCATACCTTTGTACTTCGGAGGAGCGACCTTAGACACGAACGAGATACCCATCGGCGACAACAGCAGCTCACCGAACGTCAGTACGAGATAGACCATGATCAGCAGGTTCGGTGTCACGTCGGCCACATGCTTACCTACGGGGTTGCCGTCGGCATCCATCACCGTCTCAGGCGTCGGCAGTCCGAAGGAGCCAAAGGCCATCAGCGCATAGGCAATGGCTGCCACAATCATACCATAGGCAATCTTTCGCGGAGCAGAGGGTTCCTTACCTTTGGCAGCAAGCGAACCGAAGATAGCCATCGATACTGGTGTCAGTGCCACCACATAGAACGGATTGAACTGCTGGAAAATCGGAGCAGAGATAGAGATGCTGCCGTCAGGATTATACTGCAGGATGAGGAACAGCACAGCTATGATAATGACTGCAGCAGAAATCATCTTACCTTTGGAGGTCTTCGACTGGAACAATGAAAAACCAGCATAGACAATGAAGATCACAGCCACAAGATTCCACACATTGAAACACATGGCCTGCAAACCATCAGCCGACTGTGCCGTAAACTCATCGGCAAAGTATGTCAGCGACAGACCATTCTGGTGGAAGGCCATCCAGAAGAATATCACCACGGCAAACACGAGACAGAGCGCTACGATACGCTGCTTGGTCTCTTCCTTCGAGAGTTCTGGCTCAGTGCCGGCATCAGCCTTCACGGCATCCTTCTTCTTACCACCCTCCGTATGACGGAAGGTGTATCGGAAGATGTAATAGATGGCGATGGAGAGGATTAACGACGCGCAGGCCACGGCAAACGAGAAATGATAGGCATCGTTGCTGGAATAGCCCAATGCCGTCTCGGCATATTCCTTGATCTTGATGGCTGCCGTCGGAGCAAACAGCGCACCGATATTGATGGCCATGTAGAAGATGGAGAAGCCGGCATCGCGCTTATCCTTATACTGCGGATCGTTGTACAGATCACCCACCATCACTTGGAGGTTACCCTTGAAGAGTCCTGTTCCGAAGCCGATGAGCAAGAGTGCTGCCAGCATCACGACCAGTGCAAAGCTGTCGCCCCCTAAAGGCACTGACAGCAGCAGATACCCCGCAAACATGATGATGATACCTGTCGTCACCATACGGCCAAAACCGAACTTATCGGCCATGATACCGCCGATCAGCGGGAGAAAATACACCAACATGAGGAACGAACTATAGATCGTACCGGCCATAGCTGGCGACAATCCGTAGTTAGCTCTCAGAAACAATGCGAAAACCGCGAGCATCGTGTAATAGCCGAAGCG
>Ga0310690_10011118_pt1 | contig 11134 bp, 10 predicted proteins | sample AusTroGonzalo_MG_2_FD_207661 | JGI IMG/M metagenome (GOLD analysis project Ga0310690, IMG submission 207661) | Bovine rumen microbial communities from tropical cattle in Woodstock, Queensland, Australia - Gonzalo_04 (v2) (version 2) | ecosystem: Host-associated > Mammals > Digestive system >...
GGTTACGACAACCTCGACCTCGAGGCTTGCACCGCCAAAGGCGTCGTCGCTATGAACACTCCTGGCCAGAACAGCAACGCCGTTGCCGAGCTGGTGATGGGTATGCTGGTCTATGCCGTCCGTAACTTCTACAACGGCAAGAGCGGCACCGAACTGATGGGCAAGAAGCTCGGTCTGCTGGCCTTCGGTAATGTGGGTCGCAACGTCGCCCGCATCGCCAAGGGCTTTGGTATGGAAGTCTATGCCTACGACGCTTTCCTGACCGCTGACCAGATCAACGCCTCTGGCGTGGCCAAGGCCGTCGCCAACCAAGAGGCCCTCTTCGAGACCTGCGACGTGGTGTCACTGCACATCCCGGCCACTGCTGAGACCAAGCAGAGCATCAACTACGCTTTGGTGAACAAGATGGGTAAAGGCGGCATCCTCGTGAACACCGCCCGCAAGGAAGTCATCAACGAGCCCGAACTGCTCAAGCTGATGGCCGAGCGCACCGACCTCAAGTACATCACCGACATCATGCCAGATGCCGATGCCGAGTTCAAGGCTTTCGAAGGCCGTTACTTCGCTACGCCCAAGAAGATGGGTGCCCAGACTGAGGAAGCCAACGTCAACGCCGGCATCGCTGCCGCCAACCAGATCGTCGATTTCTTCAAGACCGGCAACAAGCGTTTCCAAGTGAACAAATAATCTAAAACTCACACGAAATGTCAGTCATTAAACCGTTCAAAGGATGGCGTCCCGGTGTGGACATCGTCCAACAATTGGCCTCCCGCCCCTACGATGTGCTGAACACCGAAGAGGCCCGCAAGGAATGCGAAGGCAACCCCTATAGCCTACTCCACGTGACCAAGGCCGAAATCGACCTGCCCGAAGGCCACAAGGACAGCGACCTCGAGACCTATCTGAAAGTCGTTGAGAACTTCAATAGTTTCAAGGATTTCGGATGGATCAAGCAGGACGAAGAGGAAAAGCTCTACATCTACGCCCAGAGCATGAACCCCACCGACGCCAACGCCCACTGGCAGTATGGCATCGTGGCCTGCGCCTACAGCGAGGACTACGTCAACAAAGTCATCAAGAAGCACGAACTGACCCGTAAGGACAAGGAAGAGGACCGCATGAAGCACGTCCGCCTCACCAACGCCAACGTTGAGCCTGTGTTCTTCGCCTATCCTGCCGTCGCCCGCATCGATGAGATTGTGGCCGGCATCACCGCCACGAAGCCCATCTATGACTTCATCGCCAAGGAAGACGGCTTCGGTCACCGCTTCTGGGTCATCGACGACAAAGCCACCATCGCCGAACTCGTTGAGCTCTTCGCCACCAAGGTTCCGGCCATGTACATCGCCGACGGTCACCACCGTAGCGCTGCTGCCGCCCTCGTCGGCCAAGAGAAGAAGGAAAAGAACCCTGCCCACACTGGCAAGGAGGAGTACAACTACTTTATGACCGTCATCTTCCCCGACAACCAGTTGAACGTCATCGACTACAACCGCGTCGTGAAAGACCTCAACGGCCTCAGCACCAAGGACTTCTTTAAGGCCCTGCAAGAGAACTTCGACATCGAGTGCAAGTGTAACTGCACCAAGGACGGTGGCACGTGCAACTGTGAGTTCCCCTGCCATTGCGAGTGCGACACCGAATACAAACCTAACAAGCTGCACAACTTCTCGATGTACATCGAGGGCGTGTGGTACAGCCTGACTGCCAAACCCGGCACCTACGACGATAACGATCCTATCGGTGTGTTGGATGTCACCATCCTCAGCAACCTTGTCCTCGACAAGATTCTGGGCATCAAGGACCTCCGCACCGACAAGCGCATCGACTTCGTTGGTGGTATCCGTGGCCTCGGCGAACTGAAGCGTCGTGTCGACAGCGGTGAGATGAAGGTAGCTTTCGCGCTCTATCCTGTGAGCATGAAGCAGATCATCGACATCGCTGACACAGGCAACATCATGCCTCCCAAGACCACTTGGTTTGAGCCCAAACTGCGTTCGGGCATTGTCATCCACACATTGGATTGATAGGACACGAGACTACGAGACACGGGACGCGAGACATTAGCCTTGCGTCCCGTGCTTGTTTTTATGCACTATGCAAATCAGAAAAACTGCACCACTTCCTCCAACGGCCTATGTTCAGGCTGGCGAGGCTCGCCCGACCTATAGCCCAACGAGATAACCGCCATAATCGCTTCGTTTTCAGGGATGTTGAACAAAGTGCGAAGTGCATCGGAATCGCGCATACCCATGATGAGTGTGTCGAAGCCTTTGGAGCGTGCCTTCAGGATGAAATAGGCATTGCTGAGGCCGTTGTCGTAGGCACCCCAACCATCGCCCACCTCATTGGTCTGCTCACCACGGAAGAAGCCCGACTTGCCTTTTTCGTATGTGGAGACAATCAGCACAGGGGCACCTGCGATGTTCTGCTTGTTGCGTTCACCCACAAGGTTTGCCACCACCTCGACTTTTTCAGGACTCATGGCAACATAATATTTCGAAGGTTGCATGTTTGCCCACGATGGAGCCTCTTGCGTTGCAATAAGCAGTTCGCGCACTTCGGCCTCGCTGATGGACTTCGAGGCATCATAACTGCGGACACTTCTTCTAGTCGCCAAAACCTCGTCGAAGGAAACCTCATTGGAGGCGGTTGTTTCATTGTTGTTTTCTTGGTTTGAGCAGCCAGCAAGCATCAAAAATGCCAAAACTGTTGCAAAAAGCAGGTTTAGTCTAGTGTTTTTCATGTTTCGATAAAATATTAAGGTTAGTTTTCGGAGCAAAGGTAGGAAAAAACTCCACCTTTGCAATAAAAAACGTACCTTTGCGAAAACAAATCCATGGATAAGCAGCCTGTCAATATTAGCCCAAACCTCATCAAGCACTTCGCCAACTATCTTCGTTTAGAGCTTTCACTTTCGGAGAACAGTGTAGAAGCCTATTGCCATGATGTGGGTTTGTTCCTGCAATATCTTGAATGTAGAGACGGTGTGCACACCGTCTCCACCGCAATCAACGACATCAAGCAGGAGACCATCGAAAATTTCTTCGCTTACCTCTATGGTTTGAATATTGGAGCCACCTCTCAAGCGAGAATACTCTCAGGACTGAAGTCGTTTTGGCGTTACCTCATCCAAGAAGAAATTACCGAAACCGACCCGACTGCGCTCATCTCCTCGCCTACTCTGAGCCGCCACCTTCCTGAAGTGCTAGCCTACGAGGAAATCCAAAAGATGATTGACAGCATCGACTTGAGCCAACCCAACGGCCACCGCAACAAAGCCATGATTGAAGTGATGTATGGCTGTGGCTTGCGCGTTTCTGAACTTACAAACCTACAAATCAGCGACATTTACCGAAACGATGGATTTCTCCGCATCTTCGGTAAAGGCAGCAAGGAACGCCTCGTGCCCATCGGTGACAGCAGCCTGAAAATCCTGTTCCAGTACATCGAAGGAGCCAGACTGCACATCGATGTAAAACCCAAATTCACCGACACCGTTTTCCTCAACAATCGAGGCACCGGTCTCACCAGACAGATGGTTTTCCTGATTGTCAAAGACTTGGCAGAGAGAAACGGCATCACCAAAACCATCAGTCCGCATACCTTCCGGCACAGTTTTGCGACACACCTATTGGAAGGGGGCGCGAATTTATTGGCTGTCCAGCAAATGCTTGGGCACTCCAGCGTCAGCACTACGGAGATTTATACACATATTTCTGATGAGCTGTTGCGCGACACTTTAACTACTTATCATCCGAGGTTTAAGAAATAATACGTGTTATAACAAATTGGCTATCAGCCATCAGCAGTCAGCTATCAGCTTGACTCCAATATAGCTGAATGCTGAATGCTGAGAGCTGAAAGCCAAACAATTAAACAACTAAACAATTAAACAATCAACAAAACCGTTATCTTTGCAAAAAAAATATCCACCATGGACACCACAAAATACGACTTCCTGAAAGGCCTTCGTCCCGACCGCTTCTTTCTCATGGCCGGTCCTTGCGTTATTGAAGACGAAACCTCGCCCCTATTCATTGCCAAGACTTTGAAAAACATCTGCCAGAAGCTTGACATTCCTCTGATCTTCAAAGGCTCCTACCGCAAGGCCAACCGCTCCAGATTAGACTCGTTTACTGGCATTGGTGATGAAAAAGCTTTGAAAGTGCTACAAAGAATCGGCAAGGAATTTGAACTTTCCGTGGTGACCGACATTCACGGCGCCGAGGAAGCTGCCATGGCCGCGGAATATGTTGATATTCTGCAAATTCCAGCCTTCCTTTGCCGTCAGACCGACCTCCTCGTGGCAGCTGCCAAAACGGAAAAAACCGTCAACATCAAAAAAGGACAGTTCCTTTCAGGCGAGGCTATGGGCTTTGCCGTCGAAAAAGTCAGACAGTCGGGCAACGACAAGGTCATGCTGACCGAGCGCGGCTCTATGTTCGGTTATCAAGATTTGGTAGTGGATTTCCGCAATATCGCCATTATGCAGAAGTTTGAAACACCTGTCATCCTTGATGTTACGCATTCCTTGCAGCAGCCTAACCAAAGTAGCGGTGTCACGGGCGGACAACCCGAAATGATTGGCCTCATCGCCAAGGCAGGCATCGCGGCAGGTGCCGATGGCATCTTTATGGAAGTTCACCCAGAGCCTAAAAAAGCCAAGTCCGACGGTACCAACATGCTGCGACTTGACCTCGCGGAAGATCTCTTAAAAAGGCTCGTTAGAATCAAGGAAGCTCTGTAATTATTTTCTCACGCAGAAATCGCAGAACCAGGTGAAACGCGAAGCGACACTAAATATCGTCCGGTAAACTCTGCGAATTCAGCGGATTCTGCGTGAGAAAATGGAATATTACTGCATCTTCATATTGACAATTTGCCCCGTTTCAGTGTCAAACAGCAAACTCGCGCCCAACACAGGAGCCATCATCAGTACACCCAACTGGTTCACAGTTTGACGTTGCTCCATCAAAGTCTTGCCTTGATAGGTCACTTTCACGTCGGCTAATTCGGGAACGCGATATATTACCTTGTTTTCGTAGGTCATCGACTCAATAGCCGACGGGCTTGGCGCGTTAATGGTTGAAGTGCTATTTAAAGGCATCGTTTGAACTACAATCGGGTTACCCGAACCTTTAGCATCTGTAGTAAGGCCTTCTGTTTCAGAGAATTTAGCCACAGTCTGCGTAGGTTTGTCTTTACTCGGAATCACATAAACAGTCTTTATAATCGTCTTCTCCGTCTGTTTTCCGATGATGAGGCTCGCGTAGGCTTGTTCCATCTCGTCTAGTTTCTCATACATAATCTTGAACGTCTCAGTATTCGAGGCCATCTCAACATCGCCCGAAATCAGATAATACTTCGATTTGCGTATTTCCTCAATCTTATCGACGACTTCCTTTGCCATCTGGCTATTGGACCTTCCTGCGGAATTTAAGGTAATAAAACCAGAATTTTCATCCTTTTTAGAAGAACATGTCGGCTGTTCAACACAAGCCGGCAATTCACTCAAATCCAAGTTAGCACCTACGCCTCGAATGATACCATTCGGCAAAATGGCAAACTCGGGCTTGGCACCTCCCCTGCCACTCGTAAAGCTCACAAAGAAGGTCGCCTTGGGGTCGGCAACAGCTTGCGTTGACATTCTCACATCCAAAAGTTCATAGGTAACTTCATCATAATCAATATAATCCGCAGTATTGAAATAAGTGTCGGCATAATCGCTATACGGTCCCTTTTCGTAAATGGTCTCACGGATGACAAAATCCAGTTTCAACACTGTCTGCGGCAAGGAATAACACAACCCTGTCTGTTGTCCAGGCGTGACATTCTTCGCAAAAGTGGTGGTAAATTGCGCCCGAAGCTGACCACAAACAAAGGTCATTGCCAATAAAGCGAGCAAAATCTTGGTAACAAATCTATTCATTTCTATAACAATTTATTTTAGGGTCAAAAATACAAATTTTTCAATCATCCATTGAATTTTAAGCTTCTTTTTCTTTTCTGCTAAACGCATACAGGGCAAAGAACGTCAGCAATCCATTGATTATCAATATTTCAAAGCCAATCTTATAACCGCCAAACAATTGCGGGGAATACATCTTTAGGAAATAGCTGATGACGGGCGATGCCACGGCAATGTAAGGCACTGCCTTGTCGATGACTTTTCTGTTTTTCACGAACAGGCCAAAGGAATACAAACCGAGCAACGGGCCGTAGGTGTAACCAGCAATATCGAACACTTTGTCAATGAGAGATTCGTTGTGGAATGGGCGAAACGCGATGATAACTAGCAAGTAAAGCAAGGCAAACGCCACATGAATCCACTTGCGGTATTTGGTGATTTGCTCTTCGGAAATCTGCTTTCGGTCAAAGTGCATGAAATCGAAGCAAAACGTTGTGGTCAAGGCTGTTAGCGTTCCATCCGCACTGGAATAGCCCGCCGCCACCAAGCCCAAGACAAACACGATGCTCGTGAACTTACTCAAAGAGAACGCCACCGAGGGGAAAATCTTATCGTTGACAACCACGCCCGCATCATTCACAGGAAGTTGGAAACCCGTTTGTTGTGCATAGAAAATCAAGGCTGCACCCAAACAAAGGAACAACCCGTTAACAACCACAAACAACAGGCTCGAAGTCATCACATTCTTCTGTGCATCGCGCAAGTTCTTGCAAGTCAAGTTCTTCTGCATCATATCTTGATCAAGACCCGTCATCGTAATGGTAATGAACATACCACTCAACAACTGCTTGACCCAGAACTTGTTGTGCGTTAAGTCGGTCTCAAACACCTTGGTATATCCTGCATCCGAGGCCGATTTCAGCAAGTCGCCAAAAGAAATGTGAAGGTTTTTCAAGATGAACCATGCTGTCAGGAAGGCTGCCAACAACAGAAAAGTTGTCTGCAAAGTGTCAGTCCAAACCACCGTCTTGATGCCGCCTTTGAAAGTGTAGAGCAAAATGATGCCGATAAAGATGACTGCTGGCACCCAAAATGGAATGCCCCAAGCCTTGAAAACGAACTCATATAACACAAACACAACGAGATACATCCTCAAAGCCGAACCCAAAAGCCGCGACAAAATGAAAAACGCCGCGCCCGTTTTCTCCGATCTTTTTCCAAAACGCATTTCCAAATAGGAATAAATCGATGTTAAGTTGAGGCGATAATACAAAGGCAACAAAAGCAGTGCAATCACCGCATAACCAAGCACATAACCCAAAACAAGCGGCATATAAGTGAACTGTCCCGTATAAACTCCGCCCGGCACTGACATAAATGTCACGCCCGAAAGTGATGCACCAATCATACCGTAGGCTACCACATACCACGGCGAGTTTCGGTTGCCACGAAAAAATGTCGCGTTGTCGGACTTGCGCGAGGTAAAATGCGCAATCACGAAAAGCAACACAGTGTAAAACACAAAAACGATGAGTATCAGCGTTGCATTCATATCACTAGTTATTATTGCGCAAAAATAGCAATAAAAATGGCAAGCGCACCGAAAAAAACGCTATTTTCGCGCCCCTAAAATCACACCAATGAAAGGACTTTATACCATTCTATTACTCATCGTTTCCAATGTTTTCATGACCTTCGCATGGTATGGTCAGCTTAAACTGCTCGAAATCGTTCCCAGCTCAAAGGATTGGCCACTCTTTCTCGTCATTCTGATGTCATGGGGCATCGCCTTGTTTGAATACTCATTCATGATTCCTGCCAATCGTATCGGTGCAATGCAAAATGGTGGTCCGTTCAACCTTATCCAATTGAAAGTCATACAAGAAGCCGTTTCTTTGACAGTGTTCACCATCATCGTCATCACCGTCTTCAAAACCGAGACTTTCCGCTGGAACCATATCATTTCTTTCATCTTCATCATTCTTGCCGTATTTTTTGCCTTCAAAAAATAGTTTTTTGTTGCGACAAAAAGAAAAATGCATGATATTTGCGGATTGAAAAAGCCACTTAATACGAACAAAAGAAAGGACAAGATATGAAATTCTATGACATTGATTCAGTTTTCACCTTCGGCAAATATGAAGGAATGACCATCGCCGAAGTTTATGAAAAAGATCCTAAATACTTGAAATACTGCGAAGAAAACATTGATGAGTTTTATGTTTCGCCTTCTGTGATGCGCGAATTGAAGTCAATGAGCCGTGCCATCAACGATTCGGCTTTGTTAGATGTCAATTTCGACAAGATGAGCGACGACGAGATTGAGGACTTCATCAGCGGCCACGACGAGGAGGATGAATTCGACGAGTCGAAATTGGAACGCGACTTCGACTGGGACAGCAACGACTTCGCCGACGACTCACCCTTTGACGAGTTTGAGGATGAATTCGACGAGGACGAGTTTGCTGATGAGTTCGGCGACAGCTTTGATGAAAGCTTCGACAGCGGTATCGACGATTTGTATTGATTACCAAGATCTTGAAAAACAGAAAAAGTCAGTCACCAATCGGTGACTTTTTTCTTTTCTACCGATTCATGTCATTGCGAACGAAGTGAAGCAATACAGACACGTTTTGTAGGTATCCCTCTACTCCACATTCACCCTTTCCGAAATGGAATAAACCCGTTTCTCGCGCTGCGTTGAGGTAATCATCTCGGCGAGGAAACCCGTTGAGAACAACTGTACGCCGATGATGATAGCCAACAATGCGAAATAGAACAGCGGGCGGTTTGTCATACCGTAAGCATGGGCAAATAAGCGAATACAAGCCAAATACACAGCAATAACAAAACCTATCAAGAATGTGACGGAACCCAACAAACCGAAGAAATGCATCGGCCGGTTGCTGAACTTCGAAATGAAATTGATGGTCACAAGGTCAAGGTAGCCGCGCACAAAACGGCTCATACCGAACTTGCTGCTGCCGTATTTCCGCTTCTGATGATGCACCACCTTCTCTCCTATGTGGCTGAAACCGTTCATTTTAGCAATGACAGGAATGTAACGGTGCATTTCACCATACACCTGAATGCTCTTCACCACCTCGTTGCGATAAGCCTTCAAGCCGCAGTTGAAGTCGTGCAACTTGATGCCCGACATCACGCGCGTGGTCCAGTTGAAAAACTTGGAAGGGATGTTTTTCATCAGTTTGGAGTCGTAACGCACTTTTTTCCAGCCTGATACAAGGTCGTAGCCCTCTTCCTTAATCATCTTATAAAGCTCGGGGATTTCATCGGGGTTGTCCTGAAGGTCAGCGTCCATGGTAATGACCACATCGCCTTGCACGACCTTGAAGCCTTCGTTCAAGGCCGGCGACTTGCCATAATTCCTACGGAAACGCAAAGCCTTCACATTGGGATTGGATTGCGCCAAACCTTGAATGATAGCCCATGAATTGTCGGAAGAGCCATCATCGACAAAGACGATTTCATAGGAGAAGCCATGCTCGTCCATCACACGACGGATCCAAGCTTCCAACTCAGGGAGCGACTCAGCCTCATTCAGCAACGGTACAACAACAGAAATGTCCATAAGTATTCTTTTTTTGCTGGCTTTTTTGCTGTTAGCCATTAGCTATTAGCTTAGTAGCTCGAAAGCTAATAGCTAAATGCTAAAAGCTAACAGCAAAAAATCATCGAATTTCAGTTTTTCCACCCATATAAGGTTGCAAAGCCTTCGGGATGGCCACACTGCCGTCGGCGCGGAGGTTGTTCTCCAAGAAAGCAATCAACATGCGCGGCGGGGCGACCACGGTATTATTTAAGGTGTGAGCAAAGTAATTTCCACCTTTGCCCTTGATTCTGATTTTCAGACGACGGGCCTGAGCATCACCAAGATAAGAACAGCTGCCCACCTCAAAGTACTTCTTCTGGCGCGGCGACCATGCTTCTACATCCAACGACTTCACCTTCAAGTCAGCCAAGTCGCCAGAGCAGCATTCCAACGTGCGGACGGGAATGTCCATCGAGCGGAACAAATCCACCGTGTTCTTCCACATCTGCTCGTACCAATAGTCGGCATCTTCCTGCTTGCAAAGCACCACCATCTCCTGTTTCTCGAACTGATGGATGCGATACACGCCGCGTTCCTCAATGCCGTGTGCGCCTTTTTCCTTACGGAAGCAAGGCGAATAACTCGTCAGCGTCAACGGCAAGGATTCTTCGGGAACGATTTGGTCGATGAACTTGCCAATCATCGAGTGTTCACTGGTGCCGATGAGATAAAGGTCCTCGCCCTCAATCTTGTACATCATGGCATCCATCTCGGCAAAACTCATCACGCCGGAGACAATCTCGCTGCGCACCATGAAAGGCGGGATGCAGTAGGTGAAACCGCGGGCAATCATGAAGTCGCGGGCGTAGGTGATGACGGCGGAATGCAGACGCGCGATGTCGCCCATGAGGTAATAGAAGCCATTGCCAGCCACACGGTGCGCCGAGTCCAAATCCAAGCCATTGAACTTGGCCATGATGTCGGCATGGTAAGGCACCTCGAAATCGGGAACATTGGGTTCTCCAAAGCGTTCTTTCTCAACGTTGAAGCTGTCGTCCTTCCCTATCGGCACCTCGGGCGCGATAATGTTTGGGATGGAATACATCACCTTGGTCAGTTGCTCCATGAGCGAAGTCTGCTGCTTGCCAAGAGATTCCAGCTCTTGCGCGTTGACCTCAACGAGTTTCTTCATCTCATTGGCCTTGTCCTTTTCGCCGTTCTTGAACAGTATGCCAATTTCCTTGGAGATGGAATTGCGTTGCGAGCGGAGGTCGTCGGCACGCTGTTGGCAATCGCAATATTGGGTGTACAAGCTGATGGCCTCATCGACGAGAGGCAACTTGCTGTCCTGAAATTTCTTCTTGATGTTTTCCCTGACCACGTCGGGGTTCTTGACTAAAAACTTAATGTCTATCATAGTGAGAATGATTTGCTACGTAAAAACGGGCAAAGATAGGAAAAATCCATGAAAGTTGATGAAAAATAATATAGAGGTATAAAAACAGCAAGCCCTCCCAGGGATTTCCTGGAAGGGCTTCCGTTGTGGGAGGGCGGCGAGCTACTTTCCCACGGTCTCCCGCAGTATCATCGCCGCGGCGGGGCTTAACTTCTCTGTTCGGGATGGGAAGAGGTGCGCCCCCGCGCTGCAGCCGCCACTGTGTGCCTTCTCG
>Ga0310690_10011120_pt1 | contig 11133 bp, 9 predicted proteins | sample AusTroGonzalo_MG_2_FD_207661 | JGI IMG/M metagenome (GOLD analysis project Ga0310690, IMG submission 207661) | Bovine rumen microbial communities from tropical cattle in Woodstock, Queensland, Australia - Gonzalo_04 (v2) (version 2) | ecosystem: Host-associated > Mammals > Digestive system >...
GTTAAGAGTTGAGAGTTGGGAGTTAAGAGTTGAGAGTTGGGAGTTGGAGGGCAGGACGCGGGCGGCGGAGGCGGGGGGAGGGTAGACGCCGGAGAGCTTATCTTTTGAGGCGTAGTGGACGATGAAGGCGTCGCCGCCGTTGTACTGCCAGGGGAGGACGTTGAACGGCTGCGGGATGATGGAGCAGTCGAAGAAGGCGTTGATGAGATCTTGGTCGACGCAGCCGAGGCGGCGGTCGGCGCAGAGAGAGATCCAGCGGGGAAGGTCGGCAGCGAGGGTCGGATGGTTGGCGCGGATGCGGGGGAGATCCATGACGAGGACGCCGCTGTTGACATACTGCCCGGGGCGGAAGGACGGACGGAGCGCGGCGACGACGGGGGCGTGCCTGCGGCTGAAGCGCTCGCCGTCGTGGACTGCGCCGATCTCGCCGGGGAAGTCGAGCGCGAGAGCCTCGGCGAAGCGGGGCGAGCGGAATTCGACGTCGATATCGCAGTAGAGAAGGCGGTCGAGACCGGCGAACTCGGGAAGGAGCGGGGCGACCATCCTGAAGACCTGCAGCGGAGAGACGGCGCGGCCGTGGTAGGTCATGCGGGAGATGTCCGCGAGGCCGTAGCGCTCGATGGCCGCGCGGGCGTCGATGAATGTGAAGGGAAGCGGCGCGGGCTTGGGGAGTGTGAACTGCGCGCCCATCTTGAGGTCGGCGCGGTAGGAAGGGACGATGTTGCCCTCGCGCTCGGCGCGGGCGGCCATGAAGAGGCAGGTGGGCTCGAAGCCGAAGCGGGCGAGGCCGAGGCGCTCGCCGAGGGACACAAGCTCGCGGACGCGCGGGGCGTCGGCGGTGTGCATGTGGGTGTTGGCGTGGGACGACCAGTTGCGCGGATCGAGACCGGCGGCTTCGAGAAGCTTGCGGGTGCGGATGAGAGACTTTTGATACTGGGTCGGCTCGCCCTTGTAGCTGGACGCCACGGGGAGCGACGCGGCCTTGAAGAAGAAGGGCCAGCGGTCCAGGTCGCAGGGCGCGGCGAGGAAGTGGTCGTCGGAAGAGTAGAGGAAGTCGCCCTTGACGGCGCCCGCGTCGATGGCGGCGAGAATCGCGGCGAGGATGTTGTGGTGCTTGTACCAGTCGAGAAGATCGGGGACGGGAAGGCACGAAACGTCCCCGGAAAGGAATTCGGGCGGGTAGCCTGCGACGACTACGCGGCCAAGACCCCTCGCGTACTTGGCGAGGGAGCGCAACGACCAGCGCAGCTCGGCGTTGCCGTGCTGCGAGGTGTTGCCGACGATGTAGAGAACATCAGTCATCTTGGCCGCTCGTCGCTATGCCTTAGGCCGCCGCGGCGGAGCTGCCCGAGCCGCTGCCGGTGACAGTGGCCTCGGTGTCGAGGAGGGCGTTCGTCGCGTAGACGGGGATGCCGTCCACATCCGCCGGGATGGGGGCGGAGATCGTGCCGTCGCCGCCGCCCTTGAGCTTGAGGGCGAACTCGCGCGACTTGCGGAGCATCTTGCGAGCCTTGTAGCTCATGAAGATGGCGTCGGGGAGCTTGCCGTCGTTCGCCTGGGCGTATGCCTCGATGACGTCGCGGAGCATGTCGTCGTTGAGGCCGGTCGTGGCGGTGACGTTCGCGAGGCGCGCGAGGCGCTTCGTGTTGGCGACGAGCATGCCTGCGTAGCTCGTGAGGTCGCCGATGTAGCCGGGCTCGACGCCGACTACAGAGCCCTGGTCCTTGACGAGGATGTCGCCCTTGCGGAACTCGACGTCGGTCGAAGAGAGGATCTTCGAGTTCTTCGAGAAGAGCAGGCCGACGTCGGTCTTGGCGCCGTTGCCGACGAACCAGACGGAGGTGTTCGCGCCGTCGGAGCCAGCGCCGGCGAGCGTGACCATGGAGGCGTCGACGAGATCGACCGCGCCGTCGAAGCCCTTGTTGTCGGCCTTGCCGGAATCGGGACCGTACCAGATCTGCTTGGCGAGGGTCTTGAACGCGGCGGTCATGACCGCGATGCCCTCGTCGATCTCCATCTCCTCAAGGGTCTGGAGGCCGTTGGCCTTCTCCTCGGCCTCGCTGATCTCGATGCGGCCCGAGAGCAGCTTGAGGTCGGCGGTGCGAGGCTCGTAGCCCGAGCGGGACGCGGAGACGGGATCGCCGATGTTGCGGAAGGCGACGGTCGGGAGGGAAGTCCTCGCGAGAGTCTTGATGGTGGTGCCGGGGATTACCTCGGCGTCGAAGAAGGCGATTTCGGGGACGGCCTTGGTGACTTCGTCCACGATGCCTTTGGTGACGTCGACCTGGCCGGCGTTCGTCACGAGTTCGATGAGTTTTGCCATTTTGAGTTTTCTCCTTTTTGGGAGAGGGACGGGGCTGCGCCCCGAACCCCCTGCGGGTGGTTAGTGGTTTTTAGCCTTGAGAGCGGCGACAGCGAGCGCGCGGCCAGAGAGACCGGCGAAGGCATCGCCTGCGGGTTTGAGCGCGAGGCCGACCTGCTCGCGGTAGCGGGTTTCGGACTTCTCCAAGGCTGCTTGCGCTTCGGCAAGGGCGGCGGAGGACTTCACGGCGTCGGCCTTGAGCTGCTCGACCTCCTCTTTGAGGGGGGCGAGGGCTGCGAGGGCTTCGTCGCGGGCGGCGGTAAGAGTTGAGAGTTGGGAGTTGAGCGAGGCGAGCGCGGAGTCGTGGGCGGACTTGAGCTCGGCGAGCTGCTTGTCTTTGGCGGCCTGAAGACCGGCGACGCGCTTGGACTCGATCTTGTCGAGGAGACCGATGCGCGTGAAGAACTCGACGACCTTCTCGGGGTTCTTCTCGATGGCGGCGAGGACTTCGGGGTGCTCGTCGAGCATCTGTTCGGCCTCCTCTGCGAGAGTGCCGGTCGAGAAGACGCCGTCGGTGGCGGCGGGCGTGTCCGTGAAGTCGGTACCGTGCAGCTTGCCGAGCACGGCGTAAACCTTGCCGTCGGCGGACTGGCCGAACCATACCTTGTAGAGCTCGTCGTGCTTGTTGTAAACGGCTTTGTCGGTTGCCGACTTGCCGACTTCGCTTTCGCACCATTCAGCGAAAGGCTTTTCGACCTCCTCCTTGTAGGAATGGTCGTTGCCGTCAGCGTCCTTGACCTTCCAGTCGGCGTAGGTGAAGACGATCGACTGGCCAAACTGGCCCGGATCCTCCTTGGCCGTCTCGAGGACGTGCTTGGCGATGTCGCCCTGGGGCGCGGCGTGGGCGGACTTCAGCAGATAGACGTCCGCAACGACACCGGCGCACTTGACGGTCTTGCCGTCGACGGTGCGCTCGAAATCGACAACACGAAAGTTTTTGGCGCGGCCAAGTTCGGTGCCGATGGCATCCGAGCACATCGCCGGATGTCCATAGCGGGTCTTGACGCCGACGTCGCCAGTGGCGTTGCCCTGTTCGGCGACTGCCTCGCAGAACTTGCGATCGAGCCATATCCCATGACCTTTTGCCTCTCCTTCCAGGGTGATCTGCACGTCGTGCAGCACTTCTTTTTCCGCGTCGATCTCGCCGAGACGCTTCGCGGCCAGCTCCGACGCGCCAAATGTCGCGCGGAAGCGCGACTTCAGTGGTTTGAACGGTTTATTCATTTGTTTGGTCTTCCTGTTTGGGTTCACGTGTTTCTTCGGTTGAAGCGTCATCGTCGTCGTCGTTCTTCTCGACGATCGAGCCAGAGACGGTGACGGAAGGTTCGTAGATGATGCCGTCCTCGCGGGCGTCGGCGGCCTCCTGGCGGCGTTCCTCGCGCAGTGCCTCGTACTCGCCGGGGGCGAGGAGGCGGTGGAGGGATGTGGTGCCGTTCTTGAGGGCCTGCTGGATGCCCTGCTGGTACTCCTTCTCGGAGACCTCGGGCATGCGGGGCCAGGTCCAGGCGATGGACTCCCACCAGAAGTCGGGGAGGGTCGCGGCGACGAGGCCGAGCTTGACGGCGCGGTCGATGACGAGGCGGGCGGTCCAGTCGCAGACTTCGCGTTCGAGGCGCTTCTGGAGTTCCTTGAAGGACTGCTCGGTGATCTTCTGCTCGCCGCGATAGCCGGTGTAGGAGTTCTGGACCTTGAGCGTGGCGTAGACGCGCGCGAGGCCTCGCGTGCCGCCCTGGACGCCCTGAAGGTACTCGGCGAAGGCGGGGAAGTTGGAGTTGGGGCGCTTAGTGTCGAAGAGCTCGATCTTCTTGCCGGGAGGGGCTTCGTCGAGCTTCGCGCCGACGGTCTTGAGGTTCTTGAGGGTGTAGGTGCGGACTTCCTCGCCGGTCGGCTGCTGGGAGTCGTTGCCGCCGCCGGGGGCGTCGAATGCGCCGGAGCCTGCGGAGCCGACGTCGTTCTCGTCGGTGGAGAGGATCTGGCCGACCATCTGCGCGTTGAGCTTGGCGGCCTGGGTCTCAGAGCCGCGAGCCTCGTGGAGGTCGATGAGCGTGGTGAGCGCGGAGGTGGCAGCGGGGACGGAGCGGCCCTGGTTGAAGCGGCGCATGTCGCCGATGGCGATCCAGTTGGGGACGGTGTCGGAGTCGTAGGGGTCGAAGCGCAGGGTGATGAAGCCGAGGGACGGGTCGAAGCACTTGCGACCGCGCTGCGAGGTGGAGACGAACGCGCCGCAGAAGACGCCGCTCTCGTTGTAGACGAAGCCCTCCGACTGGGTGTAGGACTTCGGGAAGCGGCGCTCGAATTCATCTTGGGGGACGTTGGCGATCTCGTCGCCCTCGAAGCCGCGGATGCGCCCGGAGCCCTTGCCGCCGGTGAGGATGCCGTCGTCGAAGACGAGGATGAGGTTGCCGTTGGTGGCGACGGCGGTGAGGACGGCCTTGAGCAGCTCGTTGAAGTGGACGCCGTAGGTGAACTCGGCGTGGAGCGCCCAGCGCTTGTTGAAGTAGCGCATGACGGCCTTGGCGACATCGGGCGCGCCGGTGAAGTTGGCGTGGAGCTTGCCGCCGACGGTGCCGACGACGTTGACGCGAACCTGCTGGTCCTGGGTGACGGACTCGGGCGAGTTGCGCAGCATGTCGCGGTGAAGGTTGATGATGCGGTTGCGGTCGGCGGTGGTGAGCTGTTTGTTTTCGCCGCCGCGCTCGATGTAGGCTTCGCGGCGCTGGCGCGTGAAGGGTTCCTTTACGACATCGTAGCCTTTGGAGAAGCGGCGGAGGACGGACGATATGCTGAAGGTCTTCATGGCTGATTAAACTCCGCGTAGAGGGGCTTGAACGAGCCGGGCGCGGCACCGAGGCCGAGCGCGGCCTTGGCGGAGGCGATTTCGCGGTCGCAGAAGGCGATCTTGGCCTTGACGTCGGCGACGGTGCGGTTGGTGTAGGAGTCGGAGCCGCCGCCGTAGGAGGAAGTGGCGGACTGCGCATCGACGTCGGTGAGCTGCATGACGAGCGCCCGGCGGCGCGCCTGCAGATCGGAGATATACTGTCGTAGCTCTTGTTCGCTCATTGCGAGACCATTGTAGCACAGGCAAGAGGCATTTCAAGGGGGGTGAAGTGCGAATGGTTCCTCTATGAGGAACTTTTCGTGTTTTTGATGGGGGCGAGAGGCGCGGCGGAAGGGGGCGCACGGGCTAGTCGTCGGGGTTGCGCACGATTTCGACAAGGCGGATGAGCTTTGCGCCGCAGCAGCGGCATCGCAGGTAGACGGACTTGAAGCGGCGATCGGCGAGAATCTTCTGGCCGAGGCGGTCGAAGCCCGACTTGGACGCGCAGGCGGGGCATGGAGTGACATGGACGGGCGGGAGATACCTAGCCTTGGTAGACATAGCGGACCTTCTTTCTGGCGGCGATGTTTTTAAGGGACGAAGCGGAGATGGTGGCGGTGATGGGGTCGAAGAATCGGCGGATCGCGCCGTAGGCGAGAAGACCCGCGTGGGTGTCGCCGAAGTGGTTGAGGCGGGAGGGGTCCTTCTTCCAATGCCAGACGGTGCCGAGCTGCGGCGAGAAGGATTTGCCGACGAGCTCTTCGTTGCAGACTTCCTGGGCGAACTTGAAATGGGCGTAGGGAGAGGTGCCCCAGAACGAAGACGACGAAGGCTGGCCGGGCTTGGCGAAGAAGGAGGTTTGGGAGACGTCCTTCCAATAGTCGGAGTTGATCGCGAGGAAGACGCCGTTGGGGGTTTCCCACAAGTGGCACTCTTCGCCGGCCTTGAGACCGGCGGGATTCTCCTTGGGCGGGAGCTTTTCGAGCTTGGCGGCCATGTCGTGGTGTCGGACGGAGTAGGCGCCGCGCCCGGTGGCGGAGAAGCCCTTCGACCAGGCGCACCAGTCTCGGCCGAGCTGGGCGTTGATGTCGCGGACGGTGGTGGCGACGGTGGAGGTCATCCAGCCGCCGTCGAAGCACACGCCCTGGACGCGGGCCTCGGTGCCGTCCTCGTAGACGAAGACGGACTCGCCAATGGTCTTGGCGACGGTGCGGATGGCGTCGGCGAGGAAGGCGGGGCGCGCGGACTCCGGGAGATTGGGCGGGAAGAGGGCGACGTTTTCGCGGGGATACTGGCCGTAGGCTTCGATGGCGACGACGCGGCGCGGGCCGAACGAGCCGATCTCCCAGCGGAGGCCGGCGTCGGAGTTGACGTCGACGAAGGCGAGCAGGCCGTAGGAGCAGAAGGCGGGGACGATGCCCTGCGCGCAGCCGTTGACGCGCGAGGAGACGATCTGGGGCGTGATGTGGTAGACGTTCTGCGAGCGAGTGGGCTTCATCTGGTACTCGCTGTTGAACTTCTTCGGCTTCATGTTGTGGTAGAGCCAAAGCGCGTGCTGGTAGGCCGAGACCTCGACGGCGGGGTCGAAGTCGCCGTCGTCCATCATCTCGGCGCCGCGCTCGATGTCGGCGCGGTGGGCGAGGTAGAAGTCGCGGGCGGCGGCCTTGAGGGAGGACTTGAGCGCGAGGTCATTCGAGGGCGCGGCGTCGGCCTCTTCGAGCTTGGAGATGTAGGCTTCGCGCAGGGATTCGTCGCCCCAGGAGACGACGAAGCGCTCGGTCTCGGTCTCCCATTCGGGGTGCAGCTTGGGGTCGGCGAAGCGTTCGGAGACGTCGTCGGGCTCGATTGGGGTGGACGCCATGACGGCGGAGATGCGCTCGTCGGTCTGGCCGGAGCCGAGGACGGCGCCGGTGATGTTCTCTTCGATCTTGGCGACGGTGGCGGGGTTCTTGGCGTCGTCGTCGGTCTGGGGGTCGTCGATGAAGAAGAAGTCGGGGCGGGCGGAGTCGATGTTGATGCCGCGCAGGGCCTGGTCGGCGCCGCGGTAGGCGATGATCGAGCCGGTGTGGGGATAGCCGTCGAGGACGGGGAGGCGGAAGAAGCAGAAGGAGACGATATCCTGCTTCATGTAGGTGGGGCGGCCCTTGTAGGTCTGGGAGCGCATGCGCTGCGAGGCGAGTTCGACATCCTTCATGGGGATGGCGAACTCGGGGAAGTCGACGGAGATGCGGGGCGAGAGGTAGATGCGCTTCCAGCATTCCTCGACGACGACGTAGGCCATGCCCTTGACCTTTTCGACGACGACCATGAGACGCTTGTGGCCGTAGAGGGCGGCCCAGATGATGGCGATCTTGACCCATGTGGACTTGCCCTTGCCGCGAGGCCAGCGGACGTGCTTCAGGCCGCCGTGCAGAATCTTGTCCTGGAGCGCGTTTATGAAGCGAATCATGCGCGGCGAAGGAGGCCGCCTCAGGAGTGGCTTCATGCCGGCGTAGATTCCAGGGCCGAACAACAGCCCAAACCGCAGCAGGTTGTACCGGCACGACTCGCGGACGCGGCGATGGCGCGGCGGCGGGATGGGGCCGATCTCGCGGCCGCGGGCGCGGAAGGCGCGAACGCGCTCGGCGGAGGAGACGGTGGCGGTGCCGGGGAGAGGGTCGTCGACGGCGCGCGTGGCGCCGGCGAGCCACCATTCGAGGTTTTCCTTCTCGATGCGCTCTGCCTCCTCGCGCTCGCGGCGCTTCTTCGCCTTGGCCTCGGCTGCGCGGCGGATTCTCTCTTCTTTCGTCACGCCGATGTTACCTCACCAAAAAGATCTGCTGATTTTTCGATGCGGGATCTTTCCGCGTCGCGAAGATTCTTGCAAGCGACGCGGAAGTAGCTGGGCTTCAGCTCGCAACCGACAAACCTGCGATTGTGGCGAATTGCCACATAGCCTTCGGAGCCGATGCCCATGAACGGCGAGAGAACTGGATCGCCCGGATTCGACCACAGCTTGACGCACCTTTCGATGACGCCGAGCTGAAGCGGGCAGAGGTGCTTTTCGTCGTCGTTCTCGCGTCCCTCGGTGAAGTTCCGCAGAACGTCGCCTTCGTTGATGCCGTCGGTCGCCTGGTGGCGCGACGGGTAGTTGTCCTGGAAGGGATAGTGCGGCGATTTCTCGTTGGGCATCTTGCGGTACCAGACCGGCGCGGCCCATTCGCACCATTCGTCGGATGTGATCCATCCATCCTCGTTGCCGTAGCGCGCGGAGATTCCGGCGCGGATGGGGTTCGAGTTCTGGCCGGGCTTCTTGAAGACAATCAGATAGTCGGCGAGGGCTGGGCGAGACATCGATGAATCGGCGGCGAGCGTCTTGAAGAGAAGTGTCGCCTCTTTTGTGCGGGATGCCTTGAGCATCGGGTTTTTGTCGATTGTCACCTCGGTGTAGTAGAACCATCCGGCCTTCTCCATGCAGCGGATCATGTCGCCGCGAAAGTCGCGGAGGCCGACATATCCCTCGCGGCCCTTGAACACGGGCTCCTGGGTCAGGTGGACGCAGCAGCATCTGCCCGGCTGCGTGCATCGCAAGATGGACTCTGCGAGGAAGTGGAAGTGCTCCACGAGCTGCGAGAAGTCCTTGACATTGCCGACATCGCGGGGCGAGTTGGTGTAGGCGTACATGCCAGGGAACGGCGGCGAGAAAACCGAGAGGCCGATTGAGTCTTCCGGCAGGCCTGCCACGATCTCTATTGAATCGCCGTTGAAGGCTTTGTAGTTCTCGCCTTCGACCTGGTCAATGCATTTGATGGTGTTCATTGTCTGATTTCCTTTCTTGTCTTGCTTAGGCTATGCGACCTTTGCTAGCCATTGTGGGATAATGATAGGGTTAGTGGGGCGGTATTCCATCTCGTTGCGGCGGGACTGCGCGATTTCGCCGAGGCCGTTCATGGCCTTGCAAACTTCGTCGAACATCTCCGTCGCCTGGGCGTCCTTGCGCCTGATATTCTCGATGACCGCGCCATCGGAATCGGCGCAGATGACATGGCATTCAACGCTTCGCGTCTGGCCGAACCGCCAGCACCGGCGGATCGCCTGATACAACATCTCGTAAGAGTCGGAAAGGCCGACGAACGCCATATTGCGGCATGACTGGAAGTTCATGCCGAACCCGGCGATAGAGGGTTTCGACACGAGGACGCGCAGCTCGCCACGGGCGAAAGCGTTGAGAGTCTTCTCCTTGAAATCAGGCGAGTCGGCACCCTTGACCTGGACGGCGCCGGGAATCGCGGCGGTTATCGCGTCGCCTTCGGCGTTGAGGTCGCACCATACCAGCCATTGCTCGTTCGAGTTGTTTGCGAGCGCTGCGACTCGCTCGACGCGCTCGGCAATCGAGTTCTTGCGGCTCTCGCGGCGCTCGGCCAGGGTCTTTGCCTCCATCGCGAAAAGATAGCCGTCGTGGATCTTGTTGATGACGGTCTGCTGGTGCATGTTCAAGGGCGGCAGACGATAGCCTTCATCGGAATATCCAATGTCGGACGGCTTGCGCATCGCAATGGACCATTCGGCCATCCACATCCAATAGGCATGGCGGGCATGACCCTTGAGCCGCCACTTGTGCGTCGTGTTGCCGTCCTGCCGGAAGAACAGCGCAAGAATCTCCTTGCCGCTCATGATATCGAGGAACTCGGCGTGATTGCAAAGTTCGACCATGTCGTTCGGCGCGGGGGTTGCGGTGCAGCAGAGCCGGTATTCTATGGTCTTGGCGAAGTCCGTGATGATCCGGCGGGTCTTGCCGTCGTAAGCCTTCAGGATGGATGACTCGTCCAGCACGATGCCGGCGAAAGGCGCAGGGGTGAACTTCTCAAGGCGCTCGTAGTTTGTGACGTTTACGCCGGTTGGATTTACGTCTGCTGCGGAGTTGCATCGCGTCACTTCGATGCCGAACTTCGAGCCTTCGCGAACGGTCTGGTCGCTGACCGCGAGCGGGGCGACGATGAGAACGCCGCGTCCAGTGTGACGGGCGACATGCCGCGCCCATTCAAGCTGCTGGGCGGTCTTGCCAAGGCCGCAATCCTCGAAGAGGGCGGCGCGGCCTCGCTTGAGCGCCCACTGGACGACGCGGCGCTGCCAGCCGAAAAGAGACTGGTTCAAGTCGCAATCTTTGACCGCAAAGCCCACGGCGGCGACGTTCTCGCGCTTCGACTCAAGAAATGATTCGTAGCTTTGGGTGGTGTTGTCGGTGTTCATGGGTTGCGCTCCTGCAAGATGGCGAGGTTGTGGGCGAGGGCTTCGGCCAGCTCCTTGCGGGCGCCGCGAGAGGTCTCCCATCCGCGCAGGAGGTAGATGGCGTCGCAGCTGCGCACGGCGGCGAGGTCGGCGTCGAGGACGGCGCGAGCGACGCGGGTGCGCTCAAGGACACAGGCCGAGGGCGTGTGGATGAGGTAGTCTTCGTCGAGGCCGAGCATGCGGTAGTGCTCAGAGAACGAGGCGGCCATCTCGGCGTGCGAGCCGAAGGGCGCGGAGAGCTCGGCGGGGTTGACGACGAAGTGGCCTTGTTTCCGCAGTCGCTTCGCCGCCGCATTAAATGCAGGCTGGTTGTAGATGGCCTTGCCGGTCATGGGGCCGGAGATGTAGATTCTCACTTCGCGGCTCCTTTCTTGGGGAAGCGGAGGTCGTCGACGTCGACGCGGTCGGGCTCGTCCTTGTTGTAGCCGTGGAGGAGTTCGCCGGTGGCGGCGTCGGCGAAGGCGGAAGCGTCCAACCAGCGCGGCTCGCCGTATTCGGGCACGCCGCGGAGGGGCATGAGGATCAGGTGCCAGTTGTCGCCGCAGGCGTAGACGGGGAACGGTCTGCCGTTGCGGCGGATGTAGGCGCAGCCGGTGCCGGTCGCGGCGAGGACGTCGGCCAGGATGTCGGCGTAGTAGCCGGAGATGACCGTGCGTTCGCCGTCCGGCAGGATGACGCGCGAGAA
>Ga0310690_10011121_pt1 | contig 11133 bp, 5 predicted proteins | sample AusTroGonzalo_MG_2_FD_207661 | JGI IMG/M metagenome (GOLD analysis project Ga0310690, IMG submission 207661) | Bovine rumen microbial communities from tropical cattle in Woodstock, Queensland, Australia - Gonzalo_04 (v2) (version 2) | ecosystem: Host-associated > Mammals > Digestive system >...
CCAACAATACTACAGGCTTCAACGCCTTGCCAGCCGGCCGCTATGCAAGCGGAAATTATAGTTCCTTTGGCAATTACACTTATTTCTGGTCCTCCACCGAGGATTACGACCGCTACAGTACTTGGGCATACTACACCAATTGGGGATATTATTATTCTAATGTGGAACGAGGTGAAACCTTGAAAGCCAGTAAATTCTCGGTACGTTGTGTAAAGGACACCATTTCCACTCATGGTGGTGGTGGCGGGTGCATCGGCTCACACAATGAGGAAAGTGGAAGTGATTGTGAATCATATAATTGGCATGGAAGAACTTACACCGAAAGCGGCAAATACGTTTACGCATACGTCAACGCACAAGGCTGCCCCAGCACAGACACCCTGCACCTGATTATCCACAAACCGACAATCTCAACAAGCTCCGCCACCGCTTGCGAATCGTATGACTGGCACGGACAAACCATTACCGCAAGCGGAACTTACACATACGACTACACGAACGAGTTTGGCTGCACCAGCACGGAAACACTGAATCTGACTATCTATCATGGCACTCATGATATCTTTACAGCTGAAGATTGCGAATCCTATACCTGGCATGGCACCTCTTACAGCGCAAGCGGCATATACACGTATGCCTATACCAATGAACATGGCTGCCCCAGCATGGATACCCTGTACTTGACCATCCAGGAGCATGTGAATTTGACAAGCGCGGCCGGGGCCTGTGACGAATACAATTGGCGCGGGCAAACCCTGACGGCAAGCGGCCCCTATACTGCCGATTTCACCAACGATCATGGCTGTTCCTGCACGGAGACGCTGAATCTGACCATCTATCATGGCACGGGCACAACCTATACGGAAACCACTTGTACCCGTTATTTATGGCACAACGAAATCTATACCCAAAATGGGGAGTACACGTACGCCTACTCCGACGAACACGGCTGCCCCTGTGTGGACACACTCCGACTGACCATCGGCAATCCCTGCGCTGGCATGCCCACGGTAACTGACCATCAAGGAAATGTTTATAACACCGTGCAAATCGGCAGCCAATGCTGGACAAAGGAGAACATGCGTTGCTCCACGTCGCCGAGTACAGGAACAAATCTGTTGAATGCGGATCATCCTGATACTTTGACTTATTCGGGGAAGATGGCCTATTATGTGAACCATGATCCCTCCACGGCTGCGACATATGGGCTGCTCTACAATTGGAATGCGGCAGTGGATGTGTGGAATCGAGATTATTCGGAGACACATATCAGTTTCTGGCCCGATTCCGCTGTCAACATCACGTTCAGCGGCCATCGCCGGGGCATCTGCCCCTTAGGCTGGCATGTACCGAGCGATGCCGAATGGACACAGATGATCAACTATGTGAAAAGTCAGAGTGAATATGTATGCGGCAACAGCAGTGACAATATTGCCAAAGCACTGGCTATTGACACGGGTTGGGTCACAAGTACAGTCTATGAAGATTTGGGATCGGGATACTACGAACTTCTTGAAACGTTTGGCATTCAGGTAGGGGGCGAATGTGCCGTATGCAACAATCAAAATTCGAACAATGCCACCTGCTTTTCAGCCCTCCCCGCAGGCTATTACTACGGCACCGACAATATTTGGAATGCCTACGGTTTTGATCCAAATAGTAGTGCCAACTTCTTCAGTTCCACCCAGATGTACCAAAATGATCCCAATTTGGATTCCAGTTTTCCAAATATGTACATTGCTAACGCATACGGTTACGGCATCTTCTATTTTGGAAAAAATGTGGTTCGGAGTGCCACCACCAAGCGCTATGGTAATTCGGTGCGGTGCGTGAAAAATGAAGAATGAAAAAAGGCTGTCGCATGACAGCCTTTTTTTCGTACCGAAGGCCGGGATCGAACCGGCACGAGTGTTACCTCATTGGTTTTTGAGACCAACGCGTCTACCGATTCCGCCACTTCGGCTCAAAACCGCGGCAAAAATACACTTTTTTTTGATTGCATCCGAAAAAAAATGATTCTGTGGGTTTTTGTTATTCCTGAAACCTTCTGCATACGCCTGTAGAGACGCGCCATGGCACGTCTCTACAAGAACATCATCTTTACAGGAATCTTAATACAAAAACCCGAACATCCATAGCGGAATCCGTTTGCGTCCGCCCATCTCTATGCCGTCAATAGCAAGATAACTGCTCGGAAGATCTTTTATCTGTTCGAAAGTCTTTCCTTTCCCACCCACCTCAAACAAATAAGTGTTATCTACCATAAAGTCTCCCCGTCTGGAACTGCAGACCTGATGGTCACATGTCAGTTGATGAAGAAAGAATGTTTCGCGTAATGTTCCTTCGTTGACATTCCCACACAAAGCAAACATCAAATTGGTGTTACCGAGGTATATTTTTTCCGGATTCACCAAATGCTTGTAATCTTTAATTTCCTTGGTTAGAAGCATCAGCAATCCGGCACGATCTAAAGCATATAACAACTTAAGACACTGGTCTCGAGTGGTTTCCAACTGCGCTGATAATTTTGAGATATTGGGAACAAGTGGCACATTCTGCGCTACTACCATCAACAATTGCTTGGTCTTCTGGATAGTGGCATACGATAATTTTTCAACAGCAGGCAGGTCGGTTTCTATCTCCAGATTAATGATTTCGGCAAGACGCAAAAGATAGTCATTTCCCGCTTCAAGCTGAAATGGATAGCATCCCTCTCTAAGATATTGTTCAAAATATTTGATGACTGGAATCTGCTGACATATTGGTTCTCCCATCTCTATATGTGCTTCAAGAAGTTGCTGAAGCGAAACAGGTGGTACATCCACCTTTTTGTGCAGAACAAGATATTCGCGAAACGACAATCCGTGAAGGGTATAAAGCGTCTGCCGGCGCGACAAATCTGCACGAGAGTAATCAATCTCCAAAATGCTGCTGCCTGTATAGACTATGTTCAAATCTGCGTAAGTGTCGTATATGTTTTTGATTACGATTGACCAATCCTTATATTTATGCACTTCATCAAGAAACAGATGACGAATCCCATGAACATACAGCCAATCAACAAGTTCCATCAGTGTATGTGATTGAAACCACAAGTTATCCAATGATGCGTAGAAAACATCATTGTTTCCCTTATGCGCCAATTTTATCCTTTGAAACAGAAGTGTAGTTTTTCCAACTCCTTTTTCCCCTTTTATCCCGATAAGCCGAACATCCCAATTGATGCGGTTATAAAGAAACCTTACAAAACGCGTATTTACACTTTTTGACTTTGTTTGAAAAAATTCTTCCAATTGTTGATAGTCCTGTATTGTCATAGTTTTCGCTTTTTAGAAGGTGCAAAAATACAAAAAATTCGCTTTTGAAAAAGCGAATTTTTGTTTTTTTTCAAATAGAGACGCACCATGGCACGTCTCTACATATCCAAATAAATGTCGTAATCCTTATTTCTCCCCTATTTCATCCACCCTTGGATTACCTCCAAGGTGGCGGCGGGAACGTCCAATTTCAGCTTCTTGCGCAAGCCTCCGAGGTCGTTCAACAATTTGTTCGGATTGGCCTGCTTGAGCTGGTCAACGGTGAGGATGTTCAGCTTTTTCAAAGCCGGAATCCAGGCGGCATCCATACCCAAAGCGATAAAGTCCTCATCCTTGCTCACTTCCTGCTTCTTTTCTGGACGCATCTGCGGGAAGAAGAGCACATCCTGGATGGAGGGAGAATTGGTCATAATCATCGCCAAGCGGTCGATGCCGATACCCAAACCGGCGGTCGGCGGCATACCGATTTCCAACGAACGGAGGAAGTCTTCGTCCAATACCATCGACTCCGTATCACCACGCTTTCCGAGTTCCAGCTGGTCCTCAAAACGCTTGCGCTGGTCGATGGGGTCGTTCAATTCGGAGTAGGCATTGCAAATCTCCTTGCCGTTGCACATGGCCTCGAAACGCTCGGTAAGGCCCGGTTTGGAACGATGCTTCTTGGTCAGCGGCGACATTTCAATCGGATAATCGTAGATGAAGGTCGGCTGAATGAGCTTCGACTCGCAAGTCTCGCCGAAAATCTCGTCAATAAGCTTGCCTTTGCCCATGGTTTCATCCACCTTCACGCCCTGTGTCTTGGCAAACGCCGCCAAGGCCGCCTCATCCATCTCGGAAATGTCGGTGCCGGTGAAATGCTCAATGGCCTCGAACATGGTGTAGCGCTTCCACGGGCGCTTGAAATCGATGATGTTCTCTCCTACCTGCACTTTGGTGTCGCCGTGCAATGCAAGAGCGATGCGCTCCACCATCTCTTCCACCGTGTTCATCATCCACTCATAGTCCTTGTACGGCACATACAATTCCATCTGGGTGAACTCCGGATTGTGGAATCTGTCCATGCCTTCGTTGCGGAAGTCCTTGGAGAACTCATATACGCCGTTGAAACCGCCCACGATGAGTTTTTTGAGATACAATTCATCAGCAATGCGCAGGTAAAGCGTCATGTCCAGCGTGTTGTGGTGCGTTTTGAAGGGACGTGCCGCCGCACCGCCGTACAACGGTTGCAAAATCGGCGTTTCCACTTCCAAATATCCTTTCTCGTTCAGATAGTTACGCATGGTGTTGACCAGCAGCGTGCGCTTGATGAAGGTATCTTTGATATGCGGGTTGACGATAAGGTCGATGTAGCGCTGACGATAACGCTGCTCCGGATCCTGAAATGCGTCATACACTTTGCCGTCTTTCTCCTTGACAATCGGCAGCGGACACACCGACTTGCAAAGAATGGTGAACTCCTTCACATGGATGCTGATTTCACCCGTCTGCGTGGTGAACACGAAACCCTTCACGCCGATGATGTCGCCAATGTCTAATTTCTTGAACACGCTGTTATACATGGTCTTATCCTCGCCGGGACAGATTTCATCGCGTTTGGCATACACTTGTATTTTGCCCACGGCATCTTGCAACACATAGAAGGAAACCGCACCCATAATGCGCTGGCTCATAATACGGCCCGCGATGCTGACTTCCTGGAAAAGCGTATTGTCTTTCGGATATTTCTCCAAAATCTCAGCGGTGGTGGCGTTCACTTCATATTCGGCAGCCGGATAGGGGTTGATGCCGAGGTTCAAAAGGTCTTCTAACTTCTTTCTGCGGATGATTTCTTGTTCGGATAATTCTGGCATTGTTCTTGGATTTTAAAGCTGCAAAAATACGAAAAAAGATGTACTTTTGCGCTTCCTAATTTCGGAATTATGCGATTGACCTATTTTGCGGATGTTCTGCTGCCCTTGCCGCTGCCCGGTTTGTTCACTTATCGGGTACCGGTGGATATGGAACAGGACATTGGCTTCGGAATGCGGGTCATCGTGCCCTTCGGGCGCAGCAAACTCTATTCCGGCCTGGTGATTCGTGTGCATAACGACAATCCCAACCAGATGAATATCAAATACATACTGGACATCATCGACCAGCGCGCCGTCATCTCCGAACCTCAACTCAAACTCTGGCAGTGGATCGCGGATTATTATCTCTGCACGCTTGGCGAGGTGATGGCCGCCGCCCTGCCCGCCGCCCTGAAATTGGCATCCGAAACCAAAATACGTCTGCATCCCGATTTCAGCGGCGACATATCCATCCTCAACGAACACGAACTCCACATCACGGAAGCCCTCGTCCACCACGAGGCCATGACCGTGGATGAGGTCAGCAAAACGGTGAATATCCAAAAGATTATCCCTATCATCAAGTCGTTAGTGGATAAGAAGATAGTGGTTACCGATGAGGAAATCCGCAACCCCTACAAGGCCAAGCGGGAAACCGTTATTCGTCTGGCAGACTCTTTCGCGGAGGAAGCAGCCTTCATGACACTCCTTGACCAGCTGAACACCTCATCCAAAACCGCCGCCCAAGCCGACTGCCTGTTAGCCTTCATCATGCAGACCAAAAAAGAAAACCGCTACGATTTCAAAGCCGCCATTTTAAAATCAGAACTTCTTAAAAAACAACCTTTTACACCAGCAAAACTGCAAACCCTGTTGAAAAAAGGCATTTTATTGGCGGAAGAAAAAATCACCTCCCGGCTGGTGGACATCTCCTCCCATGATGAGGCGGACAATATCACCCTGTCGCCGGCCCAACAGGAGGCTTTCGATCAAATCCATCAACAATTCGACACGTTCCCCGTCGTGCTGCTCCACGGCGTGACCGGCAGCGGCAAGACCGAAATCTATATCAAGTTGATTGATGAGGTGTTGAAACAGGGAAAACAAGTGCTCTATCTGCTTCCCGAAATCGCATTGACTACCCAGATTGTCAACCGGTTACGGAAATATTTTGGGGAGAAGGTCGGTGTTTACCATTCGCGATTCAACGAATACGAGCGGGTGGAGATTTGGAACCGCGTGCTGAACCAAAATGCGGAAAAGGCTGTGGATTCCAAATACCAGCTCATTTTGGGTGCCCGTTCGGCCCTGCTCCTACCCTATCAGAATTTAGGACTGATCATTGTGGATGAGGAACACGACGCCTCCTACAAACAGCAGGATCCCGCCCCACGCTATCACGCGCGTGACAGTGCTATCATGCTGGCCGCCCTGCACCACGCCCCTACCCTTTTGGGCACCGCAACACCCTCATTGGAAACCTATTACAATGTGGAACAGCAGAAATACGGACTAGTGCAGCTGATGCAGCGTTTTGCCCAAAGCAAACTGCCCGAAATATGGTCGGTGAATATGATTGAAGCCCGCAAGCGGAAAGAGATCCAAGGCGTGTTTTCAAATTTTCTCATTGAAAAAATCGGCGAGGCTTTGGACAAAAAAGAGCAGGTTATCCTGTTCCAGAACCGGCGGGGTTACGCCGTGCGCATGATCTGCAACACCTGCCAAACCATGCCCACCTGCAAATACTGCGATGTGACGCTCACCTACCACAAGCGCACCAACCTGCTGAAATGCCATTACTGCGGGTATGCCATTCCCGTGCCGCACGAGTGTCCCGCGTGCCACAGCACCGACATCTCGATGAAAGGCTTCGGCACCGAAAAGGTGGAGGAGACCTTGGCGGAGATCTTCCCCGACGCACACATCGCCCGCATGGATCTTGACACCACCCGCTCCAAAAACGGTTATCAGCAGATAATCTCGGACTTTGAGCAACATAAAACCGACATCCTCGTGGGTACACAAATGGTAACCAAAGGTCTTGATTTCGACCGCGTTAGCGTGGTAGGCATCCTCAACGCCGATGCATTGCTCTCCTTCCCGGACTTCCGCTCGTTCGAGCGGGCCTTCCAGCTGCTGGCGCAGGTGAGCGGGCGCGCGGGACGCAAAGAGGTGCCCGGCAAAGTGGTGGTACAAACCTACCAGCCTAACCACCCCGCCCTCCATTACGTGGAAACCAACGATTTCGCGGCCATGTACAAGCATCAAATCACCGAACGCAAGGAGTTCCATTACCCGCCCGTCATCCGCCTCATCAAAGTGACGCTCAAACATACGGACGAGGCCGTCGTGACCAACGCCGCCGACCAGTTAGCCATCCTCCTGCGACAAGCTTTCCCAAAACGAGTGCTCGGTCCAGAATCCCCGTTAGTTTCCCGGATACAACTATATTATTTGAAAGATTTTTGGATAAAACTGCCCAAAGACCATTCTTTGGTCCAGCAGAAAAAGATGTTACAGCAAATCTTAGCCGATTTCCATCTTAAATCGGAGTTCCGTTCCGTGCGCATCGTGGTCAATGTGGATGCCTGATGCCGGAAATCAATATCCCGCAGGATGTATTTCGTTGTCTATAATTTCCAAGAACTGCACATTCACATTCTCATACCCGCCCTCCGGCACCTTGTCGAAGCTCAGCCTGTACGCAATGGGTTCAATCTTCACCAAATCCAAATCCTTTCCGTTGAGCAGCCATTCCACAAAGAAGCGCGTCACATCATAGCCCTGGAACGCAAAATTATCCAATGTGGGCGGCGTTTTGAAACGCTCCGTGTAGTCGTGTATGAACACCTGCGTCTGCTCGTTGTTGTAATCCACATAATAATCGGAGAAGAAATGCACGTTCAACGTGGAAAAATATTCCACCTCAACGGTATTGGACTTCAGCATGGATTCCGGCATGATGAACATCAGATCCTCAGGCTTTACCCCATATACCAACTCCCTCGATAACATCATGTTGGGAGCCGTCTCCTCCATCAGCGACAAGACGATGTTCTTCTGGCCCGGCAGCAGTTCTTTCACTAACGTTTTAGCAGTTGCGATACACTTGTACGGTATCTTTTTCTCTTTGAAATAATGCGTGTAAATCTGCACGTTACGGCTCCGCCGGATGGAGTCCGCGTACAGGATAATCTGATGTTTCGGAAACTGGTCGGCGATGAACGTGAGGGTGGCAGGCCGCGCCTCCATAGAAGGTATCAGCTTGTAAACGTATTCGTTACCGGACATGAAATCCGTACGGTTGGTGAACGGGTTCACAATGGGAATGCCGTACTCCTTCGCATAACGGGCGGCCACGGCAAACGGGCGGCTGAAAAAGGGCCCGATAATCAAATCCACCTGTCCCATCAGTTCGCGATCCTCAAGAATGGCCCGTAAATTCGATTCATTGTCCGACACATCCCGCACGATAACCTTCAATTCTGTGTTTTTCTGGTTGTATTCCTCCAACGCCACCTGCGCACCGGCCCAGAAACCCATCAGCTGGAAGGATTTCACGGCGGCAAGGTCCTCATATTCCCGAATGGCCGCAACCTGCTGACTGCTATAGCTTTGGGAATAAAACGGGATTAAAAACAATATCGTCTTCTCCTTGGCTCCAGCGTAATACGGAAGCAGAGCCAACAGAATCATAAAGATAGAAAAGATGTATTTTTTCATTTTTAACTAATTATCATTCAATTTAATAAAAATAAACAGCATCGTGGTGAACGCCCATAGCGACGAACCTCCGTAACTAATAAACGGCAACGGGATTCCGATGATAGGCACCAACCCAATTGTCATGCCTATATTGATGAAAAAGTGCACCGATATGATGCCTGCGATGCCGTATCCGTAATAGCGCACAAAGGGCGCTCGCTGTTTTTCCGATAGGGATAATATCCTGTAAATCAGAGCAAGATATAGGTAAAAAACGACTAACGTGCCCATAAAGCCCCACTCCTCCCCTATCGCGCAAAAGATGAAGTCGGTGCTCTGCTCCGGCACGAATTTCAACTTGGTCTGCGTACCTTTCAGATAACCCTTGCCGAACATTCCGCCCGACCCGATGGCGATTTTGGACTGGTTAAGGTTGAAATCCGCACCCTTGGGATCCGATGTTTTACCGAAAATGGTATCGATACGCTCCTTTTGGTGAGGCTCCAACACATTTTGATACAACAAATTAACGGAAAAAACAAAGACAATGCTGACGATAAGGAGAATCACATCGCGGCGGGCCTTCTTCTTTTGTGTCCTGTCTTTTATAAACATGATGATAAACACGGTGACAAGCAGCGCCACGGCGTAGGTCTCATTGAATTTTAGTGTGAAAACCGCTAAAAATCCGGCGATTAGGAATAGAATCAGCAGGCCCGCGCTCAAGCCTTCGCGGAAAAAGAGGATGATGAACGACGCGAACACCAACGCCGACCCCGCATCATGCTGCAGCATGACGATGAGGACCGGCACGCCAATGATGCCCAATGCCGCCAACCACGTGTATTTCTTCTCCTGGCTGGTTTTGCCCTCATTGAAGAACTTGGCCAACGCCAACGCCGTGGCTACCTTCATGAACTCGGTGGGCTGGATGCTGAAACTGCCTATTTTGATCCATGCCTTGGCACCGGAAATCTCCGTTCCTATGACCAACACCAAGGCCATTAAAAACAGACATATTATATAGAAATGATATGCGTAATGTTGTATTAATTTACTATCTATCAGTAAAATAATAATGGCAATAAGCAACGATGAACCAATCCATATCAGCTGTTTCCCGTAATTGCGGGTGAAGTCGAAGATGGCATTTGACCCGTCCGGAACGTAGCAGGTGGAATAGATGGTGAACCAGCCGATCACCACCAACGCGAAATAGTAGATGATGAGCCGCACATCAAATCCCTTGCTGTTCTTTCTTTCGAGGCTTGCGTTCATTGTTGTTTATCTAAAAGAGAGTTCTTTCATTCGTTTTTCCAAATCGGCACGTTTCACTTCGCCGTTGAGGTACATTTCCGCCATCAGGCTGGCGATGGGACAGGCTACGGAAGCACCAAAGCCGCCATTTTCCACCAGGCAGAAGATGACAATCTCCGGATCATCGGCGGGCGCAATGAGTGCGAACACGGAATGGTCGGCGCCATGCGGGTTTTGCGCCGTACCCGTCTTGCCCGCCACCTCAATGCCGTCAATCTTCGCTCCCCTACCCGTGCCGGCGGTCACCACCATCTTCATGCCCTGTAACACCGTCTCAAAATGCCGCGGCTCGATCTTGGAGTAGATTTTCTCACTGTAAAGGGTGCACAAACTGTCGCGTTTGCCGATGGCCCGCACCACATGCGGACGGATGTAATATCCTTTGTTGGCGATTACCGCTAACATGTTGGCCATCTGCAACGGGGTTACAGCCGCCTCACCTTGCCCTATTCCCATGGACACCACTGTGTTACCATTCCAGCTGTTGTTGTATTTCTTGTCAAAATAGGCCGCCGTGGGAATGCTTCCTTTCAACTCGTAAGGTAAATCCGTTTCATATTTCTTGGCAAAGCCCATCGACATCATATAATCCAACCAGGCGGTGTAGGCTTCGTCTATGTTTTTGTATTTCTTTCTATTAGATAAAATATTATAATATGCACGGCAGAAAAATGTGTTGCACGAACGTTGGATGGCGGAATAGATGTTCAGGCCGCCGCAATTGTGGCAATGCACCACGTGGCTGCCAATATGGTAACCGCCACCAGAGCAGGAATATACTGTGGAGGGTGAGATGATGCCGTCTTGCAACGCAATCAATCCGTTGGCCAATTTGAACGTGGAGCCTGGCGGGTAGCTGGCCATCAGCGCACGGTTGAAAAGGGGCTTCTTGGGATCGTTAAGCAGCTCGCCGTAATTCTTGGGACGGGCGGTGCCCACCAGCAGATTCGGATCGTAACTGGGTG
>Ga0310690_10011122_pt1 | contig 11132 bp, 8 predicted proteins | sample AusTroGonzalo_MG_2_FD_207661 | JGI IMG/M metagenome (GOLD analysis project Ga0310690, IMG submission 207661) | Bovine rumen microbial communities from tropical cattle in Woodstock, Queensland, Australia - Gonzalo_04 (v2) (version 2) | ecosystem: Host-associated > Mammals > Digestive system >...
AAGCGGGTAAAACCCAGTTGCAGGGTCTTGAAGAACTCCTGGGCCTGGTCAGCTCCGTTCAGATGTTCCAAAAACATTCTGAGCGTAAAAGCCTCGTAGCCCTCACTGTCGATTCCAGAAAGCACATTGCATTCTCCAAACCAGCCCAATATGGAATTGGACTTCTCGCCCTTCAGCTGAGCAACAAGCGACAGGAAAAGGCGATTCGAGTTTGTCAAATCCTCTTTTCCCTGACCCTCTGGGAATCTTTTAGGCGATACCTCTATAATATCTCGTGAACGCACGAAGAGCTCGTACTCTTTCTCGCCAAACCGCTTCTCGTATAGCCACTCTGAGATAATATCCGTTTTGTTGTACTCAAAGCCATAGCGGTAAAGCACCTCACCCTTGATGAACTGAATCTCAAACAGCGTAGGTTGTGAATCAGAGTTTTCATCCAATGCAAAAGGATCGTAGGGTAATGCATCACCTTCGTTCAACCTAACCGAACGCCTGACCATACTACGCATGGTAGAAATGGCCTGAATCAAGTTACTCTTGCCACCCGAGTTGGCACCATAGAAGACTGCCAATGGGAGCAAGCTATATTTACCCTTATTGATGACAGACTCTTTATGTTCCTTAATGGAACTTGCCTCCATGCTGAACGTACTTTCCTGCTTAAAGGAGCGATAGTTCTTGACCGTAAAATTTGTAAGCATATCTCAAAATTTTGTGCAAAAATACAAAAATATTTATATAAAACCGAAGAATTTTGAGAAATTTTCTCATTTTAACATTAAAAGCCTATAACAATGACACACAATAACTTCAGATATAAGCAAATGCAATTTTGACGCATAATAATAATAAATGTACGCGAGAGACAATAATTATTGGATATGTTAGGTTTAAGAACGTTAAATACGTTAAATGTTTATTGCTTTTAGCCATCTTCAAAAAATCAAAGTCACTTTTCTACCGTTTAAAACATAAGTTATTGATTATCAACATTTAAAATATTCGAGCATTGCCGCAGTCTGACCTCCGTTACCATTCCCAACTCCGTGACGAGTATAGGAAGCGGTGCTTTCTTTTATTGCAGCGGCCTGACCTCCGTCGTCACTATGAAAAACTCTGTTCCTGTGGCTATTTCAGGGAATTCGTTCACCAACCGAGCCAATGCCACGCTCTATGTCCCTTATGGCAGCAAGGCAGCATACGAGGCGGCTGACTACTGGAAAGAGTTCAAGGAGATTATTGAAGTGGTTGACGTAACTGACATCTCGCAGATGGACAATGTTATCTATATCGATGAGATGGAAGCAGTAAGAGGTTTGGAAGCTGTAATCTCGATTAAGATGAAGAACTCAGCGGAAATCCGTGCCTTCCAGTTCGACCTCTATCTGCCGCAGGGTGTGACGGTGGTCAAGAGTGCAAAGGGTAAGATACAGGGGGCATTGAGTCCAGGCCGTCTGCCCGATGAGGACGAGCATACGCTGACGTTCAGCGAGCATGACGGTTTCATCCGTTTCCTGTGCAGTTCGCAGTACGACGAGACGTTTACGGGCAATGACGGTGAGACAGCTACGTTGAGAGTGAACATTACTGAGGACATGGAAGAGGGTGACCATGCTCTCCAGCTAAAGGACATGAAGCTGACGGAGACGGACATCAGCAAGTTCTATACAGCTGAACTCATTGAGACAACCGTCACCATAGGAGGGCAAGGAAGCTACGTTGTGGGCGATGTGAATGGCGACGGTGATATAGACACGCAGGATGCCATCAAGGTAATACAACACTATCTTGGAAAGAATCCTACCGACTTCAATGCTCAGGCGGCTGACGTGAATGACGATGGTGATATAGACACACAGGATGCTATCTTAATTATTTAGATGTACTTGAACAAATAAGTAACAATAAAAAGAATAAGGACATGAAAAAGAAGGAAACCCCTGCAGCTCATCATGAGTGGCAGGGATTTTCTTGTGCATGTTTTTATGGTCTCAGAGACCTTGTATTTATCTTTAAGTGAACTATCTTTTGAATGGGTCATGCTCTCCCACCCATTCACTACTCGTAATGGTGTATTTGTCGCCACCTATCCGATCGAAATCACTTCCTAAATACCCCTCATAAAGCTCTGGGAAAAAACTTCCAATCAGCTGGCGCATATAGAAATTGATGATCAGATAGGAGTACTCTGAGAAGTCTCTATCTTTGGAGTAAGAAATCAGGAACGACCTGTAATAGGGTGAATGGTCCTCTGAGAATGACCTTACTTCATACTGGTGCAGATAGCCTTTATAGACTCCGGCAGACCTTGCATTCCAGTCGAATTCTTCAGGGTAATCAATGATTTTCACCTCTTTGTATTTACCCTTATTAATCAGTACGGCCTTATAGTCCGACAGGTACCTCTTGGAATGAGGTGGAATGGCAATGAATCTCTGTATCTCGTCCGTCTCTACGGTGTTGGGGTCGAAGTAACGGTATCGCTTGCCATTATTGTATATCCTGAAACAATAGCCTTTGTCGATATATATGGTATCGCGCGTCTTATTCTTGATCTCCACGAAAAACAAACGGTTGTCCTGATCGGTGACAGCTACATCCTGAACCCATTTCTTGATAACATTCACCTCAACCTCGTCAGTCGACATCACCGAGTTGCTCCGCACCCCGAATATTGCAGTATAACCTTGTGAGCGATATGGCGAAACCCTATGCCTGTGTTTGTAGCGATTATACCGTTTGATTACCTTCTGGTTATTATTATCAGGCGCCAGAAACACCAACTTCTTCGCATGCGAAGGTGCAGACATGACCATTGCCATGAAAAGCATGAGGAGTTTTATACAAGACTGTTTCATCATCATAACCGTTATTAACACATTTGTAGTGCAAATGTAGATATTTCTTCCAAACAACGAAGGGGGAAATCACCTAAAAAATCATAGGGAAATTCCTATTCTTAGCTCCTCATACCATCTTCGGGTCGAAGAGAGACCTTCTTCGGTGAGCTGGGTGTTAAGCTTTTACAGCATCCTGAAGGACCATGCCTGCCAACATGAAACCGAAGATGGCGGTGATGTGGGCGATGGTGCCGTTGCCTTTGTCGTCAGGATCAACAGGCATTTTGTTCTCCAGAAGCTCGTCGGAATAAACGCACTGGAACTTACGCTTAGGAAACACTTTTTCGCGTTTAAAACGGTTGCGGAGGGCTCGGGCAAGGGGATCGCCGGTAACCTTCCAGAACTCTGCGATACGGATGCGCGTGGGGTCGAGCTTCAAGGCAGCACCCATCGAAGAGAAGAACTTTGTCCCTCCCCTATCCCCCCGATTGGGGGGAAGACTCGTAGCCATTAAGATAAGTAATGCCTTATCCTTCAGCGAGTCGATGGCATCGATGACGTAGTCGTATTCCTCTAAGCAAAACTTAGAGACGCTTTCGGCTGTAAAAACCTGTTGCAGGGCTGTGATCTCTGCCGAGGGGTTGATGGTGAGCAGGCGCTCCTTGAGGGCATCGACCTTCACCTGACCGACGGTCTTCGTCGTCGCCATCAGCTGGCGATTGATATTCGTGATGCTCACACGGTCGGAGTCGACAATGGTCAACCTCCTGATGCCTGAACGAATGAGACTCTCAGCACACCACGAGCCAACGCCACCCACACCGAAGATAATCACACGTTTCTCAGCGATGCGGCCCATCGCCTCGTCGCCCAACAAGAGTTCCGCCCTGCGGAATATTGCCTGTTCTGTCACCATGAATATCGCTATGTCTCTATTGAGTTTTTACGCATGATGTCGCCACTCACCACTCACATCATTCAGCATTTACATGTAATGCGAAACAAAAGGCCTCGAGTGTGCAGAGCGATTTCTCTTTCGTGTCCGACTTAAAGACAAAGAAGACTGCATGCTTGCCTACGAGATCGTTCTTCTTAGCTTCGTCGGTGATACCTATTGCCATCGTCACGATATCCTTCGGCAGGTCAGCCGTCAGGTCTATCTGTCCAATCTTCTTACCGCCTTGCGAGGTCCATGGACGATCCAACATGACTTCGATGGTACCGTCAACACCTTCGGGAATGAGACTCAGCCAGAGCTCCAGGTTAAACGGATTGTCCAAACGTTCGGCATCGAAGTAGAAGTACTTATAACCAACGATGGAGCCGTCGGTATTGTTCACAACACGATTCGTGTTGTTCTTGATGTCATAGGGAGCATCAAACTTGTCGTCGGTGCCATAGCCGGAGGCCACATACGAGCCGTAGAACGTGTTGTTAGGCCACTCATGTACGGCAGGCTTCGGACCCGTGTACCAGCAGGCGATGCCGGCAGAGTGACACTCGAAGGGATCGAGACCGTTCAAGGCAAAGCCTTGGCTATTGTACTCACCTTCACTGATTTCAACCTTACCACCTTTACCTTCCTCGACCTTTACCTCAATAGGTGCCACCATAGCCTGGCGAGCATACTCGTCGGTGCCTGTATGACGGTGATAGAACACATACCACTGGCCATTAATCTGGCAGATGGAGCCATGCGTGTTTCCATCGGGCGTAGCAGAAGCGATGACGTTGCCCTGTTCGTCCTTCTCACGGGCACGTCCGTCGATGATGGTGCCACCGTATGTCCAAGGACCTAAGGGGTTGTCGCTATAGGCGTATGCAAGGGTATAGTTCGATGAGGGCAGGCCAAACTCGCCATCTTCCGTAAAACGACTATAGATAAACACGTATTTATCCTTGATTTTACGGATACTGGAGGCCTCAAAGAACTTGAAACGTCCCTCCTGATTGCGTCCGCTGACCATGTCCTCGACAATCTTGGTACCTGGCTTCACCGTCGCCATCGTCTCAGGGTCGAACTCTGCGGCATACGAGCGCTCGAAGCCCCAGTAGCCATAGACGCGTCCGTCGTCGTCGACGAATACAGCCGGGTCGAACTGTAACACGCCGTCCACTTTATTCGGGTCATCCTTACTCCAGTTACACACCTCGAAGGGACCGTCGGGACGGTCACTCTTTGCTATCAGCCCGTTACGATAGCCCGTCTGGTCGTTGGGGAAGAGATAGTAGGTCTTCTTGCCGTCCTTGTCCGTCACTAACGTCACATCAGGGGCATACAGCACATCGGCTGTACCTGCCGAGTCGAAGGGTTCGCCCTTGGCGTTCTTGTCCACCACGAGAATCACGCCGTCGTAACGCCACTTGTTGAGGCTGTCGACGGATGCCGACCACACCACCTGGTCTCGACCGCAGTAGGCATCCACCAGATTGTCGTGCGAGCCATAGACATAGACACGATACTTCCCTGGCTGGTCGGGGTCTTCAAACACGTATGGCTCACCATCTGGAATGTGTTCCCAAAGGGGCATATAGGGGTTTCCTACAGTGGTGAGTTCCGTTGTTGTGGTTTCTGCCTGTTGTGCCAACTGGCCGCAAGAGGTCAGCCCCATGATGGCAATGAGCAATGGGGTAATGATGGTTTGTTTATTCATTTTTCGTTTCATTTTAGTTTCTCCTTTATTTGTTGCAGTTCATAGTCAGAGCAGCAATAACTAATCCATTTTGCTGCAAAGATACTAATTCTTGACGATATCAGCAAGTTTTACTCAACAATAAAAGCAAAAAAATTGGTTTTTTGTTTTGTATTGTTCTCGCTTATTCGTACCTTTGCAGGCAATTTATAAATAAGGTATATGGAATTAGCAAGCAAATACGACCCTAAGGAGGTCGAATCGAAGTGGTATCAGTATTGGTTAGACAACAAGTTGTTCTCCTCAAAACCCGATGAGCGCGAACCCTACACCATTGTTATTCCGCCACCCAATGTGACAGGTGTGCTCCACATGGGACACATGCTCAACAACACTATTCAGGACATCCTGGTGCGCCGTGCCCGCATGGAGGGCAAGAACGCCTGTTGGGTGCCAGGTACAGACCATGCCTCAATCGCTACCGAGGCCAAGGTGGTGAAGAAACTGGCTGGCGAGGGTATTAAGAAACGTGACCTGACACGTGAACAGTTCCTTGAGCATGCCTGGGACTGGACGCATGAGCACGGCGGCATCATCCTCAAGCAACTGCGCCGTCTGGGAGCATCGTGCGACTGGGACCGCACAGCCTTCACCATGGACGAGAAGCGCTCAGAGAGTGTCATCAAGGTATTCGTCGACCTCTACAACAAAGGTTATATTTACCGTGGCCTACGCATGGTCAACTGGGACCCAAAAGCCCTGACAGCCATCTCTACCGAAGAGGTTATCTACAAGGAAGAGAAAAGCCACCTGTTCCACCTGAAATACTATGTGGATGGCCCTGTGTCCGCTGATTCTGTCAGCGGAGAAGGCAACGTCGTCCATAAGGACGAGCGTGGCTACTATGCCGTCGTCGCCACCACGCGCCCTGAGACCATTATGGGAGACACCGCCATGTGCATCAACCCCAAGGACCCGAAGAACCAATGGCTGAAAGGCCGAAAGGTTATCGTGCCGTTAGTAAACCGCGTCATCCCCGTCATCGAGGACCGTTACGTGGATATCGAATTTGGAACAGGATGTCTGAAGGTAACGCCCGCCCATGACACGAACGACTACATGCTGGGCAAGACCCACAACCTCGAGACAATCGACATCTTCAACCCCGATGCCACCATCAGTACGCAGAGTCCGCTCTACGTCGGTATGGACCGTATGGAATGCCGCAAGCAGATTGCCAAGGATTTGCAAGCTGCCGGACTGATGGAGAAGATAGAGGACTACACCAACAAGGTGGGCTACTCGGAGCGCAACCCCGACACCGCCATCGAGCCTCGCCTCTCACTGCAGTGGTTCCTCAAGATGGAACACTTTGCCGAGATTGCCCTGAAACCGGTAATGGAGGGGGAGATGCACTTCTACCCGCAGAAGTACGTGAACACCTACAAGAACTGGCTTGAGAACATTCAGGACTGGTGCATCAGTCGCCAGCTGTGGTGGGGTCACCGTATTCCGGCTTATTATTACAACAGTATGCCCAGCGATTCTGCCGCTGAGGAAAAATTTGTCGTCGCCGAGACGGCTGAAGAAGCCCTTGAACTGGCACAGAAGGAGAGCGGCAACGCCAATCTGCAACTCACCGACTTACGTCAGGACGAGGATGCACTGGATACGTGGTTCTCCTCATGGCTGTGGCCAGTCTCCCTGTTCGACGGCATCAACAATCCTGGCAACGAGGAGATCAACTACTACTACCCCACCTCAGACCTCGTAACGGCTCCCGACATCATCTTCTTCTGGGTGGCCCGCATGATCATGGCAGGCGAGGAGTATATGGGCAAGTTCCCCTTCAAGAATGTCTACTTCACGGGTATTGTCCGCGACAAACTCGGACGTAAGATGTCGAAGTCGTTAGGCAACTCACCCGACCCCATCGAGCTCATCGAGAAGTTCGGTGCCGATGGCGTCCGTATGGGCATGATGCTCTCTGCTCCTGCCGGAAATGACATCCTCTTCGACGAAGCACTCTGTGAACAAGGCCGAAACTTCAACAACAAGATATGGAATGCCTTCCGCCTCGTCAAAGGCTGGCAGGTGTCCGACAGCCCAGTATGTTGCGATAGCATCGCAACGAACAAGATCGCCGCTGCCTGGTTTGATGCCAAATTGAAGGAGGTCAATGCCGAACTGGACGATCTCTTCTCCAAGTACCGCATCTCGGAAGCCCTCATGGCGGTCTACAAGTTGTTCTGGGACGAGTTCTCCTCATGGTACTTAGAGATGGTGAAGCCTGCCTACATCAACGGTCAGCCTCAACCCATAGACCGTGAGACCTACGATGCTACCCTGCGCTTCTTCGACATTTTGCTCAAGATGCTGCACCCGTTCATGCCATTCATCACGGAAGCCCTCTGGCAGGCTCTTTATGAGCGGAAGGAAGGCGAGAGCATCATGCGCGAGAAGCTCGTGCTCAGCAGTTCTGCTGCTGAGGACAAGAAGCTCATCAGCGACATGGAACAGGTGAAGCAGATTGTCAGTGGCGTGCGCATGGTACGCAGTCAGAAAAACATTGCGCCGAAGGAATCCCTGGAACTGCAGATTGTCGGTAGCAACCACTACGAGGCCTACAATGCCGTCATCTCTAAGATGGCCAATCTGAGCAGCATCAGTGTCGTCACTGAAAAGGATGCTACAGCCAGTGCCTTCATGATTGGCACCGACGAGTATGCCGTACCCCTTGGCTCACTGATCGACATCGATGCCGAGATTGAGAAACAGGAAAACCAGCTGAAGCACCTGGAAGGTTTCCTGCAGGGGATATTGAAGAAGCTCTCCAACGAGCGCTTCGTTCAGAACGCTCCTGAACAGGTTGTTGCCATGGAACGCAAGAAGCAGAGCGACTCCGAAGAGAAGATTGCTGCCTTGAAGGAATCCATAGCAGCCCTGAAAGCACAGAAATAGTTGATAATCAACGTATAACAAACAAGAGCGGAGAACCTCATGATTCTCCGCTCTTATTAATTTCAGCTGCTTCTTTATTCCTCTTCAGGAGTGATGAGTTTGTAACCCTTGCCGTGGATATTGATAATCTCAATCTGCGGATCGTCCTTCAGGTGCTTGCGCAGCTTGGTGATATAGACATCCATGGAACGGGCATTGAAGTAGTTGTCATCTATCCAGATAGTCTTCAGGGCAAAGTCGCGCTGCAGGATCTCGTTGGCATGCGAGCAGAGCAGAGCCAGCAATTCGTTCTCCTTGGTGGTCAGCTTAGTCTGCTTCTCACCGATAGTCAGCAACTGCTTCTGTGTATCGAAGGTGAAGTTACCCACGTGATAGACACTGCTCTCACGGTTCTTTTTGCCACGCACACGACGAAGAATGGCCTCAATACGGAACACGAGCTCCTCCATGGAGAAGGGCTTGGTGATGTAGTCGTCGGCACCAATCTTAAATCCTTCCAGAATATCTTCCTTGAGCGTCTTCGCCGTAAGGAAGATGATGGGGATGTCGGCATTGGCCTGACGAATCTCCTGTGCCAGCGTGTAGCCGTCTTTCTTCGGCATCATCACATCCAGCACACAGATGTCGAACTTGGTCTTCAGGAAAGCCTTGTAGCCTGCCTCGCCATCAGGGCAGAGTTCTGCTACATAGCCCTTGGCTGCTAAGTACTCACGCAACAGCATTCCGAGGTTCTCGTCGTCTTCACAAAGAAGAATTTTCAGTTTTTCGTCCATAACCTAATACAATTTACAATTTGACAATATACTTATATTTAATTCTTATTTCTCTTCGAGGATTGGGAGGGTAATCGTAAACTTGGTGCCCTTTCCCAGCTCGCTTTCGCACTTGATATCACCCTGATGCAGGTCTATCACCTTCTTGACGTAGGCCAGTCCAAGACCGAACCCCTTGACGTCGTGCTTGTTGCCGGTGTGTACACGATAGAACTTGTCGAACACCTTCCTGATGTTCTCCTTCTTGATGCCCTGACCCGTATCACGAATACTGAGGCACAAGTGACCGTGATCGTTCCAAGTTCGGATGTAGATGTCCAGCGGATTATCCGGCTTACGGTATTTCACGGCATTGTCCATCAGGTTGGTAATGGCGTTCTGGAAATGTACTTCATCGACATAAATAGCCGAGTCAACAGCCTCTATCTCCGTATAAATCTTACCACCCGTATGCTCAACACGCAGGGAGAATGTCTGTGCTATCTGCTCCACCATCTCGTTGAGGTCAAGCTCCTTCTTCTTGAAAACAACGCTCTTCTTGTCGAACATCGACATCTGCAGCACTTTCTCCACCAAGAAGCGCAAACGCTTAGACTCGTCACCGATGACGCTGCCCAAATGTTTCATCATGTGATCCGACTTGGCAACACTGTCGTCATTCATCATTTGTGCAGCCAGCGAGATAGAAGCAATCGGCGTCTTCAGCTCATGGGTCATATTGTTGATGAAGTCGTTCTTGATCTCAGTGTAACGCTTCTGACGGAAGATGACGACAATGGTGAAAATGAACGTGATAAGCAGCACGATAGTAAAGATGATGCTGGGAATCATGAACCGCACCGACGAGAAGATGTAGCTACTCATCTCAGGGAAGTGAACGCGCACAACACCTCTCTTCGACTGGGGGTCATTGCGGAAAAGTATCTGCGGATAAGTGTATTTCTCGCCTTCGGCTGAATAGTCCGGACAACGGTAAACTTCTCGTCCGTCCGTCGTGGAAACAGTAAAGTGATAAGGAATGTTGATACCATTATTCTCCAACTCGGTACGGATGTCCTGGTCAAGCATACGGAAGTTGATGCGTTCCTTCAGCGGTTTGTCACTGGCCGTATAGAGAATATTATAGATTACTTCGTCAAGCAATGCCTTCTGATAGACATAGCGGTTTCGTACTATCTCCTGCATCGATTTAGTGGCGTCGACCAGCGAATTTTTGTCCTTACGAAGAATCATAGCTTTAGGAATGCTGGAAGGTTTCATCTCAAACGTCTTCAACTGGAACGACGAGTAGACCGTCCCATCGTCGGCAGCCACTGAAAACTGGTGGCTTTGCTTGATGGTTCCGCCAATACCGTCAACCGTTACGTTGTCATCCTGGAATGCCCGGCGCTCTGCCTCTTTCACATCCTTTTCCAAATAACGCCCCGTCTCGTTCATATCCAGTCTGCGGGAAGCCTCGTCGAGGCTGCGTTTCACACTCTCGTCGAACTGCTCCTTCTTCATCTTGACCATCTCCTCGACGTAGGAGAACTGCAGGAAGAGCAGTATCAGGAACGAGATTCCCATGATGACGGCTATTGCCCAAATAGTAGACTTCTTCATAACTTTTGTTTTCGAATGCAAAGATAATGCATTTACCGTTATGAAGAAGTCTACACGTTAATTATTTCCGTTAATTTTAACGACTTTAACTAAAAGCTTACTATATAATTATTTTATTTTAATTAGAAATGAACATTAATGTCTATTCCCACCTGTAAGGGATTACCTCTTTGGGCAAAAGTTTCCTCTGTTCCGGTAGCCCTACTCTTGATAGCGAAGGTATTATATTTCGAATCGGTCAAGTTACGTCCCCACAACGATATCGTTGCACAGCCTATCTCCACATCAGCATGGGCTCCTAAAAGCGCATACAGTTTCTGACT
>Ga0310690_10011123_pt1 | contig 11132 bp, 10 predicted proteins | sample AusTroGonzalo_MG_2_FD_207661 | JGI IMG/M metagenome (GOLD analysis project Ga0310690, IMG submission 207661) | Bovine rumen microbial communities from tropical cattle in Woodstock, Queensland, Australia - Gonzalo_04 (v2) (version 2) | ecosystem: Host-associated > Mammals > Digestive system >...
CGAGAGGTTTGCCTCGTGCGGGCTGACAAGGGTGTAGCTCATCTGGCTCCCCGCTGTCAGATTGGTCATATCCACCTTGGTGAGAAGTCCCACAACATCAGCATCGAGTCGGCGGGTATCAATGACCCTCGCAAACTCCAGCACCCTCTGCTTGAAGCGAATCCTGCCCAACAGCCGCCCCTGTTCGCGCTTGGCAGCCCGGTACTCATAGTTCTCGCTAAGGTCGCCCTGTGCCCTAGCCTCTGCTATGGCGTCCTTTACCCTTGGCAGCTGGCCTTCCAACTCGCGCAGTTCGGCTACCAACTTGTCGTAGCCCTCTTGTGACATATATTCCATAAGTTTTAGGTCTCATACAAAAACGCGCTACAAATATACTCATTTTTCTTCTAAATTGTTCATCCTTTCCTGTAAATTTGCATTAGCAAAGTATTATTATGTCTTTGCAGTTTAAAGAAGTTTGGGAAAAAAACGTATCTTTGCATAAAAAAGATGAAGAATATGGACAGAAGAGAATTCATGCAAGCCGGAATAGCTTCGATAGCACTAACCGGAATGAGCGCCGTGGAGGCTTATGCAAAGCCTGTTGCCACCATTGCAAACGAAGAAAAAGGTTTTTCACCTGTCACCTGCGAGAACGCCAAGGCCTCCGATGCCGACCTTCGGGTGCGGTTCCTCGGCACGGGAGCCGCCGGATGGAAACCAGGCACAACAACAGAAAGGCGTAACAGCAGCGTGCTACTCGATGGGAAGGTGCTCATCGACCTCACTGCTAGCGTGCGCGACATGCTGCCCGAGGACTGCCACCCCGAACACATCTTCTATACGCATTCCCACAGCGACCACTATCAGCCCCTCGAGGCACTGAAACTGGGAGTGAAGAAGGTTTATGTCTCTGATACATGGATTGACCGTGCGAAGTCCGACTTCCGTCGACTCGCATCAGAGAACAAACTGCCCGCTCCGCAGTTCGTCACCCTGAAGATTGGCGTGCCCGTCACTGTGGAAGGCCTCACCTTCACCCCCCTTCCGGCCAACCACACAACAAACTACTACGAAGAGCAAGCTCAGATATACCTTGTCGAGAAGGGTACGACGGCAGACCGTCTCGGCGTGCGCATGCTCTATGCCACCGACACAAGCGGTATCATGGGCTTGGCAGCAAGACTGGCTGGCATCGACTCGCACAAGAGCGACATCCCAGACCGCCCGATAACAGCTTTCATCATGGAAGCCACGATGGGCCTCGGACACGAGGAGGACTATCGCCTCTTCAACCATTCCACCCCCGAAGGCGTTGTCCGAATTGCCCGCATGCTCGCCCGCACAAAGCGCTATACCCCGCCAACAGGCCAGCCCGTCTACCTCACCCATATCTCTAATCCCCTTCACGGCAGCCTCTCACAAGACGAACTCAATAAATCCCTCCCCGTCCCCCTCCGCGCTGCCTCCGACGGCCTTGATGTCGTCTTCCGCGCTATGTAGTACCAAAGACAAAAAGAAAATCTTGGATAAGAACACCCCTGGCAGGTCCCAGATATAGCTTTAAATGAATAATTCAAGTATATTTCAGCGTCCGGTATGGGCAGCAGCCTTTGCGTTTATAGCAGCATTTCTGTGGGGATGGGCTTATCCGCTCATCAAACTTGGGTTTGCCGAGTTCCAGATTACCACAGAGATGACCGGGAGCAAGATGTTGTTTGCCGGCATCCGCTTTTTCCTGTCAGGCCTCATTATCCTTTCTGTGGCACGCATCGCGCATCGGTCGTTTGGCTTGAAGGAAGTCGCGAAAGCCAGTATCTGGGGGAGCGTGCTGTTCCTGTTGGCGTTCACACTTTTGAACACAACGCTGCATTACGCCTTCTTCTACATCGGATTGTCGCACAGTCAGGGTAGTCGTGCCGCCATTCTTAACTCTATGAGTGTGTTTGTGCTGGTTATCCTTGCCTGCGTGTTCTTCAAGAGCGACAAGCTGACCATCAGAAAGGTGATAGGCTGCGCTATCGGTTTTGCGGGTATCTTTACGCTGAATCTGAGCGGCAAGGATAGCGGTTCCTTTACCTTGCTTGGCGATGGCATGATTATCCTCAATGCGTTGTGTAGTGCCTGCGCAGGACTGATGACGAGAGGTGTTGGCAAACGTGTGGACGTGTTTGTAGGAACAGGCTACAGTCTTGGCATCGGTGGTGCCTTGTTGGTGATACCAGGCTTGTTGATGGGTGGTACACTGCCCCACGTCACCTTCACAGGCATCTTTTACCTGCTGATGCTCATCGGTATTTCCACGATAGGCTTTACGCTATATAACAAACTGCTTATGTGCAATCCCGTAGGCAAGATAGCGATATGGAACTCACTGATACCCGTTGTGGGAGCCGTCACCTCCTGTCTGTGTCTCCACGAAGCATTCATATGGAACTATGCTGTAGCTGCCGCTCTCACTGCTGCGGGTATCTATGTGATTAATGCACATCATCCAGCAGACTGACTGTACCTTCAGCACTCCAAACTTTAAAAAATCACAAAAAAGAGTCCGTTATATAATTATTTTCGTACCTTTGCATTCATGAACGTGGACAGAAAGAGATATATTGCTTCTTGGATTCTGTTGGCGGTATTCCTGCCAATGCTTGTCCTATCGTCTGTTCATGTACATGATACTGGCAATTATGTTCAGGATGAGTGCCACGAATGTGTACATCATCATTGTCACGGCCATCTTGGCGAACTGACCACGTCGTTGCATGCCTGTGTGCTCTGCCAGTTCCTGACTATGTCTTTCATTACAACAGGTTTTCTGGCTGTTGTATTATATAAAAAGGTAAACAAAACACTTTTTGCCCAACTTCAAAGTGATATTCACCTTGAGGCATGTGGCATACCTTTACTTCGTGCTCCCCCATTTGCTTGAATTACCTCTCCCTCGAGAAAGTCGAGGGGCAATATCCCATTTAAAGTAATTCAAACAAAGAAATCCGAATGAATAGAAAATACATTTTCATTCTGCCATTGTTGTGTTTATGCACTGCATTGGCAGCACAAGATGATAATAAACATCATCATGCGGAAGATTCTACCGACGTATTCTTCCGCCATTTACAACTAAACGAAGTCACGGTAACAGGTGTGACGGGCGACACAAAGCTGAAGCACTCAACAGCCCCCATCAGCATTGTCACGTCTAAGATGCTTCATTCTACAGCATCCACCAATATCATAGACGCTATCAGCCATCAGCCAGGTATCAGCCAGGTGACAACGGGCGGAAGCATCTCTAAGCCCATCATCCGCGGATTGGGATACAATCGCGTAGTAGTGATGAGTGAGGGAGTTCGGCAGGAAGGTCAGCAATGGGGAGATGAACATGGCATAGAGGTTGACGGTAATAGTGTAGGCTTCGTAGAGATTCTGAAAGGACCCGCCTCATTGATGTACGGCTCTGACGCTATGGCAGGTGTTGTCATCCTGCATCCTCAGCCTATCTTGGCAGAGGGCGATATGAGCGCAAAATTCAGCTCGGAGTATCAGACCAACAACGGCCTCTTTGGTTATAACCTCTCTATGGCCGGCAACAAGAAAGGTTTTGTCTGGGACGGACTCTTCAGCCAGAAGATGGCTCATGCCTATAAGAACAAGTACGATGGTTATGTGCCAGGCTCTCAGTTTGGAGAGAAGACCGGTCGTCTGATGTTAGGATTGTACAAGCTTTGGGGACATTCCAGTCTAACGGGAACACTCTATCACTTGACGCCCAGCATTGTTGAGGGCGAACGCGATGAAGTTACAGGCGAGCTTGAGTGTACTACAGATAATATCAAGACATACGGAAAGGCCCTTCCTTTCCAGAAGGTAAACCATTACAAACTGGTTTGGGATAACTTCTTCTATCTTCCCAAGGGGTCTCTGAAAGCTGTTTTAGGATATCAGCAGAACCGACGTCAGGAATATGAGGAAAGTGAAGATGATTATGAACTCTACTTCAAGCTTCACACCATGACCTATGATGTTCGCTATGTGACGCAGGAATTCAAAGGATGGAAGCTATCGGCAGGCATCGGTGGTATGTACCAGCAGTCGGGTAATCTAGGCGAGGAGTACCTGATTCCCGATTACAAGCTCTTTGACTGCGGTATCTATGCCACGGCTACCAAGACTTTGGGCGACCGCTGGACGTTCAGCGGCGGCGTTCGCTATGACCACCGTCACATGCACGGAGATGAGCTGGAAGAGGATGGAGCGTTGCGCTTCACCGACTTCACCCGCCACTTCAACGGTGTTTCTGGCAGTATCGGTGCTGTCTGCAACATCAACCAGCACTTTAATGTCCGTGCGAACCTGGCTCGTGGCTTCCGTACACCTAACATGAGTGAGTTGGCTTGCAACGGTGTACATGAAGGCTCTATCCGCTATGAGATAGGATCGCAGGATATGAAGGCAGAGTACAGCCTGCAGGCCGACCTGGGTTTGGACTTCACCTCACGTTATGTTTCTGCTCAGGTAGCGCTCTTTGCCAATCGCATCAACAACTACATCTTCACACATCGTCTGCCAGAAGAGATAGAGCCGGGTTACCTGACTTATGCCTATACACAGGGCGATGCCCGTCTGTTGGGTTTTGAGGCTGAAATAGATTTCCACCCCATACACTCTGTTCATTTTGCCAACACCTTCTCATATGTGGATGCTCAGTTGCTGAACCAGCCTAAAGAGACCAAATACCTCCCCTTCACGCCTGCGCCACGTTGGACTTCCGAACTGAAGTGGGAGCTGTTCCATCACTCGCATGGTACAATCAATCACAAACACTCAACAGACAAGGGACACAGGTCGGTGTTCAATAACCTGTATGTTGCTGTTGGTCTCAACTATTACTTCAGGCAGTCGCATATCTATAGTGCCGACGAGACGGAAACCGAGACACCAGCCTACGCTTTGCTTAACCTGTCGGCAGGATCGGATTTGCAGATAAAGGGCAAGAAAGTGGCAGAGCTATATGTTATGGCTGATAATGTATTGAATACTGCTTATCAGAATCATCTGAGTCGACTGAAGTATGCTGATATGAACAACGCTACTGGTCGGCGCGGCATCTATAATATGGGGCGCAACATAACATTTAAGTTGGTTGTTCCCGTACAGTTCTAATCAGACAGCCACTTACAGGATTTTCGTCTATTTAGATATGTCAATCTTGGGTATGCGGCCGTCCTTCATACGCTTAAATTCACGGAAAGCTGTGGTTCTACGAAAGCCATTGCCGCCAGAAGGGATGCCATCATGATAGAAAAGGTACGACTTTCCCTTGAAGTCGATGGTGCCGCCATGAATGGTAAACGAGCCGGGCGACTCGTCGGTGATGCGACCTTCGTAATGCCACGGTCCGTGAATGCTCTTTGATGTTGAGTAGGCCCAGTGTTCGGGCACACCGCCAGCAGCATATTCCAAGAAGTATGTATCACCAATCTTATAGATCCACGGAGCTTCCTCGAAGCCAGTCTTCATCACCCTCCTGTGGAGTTGGTAGTCCATCTTCAGACATTTCGGCCCGAACTGTGCTTCATCGTCCAACATGGGGCGCATGTCGCAGATGCCATTGTTGGCAAAGTTTTTGTCGATGCTGATCATATCCTCGTTTAACTTGGCATACCAGCAACCGTTGTTGCCCCAGAAGAGCCATGCCTGCCCGTCGTCATCGATAAACACTGTAGGGTCGATGAAGCCCCAGTCACCAGGAATGAGTGGCTTTCCCAGTGCATCAGCCCAAGGCCCCTCCGGACGGTCGGCAACAGCCACACCGATACCGTGCAGGTGCTTGGTAGTATCTTCTGCAGCCACGTACCAGTACCACTTACCGTTACGCTCTATGGCCTGCGAGGCCCAGGCATTGTCGCCCTGCTTGGCCCACTTGAAGTTGGCAGTGGTCAACACGGTGCCGTGATCCGTCCAGTGTTCCATGTCGGTGGTAGAAAACACCTGCCAGTCGGGCATGCGGAAATAGGTTGCCGTATCTAAGTCATGACCTGTGAACACATAGAGACGGTCACCAGACACCACAGGAGCCGGGTCGGGATTATACAATCGGTTATTCACACGCTTCTGAGCTTGCAATGTGATGGCCAACAACAGTGTGATTGCAATAAGAATGGTTCTTTTCATATTCTTTCTCATAACAATATTCAATTACTGCTGCAAAGATAACGATAACTTTAAAAATATCACTATCTTTGCAAACAAAAAAACACATTTAAATATCCAAAAATGAATATGAAAGATTCGATTAAACGAGAACAGAATGGAACTTCGTACCATAATCCCACCAAGCTCGCCGCTTTCATCATGCTCCTTCTCTTCATGGCATCAGATATTCAGGCACAACAACAGAACCATGTAACGAGTATTCTGGAAGTGCTTGATACCAAGACTGGTAAACGCAAGATTTTGAAAGAATTTGACTATCTCATAGAAGCCCCTAACTGGACGCGCGATGGCCGATGGATATATTTCAACTCCGGCGGCTTAATCTATAAGATAAGTGCCAAGGGCACAGGCGAGGCTCGGATAGTGGATACACAGCATGTGAACAAGTGTAATAACGACCATGTGCTTTCTTTTGACGGAAAATGGCTTGCAGTGAGTGGGGCTGATGACAACGAAAAGGGCTGGGGATCGTACATCTATGTATTGCCCGTAGATGGCGGCACACCTCGCCTCGTCACTCCCAATAGTCCCAGCTATTTGCATGGTTGGAGTCCTGATGGCAAGACATTAGCATATTGTGCTTTTCGTGACAATGAGAAAGGTGCAGACATCTACACCATTTCTGCCAATGGTGGAGATGAGAAGCAACTTACCGATGCGCCCGGACTGGATGACGGCCCTGAATATAGCCCCGATGGGAAATATATCTGGTTCAATAGTGTTCGGACAGGCCTGATGCAGGTATGGCGCATGAAAGCAGACGGTAGTGAGCAGAGACAGATGACCTACGATTTGAACCGCAATGCATGGTTCCCGCATGTTTCTCCCGATGGAAAGCAAGTGATATACATTACCTATCATGTTAGAGATTTGGAACCCGATCAGCATCTGGCCAACAAGAACGTAGAGCTATGGATGATGCGCTCCGATGGTGGAAAGCCTAGGCTAATGGCACATTTTCTCGGAGGTCAAGGCACCATCAACACCAATTCGTGGGCACCCGATAGTCGCCATGTTGCTTTTGTGAGCTATCGTACAAGCTCTACTCGTTAGAATGGTATGTGCCGCTTATAGAAAAGCCCGAAGTGGGTTTCCCGTCATTTTATATGTCCTATCTGATTATATAAAACAATAGCATCGCGCATGATATCTTCATGGTCGAATGCTAACGAGGGTAGCGCATCTATGGGGAACCATTTAGCTTTTGCAGCATCATCCTGACCTGTTACTTCGGCAGGCTTATCAATGACAGCCAGATAAGCCACAGTAATGGTGCGCCCTCTTGGATCGCGGTCAACCTTGGAATAGGCTCCAATCTGATGAAGGACGGAAACCTTCATGCCCGTTTCTTCTTCCAGCTCACGGATAGCACATTGCTCTGTCGTTTCATCCATATTCAAGAAACCGCCAGAAAAAGCCCAACAACCTTTGAATGGGTCATTTCCTCTCTCTATCAGCAACACCTGTGGTACTGATTCTTTCGTCATCACCACACAGTCCGCAGTAACTGCCGGACGTGGGTATTTATAGGTATAAGCCATTTTTATATCTGGTGTTACCTTCTTTTTGAACTACCGAATTTTTCTCGGTAGTTGACTCTTTTCTTTACCATTATTGCACTAAATTTTCTTTAGCTAAGTGCAAAGATAGGGAAAGATTAGGAGAATTCAAAGTTTTCAGATCTTTCTTTTCTCGTATGAAATGTTTGTTGTAAAATGTCAAAGGGCACTGCGCACCGCGCACCGCGCACCATTTGCAAAAATGAAAAATGACGTGATGAAAGCACATTTGTAACTTAAATTATATATATTATATAATATTATTATATAATATATATAATTTAAACATTCTCTCTCCACTGGGGTGCATACAAAAACACTAAACGGTGCGCGGTGCGCGGTGCGCAGTCGAACACGTTGTGTTTTTATGTGTTTTTGAGTGTGTCTTTTTGCATATATTTATTTTGAAATACTTTTACATCTTCGTACCTTTGCACTGTAATTGAAAGACAGATGAGAGCAGAGGATGAGGGCAGAAAAAGCAAGCGTGTTTGACTCCCTCTTGCGCAACCAAAACTCTCTACGCGGAGATGCTGAAGATGCTACACGTAGACTCGGCAAAGTCTACACGTGAACTTTGCCAATTCTACACGTAGAAATGGCCAACTCTACACGTGGCATTTTTAACATTTCTTGGTAATTGTACGATTAGCGGTTAGTGGTTAGCAAATAGCGTTTGCAAGTGACTGGGAATCAGTAATTTTCGGTTAACGATTACTGCAACAAGGCAAAAATAATGTTCAATACTCAATCCTCAATGTTCAATGAACGAAAAGTGGTTGATTACAGTATTGCAGTGCGTAACGAAACAACCCGAAAACAGACAGGGAGATGCGACAATATGAGCGTGATGTGGATTCTGAAATTTTGACAAAAAAAACGCCTCTCCGAGTCAGAGAGGCGTTGGGGATATCACACAATACCTTGAGCCATCATGGCGCGGGCAACTTTCATGAAGCCGGCCACATTGGCACCCTTTACATAATTGATGTATCCGTCGGGCTGAGTACCATACTTGCAACACTGCTTATGGATGCCGTGCATAATCTCGTGCAGACGCTTGTCGACATCGGCTGCACTCCATGAAAGGTGCATAGCATTCTGACTCATCTCGAGTCCGCTGGTAGCTACACCACCAGCATTCACAGCCTTGCCAGGAGCATAGAGGATGCGGTTGCGGAGGAAGATGTCGATAGCATCAGGTGTACATCCCATATTGCTTATCTCTCCTACGCATAGAACCTTATTAGCAACCAATTGCTCAGCATCCTCGGCGTTCAACTCGTTCTGTGTAGCACAAGGAAGGGCAATGTCTACCTTTACCTCCCAAGGTTTCTTGCCAGGATAGAAGGTGGCACCGGGGAACTCCTCGGCATAAGGTGCAACGATGTCGTTTCCGCTGGCACGAAGTTCAAGCATATAGTCAATCTTGCTGCCCTCGATACCGTCGGGATCATAGATGTAGCCGTCGGGACCACTGATGGTAACAACCTTGGCTCCCAACTCGTTAGCCTTGGTTGCTGCTCCCCATGCTACGTTACCGAAGCCGCTGATAGCTACGGTCTTACCCTTGATGTCGTGACCTGCTGTCTGCAACATTTCGTTTACGAAGTACAAACCGCCAAAGCCTGTTGCCTCAGGACGGATGAGAGAGCCGCCAAAGTCGAGTCCTTTACCTGTGAGAACGCCACTGAAGTCGCGTGTCAGCTTCTTGTACTGACCAAAGAGGTAGCCTATCTCGCGTGCTCCAACACCTATATCACCGGCAGGAACGTCAATCTCGGGACCTATGTAACGGTACAGTTCACTCATGAAAGCCTGGCAGAAACGCTCTATCTCGGCATCGCTCTTGCCACGAGGAGAGAAGTCGCTACCGCCCTTGCCGCCACCCATCGGCAGCGTAGTAAGTGCATTCTTGAAGGTCTGCTCAAAGCCCAGGAACTTAAGGATGCTCAAGTTTACAGAAGCATGGAAACGCAAACCGCCCTTATAGGGGCCAATGGCACTATTAAATTGTACACGGTAACCGAGGTTCACCTGCACCTGACCTTTGTCGTCAACCCAGGGAACCCTGAAGGTGATGATACGCTCAGGCTCGACAAGTCGCTCCAACAATGCCTTACGTTCAAATTCTGGATGCTGGTCGTAAACATCTTTAATAAAAACCAACACTTCGCGTACAGCCTGCAAGTACTCTCTCTCACCGGGATGACGCCTTTCCAGTTTTAACATGAAATCATTAATATCCAACATGGTATTTCTTGTGTTTATTAGTTGATTAACTTATGTAAGGCAAATATACAAAACTTTTATCTTATGTAGCTAAATTCATGCAATCATTTATCCATAGACTGACATTTTGTAAAGTCCAAGTTAACAATTAAGCCAATAAAAGCCTTCTCACCCTTACACTTTAACAATAAGAACGATTGTCAGCAGATAAAATACTCGATAAAGAAAAGACATTCCATTCTTTTTTAATATATTTGCACTATTAACAATAATGTAAATTTATGAAGAAGACCCTATTCCTCACATCCGCCGTAGCTGCATTGGCTGCAACAGCACAGACAGAAAAACGCCCCAACATTATCCTCATCCTTGCCGATGATATGGGTTACAGCGACATAGGCTGCTATGGCGGCGAGATAGAGACCCCCAATATTGACCGATTGGCACAGAACGGCATTCGCTATCGACAGTTCTACAATGGAGCCCGTAGCTGCCCTACCCGCGCCTCCCTTCTCACGGGCCTCTATGCCCATCAGGCAGGAATAGGATGGATGACACATGCCGATATGGGGCGTCCTCCTTATCAGGGTTACCTCAATCAGGAATGTGTGACATTGGGAGACGTACTTCGTTCGGCAGGATACGGCACTTATATCAGCGGAAAATGGCATGTCAGCAGTGTACGCCAGAACAGCGGCAAGGTCAAGGACAACTGGCCTAACCAGCGAGGGTTCGACGAGTTCTTCGGAATCGTTGAGGGGGCCTCAAACTACTTCCATACCACGCTCAACCGCAACAACGACCAATTCCAATCGCCAGAGGAAGGTTTCTACCTCACTCACGCCCTCAGCGATACTGCCTCTACCTTCATACGTCGGCACGATTTCGACCAGAAACCTCTCTTCCTCTATATGGCCTACAATGCACCACATTGGCCACTACATGCCCTAAAACCTGATATCGACAAGTATGTAGAACGTTATCACCGCGGGTGGGATGTGCTTAGGGAGGAACGTTTTGAACGTCAGAAGCAGCTAGGACTTTTCCCAAAGAAAACACAAATGGCACCACGTGACAGTAAGGTTCCCGCATGGAACACCCTCAGCCCTGAGGAGCAGCATGAGTTTGCTATGCGCATGGCTGTCT
>Ga0310690_10011124_pt1 | contig 11130 bp, 20 predicted proteins | sample AusTroGonzalo_MG_2_FD_207661 | JGI IMG/M metagenome (GOLD analysis project Ga0310690, IMG submission 207661) | Bovine rumen microbial communities from tropical cattle in Woodstock, Queensland, Australia - Gonzalo_04 (v2) (version 2) | ecosystem: Host-associated > Mammals > Digestive system >...
CGAAGCCGTTAAGCCTTTATCTCTCTTTCAGAAATATAGATTTAATCAGATATTCGGAGAGAATAATCATGTTTGGCTTCGAAATATGCAAGCGGCCGCGGTTGCGTGCTTTGCGCACGGTGACGGGCGTGCGCTCTTTAGCAGTGTTACTTCCGATTTTGCGGCGGTCGGGCTTATTCTTTTTCATTAAAAATTGCGGGGGTTTATCCCCCGCCAAGGGAGTTTTATGTCGGTTAATAAGGGAGACCGCAGGGAATCCAAAGTTGAATTTGATAACACATATTTCAAAGTTTATGACGATTGCGTAAGGTTGATTGAATGTAGCTTCGGCGCAAAAGGCGACATCAAAGAGAAAAAGCAAGGATATATAAGAGCCATGAGCGACAGAATTTTAAAATCCGTCTGCGATATGGGTACATATATCAGAATAGCAAATTCTATCTATCCGCAGTATCAGTCAGAACTGGAAGAAAGAAGAATCGCTCAAGAGAAAGCGATCGGACTTTGTTTTGATGTTATGACAAAATATCAGCTTATTATGACCGAGTTAAAGGTTCCTGATGATAAGCACACGAACGAAATCAAGAATCTCATCCATGAAATCAACTGTTTGAAGAAGTGGAGAGAGTCTGATAAAAGATTTAAGAATTTAGGTTAAGCTCTATTTTGGCCGCGGTTGCGTGCAATGCGAACAATAACGGAAATGCGAACAATAACAGTGTAACTAACGATAATGTGGCGGTCGGGATTAGAGACCTTGATACATTGTCCGATAGGGCAATACTCATTCAAGGTTTATAAGGAGAGTTTGACCTTCCTCGCAAGAGGTGAATATATAAGGATGATGTATCTTGCTACGGCAAATGATACTACAACATTCTTTTTCTTATGACTTTTGAAGAACTAACGACTATTGAAAAATTGAATAATGCCTTTAAGGAATGCTCAAAAATCTCTCATTGGAAAGAATCTACGCAGAGATACAAGGCAAATATGCTCTTGAGGAATACGGAACTTCAGAATGAACTCCGCAGCGGGGAATATAAGATCGGGAACACGATAGACTTCGTAATATGTGAAAGAGGTAAAAGGCGGCAGATAAAAGCTCCGGTAATCAAAGACAGGATTGTCCAGAAGGTGCTCTGTAAAGAGATACTTATACCGGCACTGACAAAACCGCTTATCTATGATAATTACGCGAGCCTAAAAGACCGAGGGACTTCGTTCGCGAGAAAGCGGATTGATATTATGCTGCGGAGATATATTCAAAAGTACGGAGAAAACGGCTATATCTTACAGATAGATATAAGAAAGTTCTTTGAGAGCATAGATCATCAGACCTTACGGGAAATGGTTCACGAGAGAATAAAAGAGTCTAAAGAGATAATGGATCTGATTGATTACATTATCGACACGTCATCCGATAGTGATGTAGGGCTTAATCTCGGTGCGGAATGCCCGCAGATATTCGCCGTGTATTATCTGTCCGGCATAGATAACTATGTAAAGACCGTTAGGGGCATGAAATACTACGGCCGTTATATGGATGATATATTTATCATTTCGGACTCAAAAGACGAGCTCAAGAGCATTCTGGAAGACATAAAATATCGACTGGGAGATATAAAACTCGAAATCAATGAGAGAAAGACTCACATAACGACTCTTAAGCACGGATTTACATTCATGCAGATAAAATATAGCGTTCAGGACGGAAGGATCATAAAGAGACCGACCAGAAGCAAGATCGCGAGAGAGCGCAGACGACTCAAGAAGTACAAAAAGAAACTTGAGCAAAGGCAGATGTCCCTACTGGATATTCAGAACTGTTATAAATCATGGCGGAATAATATCCTGAAGGATTGCAATGCCTGCTGCCGTTCAATTCACGAAATGGATAAGCTGTTTGACCGGTTATTTTTGAAGCATGAGTCTTATAGGAAAGTAACAAGGGAACAATTAATAAGAAAAGCGTATAGGGAGGCTTACAATGGCAAAGGTATTTTTAGACGACGGAACTGTTATCGTAGCGACTTTGAACATGAACACTTTTGAGAGCGATACCGAAGTAGATCCTGAAGTATTTAATGATAATATTTCGGATGTCTCTTATGAGGAAAACGGAGAAGTCGTAGAACTCGGAGAATGCACTCTCGTTTATGGCGGCTTACAGGACGGAAAATGGCAGTTCTGTTTGAACCCTATAACCGAAGAGGAAAGAATGAAGCTCGCACTCGCGAAGAACACCGCTGACATTGACTATATTATGATTATGGAGGATTTGTGATGCACAGTAAGAATTTCAACAAAATCAAGACATATTATGATACCGGGCTCTGGGATAAAGAGAGAGTCTATAATGTTGTTGGCAAAAAGAACGGGATCACTCCTGAAGAGTACGAAGAGATAACCGGAGAACCTTACAACTCTGAGGAATAATCATGAATGGAATCGATATTTCTGTATACCAAAAGAGCCTTGACCTATCAAAGATTGCCTGCGATTTCGTTATCGTAAAGGCGACAGAGGGAAAGACTTATACCGATCCGCAATTCCTTAAGCACATAGAGAGCGCAAGGAATCTCGGTAAGCTGATAGGCTTTTATCATTTCGCACGACCGGAGAACAATACTCCTCATGAAGAAGTTCTTAATTTCCTCGCTTGTATATCTCCGTATCTCGGAGAAGGAATACTCTTTCTCGACTGGGAATCGAGTGGAAAGAATAATGTTTCCTGGGCGAAAGAGTGGCTGGATGAGGTTTATTCCCTTACCGGAATCAGACCGATTATCTATATGTCAGAATCTGTCACGAAGACTTATGACTGGTCTCAGGTAGCTCCAGAATATAAATTGTGGGTTGCGAAGTATCGTGATTACGAAATCGACTACAATTACGATATGACACGCGCGGGCAAAGAGCCACAATGCAGTTATTGGTATTCATACGTTATGTGGCAATGGACATCTTCGGGAAGGCTTGACGGTTACGAGAATAACCTTGATTGCAACAAGTTCTACGGAACGGCAGAAGATTGGCGAAAGCTATGCGAAAGAGAGGTAAAGCCGATGCCAGAATACAAATATATAGAAGTCTTAAGCGGAGTCGCTACCTACTCAAAGCGAGAGGTTGGCGACTATTTCTTTACCATTGACGGACGGGTAAGTAATTTCCAAGTTAAAGAGTTCGCTTGCCATGACGGAACGAATGAGATTCTCATAGACGGAAACCTTGTCAGACGACTTCAGGATTGCCGAGATAAGTTCGGTGTAACGATTATTAATTCCGCTTATAGGACTCCCGATTATAACAAGAAAATCGGCGGTGCTACCAATTCACAGCACGTTAAAGGAAAAGCATCTGATACCGTTTGTAAGGGTACTTCTCCGTTAGAGGTCGCTATGTTCGCCGAAGCTATAGGAATGGGCGGTATAGGCTTATACAGCTCGTTTACCCATATAGACACAAGAGACGGAAAGGCGCGGTGGGACAACCGAAGCGGAAGAGAAGTCGGTGTGGCGACATTCCTTAAAGTAATCAAGCTGGGTTCACGGGGAGAAGAAGTCAAAATCGCTCAAAGATATTTAGGTATATCGAAGGACGGCATAGACGGAATCTTCGGAACGAATACAAGGAAAGCTGTTATCGCGTTTCAGACCGAACACAGACTTGATGTTGACGGAATAATCGGTGTTCAGACTTGGACTAAATTATTAACGAGGTAAGGGAGAATGGAAAAAGTGAGAATCATTGCTTCATGGTTGGCTGTGTTAGGAGTACCGACAATCTTCACTATTGTACTCGGAGTTATTCACATGGTCACAAAAACAATCAAAGACATTGAAATACTCCAGAAGGCACAAAAGGCTCAAATGAGATCGCAGCTCCTGAAACAGTATGATGAATACATGTCGCAGGGTTACATTGAACCGATATATCTTGATGACTGGATAAACCAGTACAACGCTTATCACGCTTTAGTTGGTCCGAACGCGGTACTTGATGCCCGCAAGGATGATCTAATCCATTTACCTAATCACAAACCCGCTTAAAGGAAGGAGATTGACTATGAAAATTTTCAATGATAAAGTATATGACATATTGAAGTGGATAGCAATTATTGCATTACCGGCCCTTGCTCCGTTCGTTCGTGGGATATGTGCCGTATGGAATCTCCCTTACGGAGACCAGATCGGAGATACGATCATGCTGCTTAACGCTCTACTCGGTGCCTTAATATGTGTGAGCACTGTTGGCTATCAGAGATCGTTAAAATGATTTTTGGCACGAAATTTGGCACGAAATTTTACAAAGTCAGTAAAATAGCAAAGTATAGGACTTACAGTAGTGGGTTCGATTCCCGCCACCCCGACTAAAAGAAAAACCGTGATTTCATGGGATTGAGAGCGATTTTCCCTTGAAATTACGGTCTTTTTTTATTTTCCAAAAGTGGCGTAAAATCAACATTTTGATTTTAATTCAAAAAATATTTTGGCATGAATTTGGCACGAATTTGGCACAAAAATTAAAGTAGGTCTTTTTCTAACATTCTGGCGATCTTCTTACTGGTCTTTTCTTGATTCATTCCTTGACGGTACGCGTTCTTCATGGTTATATCATTCGCCCAGCCACCTTCGTCTTGGATGTCCTTGTCAACGATGCCGTTGTAATGGGTATATGATGCGAAGAAGTGCCGGAGCTGATGAAATGTGAACGGAGTTATCCCGAGAGCCTTTTCTGCTCTCTGAAGGTTCCGTGTAATTATATGCGGTGCTCCATTGTAAACATATCCTTGCTGCCGAATCAGGTCGGCTATCTTGTCCGGAATAGCAAGTCGGCGGGTTGAACTCGTTGTTTTTGTTCCTTTAACGGAATAACAGCGTTCTCCTCGGACTTTTGCTTTGTCTATTGTCAGCATATTATCATCAGACAGGGAGTCGAGATCGAGCCCGCACACTTCGGACAAGCGAAGCCCGCGAGTCCCGAGAAAAACGGGGATATAATATGGAGTCCCTTCCAAGTGTTTGAGAATCTTCTTCACTTCCGGAACAGTGGGAATATAGCCTTGATGTTTTACTTTCTGCGGATATTGGATCTTCGTTATCTCGTTCCCGTAAAAGCCCAGGACTGTTGTTATGAATACTCCATAATTCCGAGTTGACTTCGGCGAGTGGTTTATAGAATATCTGTCAACTTCCGTCTGGATCATCGGCTTTGTTATCCGTGATATTTTTGTTTTTGCCAAAATCGGCTCTATTTGCCCCATTAAGACACGATAACCCCGAACCGTAGAAACACTTAAGATATTTTCTTTCGCCTTAAGGAAGGCTTCACACGCGCCCACAAGGGTATATTTATCGTGCGAGATAGGTTTTATGTCTGAAATCAGTTTCAAGGCTTCCGTTTGGGTTGGTTTATGGTCTACGGTTATCTGATAAGAGATTCCGTCTTCCATAAGTCGGATCTGATAGTTTCCGGAAGGTAGTTTTCGTATATTCATAGTTTATTACACTTTCCCTTTTAATTCGTCCGCGTAAGTTAAGAGCCTTTTTATGACAGCTTGAGTCTCCCGATCCGCTTTTCTATATTCCAGAATCATCTCGACTTCAGACTGGGTAAAGTGACTCACGGGCATAATATCTTCCACTAAGAAGGCAATCGAGATTCCGAAATAATCAGCCATTTTCTGTATGTAATCAATTCTTGGATATGTCTTTGCGTGAATCCAATCTGAAAAAGTGTTTGGCTTAAAATCAAGTGCTCGGCAGATGTCGGCAGCGGACACTCCCTTTTCTTCCATGTAGTGTTTAATATTTTTTGCCATTACTTCTCTATTTTCTATCATTTTTAAAATCTCCCTTCCCTTGTATTATCGGCTAAAACGAAACAAATTTCAATACATCCGAAAAAATTTTCTTATTAGTGCTTGACAATTTCGGTTTAACCGAATATACTACCTAATGTGGGGTTCGGATTAAACGAACACAATATCGTGTAGAACGAAGAAAGGAAGGTGCAAAATGGCAATAACATTGAAAGCATTAAGAGTCAATGCCGGGCTCGATCAAAAGACTGTGGCAACACGTTTAGGGATAACTCCTGAAACATTGAGTAGCTGGGAACGCGCGAAAAGTTTTCCGAATGTTCCGCAGATCACAAAAATCGAGGAATTGTACTCCGTAAAGTATTCGGACATCAATTTTTTACCCTCGAATGTCGGTTTAACCGAAGAAGAGTAGGTTATGAGACCGTCCAGCGACACGATCGGAACGATGCTCCGCCACTTTAACGATTTTGTTCGTGGAGAACTTCGGAGACGAAACGAGACTCAAGAAGGACTCGCCGCTTACCTGGATGTGAACCGAAGCACATTGAGTTATCGGCTTAACGGAAAAATCGAATGGAGCTTGAGAGATGCTCTGAAGGCTTGCGAGTATTTCGGAGTAACTCTCGCAGAAATCTTATAAGAAAGGGGAACAGGAAATGTCAAAAATGATTACAGAATATCCATTAGAACCGCACAAACCGCTTGAGGATTGCAGCCCTGTTGATGTATGCGAAGCGTATCAGCACGGATATACAGCGGTTATCGAAGACGGCGAACTACTCGGATTCTACAAGACAGAAGAAAAGACTCCCTGATGTTGGCGCACCGCAGGAGTCTTTAAGAATGGAGTAATTCTTTTGTTGTTTTTTATCTTCAGAAAGAAGGTGTTTAATGTCCAAATCAATTATATCAAAATTTCCCAGTAATGACAACAACAATATGTATGACGGAAGAAGGGGACCACAATATTTTGTGCCTATGGCGGTAATCATAACGCTTCTGCTGATCGGTTTCTTCTGGCTCGGGTATCTGATGATAAGTATTCCCGATTATTTTGGAGAAATGGAAGAGCTCAAAGGCGAACCGATTCCGAAGGTTATTGAAGTCGAAGCGAAGGAAGTTGAACCCGAACCGGAAAAGGAACCCGTCATTCACTTAACGGATGACGACATTTTGGCAGCAGTCGCCATGAGCGAAGCGGGCAATCAGGACTTACTCGGTAAGGCATTCGTCATTCTCACAGTTCTTAACCGCTGCGATTATTACGATCTGACTGTTGAGGAAGTTGTGAACGCTCCGAATCAGTATTCCTATCCCTATTACGGGAGTATAACTGCGGAATGTTACGAAGCCGTAGGACTTGCGAGGAACTACCGTGAAATCGCACCGGATATTATGTGGTTCCGAACTGGGAACTATCACAACATAGGCATTCCCGCTTTTCAGTGGGGAGATCACTATTTCAGTAACGTAATCAGAGAGGAGCAAACAAAATGATTAAAGCATACGCAACAAACAGGAAGGTGTATTACATCTTCAGTAAAAAGGAAACATCCAGTAAGGAAGCACTCAAACAGGCGGCGGCTGACATGAAATTCAGCCCTTTAAAGCTGAAGGTGTCGAGTGCGGACATTGATTCAGAAGACAAGTCAACCATAACTTACACCGTAGAGCGTTCAAAAGGTGCGTTCTGGTGTGTATCACGCAGATAAGAGAGGAGAAAACCATGTTACAGTATAAAGTTTCAGTATCATATCATCATTTCGTATTCGACAACAAAGAGGAAGCGTTTCAGTTTGCGGAGCTCGCAAAGACTCACTACTGGGATAAGGAAGATAAGGACATTTCCGTTGAGATCGAGCTTGAGTTCGCGGAGCTTCCCTTCGAATCCGTTGGCGAGGACAGAGAGGGGGAAGAAAAATGACAATTTATGAGATAGACGAAGCAATCCTTGAGTGTCTGGACATGGAAACAGGCGAAGTCATTGACGAGGATAAGCTCACGGCCCTGAACATGGAGCGCGACAGGAAGATTTCAAATGTCGCTTGCTGGATTAAGGACATTAAAGCCGAGAACGAAGCAATCAAAGCAGAGAAGCAGAACCTATCCAGAAGACAGGATGTGAACGAGCACAAGATCGAGAGTCTTAAGAAGTGGCTCACATTCGCTCTTAATGGAGACAAGTTCAAAGACGGTCGCGTTTCAATCTCTTACAGGAAATCCGAGAGCGTACAGTTTGACGATTCCTTTAAGCTCGAGAACCTTCCGAGCGAGTTCCGTAAGGTTACTGTTGAGCCCATGAAGTTGGAAATTAAACAGGCTATCAAGGACGGACAGACCGTGACCGGCTGTTATATCAAGGAAGAAAACAACATACAGATAAGATAGGAGAAACATATGGCAAGTACAAATTTACCCAAAACTAAACAGGGCTACGGATATAAGTACACCGAGCTTGCTCAGGTCAACGAGTATCTGGAGTCGAAAAATATCTCATATTATCAGTTCACAGAAACAGACGAGAGCGGAACAGACTTTATTTATACGGTCCCGATCATAGACAATAAGGAACTCCCCGCGAGAAGGGGATGCCGAATTGTGAATGCTGCACTTTCCGGAAAGAGTAATGCTGCGCAAGAACAGGGAAGTGCGATAACATACGCTCGCAGATACTCACTTCTTATGGCTTTCGGACTTGCGACCGAGGATGACGATGCTCAAAGTCTGACACGACCAGAGCCGAAAGCAGATCCTGAAGCATACGGCAAAATGAAATCAGAATTGCTGAAACTCATAATGGAAAAAAAGCTGACCGGAGAAGCCGTTGCAAAACTATACAACGTCAAGACAATTGACGACATGAATCTTAAGCAGCTCGAAAACGCTGTTAAGAATATAGACAAAATCATTGAAAAGGTAGGTGCAAAGAATGAATAAAGTTATTCTCATGGGACGACTCACAAAAGATCCCGAAGTCAGGTACACAAACGGCGGTAAGACGATAGGGAGCTTTTCTATCGCTGTAGACCGCAGATTTAAGAGCGAAGGACAGCCCGAAGCTGATTTTTTCACTTGCGTGACTTTCGGCAAACAGGCTGAGTTCGTGGAAAAGTATCTCAAGAAGGGAACGAAGATCCTTCTCGGCGGTCAGATCCAGAACAACAACTACGAGAAAGACGGAGTTAAGCATTACAATACGCAGATCGTAGTAGACGAGATCGAGTTTGCCGAGAGTAAGAGATCACAGAGCGAAGAGCCTTCCAGTAAGGATGACGGCTTTATGGCTATCCCGGACGATGCGGGAGACGAGCTCCCATTTAAGTAAGGCGGTGCTCTTATGAATCTGATAATTGATAGTCGAGAACATAAGAGCGAATTGAAGCGGATATGTGCGCAGCTTGACCGATTGGGAGTCAGCTACTTGATAAGCAAGCTCCCAGTCGGGGATTATATGAGCCTTGACAACGCTCGCCTTGTGGTAGATCGGAAGCAGAATCTTACAGAATTATGTTCGAATGTCTGTCAGGATCACGACCGATTCAGACGGGAGCTTCAGCGGGCAAACGATAACGGAATCAGAATCATATTTCTATGTGAACACGGAGAAGGAATCGAGAGTCTTGAGGATGTAATTTTTTGGGATAACCCGAGACGGCACAAACGAGTCAAGGAAAACGGCGAATGGAAAACAGTCGAGACGAAGGCCACGACAGGAGATACCCTTTACCGGATATTAAAAACAATCGAGCGCAAGTACGACACGCAGTTTATCTTTTGCGGGAAGGGGGAAACGGGCTATGTCATTAAGAATATCCTCGAAAACGGCGGAACAGATTAAAGACGAAATATCAATGCCCGACCTTTTGGAGCGGTTCGGAATCGAAATCAAAAAAGGATTCTGTCATTGTCCTTTTCATGGAGACGATAAACACGCAAGTATGAAAGTCTATCCGAAGGCGGTACATTGTTATACTTGCCAGTATCACGGCGACATATTCGACTTCTACGGCAAAATGAACGGATGCGACTTCAAAACATCCTTTAAGGCACTTGGCGGAGCTTATGAGGAATACACAAACGACTACTCCGCGGAACTATCCCGGGACAAGTGGCAACGTGAGAAATTGGAGCGGGAGAATAAAGAACAGGCAGAAAAAGCATTCTTTAAAAAGCTGCGATTCACTATTGAGGTATGCAGACACGCGGACGAGATCTTCGAAATATTTTCTGACGAGTGGTGTTATCTCATAAATCAAAGGGACTGGCTCGAGTATTGCTACGACCTAAAATATATCGAAGGAAAGGAGATCAACGAAATAGATGTTATTAGAGTATGTGGAGAAATTAGACGAAAAGTCTATCCTGTCTGACGATGTGTTTATCGAGCTGTTCAAGATTGACGACTATATAACACGACTCCACAAAGTAGACGAGCTGGAGAACAGAGCTTCTCAACTGAAAGTATTAGCCCGATTCAAACGGTTATATAGAGCACATGAGCAAAAGCGGAAGAACTACAAAAATTCCTTCAATAATCCCGAAATGAGTTTTGACATCGAGATTCCAGAAAAGGAAATCAACTATATCTCCGGTAGGTGGCAAACGGACGAGATCGGAATCTACATAATGACCGAGAAGGGCAAAGAGTATGCTTGCTATCATCCAATCGTACCTATTGGAATATTGAAAAACGCTGAATCGGGTGTTTGTAAAACAATGCTCCTGTTCCGTGTAAGGGATTGCTGGAGTCAGATAAATGTTGACCGCGTTATGCTCGCTTCCGCTACTGGAATCGTAAAGCTCGCACAATATGGAGTACAAGTAACTTCTGAAAACGCTCGGTTATTAGTCCGTTATCTGAATGATATTGAAGCATTAAACCCTGACACGATCACAGACCATATTTCGACAAGTAAACTTGGTTGGATCGGCGACCAGTTTATGCCATACGCGACTTCTGAGATAATCTTCGACAATGATCCGAAGCTGATGTCATTATTCGAGAGTGTTCACGAACACGGCAGCAGGGATAAATGGTACGCGGAATCGAGAGAGATTAGGGCAGCAGGACACACGGAAATAAATCTGTATATGATAGCTTCCCTTGCTTCTGTTCTGGTTAAAATCTGCGGAGCGTTACCTTTTATCGTCAGTCTATGGGGCGGTACCGGTAAAGGAAAAACTGTTTCACTTATGTGGGCTACTTCGGTATGGGCGAACCCAAATGAGGGGGCATATATAAGCGATGCAAAAGCCACGACAACAGCTATGGAAATCAGACTCGACGCTCTCAACAATCTTCC
>Ga0310690_10011125_pt1 | contig 11129 bp, 7 predicted proteins | sample AusTroGonzalo_MG_2_FD_207661 | JGI IMG/M metagenome (GOLD analysis project Ga0310690, IMG submission 207661) | Bovine rumen microbial communities from tropical cattle in Woodstock, Queensland, Australia - Gonzalo_04 (v2) (version 2) | ecosystem: Host-associated > Mammals > Digestive system >...
GTGGAAGACTACACCCACTATGCCCAGACCGTTACCTTCGGCGCCTACAAGCTCAACGACAGCCAGGTCCATTCCATCAGCGGCTGGGTTCCCATGCCCATCAACGACACCACCAGCGTCATCTATATCGGCAAGGATCCTTCCCGTCCGGATGTGGGAGATGTCCGCATTTCCTTCAGCAAGGTGATGCCGGCCGATGTGAGCATCCTGGCCACCGTTGCCGGAGACAGCTTCGCTCCCTTCCAGTCCAAGTCCGGCAAAACGTTCTCGGCCCTCTCCATGGGTAACGTTTCCCAGGAGCAGATGTTCGAGAGCGAGCATGCCGCCAACAAGATGATGCTCTGGCTGTTCCGCATCCTGGGCTTCTTCATCATCCTGGCCGGCCTCAGGAGCATTACCAGCATCCTGGAAACCCTCCTGAAGGTTATCCCGTTCCTGTCCCGCATCGTGGGCTGGGGCGTAGGGCTTGTCTGCGGTATCGTGGCCTTTGTCTGGACATTGATTGTGGCCGCCATTGCCTGGATTGCCTACAGGCCTGTTGTTGCCATCATCCTGCTGGCAGTGGCCGCCGCTGCCATCTGGTACTTCGCTACGCACAAGAAGAAGGGAGACGTTCCTCCGGTAACGCCGGAACCTCCGGCAACCCCTGCGGTTTAACCGTATTTTGGGAGAGGTCCCTTTTCATGGGCGACACCTCTCCCATCATTATTGGCCCGTACAACGTATATTAGTATTTGACTGGGAGAGGTCCGTCACCTAAAAATGGACCTCTCCCATTTTTCGGCCTGCCGTGGCATTATTTGTGCGGAAAAAGGCGTAATTTTGTGCATGATGAGAAGAATCCTTTCCTTGTGCCTGCTGCTGGCCGGAATGACGGCGGCGGCACAGACAACGGCCCAGCAATATGCAGACAGGCAAAAAGACAGCGGCCCGCTGAAAGGGGCCGTCTGGGGCGTCCTGGCCCGGGATGCCAGCGGCAACACCCTGGTGGAATACAACTCCGGACAGCGGATGCTGCCGGCTTCCAACATGAAGCTGGTCACAACCGGCGCGGCACTCCATGCCCTGGGACCGGAATACCGCTACCAAACCCGGCTGGGCTACACCGGCACGCTCCGGGAAGACGGCACCTTGGTGGGAGACCTTTACATCATCGGCGGGGGAGACCCTACCCTGGGCGCCCGGGACTCCATCGCCCTCAATGCCGACGCCCTGTTCTGGAAATGGAAGAGCCTGCTCAAGGAGGCCGGCATCCGGCGCATCGAAGGGCGCATCATAGGAGACGGAAGGTCCTTCGAAGGCAATCTGGAACATGAGTCCTGGTCTTACAACGACACCGGAACCTATTATGGCACAGGAGGAAACTCCCTCTGCTTCTATGGCAACGCCATAGACCTGCAGGTTCGGGCATCGGCCTTGGGAGAGCCGGTGAAAGTGACGCAAACGTATCCGGAAACGCCCTGGATGCATTTCTCCAACTACAGTATCACCGGGCCCGCCGGAACGGGCAACAGCCTGTATCTGTACACCACAGACCTGGCCCCCTATTCGGAACTCCGGGGCAGCTTTGCCACAGACCGGCCTTCCAAAACGGAGCACTTCGCCAACAAATTCGGGGCGCTCACCTGCGCCTGCTACTTCTGGAAGAACCTCCGCAGCACGGGCTGGGAAGTAACCGGAGGATATGCCGATGTAGACCGCAACGGATACATCCGCGGCGAGGATTTCGTGCCGGTGGAGAAAGCCGGAATGCCCGTGGTTGTCGGAGCCACCGAATCCCCTGCCTTGAAGCAGATTGTGCGGCAGACCAACGTGCGCAGCGACAACTTCTATGCAGAAATGATTTACCGCACCCTGGGAGACGCCGCCACTGAACTGGCCCTTTATGACAGCAGCTATGTGGCTGTGAAAGAGGTGTTTCTGGATCTGGGGCTCAACCTGGAGGATATCGGCCTGAAAGATGGCAGCGGCCTTTCCCGCCAAGACACCGTAACGCCCGAATGGATGGTCTCCTTCCTGGAGGCCATGGAGAAGAGCCCGGCCTTCGACGCCTTCCTCTCCTCCCTTCCCCGCCCCGGAGAGGGCACCCTGTCCGGCATGCTTTCGGGTGTTCAGGGCAGCAGCCGCATCCGCATGAAGAGCGGTTCCATGGAAGGGACGCTGTGCTATTCCGGCTATATCCTGGACACCTCCGGTAGTCCCAAAATCACCTTCTCTTTCCTCACCAACAACACCACAGCCAAACCGGCCGAAGTCCGGGCCGTCCTCTCCCGCCTGCTCGCTTTGCTGCTGGAATAGGATTTTTTACTATCTTTGTAGGATTATATGAGAAAATGGCTTATCATAGGAATCGCCGCACTTTCCGTCCTCTCCTGCAAGGTTGTGGACCGGCTGGGAGACACCGCCACCGAACTGTTCAAGGGGGAGGTGGTGGCCCGCGTGGGTGAGCATCGCCTGCACCGGACGCAGCTGGAAAGCTACATCCCCGCAGGCGTTTCCTCCGAAGACAGCACCCACCTGGCCCAGCAGTACATCCGCGCCTGGGCAGAGGAACTCCTGCTCCTGGACATGGCAGACGAACAGCTCTCCAAAGAGGAGAAGGACGTGACGGAAGAGTTGGAATCGTATCGGCGCGCCCTCCTCAAGTACCGCTACGAGCAGCTGTACATCAACCAGCGGCTGGACACCCTGGTGACGGAAGAGGAAATCAGCGAATACTATAAGGCCAATCCGGAACGGTTCATCCTGGAGCGTCCGGTGGTAAAAGCCCGCTACATGATTATTCCGGCCGATTCCCACAGCCTCAGGGAACTCCGCAGCAAGATGGCCTCGGAAGACGGACAAGACCTGGAAGAGGCGGAAAGCCTGGCCTTCACCGCCGCCATCAAGTATGCCGATTCCTCCGACACCTGGATGGACATCATCACCCTGGCGCAGGAACTGGGAACGGACTACCAGACCCTTTCCGCCTCCATCAAGAACCAGTTTGCGGAACTGCCCGACGATTCTGGCAACCTCCGCATCGCCTATATCGCGGACATCGTCCTGCAGGGAAAGACAGCCCCGGAAGAATACTGTACGGAACGGATCCGGGACATCATCCTGAATACCCGCAAGCACAACCTTACGGTAAACCTGGAAGAAAGCCTCCTGGACGAAGCCCTCAAGAACAACAACTTTGTAATCTATTGATATGAAGCGTGCCTTCCTCATTATGGCAGCCCTGACGGCCAGCCTCACCCTGAACGCCCAGAAATACCAGAACGGCCTGGTGGACAAAACCGTAGCCACCCTGGGCGGAGAGGTTATCCTGATATCGGACATCGAGAGCGAACTCCAGCAGATGCGGGCCGGCGGACAGGCGGTGGACCAGCGGATGCGCTGCGAACTGCTGCAGTCCATGATGGAGTCCAAACTGTTCCTCATGCAATCCCGCCTGGACTCGCTCACCATCAACGCAGACATGGTGGAAAGCAACCTGTCCCAGCGTATTGACTATATGCGCACCCAGCTGGGAGGAGACGAAGAAGTGGAGAAATACTTCGGCAAGCCCCTGTACAAGCTGCGTCAGGAGTGGAGAAAAGTGCTGGAGGAGCAGAGCCTCACCGAACAGGAGCGTTACCAGGTGGCCGACAACATCCCGGAAATCACCCCCTATGACGTAAAGAAGTACATGGAATCCACAGACCCGGAAGACCTTCCCGTGGTTCCGGTCAAGTACCAGCTGAGCCAGATTTGCATCTATCCGGACCGTGAGGCCGCCAACATGGCCGTGAAAGAGAAACTGCTGTCCCTGCGGGAGCGCATCATTGCCGGAGAACGGTTCTCCACCCTGGCCCGCATCTACTCCGAAGACCCGGGCAGCGCCCGCCGCGGCGGAGAACTGGGCATGGCCTCCAAGTCCATCTTCTGGCCGGCCTTCTCAGATGCCGCCATGGCCCTCAGGCCCGGCACCATTTCCCAGATTGTGGAAACCCCGGACGGCTTCCATATCATCGAGGTCATTGAAAAGCGGGGAGACATGTTCAACGCCCGCCACATCCTGCTCAAGCCGGAATACACCGCAGAAGACCGCCAGAAGGCCTTCTCCCGTCTGGACAGCCTGCGCACCCAGATCCTGGCCGACGAAATCAGTTTCGAGCTGGCCGCCCGCTTCTTCTCGGAAGACCCGGCCACCCGCACCAACGGCGGTCAGATGGCAGACCCGGCCACCGGCTCTTCCTATTATGAGATTGACCAGCTGAAACCGGCCGATTACGCCGCCATCAAGGATTTGAAGCCGGGAGAAATCTCGGAACCGGTGGAGTCGCTGGACAACGAGGGCTACCAGCAGGGCCGCAGCGGCAACCTGGTGTACAAGATTATCCGCGTAGACAAGATTCTGCCGGCCCATACCGCCACTTTCGAGAACGACTATACCCAAATTCTGGAGCGGGTGAGCTACAACAAGCAGGTAGAGGCCATCGACCAGTTCCTGGAAGAGAAAATCAAGGAAACGTATATCGTAATCGACCCTATGTTCGCCGAGTGCGATTTCTCCCGTGAAATCTGGAACACCCGTAAATAGTGCGCATCCGGGAGGCTCATAAACTGCTTTTACCCCTGCTGCTGCTTGCGGGGGTGATGCTTCCGCTCCGTTCCCAGGAGAAAAAGCAGGAAGACGACAAGGTGCGCCTGATCACCGCCAAATCGGCCCAGCTCCTTCAGATTAACGGAGAGGATTACCGAAAAGTGGTGGGCCCGGCCCGATTCCTCCACAACAACACCTATCTGCTGTGCGACACGGCCCTCTGGAACGTCAACACCAACATCATAGACGCAGTGGGCCACGTCCGCATTATCCAGGACCAGACCCAGCTTACCAGCAGCACCCTCCAGTATGTGTCGGAGGAGAACATGGCCCGGTTCCGCGGAGATGTGGTCCAGCTGGAAGACAAGGACGGCAACACCCTGCGCACCCGTTACCTGGACTACAACACAAAGGACTCCGTGGCTGTTTTCCAGAACGGTGCCGCCATGCGGGACAAGGACGGCCAGGTGATGGAAAGCATCTACGGGGTTTATGACGCAAAGGCCCACCTGTTCACGTTCAACGACCAGGTGAACATGTACATGGACACCACGTTCGTGAAAACCTCCCGTCTGGAGTACCGGAGCGACCTTTCCACCGCCTTCTTCGGCTATGGAACAGACATGTGGCAGGACGACAACATGCTCTCCGCCAACGACGGCTGGTACGACCGCGACCGGGAACTGTTCTTCTTCCAGAGACGGGTGCACCTGCTCACAGACACCCAGGAGGTCTGGGCCGATTCCATGTTCTACTACCGTTCCCGGAACGACGTGGACATGATGGGAGAGGTGGAGCTGATGGATACCACGCGCAACGTGTATGCCCTGGCCGGCCTGTTCGAATACCGGGATTCCCTGTCCCAGATCCGGATGACGAAGGACCCGGCCGTGATGTCCGTGGCGGACGAAAACGGCCAGTTGGACACCCTGTATCTGGGGGCAGACCTGCTCCTGATGCGCACCTACAGGAAGTGCGACATCCCGGAAGCCTGGGTGAAAGATGCCGAAAAGAGGCTGGAGGATATCGGCGGAGACCCAGTGATGGAATATCGGCGGAAGGCCGCGGAAGAAGCCGCCCAGAAAGCGGCGGAAGAGGCCGCCAAAAACGGCAGCAACAACCCGAACGGCGCCGGTGCCAAGAACAACGCCGGAGCCCCTCCGGATGAAGGGCCCGGGGCCGATACTCCGCCGGAGGACAACCTGCCGGCCGCCCCTGACAGCCTGGCCGTCCAGCTGGACATGCCCGTGGACACCCTTCCGCCCCCGCCGGACACCACCAAAATCAATTTCCTGTGGGGCAGCAAGAACGTAAAACTGTTCCGGAAGAACATGCAGATGGTGTGCGACTCGCTCACCTATTCGGACCTGGATTCCCTGGTGCGCCTGTATGTGAGCCCGGTCATCTATAACGAGGGCAACAAGCAGTACGTGGCCGACAGCATCTACATGGCCATCCGGGACCGGGAGGTGGAGAAGGCGCACCTGCTGAACGAAGCCTTCATCACCATCCAGGAAGCACCGGACGCCTTCGACCAGATCCGCAGCGTGGAGATGGTGGCCTACTTCGACGAAGACCGGGCCCTGAAGCGGTTCGACGCCCTGGGAGGAGCCTCGTCGCTGTTCTATCTCACAGAGGGCGATGCCCTGGCCACGGTGAACAAAGTGGAAGCCAAGATGATTTACGCCACCTTCACCAAAGGAGAGATAGACCATATCTACTATTACCAGAATCCCAAGAACGACGGTTACCCCACCGTACAGCTCCCCCAGGATGAGAAAACCCTGAAAGGCTTCCGCTGGGAGCCGGAAAGGCAGCCCAAATCGCCGGAGGATGTTACCCGCCTGAAGCCCCGCAAGAGCGAACGGCTCCGCTACCTGGCCCGTCCGCATGTCAAGTTCGAACAGACCGATATCTACTTCCCGGGATACATAGCCAAACTGTACCGGAACATTGCGGCGAAGGACTCCCTGGCACTGGTGCGTCAGCAGCAACGCCAGGCCCGGGCGGATTCCCTGGACAAGGTGCTGTCCCCCGTTCCGGTGCCCGCCGACACCCTGGCCACGGCCCTCCCCGACAGCTTGTCGGCCCCGGCCGATAGCCTGGGCCTGAAAGCCCTCTCAGACAGCCTGTCTGCCCCTGCCGATACCCTGGGCCTGACAACCCTTGCCGACAGCCTGGGGAAGAAGCCGGCCCTGCCGCCGGCGGATACCCTGTCTGCCGCACCGGTTGTGCCGGTGGACCTCCCGCCTACTCCCGAGGAAATCAAAGCCAGGGAGAAAGCTGCCAGAGAGGCCGAAAAAGCGGCTAAACAGGCGGAGAAAGACAGGATAGCGGCCGAAAAGCAGGCCGCCCGGGAGGCCAAATGGGCCGAGGAAGACCGCATCTATGCAGAGAAGCAGGCCCGGAAAGCACAGAAGAAACTGGAGCGGGAACGCGCCCGCAAATTGAAAGCCCTCCAAAAGCTGGAAAAGAAAGCCCGGAAGGAGCGGAAACAGCTTGAAAAATACCTGGAGAAAGAGCGGCAGAAGCAGGCCAGGAAACAGAATAAACAAACTTCGGAATGAAAAAAACGGTTTTGGTGTCCGGCGGCGCCGGATTCATCGGCAGTCACGTAACCGTGGAACTGCTGGAGGCAGGCTACGAGGTGGTTGTAGCCGACAACTTCTCCAACTGCGACCTTACCTGCTTCGAGGGGGTGAAAAAGATTACCGGACGTGAAGACCTTCCCCTGGAACGGGTAGACTTCTGCGATGCATCCCAGACCCAAGCCCTCTTCCGGAAATACCCCATTGACGCCGTCATCCACTTTGCCGCCTTCAAGGCCGTGGGAGAGTCCGTGGCCAAGCCGGTGATGTACTACAAGAACAACCTGCAGAGCTTCCTGAACGTGCTGGAAGCTGCTCAGGAGCAGGGCGGCTGCAAGGTGCTGTTCTCCTCATCGGCCACGGTTTACGGAGAACCGGACCAGGTTCCCGTTACGGAAGAAACGCCGCGGAAACCCGCCACTTCGCCCTACGGAAACACCAAGCAGATGTGCGAAGACATTTTGCAGGACACGGTGAAGGCCTCCGGCGGCACCATCAAGGGCATCCTGCTGCGGTACTTCAATCCTATCGGCGCACATCCCAGCGCCCTTATCGGCGAGCTCCCGCGCGGGGTTCCCAACAACCTGGTTCCGTTCATTACCCAAACCGCCATCGGCAAAAGGGAATGCCTGAACATCTTCGGAAACGACTACCCTACGCCGGACGGCACCTGCCTCCGGGATTATATCGATATCGTGGACCTGGCCAAGGCCCATGTCTTCGCCGTCACCCGCATGATGGAGGGCAAGATGAAGAAGGACTGCGAAATCTTCAATGTGGGAACCGGCCGGCCCGTGAGCGTGCTGGAGCTGGTGAATGCTTTCGAGAAAGTGAACGGCCTCAAGCTCAATTACAAATTCGCCCCCCGCAGGGAGGGCGATGTAACGGCCATCTGGGCAGACCCCACTCTGGCCAACAAGGAAATGGGCTGGAAAGCCACCCGCTCGGTGGAGGAAACCCTCAAGGCCGCCTGGGCCTGGGAAAAGCACCTGGCCGGGAAGGAATAACCTAACGTCCTCCAGGCCATCCCCCGGGACCACCGCCGCCGGGGCCGCCCATTCCGTTTCCGCTGCTGTAGGCGGAAAGCTCAACTTCCTTTCCGCCGGAGACGGAACCGCCCAGGGTAAGCATTCCATTCAGGGAGGTGCCGCTGCTCACGGTTACGCCGCTCATGATGGCAGGCTGCGAGGCGCCGGATACCACCAGTCCGGAACCGGCGCTGGAAGGGGTTTTGAAGGCGAAAGTGTTGGTGCCGATGGTGAAACTGTACCAGGTATCCTTGCTCCAGGAGGTGGCAGTATAGCAGGCCTGATAAAGGACGGCACCTCTTTCCAGACCGCCGATGGCAACCAGGTTGCCTCCGTTCACATAGAGGGTGTGGCCTTCTTCCGTGTTGGCATCCAGGGCCACTTCCGCACCGCCGCTTCCTATGGCGTAAACCGTTCCGCCCTCCAGATAGAGGTCTCCGTTGGCATCCAGGCCGTCATTACCGGTGGAATAGGCGCAGATACAGCCGCCCAGGATGGCCATGTCTCCGGCCGAATTGATGGCGTCGTCCTTGGACTGGGCGTAGACGGTTCCGCCGGAAATCTCCAGAATCCCCTTGCTCTCAATGGCTTCGTGGTTGGCGGCTGTGGCAACGATGTCTCCGGCCGTAATGTAGAGGTTTCCGTCGAACTTGATGCCCTTGGCACTCTTGGAATTGTCGTCGGAGGAGGAGGAATTGCCGAAGTTGCTTCCGGTTACGGTAACCTTCACGCTGCCACCCTGGAAGTACCCTTCCCCGTCTCCACTGATGCCCTTTCCGCCCTGACCGGAATTGGTCACGGTGAGAGAGCCGGCGTTCATCACAAAGCGGTAATCGGCCTTTATTCCAGCGGAAGCCTTGTATTCCTGGTCTTCGTCGTCATAGGCCGTGCCGCCGGAAACCTGGATGGTGGTTACGCCGCCGTTGAACACCACCAGGCTGTCGGAGGTGACGCCCTTCTTCATGGCGGCCGATGCAGACACGGAAAGTGTTCCGTCCGAGACAATGACGGCGTCCTTGCCCCGGATTCCATGTCCGGCGGTGGAGGATACCTTAATGGTAGGAGAGGCCACAAAGTGGACATAATCGTCCGATGCGATACCGCTCTTTCCCTTGGCCGTAACAGTGAGGGTGCCCTCTCCGCTGAAGATGAGCTGGCCTTCGGAGAAGAAGGCGGCTTTTTCATCTTCGTCGGACGGGGTGGCGGTGTAAGAGGCGCCATCGGCCAGGGAGTTGGTTCCGTTCACCACCACGAAGCAGCGCTTCTTGCCCTGGTTGTTGATGGCCGCACCCGAAGGATTGGTAAGGGACAGTCCGTCCAGGACAAAGGCCTGTTTATTCTTGGAATATACCTTGAAGAATCCGTCGGAACTGCTTCCGGAGAGTTTGTACATCACCTTTTCTTTGGTGGTAGTGTTGTCGGCCGTCACATGGTTTCCATCCACTGTAACAATGCCTTTCTCGTCCCCGGAAACCGTGGCGGCGCCGGTGGAGGAAAAGACGATGGAAATGGTACGGTCGAATTCTGTGTTGGCGATAAGGTCTTCCTCGGGTTCCGCGTCCGCAATGCTTACGGTATTGTCTCCGGTAGCTTCGTAATGGACGGTGGAGGTAACCACGTTGCCTTCATTGTTGTTAAACGGGTCCAAGATATCATCTCCTATCTTGGAACATCCTGTCCACGCAATCGCTGCGGTCAGGAATACTACAGCTGCCTTCTTCATAACAGGTCGGTTTTAATACACTTACCGCCCTTAAAGTCAAAAGCCGTGCCGAAAAAAAAGAAAAATCGTTTAAGCTGGGCCCCGACAAATAAAAAAGGCAGCCAAAACGGTTGCCTTTTCAGTTTTTATGATGACCGGGATTATTTGCCCAGGCCTTTCTTTACAGCGGCGCTGAGTTCGTCGTACAGGGCGTCCGTCTTTTCGAAAAGTTCCTTGCGGATGCTGGTATAGCAAACCTTGGGCTTTTCTGCACCGGCACTCTTGACCACCTTGTCACGAAGGTCGTTATAAAGGTCTACAGCCTTGTCGATAAGGGCGGTGATTTCGTCTGCATTCTTGCCGGGGTTCATATTCAGGAACAGGGTGCAGTCGTCAATGAATGCGCCGATCACATACTGAATGTCTTTCTTAATGTCTCTTAAATTCATATCGTTCTGAATTAATCCGCTGCAAAGATACAATAAAAATCGTTATCTTTGGCATAAACTAACTGTTCTTTATGAAGAAATCCTTTATTCACTGCCTGTCAGGCCTTGTTATTTCTCTCTGTTGTATGACACTTGCTGCATCCTGTTTTTCCAACACCGGCAAAGACAAACTGCTCACCACGCCGGGCAATCCTTACCTGCCCCTTTGGGAGCATATCCCGGACGGCGAACCTTACGTGTTCGAAGACCCGGACCAGCCCGGGAAGTACCGGGTCTATATCTATGGTTCACACGACAACCTGCTCACCGCCTACTGCGGAAGAGACCAGGTGGTGTGGTCCGCCCCCGTGGAAGACCTGAGCCTCTGGCGATACGACGGCATCATCTTCAGCGTAGACAAGAATGCAAACGGAGAACGCCTTTCTCCCGATGGTCTTGCCGATGTCCTCTATGCCCCCGACGTAACGCTGGTCACGGCCGCCGACGGCACCAAAACCTACTACCTGTATCCGAACGACCAACATGGAGGACGCAACGGCCTGGTGGCCAAAAGCAGCCGGCCGGACGGCCCTTTCGAGGTTTGCAACTGGAGCAAGGAGAACCCCTATGTGACAGACGGCGTCCTTCGCTTTGACCCCGCCGTTTTTGTGGATGAAGACGGCCGGGTATATGGCTACTGGGGCTTTGAGCGTTCATACGCGGCAGAACTGGACCCGGCCACCATGGCAACGGTAAAACCCGGAGCGGAGATTGTGGAAGACATGGTCAGCGGCCGCTATCAGGAAGGCGTCT
>Ga0310690_10011126_pt1 | contig 11129 bp, 5 predicted proteins | sample AusTroGonzalo_MG_2_FD_207661 | JGI IMG/M metagenome (GOLD analysis project Ga0310690, IMG submission 207661) | Bovine rumen microbial communities from tropical cattle in Woodstock, Queensland, Australia - Gonzalo_04 (v2) (version 2) | ecosystem: Host-associated > Mammals > Digestive system >...
CCATCGTCTCATAACCCTTGGCATTCAGGTGGAGCCAGTCGTTTTCGAACAAGAACTGTGACTGCATGGCAGCGGTGTCCTGCGGATTGCGCACGGCCTGGTCAAAATCTATCACACCATCGAGCATCTCAGTAGTGCGAATCCACTCGTTAATGATACTGCGTCCCTTCTCGTGGTCTTCCGAGTAGTAATTATTCCCTTTAAACGGTGTGATGGTAGCACCGAAGACGCGAATACCTTTCTGATGAGCCTCTTCGATAATCTGCTTATAAACGTCGATAATACGCTCGGCTGACTGCACACCATTGCGTGCATAGCCCAAATCATTAACCGCCTCGAAGAGGATAATCCATTTCACGCCCTCCTGCCCGAAGAGGTCTCTGGGATAACGATTCACAGCCGCAGGACCTAAGCCACCGCCAAGCACGCAGTTGCCGCCGATACCCATGTTGAGCACACCCACTAAGCGTGTTTTCTTATTTTGAAGCAACCGACGCGACAGCACATCGGGCCAGCGGTTCTGCTGATTTGTTGTGGAACCGCGTCCGTCGGTTATCGAGTTACCCAAAATAGCCACAGCGCCTGCTTTCTTCGGGGCATCCACTTCCAACGCCAGAATGTTGTACCAATGGTCAGTACGGATTGCATCAGTAAAGTCTGTAGTATTGCCTTCTTTCAGATAGGATGTGGTTCGTGAGCCAGGATGTCCACTGACGCTCTTTGACGTCTTGCCATAATGAATGGTGATGGCAACATTCTGACGGTCATCCATACGGAAATCTATTGCATCCGACACAACCTTTCCACCTGCAGGAATCGTTACCGACGAGTTACCGCTGAATGTCAGACTTACCGTCGATTGCTCATCAATCTCGCAACTACTGCCCGCGGTCTTCGCAATGGCCAACTCCACGGCCCTTATTTCTGTTTCCTCTTGGCTAAATTCGTTGGTCAGTTTCAAACGCACCCGTTTTCCGCCTATCGACACCTGCACAATCTCGCGCAGCGAATTATTCTCCAATCCTGGTGCTGGCGGATTATTGTGCCTTTCTACGAGTTGTGGGGCCGTACCCCATGTCCCTACCCAATGACCATCGGCCAAAGCAACACCTACCGTCAGCAGGCAAGAAAACAATAGTACTATTCTTCTCATCGTTATTAATTTAGAAAAAACAAACTGACGCCGACAACGGAGATCACTGCTCCAAGTACGGCTCGCCAAGTAATCTTCTCATGGAAAAGCCAGTAGGAAGGCAGAAGGATGATAATCGGTGTCATCGCCATTAGCGTCGAAGCGATGCCTGCTGCTGTGTATTGCACTGCCATCAGCGAGAAGCCGACACCTACAAAAGGACCGAAAATAGTTGTAGCCGTAGCAACGGTCAGACCTTTCCTGTCGTGAATCGCCTCGCATAAAGGCGCCATTCCATCGCGAAAATAGAGCAAAAGCAAAAAGCCAATAACGCCTGCGATGCAACGATAGAAATTGGCACTGAACGGCACCAGCCACTCAGGCATACCATTCTGAACCATCATCGAAGCATCATAATGATCCATGCCGATCTTACTCAATACCAGTCCGACACCTTGACAAATGGCTGCGCCGATAGCGAAAAGCATACCGTTCAGAGGCAATTTCAGCGACACCTTATGATGCTCGCCACGTCCAAGCACGGAGATGCCGATACCCAAAAGCGTCACCAGCATCGCCACGATGCTCATCGCCTTCATCTGCTGTCCCAGCGTCACCCAAGCCATCAGGGCTGCTGCCAACGGGGCCAGCGTCATAAAGAGTTGTCCGTAGCGCGAACCTATTATAATATAGCATTGAAAAAGGCAGAAATCACCAATGACATAGCCCACGAGTCCTGACAAAAGCATCCAACCCATCGCCTCAGACGAAGCACCTGGAGGCAGCATGTTGCCCGTCACCATGCCAAAAAGCACCAACGAGAACAGCAGTGCCAGCGCCATGCGTAACACGTTCAGCGTCAAGTTGCCCAATCGTTTGCTGCCAAACTCGCTCAACAGTGCCGTTACCGTCCACGAGAATGCCACACCTATTGATATCAGTTCACCAATATATGCCATTGTTCGTTTAGTTTCGGATGCAAAGGTACAAATAAAGATGTATTTTGCCAAGAGTTAACATTAATTAATGGTGATAGAAAAGATATTTCCCGTAAAAAATAGTAAATTTGCGCCATCATAACAACTAAAAACAATCACCGATATGAAAAAATTAGGCTTATTATTTATGTTAGTCGCCATGATAATGGTGTCGTGCTCACTCGATGACAACAGTAATGAAATGGAGAGTATCTTCAATGACGCAGAAGCATCTGATGTCAATAACGAGATGGATCCAGAGATGGTGGCTGTGCCCAATCTGCCTACAGCGGTTTACGGCCAGTTTGATGAGAATTCTACCGGAAAGGCCCTGCTCAATCGTTTGGGAACCACATATCAAGGTTACCAGGAAGGTACGAAAATGTTTTTGATAAATGGCGATCATGTACTCCCGTTCGCAAAGGATTTAGAAAATATTCGCCATCTTACCAGGGTGATGATGAACGGCGGTCTGCTGGCGATAGAACGTCCCAGTGTTAAAGATGTCCTAATTATCACCACAGCCTTTGTGGTGGGTGTTATTGATTATCAACTGGCCGAGATTGGCTATAACTTTAATCTGACAGAAGAACAGAAGCAGGAGGCAAGGGAACACTCTGCCATAAAGGAACGTGCTGAGGCACGTCTGAATAATCTGCGCCGTTTGGCTACGAGGGCTGGTATCATAGACGAAAACGAGGTTTTTGCCGAGATGGTCATTATAGGTATGAACGAGTATTTCTATATGGAACCGTTCAAGGCTGAAGAAACTGTAGAATTGCGCTCTGAGGATACTGAGGGGCAGTTGCTGGAATCGATAGTGACGAAACAGACTTTTGAACGCAATAGCAGGGAAGCAAACATCTTGGCCAATGGCGTGGCATGCTGGCTTAATGAGATAGACAAGAACCGAAGTGAGGCTCAGGCCGAGGCTCGGTCGCGCTTAGTGGCCACCCGTGCCAATGGCGGTGATGCTATCAATGCACTGATGGATGCCAGCGAAACCTTCACATTTAATGGTAACATATTAACGGTCAACACTGAGAACGAACTGGTGAGAAGTGCTGACCGCGTACAGATGACCGTAAGATCGTGGGGAGTACACGACATAGACTCGAACAAGGATTATTATTATATCAAGCAGAATGTAACCGTAAGTATGGGCGACAGAGGCTATGAACGACTGTTCATCCCCTGTGAAGAAGACATTTGGATGCCTTGTACCGGTTTTGGTGATTACCCGTTGTACTATGGCTCGTTCCTCTCAAAATATGAAACCTCGATGGATTTGACTGGCGACAACAACGACAATATTCAACTGGAAGAAGCAACGCCTGCAACCGAGAACCAAAGTACCACCATCTCTATAAACGTAGGTTATTCAGAGAGTTCAAGTTCTAGCATAGGTTACTCCTGGAGCAGTAATGCCGGATATAACGCTCAGGGACCAATGGGCAGTGTAACTAGTGGTATCAGCAAGACAGATGGTAAGACCTATGGATCGTCGTTCTCCATGAACAACTCAAGAGCCTATAAAGATCTTGAGGTGCACAAGAATCGCGACGGAAACAAAGTTACCTGGATTTATAAGGGTAATCTGCCAAAAGGCAGAAGAGAGACGGGCAGCGATGCCTATCACTACAAGCACGACATAGCACCCGCTATCTTGGTGAGCGATGCAGACCTGACCAACGAGATATGCTGGTCGGTGGCTAACCCCACAGGCACTTATACGCTGAACATCACATCGTATCCACAGACGGCCGTGCTGCTACAGTCGAAGAGTATCAAGGAGAATGGTGAGTATGCCCGCAAATATGAATACACCAACACTTATACACAGGGTAACTTCAAGCATGAGTTCCTGCAGCCTAACCGATTCCTGCAGACATGGCGTATGAGCATATCCGTAGATGAGTGGGAGGATAAACAAGATAGGACTGCCCTGAAAGAACTGGAGAGTTACTTTACCGAAAAGTATCCCGATATTTATCGTAGTGTATTCACCGTGGCTGACAAAACAGAGACCAGTTTGCAGGTTATCAACGCCATCATAGAAAATGCTACAAACGCTTTTGATAAGCAGAAGGATATCCTACAAGAACTAGCACAAAACTATGGTATCAAGGCATTTTCTATCCACTGGCGGTGCGATAATGAAAACGTGCGCCAAAAGAAAGACTATACGATTGAAGTTCCAGAATTCAAACTGATAGCCGATAAAGGTACAGGTACAGATGAGTTTGGCTTTGCCAACCTGATTGACGATGATAGGAAAACCAAGTGGGTGGGTACTAACCAGAACACTATTAGTGGTGCTAATGTGCCTTATATTGAATTCCACAGCACTGTGCCTATTACGATAGGAAGTTACAGTTTGGTAACGGCCGATGATGCTGCTGAATATCCATCGCGCAATCCGGCGTTCTGGAGACTTTACGGCAAACAAAACCAAGAAGACAACTGGACACTGATGGACGATAAGGATTTCCGCAGGAACTACGATGAAGGGTTGCCCACAAGGAGTAATAGGATGAAGACCTTCGAGTTGAACGGCACAAAACTCAAGAGTGCCAAGTATTTCCGATTCGAAGTGAACTACGGCTACGGCGAAGTATTCCAAATAGCAGAATTATATCTTAACAATTAAGACACCGCGCTGAAAGACTGAACTCTTGATGAACGAGACGAAGAAAGGGTTTATCCAATTGCACCTGAGTGTGCTGTTGGCTGGTTTTACAGGCCTGTTCGGACGACTGATAACGCTCAACGAGGTGGATATCGTGTGGTATCGCATGCTCTTTACCACGTGCATCCTGCTGGTGTTCACGGGTTTGCCTCGCGTCGGCTTGCGGAAATTCCTGCAACTCTGTGGATGCGGAGCGTTGCTAGGTCTTCACTGGATCCTGTTTTACGGCAGCATCAAGGCTTCAAACGTGTCGATAGGCGTCATCTGTTTCTCGCTCATTGGATTCTTCACGGCTCTTTTTGAACCGATGATCTTCAAGAAGCGCTTTTCTGGCTGGGAGTTTCTTTTTTCACTGATTACAGTGGCTGGTGTACTCTGCATCTTTTCACTTGACGCCCGCTATCGCTATGGTATCATGATCGGTGTGGCCTCATCGGCTGTCTGTGCCCTTTATGCCATCTGCAACAAGAAGGCCAGCGTGGGTGTCCGCAGTCGTACGGTACTGATGTATCAGATGTCTGGCGGTCTCATCGTCGTATCGGCCATCATCCCCGTCTATCTCTGGTTCTTCCCTAGCACGCAGCCTGTCGTGGTTATTCCCGAAGGTAGTAATCTTTGGTTCATGCTCTGCCACTCGCTGTTCTGTACGGTGGCGATGTACCTACTTCAGATTCAGGCTCTGAAACGCCTTTCTGCATTCACCGTCAATCTGACGTATAATCTTGAACCCTGCTACACGATTATCCTCGCCTTCCTCATTTTCGGCGAAGGACACGAGATCAACTTCTCTTTCTACCTCGGCATCGCCCTCATCCTGCTAAGTGTTCTCCTACAGTCAATGAAGGTTTGGAAGATCACCATGCTCATTCTGCTTCACGTATTCAACGCGCTCGTGAACCCATAAATACCAAGCAACAGGGCACTGTCTGCTTGCGCGATGTAATATGTGGATATGTACGATGTGTTTTTTTTTATTATCATTTAAAATCGGCCAAAATACTTGGTGCTTATGACTATTTTGTGTATCTTTGCACCGTCAAACCAAATGGAAAGGTTATGAGAAGAATTGCATTCGTTTTATTTTGCTTGGTAACTCCATTAATGCTGTTTGCCAGCCCTATTGGAAAAGAGAAAGCCCGGCAGATTGCCAGCCAGTTTTTAGACAACCGGATGCTTGCCCGCACAAAGGGCAAGTCTGCTCCACCAGCGGAAAAGCAACTCGTCTGCAAGAAGATGGGATTCCAACACCTCTGGATGGTCACAGATGAAGCCAACGGTGGTTTCGTGGTCGTCTCTGACGATGACAGTACGGTTCCTGTGTTAGGCTATAGTGAAACGGATTTCTTCAATGAGGGTATGATTCCCACAGTTTTACAAGTTTTGCTCCAAAGTTACGACCAACAGATTGGAACGCTTACTACCAATGCCGCTCCTCGTACTGCTACCGCCGTACCTGACCGTGAGCCGATTGCCCCACTTATCAAGACGATGTGGCATCAGTACCTTCCCCTGCGCTATCTGTGTCCTTTCGACGAGAATGCTGGTTACCACACTGCCGTGGGATGTGTAGCCCTGACATTGGCTCAACTGATGTATTATTATCAATATCCGCAGAGCACGACTCAGGCCATACCAGCCTACAAGACTGGAACAGGCTATGATATGCCCGAGCTTCCTGCTACTACATTTGATTATTCCAAGATGCATCTGAATTATGATTATTGTTCTGATGTCTCTGAGTTCGATCCTGAAGATGAATCGATCATGGCTGTTACCAAATTGCTGCTCTATTGTGGCTGTGCCTTAGAGATGAACTATTCTACATTGGGATCGGCCTCTGTATTCGACACTGAGGTCATTGCCAAATATTTCGGTTTTGACCGAGGCTGTAAGCGTCTCATGGCTGGTAACTATCCCCATGATGTTTGGGAGGAGATGATTTATAATGAACTGAAGGCAGGTCGTCCGTTGTCTTATTCTGCGGGTGCTATCGGAAACCAGAACCACCAGTTTCTCGTGGATGGTTATGACGGCTATGGCTTTTTCCATGTGAATATTGGTGAGATTGGCCGTGGAAGTTCCAATAGTTTTTTCAGGCTTGGTGTCATTAACTATTGTGATGATCAAACAGGCCCCGTTGAGTTTAGCGGTTACAATGTCTATCAAGCCGCTATCTTCGGCTTCCAACCAGACAAGGGTAATGACCCTATACCTGTTGTGAGTGTTGACTATGAGGATTACTCTCTTGCAAAGTCAGACTTCACTCGTAGTTCTGCATCAGCCGATTTTCAGGATATCACCCTAAAGGCTTCCATGGAGCGTTGGGATAAGAACGGACACACGATGGATTGCGGTTGGGGATTGTTCCAGTTTGGCCTGTTGAAGAAGGTGTTATGCTCTGTGACTACTGATCAGGAGACAACGAGTCTCGACAAGTCTTTCTCTTTCGGTAAAGACATTGCCAACGGCACGTACCAGATATATCCCATCTTCCGCAATCATGATGCTACTGACTGGGAACACTATATCGAGTACAACTATACTACCGTGGATGGTGAACCTATGGTACATTATGTGGCTACCATTGATAATAATCATCTTCGTATAGGGGTTTCGTCAAAGGATCCAAATATCACAGTTGACAAGGTGGAATATTACGCTGCCTATACTGGTGAGAAACTGAATGCCCGTGCATTCATCACCAACGGAGGCACCAACTATGAAAATCTGCTTTTCTTTTGGATAGATGGTCAGCAAAGAACAGGAGTTGGTGCCTATGTGGATCCTGGTAAGTCGGACTATGTCGATTTTTGTACCGCAGCACCAGAGAAAGGTTCGCATGAGGTCAAGATCTCAACAGACGATGCGGGAAACAATGTCGTTTATACAGGAACACTCGAAGTGACGGATGAGCCTGTTTGCCAACTTAAGGGCGATGTCATTGTTCATGGGATGGATAAGAATCACGACGTTCACCAGCGTTTGGACATCACATGCAAGATTACAAATACGGGCAATACGACATTCAACAATATGGTTTATGCGACAATAGAGTCTTACGCTAGTGACAAAAACGATAACATCTGTGACGATATCCCTAATGGCTTGCCCACATGGCCGTGGCGACGTGTCTGGTATCTCCATTTGGAGCCTGGGGAGACTCAGGAAATATCTTTCTCCATCGATAATACCGTCATGAAACCCAAAGACTATTATTATGCAGTAGGTATTCACTATTACAATGCCAACGATTTAGAAAGTCTCTATGGAAGGGGCTACTTTAAATTCTATGAGGAAGCTCTTAACGTCAGAAAAGGAGATGCAAACGGTGACGGCTCAGTAAATGCTGATGATATCACAGAGATGACGTATGCTATGATGAATGTTGATAAAAGTGATGTTATTGATATCAATGGAGATGGCGTGGTCAATGTTGCCGACATCGTCGCTCTTGTGAACAGTATTACGGAAGCAGAAAAATAAAGTTTTTCCTTCGTTTCTCCGTATAGAACTCCTACCCTAAGAAAAACAGCCTGACTCCAACAACGGAGATAATGGCTCCAAGTATGGCCCACCGGGTCATCTTTTCCCAAATTCGCTCAGCAGTGCTGTCGCCGTCCAAGAAAACGCTACGCCTATCGATATCAGTTCTCCTAAATATGCCATTGTTTCGTTTTTGTGGGTGCAAGGGTACAAATAATAATCAAAACAACTCGCTATATCTCCAGAAAAGTTTGTATCTTTGCACCATCAAATCCCAAGTTGTTATGAAGAAATTAGGATTGTTGCCGCGAATAGTCATAGCCATCGTGATGGGAGTATTGTTAGGAAATATGCTGCCAGAAGCGTGGGTGCGCATATTTGTGACGTTCAACGATCTGTTCAGCCAGTTTCTGGGCTTCCTTATCCCACTTATCATCATCGGACTGGTAACACCAGCCATCGCCGACATCGGACATTCAGCAGGCCGCCTGCTATTGCTGACGGTGGGATTGGCATACGCCGATACCATCGTGGCAGGACTGTTGGCCTTCGCAACAGGAACCATGTTTTTTCCGATGCTGATAGATACTGAGGTTTCAATGGCGGTAGAGAAAGCAGACGCGCTACAGCCCTACTTCCAACTGCAGATACCTGCCATACTCGACGTGATGGCAGCATTGGTGAGTTCCTTCGTGGTAGGCATCGGCATTGCATATACTGATTCTCCGACACTGAAAAAAGGCTTCGCGGAGTTCCGCACCATCATCGAAAAGACCATTCAGGCGGTCATCATTCCGCTCTTGCCGCTTTATATCTTCGGCATCTTCCTCGGTATGACTTTTACGGGCGAAGCATATCACATCATCGTGGTATTTGCCAAAATAATCTGTATCATCTTCCTGCTGCACATCATTATTCTGCTGTATGAGTTCCTGATAGCAGGCGGCCTGGCACGGAAGAATCCACTGCGCCTGTTGGTGAACATGTTGCCTGCCTATTTCACGGCATTAGGCACCTCGTCGAGTGCCGCCACAATTCCTGTGACGCTTCGACAGACAAAAAAGAACGGAGTCAGCGATGAAATCGCAAGTTTCTGCGTCCCACTCTGCGCCACCATCCACATATCAGGTTCGATGATGAAGATCACCTGTTGCGCACTCACCGTCTGCCTCATCAGCGGGTTGCCTCACGACCTGCCACTATTCCTTCATTTCATCTTACTTTTGGGTGTCTGCATGGTGGCGGCACCTGGTGTGCCTGGTGGAGCGGCGATGGCCGCACTGGGACCACTGGCCGGAGTACTTGGCTTCAGTCCTGAGGCTCAGGCACTCATCATCGCCCTTTACATCGCAATGGATTCCTTCGGCACTGCCTGCAACGTCACTGGCGACGGTGCTCTCGCCGTCATCATCGACAAACTACATCAACTACATCAGAAGCGTCGCTAACTATCTAGTTGATGCAATCTATAGGGTAAGTACCTTAGCACGGTGGGGTATTATATGCCTGAGATTCAGGGCAAGTCATACCCCGGTGGGAATTTTATGCCCCAGAATCCGTTGGGACTTTACCCCAGTGGGATTTTCATGCCTGAGATTCGGTTTAGACCTTACCCCGGTGGGGTAAATGATGCCAGAAATGCTGGGAGACTTTTGCACGGGGGGTGAAACCTTGCCCGAGATTCGTTTCATGTTTTTGCATGGTGGGGTAAACCTTCCCCAGAATTCTGGCAGACTTTTGCACGGTGGGGTATGACGTGCCCAAGATTTCAGGCAGAGTTTTGCAAGGGTTGCAAAATCTTCCCATGAATCAGGGCATAAAAATGCAGGGTATGCAAAACCTTGTCCGCAATTCGGTTCAGACTTTTGCAGGGTATGCATTGAAGCAAACCAGATTCAGGGCAGAATATTGCAGAGTCGGAATGGTATTTCTAAACGATACTCTGACTCCCCCAACGATCAGAGTGCATCACCAACGTACTGCGCAAACGATGACACCGATGACGATGACACCGATGACAGTGGGGGTATTTATTATCTGGAAGAGTCGATAGTTTTGTTGTTTATTTATCATAATATTTATAATAATATATAATAATAGATATATAACATACTCTCTTCCCAGCTGCGATGACAAAAATAGGTCGGTGTCATCACTGTCATCGTCATCGCTGTCATCAGCAAAGCCCGATATAGGATAATTCAAGCCATATCCCCCACCCTTGGGACTAAGGGTTACACCACTGGGGAAGGTGCTACTGGGGGTTAAGCAGGCTTGTAATCGGGCGTTTCGCGAGATGATGCCGGAGGGGGTGGTTGCTGTGGCACAGCAACATGCAGAAACAATGATACACAAAAAGAACGCCACAGGGAAATCTGCGACGCTCTTATTATAGATAAGGTGAATCCTTAGTCAGCCAGTTTGCCTTTGGCGAGCTTAGCTACGTTCGGCATAGCTCAAGCAAGCTTGGCTTTGCTCTCACTAATCGCTAAGTTTGGCCTTGATGAACTCGCGGTTCAGGCGGGCGATGTTGGCGATGGTCTCGTTCTTCGGGCAGACGGCCTCGCAAGCACGAGTGTTGGTGCAGTTGCCGAAGCCTGCCTCTTCCATAGCGAGCATCATTGCCTTAGCACGCTTGGCGGCCTCAATGCGGCCCTGGGGAAGCAGAGCGAGTTGAGATACCTTCGAACTGACAAACAGCATGGCAGAGCCATTCTTACAAGCGGCTACGCAAGCGCCACAGCCGATGCAAGATGCGCAGTCCATTGCCTCGTCGGCATCCTCCTTGGGGATCAGGATGGCGTTGGCATCCTGAGCCTGACCTGTGCGGATCGTGGTGTAACCACCT
>Ga0310690_10011128_pt1 | contig 11128 bp, 8 predicted proteins | sample AusTroGonzalo_MG_2_FD_207661 | JGI IMG/M metagenome (GOLD analysis project Ga0310690, IMG submission 207661) | Bovine rumen microbial communities from tropical cattle in Woodstock, Queensland, Australia - Gonzalo_04 (v2) (version 2) | ecosystem: Host-associated > Mammals > Digestive system >...
TTAATCACAAAAGAAACACCCCTGAAGAACCTCCGCGTCAAATGCGGAGGGTTCTTTTTGGGTCGTGTTCAGTCTTCTTTCACATAGGAGTCCACCGGCTTCCCGTCCACATAGGCGCGAACGCTCTTCCCGGGAGCCCTTCCGTATGCAGCGTTTCCCTCAAGCCGTGCGGTTCTCCTGACCAACAGCGATCCGATCCAGATGATCGCGATCAATGACAGAAACATCATCTTTCAAAGTCTCCTTTCGCCGTCTGCAGTCCTCTTCCAACCGCAAAACCAATATACCTCCTGATACCCGTGAAATACAGGACGGAAAGCGAGAAATAGACCACCCTATTTTACCCCGCATCTGCGGAAAAAAGCCAATCCCGAAGATCGTCAAATAGGTCGGATGTGAACCGTCCTGTTAAAAAAACAAATCCCGGAGATGGCCAGATCGCATCCGCTGTGATATGATACTTTCTGAAAAACATCCATTGATATGCAGCATGACCGAAAAACAGACAAACGGAGGTATTGTCATGAAAAAAGGATTTCTGGTTCTTGCGCTGGCGTTTCTGACGGTCTTCCCTTTCCTTTCCGCCCATGCGGAAGCCGCCGTTCAGGCGCGGATCGAGCGCCTCGTGGTATCTTACGCGGCCGAGGGAAAGAGAGATGAGCAGACCCTGGCGGATCTGACCGCCCTGGATCCCGCCGCCGGTGAAAAATGGGCGCGTATCCTGGATCTGTGGGAAGCGCCGGTAACCGTCAGCGAAACGCTCCCGGACGATTTACCGCAGGATGACTCCCTGTGCCTCGTCGGTCTCGGGTTCCAGCTGAATCCGGACGGTACCATGCGGGATGAACTGGTGGAACGCCTGAAAGTGCTGCTGGCCATGGCGGAAAAATACCCGAACGCTGTCATCGTCTGCACCGGCGGCGGCACCGCCGCCGATGACACGACAGCCACCGAAGCCGGCCGCATGGCTGAATGGCTCAATGCCAGGGGTGTGGATCCCGCCCGTCTCATCGTCGAGGACAAATCCCTCACCACCGCCCAGAACGCGATCTATACCTTCGCCCTCCTGGCCAAAAACGCGCCGCAGGTCAAACAGCTCGCCATTGTCTCCAGCGATTACCATATCGCCACCGGAACCCTGCTCTTCGGCGCGGAAGCCATCCTCCTGAACAACGAGATCCGGGTAGCCGGCAATGCCGCCTGGAAGGCCCCTTCCGGATCCCTCTCTGCCATGTTCCAGGCCGGTGCTCTCATCGAGCTGTCCGGGGATGTGGCAACAGCCTTTGAAATCTATTATGAAACCTATGATATTCACGACCTGCCCCCGCTGGAATAACCCTTTCAGAATGAACGAACCCGCCGGAAGATTCACCCTTCCGGCGGGTTTTTTGGGGTTTTTATGAATCTGTCCTGATCATGCTTCAGGATTGTCCGCTGCTTCCGTCCCGGCATCCGTCGCGGCTTCCGCATCCTTCTTCGCTGCAGGCTCGGCTCCGGTTTCGGCCGTCGTTTCAACCGCCGTCCCGGTTTCCGCTGTTCCTTCGCCCGCGGCTTCCGCAGCGTCCGTTTCCGGCTCTTCCTCTTCCTTTTCCGCCCGGCATACGCCGACCACAGTGCTGCCTTCCGCCAGGCGCATGATCCGCACGCCCTGGGTGGACCGTCCGCAAATGCGGACATCCGCGGCCCGGGTCCGGATGATTGTACCGTCGTCGGTGATCAGCAGGATGTCCTCCTCTTCGTGCACGAACATCATCGCCACCAGGTCACCGGTCTTTTCTGTCAGCTGCATCGCCTTGATACCCATGCCGCCGCGGCCCTGCTCCCGGTATTCGTCCGGATTCGTCCGTTTGCCGTAGCCCAGGGCTGTAATGGCGAGCACCGTAGTGTCCGGCTCCACCGCCGCGATATCGATCACTTCGTCGCCTTCCGCAATCCGCATGGACCGCACGCCGATGGAGTTCCGTCCGACGGTGCGCACATGCTGTTCGTTGAAGCGGATGCACTTGCCCTTCCGCGTGGAAAGAAGCATCTCGTCTTCGCCCGTGCTCAGCCGCACGCCGATCAGTTCGTCGCCCTCCCGCAGCGCAATGGCGATCAGGCCGTTCTTCCGCAGGTTCCGGAAGTCCGCCAGCGAGGTCTTCTTGATCATGCCGTTCCGGGTGGCCATCACCAGGTTATATTCATGCTCCGTCTCTCTGGGCATCGGCAGCATCGTGGAAACCTTCTCCCCGCCCGCAATCTGCAGCAGGTTGATGATCGCCGTACCGCGGGCCTGCCGTCCGGCTTCCGGAATCTGGTAGCATTTCAGGCTGTAAACCCGGCCCAGATTCGTGAAGAACATGATCTCCTGGTGCGTGCTGGTCACGAACATCTGGGTGGTGTAGTCCGTTTCCTTCACGTTCATGCCGGAAACGCCCCGGCCGCCGCGGTGCTGTGCCCGGTAAGCGGAGGAGGAAACCCGTTTCACGTATCCTTCATGCGTCATGGTCACGACCATGTTTTCTTCCTGAATCAGGTCTTCAATGTCGATATCGTCTTCTGCGATGGTCAGTTCGCTCCGGCGCTCGTCGCCGAACTTATCGCGGATCTCGCTGATCTCGGTTTTGATCACATTCATCAGCAGGTGCTCGTCGGCCAGGATCGCTGTCAGCCGCGCAATGGTCTTTTCCAGCTCTTCGTATTCCTCCTGCAGTCTCTCCCGTTCCAGTCCGGTCAGGCGCGCCAGCCGCATGTCGAGGATGGCCTGGGCCTGCCGGTCAGAGAACTCAAACCGCAGCATCAGGGCTTCCTTCGCCGTGTTGGTGTCCTTGCTGGCCCGGATGATGGCCACAATTTCGTCGATGTGATCCAGCGCCTTCAGCAGGCCTTCCAAAATATGCGCCCGGTTCTGGGCCTTGTTCAGCTCAAACTTCGTCCGCCGGGTCACCACGTCCTTCTGGTGCTCTAGGTAGTAGTAAACGATCTCCCGAAGGTTCAGCACCCGCGGTTTCCCGTCCACCAGGGCCAGCATGTTGGCGCCGAAATTTTCCTGCAGCGATGTGTGCTTGAACAGCAGATTCAGCACCACCTGGGGCTGAACGTCCCGTTTCAGTTCAATCACGATGCGCATGCCCTGCCGGTCGTTGGATTCGTCCCGGATGTCGCTGATACCCTCAATCTTTTTCTCGTGCACCAGGTCGGCTATTTTCTTCACCAGAACGGATTTGTTGACCTGATAGGGAATCTCCGTCACGATAATCCGGCTGCGGTTGCCGCCCATCTCTTCGATGTTTGTCTTCGCCCGAACGGTGATCCGCCCGTGGCCGGTGGTATAGGCTTCCCGGATGCCCCTCCGGCCCATGATCAGGCCGCCGGTGGGGAAATCGGGCCCCTTGATATGCTCCATCAGATCGTCCACCGTGCATTCCGGGTTGTCAATCATGCAGATCACGCCATTGATCACTTCCCGCAGGTTGTGCGGCGGGATGTTGGTGGCCATGCCGACGGCAATGCCGCTGGAACCGTTCACCAGCAGGTTCGGGAACCGGGCCGGCAGCACCGAAGGCTGCTGCATGGTTTCGTCAAAGTTTGGATAGAAGTCCACCGTGTCCTTGTCAATGCCGTCCAGCAGGTGCATCGTCAGCTTCTGCAGCCGCGCTTCCGTGTAACGCATGGCTGCGGCGCCGTCGCCGTCCACCGAGCCGAAGTTGCCCTGGCCCTCAATCAGCGGATAACGGATGTTGAAAGGCTGCGCCAGGCGCACCATCGCGTCATAAACCGAGGAATCCCCGTGGGGGTGGAATTTACCCAGAACATCGCCCACCACGCGGGCGCTCTTACGGGTCGGCTTGTCCGGCGTCATGCCCAGTTCCTCGGACATGTCGTAAAGAATCCGCCGGTGCACCGGTTTCAGTCCGTCCCGCACATCCGGCAGGGCCCGGTCCACAATCACCGCCATGGCATAGGCGATGAAGCTCTTTTTCATTTCCTGTTCCAGATTCACCGGGATCAGTTTATCCTGAATCATTGCAATACTCCTGTTATCTCTTTACAATTCCATCTAAAAGGCAGGCTGCCAAAGGTGTTCCTGAGGGTGTTTCTACCGCCGCTGCCAGTGGCACATGAAGGCGGTATCAACGTTGAATAACGGAAAGCTCTCCGGTTTGATCACACATCCAGGTCTTTGACAAGGTCGCTGTTTTCCTGAATAAACGCCTTTCTGGGCTCCACGTCGTCGCCCATCAGCAGCGTGAACAACCGGTCCGCTTCCATGGCGTCGTCCGGCGTAATCTGCATCATCATGCGGGTCTCCGGATTCATCGTCGTATCCCAAAGCTGCTGCGCACTCATCTCGCCAAGGCCTTTGTACCGCTGGATGTCCGGTTTCGGATCTCTCCCGATTTCGTCCAGCAGCCGGTTCAACTCGTCGTCATCGTAAACGTACCGGGAAGTTTTCCCCTTCGTCACCTTGTACAGCGGCGGCATCGCGGCGTAAACATAGCCTTTTTCCACCAGCGGCCGCATGAAGCGGTAGAAGAAGGTCAGCAGCAGAATCCGGATATGCGCCCCGTCCACGTCGGCATCCGTCATGCAAACGATCCGGTGATACCGAAGTTTCGACTCGTCAAACTGGTCGCCGAAGCCGCATCCGAAGGCCGTGATCATCGCCCGGATTTCCTGGTTCTCCAGCGCCCGGTCCAGTCGCACCTTTTCCACGTTCAGAATCTTGCCCCGCAGGGGCAGGATCGCCTGGGTCTTGCTGTCGCGGCCGCCCTTGGCGCTGCCGCCGGCGGAATCGCCCTCCACCATAAAGATCTCGCACTTCGCGGGATCCCGCTCGCTGCAGTCCGCCAGTTTTCCGGGCAGGGAGGCACTTTCCAGCACGGTCTTGCGCCGGGTGGCTTCCCGGGCTTTCCGGGCAGCTTCCCGGGCTCTCTGAGCATCTACGCAACGGCTCACGATGGCTTTCGCCACCGTCGGGTTTTCCTCCAGATAGGTGCTCAGCTCCTCGCTCACCAGCCCGTCCACAACGCCGCGAACCTGCCCGCTTCCCAGCTTGCTCTTCGTCTGGCTTTCAAACTGCGGATCCTCCATCTTGATGGACACGATCGCCGTCAGGCTTTCCCGAACGTCCTCACCTTTCAGATTCGGCTCGTTGTCCTTCAGAATCTTGTACCGCCGGCCATAGTCGTTGATCGCCCGGGTCAGCGCCGTGTTGAAGCCCGCCAGGTGGGTTCCGCCGTCCGGCGTGGCGATATTGTTGGCGAAGGTGTAAACATTCTCGGCATAGCTGTCGTTGTACTGCATTGCCATTTCCACCAGGATCCCGTCCCGGATGCCTTCGGTATAGATCGGTTCCGGAAACAGCACCTGTTTGTGCTGATTCAGGAATTTCACGAATTCCTTCAGCCCGCCTTCAAAGCAGAAGTCATTCTCCCGCGGGGTTTCACCCCGTTCGTCCCGGAAAACGATCCGAACGCCCTTGTTCAGAAAAGCCATCTCCCGCAGGCGGTTGCGCAGCGTCTCGTATTCAAACTGAACGCCCGCCTCGAAAATACCCTCGGGGTTATCCTCGGCAAGGATGTCCGGCCAGAACTGAATCGTCGTGCCGGTGCGTTCCGTGTCGCCGATTATCTTCAAATCGTAAAGGTACTTGCCCCGCGCGTATTCCTGCTGATAAATCTTCCCGTTCTGGTAAACCGTAACGGTGAAATGGCTGCTCAGGGCATTCACCACTGAGGCACCGACGCCGTGCAGGCCGCCGGAAACCTTGTATCCCCCGCCGCCGAATTTGCCGCCGGCATGCAGCACCGTCAGGCACACTTCCACCGCCGGCCGGCCCATCTTCGGGTGCAAGCCCACGGGGAAGCCGCGCCCGTCGTCCATCACCGTCACACTGCCGTCCGGGTTAATCGTTACGTTGATCTGGTGGCAGTACCCCGCCAAAGCCTCGTCAACGGAATTGTCCACAATTTCGTAAACCAGGTGATGAAGCCCCCGGGCGTCCGTGGAGCCGATATACATGCCGGGCCGTTTCCGAACGGCCTCCAGCCCTTCCAGCACCTGAATCTGCTCTTCGCCGTAGTCCTGGGTAACGGCCGTTACCTGTTCCAGATTCACGTCAAATTCTTCTGCCATGCTGCACCTCGTTCTGCGCTCTCTTTCTGCTTCGGAAAAAACCTGTCAAAACCGGTCATTTTTCCGCCTTTTCTGAAATCTCCAACCCCTTGAAAATCAAGGTGTTCAGGAGCATTTTATTATACCACTTTTTGCATAAAAAAGAAAGGCTTTTCTGAACTTTTCCTTCCTATATATATGTACCGGCTGAATTGTCCGAACAGAAAAACCCCGTGAAAAAAGGCCGCGCGCAGCGGCCCGAAAGGCGTTCAAACGGTCTTATTCAAGGCTCTCTCCGTCCGCCCGGATGCTGGCGGCAATCATTTTGGTCAGGAAGAACAGGATCCCGCATTCCGCTTCCTGCCAGATTCTCCTGTTCCGCGCTTCCGCGACGATCAGGTAGCCATCCGTCTCCATGTTCCACCGGATCCGCACCGCGCAGAAAGTTTCAACCTCCATTTTCGCCAGAATCCCGTAAAACTCCGGACTTCTCTTTTCCGCGTCCTCCAGATTGTTGTTGGCGTAAAGGTCGTCGCTCTGCAGCAGCCGTTCCAGATCCCGCACAGGCTCCGCCATCGCCGGGTTCCGGACAGCCCGCATAATCTGCTGCTTCCCCACGTAGTACAGGTCGGAAATCTGCAGCTCCTCCATCAGCCGCGGCATCACGCTCCGCAGTTTGTTCACCAGCCCCGGCGCGTATTCAAACTGCCGCGCCAGCGCATTGAACGTCGTATACATCCCGTGTTTGGCAATCTGCCGGATCACGATGTTCCTGTGCTTTTCCTCAACGTAGATGATGTGGCAGTTTCTGCCCTTGGTTTTCCCACGGTACAGCAGCTTGTCAATCACCTCGAACAGACTGTTATAGTCCTGTGCGTCCTTCGGGTAAATCGCGCATCCGATGGTTCCTGTAATGAAAGGGTTGCAGTCCTCCAGCTGAACGTTCTTCCGCAGCACGTCTCCTTCGTACATCCGCATGAAGAATGTCTTGCAGTCGTCATAGGTCACGTCCCGCAGGTTCACAATCAGGAACTCGTCTCCGCCAAACCGCCCGGCCACGCCCGCGTCTCCCAGCAGGTCAATCAGGTCCCCCGCCACAGCGGTCAGCACCCGATCCCCAACGTAGTGCCCATAGGTATCGTTGATGAATTTGAAATTGTCCAGGTCCAGCATCGCAAAGGAAAACGGCACCTCGTGGTCAATCAACCACTGGGCAAACCACAAAATATACCCGCGACTCACAAGCCCCGTCAGCTGATCCAGCATTCCGCTGAGATCCGTTTCCTCCAGCTTTTCCCGGAAAAACGGGTATTTCTCAAGCTGCTCCTTCGAGTACATTCGTTATCCTCCTATTAAATTCGGCTGCCTAACTGCCTTTTCATTCCCCGGCCTGCTCTCCATATTCTATCACTTTGGAGCCTGAAAGAAAAGAGAAAGAAAAGTCTTTCCCTTCGCCCCGTCTTCTGCTATAATCCGGTCATAAACCGCGCGCATTCCATTCTCCGGGGGTTGCAGGTATGTTTGAAAGCTTTATGGTCGCGCTGAACGCGGTCGCGCCTTTCATGATTCTGCTGGGCATCGGCTTCCTGGCCGTCCGTACGGGGCTGACTGACCGGCCCTTCATGAACCGCCTGAACGCCCTGAATTTCAGGCTCTTCTTTCCCTTTCTGATGTTCAATAATATCTATTCCGCCCGCCCGGAGGATCTGCCCTCCGCCACGCTCATGCTCTACGGGCCCATCGCCGTGATCGTGCTGATCCTGGTGCTTCTGGCGGTGGTTCCCCGCCTGGTGAAGGAAAACCCCCGCCGCGGTGCCATTATCCAGGCCATCTTCCGAAGCAATTTCGTCATCTACGGCCTCCCGCTCACGACCTATGTCTTCGGCACAGAGCGTTCTTCCGTCTGCGGCATGATGATCATGATCATGGTCTCCCTCTTCAACACCGCCGCCGTCGTCGTCCTCGAGCTCTTCCGGGAGGGCGGACGTATCCGTCCGGGAAAGCTCCTCCTCGGCCTGGTGAAAAACCCCCTGCTCCAGGGCTGCGCCGCCGGCCTGATCTGCTTTCTGCTCCGGGTTCGCCTGCCGGATTTCATCGCCTCCCCGGTCTCGTCCCTGGCCACCCTGGCCACCACTCTGGCCATGGTCGTCCTCGGCGCCAACCTGGTCTTCAGTGAAATCCGCAAAAACCGGAAAACCATCACCGCGGTCCTCCTGGTCCGCCTGATCCTTCTCCCGCTCATCACGGTTCCCCTGGGCTATGCTCTCGGCCTCCGCGGCGTGGAGCTGTTCCTGGTCCTGATGATTTTCGGCACTCCCATCGCCACATCTTCCTACCCCATGGCCCAGAACATGGGCAGCGACGGTCAGCTGGCCGGACAGCTGGTCTTCACCAGCACCGTAGCCTCCCTCGGAACCATCTTCCTCTTCATCTACGCTATGTCCCGCCTGGGGCTCCTCGTATCCTGAACCCAAAGCCTTGAAAATACGTTGAATCGCACCCCCAAAAATCCAAATCCTCCCCATTCCTGCGAATTTCTGAAAAAGGAGACACAAAAAATGTTCGATCCCCAAAACCTCAAAATTGCTTACATCGGCGGCGGTTCCCGGGGCTGGGCCTGGGGGTTCATGACCGACCTGGCCACGGATCCGGATCTCTGCGGAACCATCCGCCTCTACGATATCGACAGGGAAGCCGCGGAGCGCAATCGGATCATCGGTGAAAAAATCAGCGCCCACCCGAAGGCCGTCTCCCGCTGGTCCTATGAAGTCAGCGCCACTCTGCAGGAAGCCCTCACCGGCGCGGATTTTGCCGTGATCTCCATTCTTCCCGGCACCTTCCGGGAAATGCAGAGCGACGTCCATCTGCCGGAGCGTGTCGGCGTCTGGCAGCCGGTAGGCGATACCGTCGGCGCCGGCGGATTCATGCGCGCCTTGCGTACAATCCCCATGTATGTTGAAATCGCCGAAGCCATCCGGGATTTCGCGCCTGACGCCTGGGTCATCAATTACACCAACCCGATGTCCCTCTGCGTCCGCACGCTCTATGAGGTTTTCCCCGATGTCCGTGCCTTCGGCTGCTGCCACGAGGTCTTCGGAACCCAGAAGCTCCTCTGCGCCATGCTGCAGGCCGAAGAGGGCATCTCCGGCGTCCGCCGCCAGGATCTGCGCACCACCGTCACCGGTATCAACCATTTCACCTGGATCACGTCAGCTTCTTTTGGCGCCATGGATTTGATGCCTCTTTACGCCCGCTTCGCCGAAAAGTATGCTGAGAGCGGTTTTGAGGAGGGTCAGGACAAAAACTGGATGAACTCTCATTTTGCCTGCGCCCACCGGGTTAAATTCGATCTTTTCCGCCGTTATGGGGCCATTGCCGCCGCCGGTGACCGGCACCTGGCGGAATTCGTCGCCCCCTGGTACACAAAGGACCCGGAAACCGTCCATTCCTGGATGTTCAACCTCACTTCCGTTTCCTGGCGCATACGGGATCTGGAAGACCGCCTGGCCCGGTCTGACCGGCTCGTCCGCGGCGAGGAGGAACCCTCCCTGACAACCTCCGGCGAGGAAGGCCATTTGCTCCTGAAGGCCCTTCTGGGCCTGGGCGACCTGGTCTCCAATGTCAATGTTCCGAACCGGGGCCAGATTCCGGATCTGCCCCTCGGCGCCGTGGTGGAAACCAATGCCCTCTTTGGCCGGAACCGCATCGAGCCGCTCTTTGCCGGCCCTATGCCCGCGAGCATCCGGCCCCTCGTCACTCGCCATGTCCTGAATCAGGAAAACACCCTCACTGCCGCCCTGCACTGCGACAGAAAGCTGGGGTTCACCACTTTCATGAATGATCCCCAGCTCGCAGCCGTATCCCCGGCCGAAGGCGAAAAGCTGTTCAATGACATGCTCGAAAACCAGAAAGATTACCTGCCCAAAGCCTGGTTTAAATAACCCGTTCCGTCTCCCCATCGAACAGATAAACACTCTCCCGGGGAATCCAGAAGCACAGCGGCGCGTCGGTCTCCGGCGTGTCGTGGCTGTCCACTTTCAGAATCGCCTGCGCCTCGCCGCAGGTAATATACACGTTCGTATTGTCGCCCAGCATCTCCGTCAGTTCCACCTGGCAGTCAATCCGGGCGGCATTTTCCTGTTCCCGAAGCACCGCCGCCTCCGGCCGGAATCCGAAAACGATCTCTTTTCCTTCCAGGCTGGCCGCGTCCTCCCGCAGTTCCTTCAGGTTCACCTTCTGATCCCCGAAGGCGATGCATTCGTTCTCCACCGTGCTCCGGATAAAGTTCATCGGCGGCTCGCCGATAAACCCGGCCACAAACACGTTCGCCGGCTTGAAATACAGTTCATAGGGTGTTCCCACCTGCTGAACATATCCGTCCTTCATCACCACGATCCGATCCGCCAGCGTCATGGCCTCCGTCTGGTCGTGGGTCACATAGATGGTCGTGGCTCCGGTTTCCTGGTGAATCTGGGCGATCTCGCTCCGCATGGTCACCCGCTGCTTCGCGTCCAGGTTGCTCAGCGGTTCGTCCATCAGGAAAATCCCAACCTTCCGGATCAGCGCCCGTCCGATGGCGACACGCTGCCGCTGGCCGCCGGAAAGCGCCCGGGGCAGCCGGTCCAGGTAGTCCGTCAGGCCCAGGATCTTCGCGGTCTTCTGTACCCGCTCCTCAATCACTTCCTCGTCCACACCCTGCAGGGTCAGTCCGAAGGCGATGTTGTCAAAAACCGTCATCTGCGGATACAGTGCGTAGCTCTGGAAAACCATCGCCACTTCCCGGTCCCGGGGACTCTTCTCGTTGGCCCGCACCCCGTTGATCAGGAAATCGCCGCTGGAAATGTTCTCCAACCCGGCGATCATCCGCAGCGTCGTGGACTTTCCGCAGCCGGAGGGCCCGACAAAAACGATAAACTCACCCTTGTCGATTTCCAGGTTGAAATGATGCACCGCGTGGAAACCGTTGGGGTAAATCTTGTTGACATTCTTCAGCTCAATATACATGAACCAAAACCCTCCCGCCAAATAAAAA
>Ga0310690_10011129_pt1 | contig 11127 bp, 8 predicted proteins | sample AusTroGonzalo_MG_2_FD_207661 | JGI IMG/M metagenome (GOLD analysis project Ga0310690, IMG submission 207661) | Bovine rumen microbial communities from tropical cattle in Woodstock, Queensland, Australia - Gonzalo_04 (v2) (version 2) | ecosystem: Host-associated > Mammals > Digestive system >...
TTCTTCTTTGGGCGGCGTTCCCGCCGCGGGGGGAGATGTACAATGTGGCGTTCGCATTGGCGCCGATGCTTGCACTGGCGCGTCTGTCCCGTCGCCCTGCACGAGCGGCTGCGTGGTGGTTCGCGTTTGGCTGGGCGTATTGGCTTGCGGCGTTGAGCTGGCTGCCGGCGATCAGCAAGAACGGCGGGCCTCTTCCGCTTGTCCTGCTGGGATGGGTAGCCCTGGCGGCCGCCTGCGGCGGATATTTCGCTTTGTTTGGCTGGCTTGACGCACGGCTGTGGCGCGGATTCGCGGTTCGTTCCAATGTGGCGAAGATTGTCTCGATAGCGCTGGTGGAACCTGTGCTGTGGGCTGGAGTAGAGTGGATGCGGGCGACGCTCTTTTCTGGATTTGCATGGAATTTCCTTGGTACGGCGCTGGGGAGCGCACCTTTGCTTGCCGCGCCGGCGCGGCTTGGCGGCGTGTATCTTTTGAGCGGCTTGGTGGTGCTTTTGAACGGGGTGTTCGCAACGCTCGTCTGCCGCATGGCCAATCAGATGATCGGCGATGCGGAACAGTTTGCCGGGAGGGGGCGGAAGCGCGGTTGGAACATTCTTGAGACGGCGCTTCCGCTTGCGGTGATTCTGCTTTTGCTGCGGTGCACGCCGGCTCTTGAGCACAGGGTGAAGGGGGGCGCTTCGCATCATCCCTTGAAGGTGGCTCTTGTCCAGCGCAACGCGCCGTGCATCTTCTCGCGCGCCGAACGCGAGGATCCAATGACAAGGGCGGCTACGCTGCGGACGTCCTCGCCGCGGTGCATCTTCTCGCGCGCCGAACGCGAGGATCCAATGGCGGTGTATGATCGTCTGCTTGTGGCGGCGACGGCCGCGAAGCCAGATGTCGTTGTGCTGGCGGAAAGCGCGATGTCGGAATTTGGGCGCATAGGAAGCGAAGGCGCTCATCATGCGGTGCAGTTTCTCTCGCGTCGCTGCGGCGATGCGGCCGTATTGGCGGGCGGGGACTGGCAGACGGCGGAGGGGCGCCTATGGAACGCCGCCGCATTGTGGCGCTTCGACGCGGCGGCTTCGGCAGACGCCTCCCTTGGCCTGCAGGTGTATGGCAAGCAGCATCTTGTGCCGTTCGGTGAATACATTTTCTGGGACAAGTTGATCACGCCGCTGCAGAAGCTGTCGCCGATAGGCGTTTCGCTTTGGCCGGGGGAGGCGAAGGTCGTTGAATTGCCCAACGCCAGAATTGCGCCGCTCATATGCTACGAGGACACCGATCCAAGGTTGTCCGTGAAGGCGGCGCGGCTGGGGGCGCAGGCCATAGTGCTCATCACGAACGACAGTTGGTTTTCGCATTCAGCGGAGGCGGAGCAGCATGCGGCCCAGGCGGTGTTGAGGGCGATTGAGACGGGATTGCCGATAATCCGCGTTGGCAATTCCGGCGTGACGGGCGTGATTTCGCCAATTGGCAGGACGCGATGGCTGTCCGACGGCGAGGGGCGTCCATTGGTGGATGCCGCCGGATGCCAGTTGGAGACGGTGCTGGTGCCTGTCGATCCGCAGCAAACCCCGTATTCGCGTTTCGGGGACTGGCCGCTGCTTGCAATGTTTGCGCTGTCATTGGCACTTGTGATAAATCCATTTAAATCATGCAGGAAATGTTCTACATAATGGCGTTTTTCTCTTTCGCGCTAGGCTGTTGCATAGCCAGTTTTCTCAACGTGTGCATATGGAGGCTGCCGCGTGGGGAGAGCGTGGTTTCGCCGCCGTCGCATTGTCCGAACTGCAATGCGCCGATAAAATGGCATCAGAACATCCCCATTCTAAGCTGGTGCGCGTTGCGCGGCAGATGCGCATCGTGCGGCAAGCCGATTTCGCCGCGATACATTTGCGTGGAAATGCTTGGCGGATTGATGTTTCTTGCGGCGTACCTTCAATGGACGGCGGGGAACGTGCATTTGCCCGCTCCGTCGTCCGCATGGTCTTTGGGCATGACGCCTTTCGCGAACGTTTGGATGCTGCCGATTGAATGGCTTGTGATATCGGGGCTTTTGCTTGGCTCTTTCATAGACCTCGACCATTTCTACCTTCCTGATCGCGTAACCATAGGCGGAATGATCCTTGGCGTTCCATTGAGCGCGCTCGCGCCGGAGCTGCATGGAGCAGGCGAGTACATGGCGTCGCTTTGCTCGTCCCTCATGGGGCTTGCGTTCGGATTCTTCTTCATGTGGGGGATGGGATGGGTATTCTCAAAGATATTCAAGCGTGAGGCGCTTGGCTTCGGCGATGTGAAGTTGATGGGCGCGGTGGGGGCGTTTTTCGGTCCGCTTGCGGTTTTGTTCACGTTGATAGTCTCATCGGTTGTGGGCTCGCTTGTTGGGATGGCGCTGCTGGCGAGGGGAAAGGCGAAGCTTGGCGGGTTCACGGCGGTCCCCTACGGGCCTTTCATCGCGGCTGGTGCGCTTGTGTGGATGTACTGGGGCGCCGGGATGGTTGAGTTGTACATGTCGCTTCTCGCGGTGAACTAGATTGGTTGAACAATCCCCCTTGCGGACATTAGGCGGAAATGATAAAATGCCGTCTATTATTCCTCTACGGTGATATGTCTCGATGGGTGCCAGCAGGCCGAGCGGCTTGCCCCGTCAGATTCGCGAAGGGGATTTTTACGATAACCTCAAATGAAAGACAATCAGGCAGAGGCGGATGGTAATGGCGTCGATACTTCTTTTGATGACTTGTCGGATCTTGACGGCATGGCAATTTGCGAACGCCTCAAACGCAATGACCTAAGGACATGGCAATATGTTCTGGAGACGATAATCGACCAGGAGAAGCGTTCGGGCATAAACAGCAGAAAATGCTTTGAATGGGGTGTGCCGCTTGATTCGCTTATTTCGCGCCTCTACGACGAGATGGTCGGCAAGTGCAAAAAACTGGACGCATATTGTGGCACCGGAAGTCTTATAGGATGGCTTAGAAGTTATATAAGAGGCTACCTGAACAGAGAGAATCCGCACAACAGACATGAGGTGTCCCTTGACGCGCTTATGAAGGAAAAAGATGAGGGCGAGAAAACTTCGACGCTTGAGGATAAAGTCTCTTTTAGGATGTCAGAATATGCAACTGGACGCGCCTTTGGTAGTGAAGACGACCAGATTCTTCTGCGTGAGCGTAAGCGCATAGCGCGTCGATGCTTCAAGGAACTCTGGCTCGGGAACAGCATACAGGCGTATGTGATGCTCCTAAAGACACGATTTCAGATGTCTTCGCTGGAAATCAAGGAAAGACTTGGCGTGAGTTCCGCAGACAACGTGGACCAGATGTTCGCGAGGGCTGTAAGGAAAATGCGCGAAGCGAGGGAGAAATATGAAGATTGAATCGAAAAAGGAAAGTGGATTGTGCGAATGCCCTGCGGTGGAAACGCTGCAAAGACTCGCAAAATCCCCAGACGGCGAGGACATGGCCGACGTCGCAGCGCATTTGTTCGTCTGCGAAAGATGCCGCAGGGTGTTTGAGAGCATACTCTATCCCCGAGAGGGCTTCTCGCTAACCGACGAAGAGCGGAACACGATATGTGAATTCGTCCATTCCAGATGCACAGAGTACGATCCATACAGAAAATTGCGCGCGTGGGTGTTGATGCATCCGCCAATTCCACGTCCGGTGGATACTTCCGTTGATGATGAGTCGTATTTCCGAAAGGCTGCGGCAAAAGAATCCAAACGTCTTAAATCTACGGATTCAGACGTAGTGTTCCTCACATATGCTTCTCGATGCGGACGCGCTTCAGGGCGGGTGTGGCGGGCTACGCTTGCGCTGCCGGCATCGCCATCGGACAAAACGCGAATGCTTCTTGCGGTCGAGGACATGGAAGGTCGTCCGGCGGAGGGCGTGTTTGTGGTCGCTGGCATCCGGTCCACGCTATCCAACGGACGTGGAGAGATTGAATATCAAGGTTTTGTGGCGGGGCTGAAAGACCCTGAAGTACGTCTTGAATATCCAGACGGAATCCATTCATCCGGAACGCTGGTTCTGTTTTGACAGAGACTATGACAGGAGGACGAGCAAATGAAGAAGACGCTTTACTTGACATGCGGAAAGCCGTTTGCGACAAAGGAAGAAGCCTTGGTCCACATATTCCGAACCTACACTACGGCAATGATCAGAGATGGTTTTGGCCAGATTCGCGATGCCAACTGGACTGATGGCCTTCGTAGAATCGCCTCTGGCGAATATAGAGCTCTTTCGTTCGCAGGAAAGGCGCCATCGTTCTTTTCCCTGCGCGACATGATGCCTCCTGTCTATGATCAGGCTTCACGCGGCACATGTGCAGCGAACGCAGCCACGGCGCTAATGGAATATTATGAAGGACGTAAAACGAGATTGAGTGTGCAGTATCTCTATGAGCGCATGAAGAGGGAGGAACGCGACGCATACCGGAGCGCTGCGGAGGAGCTTATGTCGGGCGGAGGCGTGTCAGACCCCGAAATCGCTGAACTTGCCAGTGACATTGCCTCATCGCTTAAAGAAAGATCTGCCGGCGCATCTGTCACGCGCGAGACCGTCGCCGCCATGCTCTACAACAAGCGCGTGGAAATGGACGGAGGCAGCTCCGCAAAATATGTTTTCTCCGTCTTGGACAATTGGGGCATCTGCTCCTACGAAGCCTGGCCATACGCCCGTGAGCAACTGGACTCTCTTGATATAGTTACGGACAGCAACAACCGCTATATGCCCCCGGATGCAGATGCCGACGCGAAGCGGCACAGGCTCAATGACAGATACTACATCTTTCCGTCGCCAAACAACGTCGAGGAAATAAGAAACTATCTCTCAGGCTCCAGAAGCTGGAAGCCTATGCCCATTTACCTTGGCGTGAGGCTTTTTGCGGATGAAAAAGGAGTTCTTCCGCTGGACGGCGGCATCGCAAGGTTGCCGAAACTTACGAAAATCCCAATTCAGACGGCGACATTCGATTTGCCCACCCCGCTCTGCGGGGATCTTGACAAGGGAGTGATCGATCCAGACACCGTCAAGGACGTAGAGTCAATCGACGTCCTTGATATGCATGGCGGCGGCGGACACGCAATGTTGATTGTCGGCTACGAGGACGACGCATCCATCCCCGGCGGCGGAGCCTTCATCGTGCGCAACTCCTGGGGTGGGGAGTGGGGAGATGGTGGATATGGCAGACTTCCATACGCATATGTTGAGCTCTTCGCCACATCCGCCGCGACGATACTCGTTCCAAAGGACGATGACGACAAGACGCCATACTACACAGAGCGCCCCCATGATCCAATGGACGAGGTGAGGCCGTATCTGCAGACCGCCGCGCAGGACATGAAGGACCGTTCCGGGAAGTGGCGCATCTCCAAGGGCGAGCGCGTCATCATTGACGACGATGGCATAGCCGAGCCCGACACGCCTGCCAATAGGCGGCTGTTCATCTCCCTTGGCATGAAGTGGACTCCGCAGACATCGGCCGCGCCAGTGTGCGGCGCGGGCGAGGCGTCTTCCCGGATTGCAGCGTCAGGTCGTATTTATTCTGGCATTGAGGCATCATTCTCATCCATATCCCGCGAACCAGTTGCGTTTCCGCTGCTTGGCGGTGTTACAAAGGGTGGGCTCTTCCGATCCCGTTCAAAGGCGGATTGTTTCGCGAAGACCGCAGACCTTACGCCTGATTTCGGCGCCCCGCTCGCCATATATGAGGCGACGGGCGGAAACTTCCGTTTCCGCATCGCCGTCGCGAGCCTCCCGTCATCTGCGAATGTCGCAATCAAGGCCGACGAGTTGCGTCAGGTGGTTGGCAACTACGCCAAAGCCCATCGCTTCGAGGTCGCCCAATGCACAGTGCTTGTTCTTGAAACGTCGGCAGGTGGCGCAACGGGTGTAGCTCCTTTTGTCTCGGACAGCGAGGCGCTTGTCGTTCTGGATGGTTGGACGCCTGATTGCGGCTGGCGCGTGTGCGCAGCTTCCTGCGGCGACGACGGCGCATGGGCTGAATGGTTGCGCCGCCTCGCACCAAACACGCCGGCCCAGTGGGCACAGCGTCTGAGAAGGGCATGGGACGAAATCGCCGCCTGGGGGGGGCATGTCACGCTTGACAAGATGGCGTCCGCTCTGTCCATCGGCTCTGTTGAGGTGGCCGCCTTCGTTGCGGCCTTTCTCCCTGGATTCAATGTAGTTGGCGGAAAGATTGTGAAATCTTGAGCCGTGAAATCCTGAATGGAGGGCAAAATGGCATTGAATGATGCAATATCTGCGGTGCTTGAAAAGGTCGGGCTAAAGAAGTCCGACGTCGAAAAGTGCCGTGACGCGATCCTTGTGCATGAAGAGCGCATAAAGGATCTCAACGATGAACTCGCCGGCAGATTGGATGATGCGCAGCGTCTGGAGCGTGCGCTCCGCGACCTCAAGGCGAAGTATGACGCTGCGACTCCCGCTTCGAAGCGGCTTCTTGAGTCGCAGATCCGTTCCTTGATGAGTGACTTCTCGGGTCTCAAGGAGATGCAGGACATAATCCTGAGGAATCTCGACAAGGAGAAGCTTCTGCTCAGGAACAGACGCATCGAACTTGAGCATTTGCGCCATCCTACGGACATTGATACCGTTATTGACGCACAGGATCGCAAAGAGGCGATGGTTTCAGACCTGAAGGAGGAGGACGTCGAGGTTGCGGAACTCGCCGGCCATGTTTACAGCCGCGAGGAGAACGTCCCGTCATCTACGGCGGAATCGACGGACAAAGATTCTGCCGATGCACTAGGACGGGAGATAGACGCACTCATTGGCACGGCGGAGACGAAGCCAACTGTCGCGGTTTCGGACGGAGGCAATGGTGCGACCGCCGTTTCTGCGCCTTTGGAAGCATAGACAGCAAACATAAACAAGGAGACAACAATGGGATTATCAGATCTTTTCAAGTCGTCTAAGGAAATCGAACGCGAAAAACGCAGGGCGTTGCGCGCGAAGGAGCGTGAAGCCGAACGTGGCATAAGCCGCCTTGCAAGACAGGTGCGAGAGCTCGAAAAGGAACGCGCGGCCGTATGGGCGCATGCACGGGAGCTTGTACAGGCAGGTAAGCGGAGCGAGGCCGCGAGGCTCGTCAACCAGTACAAGGTCATGGGAGTGGAGATCAATCGCCTTGAAAGGCAGAGAATGTTGGCGCAGAACAAATTGTCCCGCGTCTCGGCCGCCGGTACGCTTGGTTCTGTCACATCCGCGATCGCGGGGTTCGCGGATGGAATGGACGTCGATCCAGACAAGATCAGTGATGAACTGGATTCCATTTCCGATGTTGAGGGCGAGATCGACGAGATGAACCGTGTGGTGGACGAAGCGTATGAAAGCGACATGGTGAAGGCTTCCGCTGCGGCAGAGCTGCAGGGCGCGGAGGCCACTGACGATGAATTAATGTCCGAACTGGAAAGCGAGGCCGCATCGGAGGTGCTCGGTGGAGGAGTCGTGGACGCAGAATCGAGCAACGAAGACATAAATGCCGGCAGGGATCGGCTTCGTGCGCTTTTGAACGAGTCTGAGGATGAACCGAAATGACCAACTTCAACCTCGACAAGAAGAAGGAGCACGAGGCTCTGGCTGAAAAGAGCCTTCGAGCGAAGGACTACGCCAGCGCGTTCCACCACGTAGCACAGGCGGCGAAGTTCGCATACATTCTCGCCGACAGGTGCGAGGGTGCGATGCGCGCTGCATACGAGGCCAATGCCAACGATCTTGTTGACATAGCGGAGACTCTTAAGAAGAAGGCAGTGGCAGCCCGCACTGGGAAGAAATCCGCCGCGTCCGGCGCCGATTCACATCGCTTGGAACGCCCGTCTGTTCGCCTCTCAGATGTCGCCGGCATGGAATCTGTCAAGGAGCAGCTGCGCCTTCGCATGGTGGAGCCGATGAAGAATGCCGAGGAAGCCAAACGCCATGGCCTTAAGACAGGCGGTGGAATTTTGCTTTACGGCCCGCCTGGCACGGGAAAATCGTTTCTGGCAAAGGCCGTCGCCGGCGAACTTGACATTCCGTTCTATTCCATAACCCCTGCGGACGTGTTCGGCAAATACGTTGGGGAGTCGGAGCGCAACATACGCGCACTCTTCGCGGAGGCGCGCGCCAATCCTCTTTCAGTGGTGTTCATCGACGAACTTGAGACCATCTTCCGAAAGCGCACGGAATCCGTACACGAGACTACTCAGAAGGTAATCTCCGTTATTCTTCAGGAACTGGACGGCGTCGGCGAAGGCAAGAATCCTCTGATGCTCCTTGGAGCGACGAACACCCCATGGATGGTTGACGAAGCGTTTCTGCGCACAGGGCGTTTCGACGTTCTCGCCTATGTAGGGCTCCCCGATGCCGCCGCGCGCAGAAAGATAGCGGAGAACTCATTCAGGGATGTCGCGTATCCCGTGGATGCGGATGGACTTGACCTGCTTGTGGAGAGGACGGAAGGATTCAGCGGTGCGGACATAAAAGGAATATCGCAGAACGTGAAGCAGATGGCGTTTGACGAGAAGGCAGTGCGATATGGAAAGGAATTGTTTGAAAGGGCGTTGAAGTCGGCACGACCATCGTGCAGCGCGGAGATCGCCGCCAAGATTGCGGAATGGGAAAGTAAAAACGACATAAGACGATAGTTTTGCATGTCGGATTTCGGCTATTCATGTGCCTTACTGTGTAAGGAGAACAAAACATATGAACAACGCGATTTCATTGATACGTGAAAAAGTGGGTTCTTGGCTTGCCAAGAATGCGATTGGACGACTGACGGCGCCGGCTGGTGCGGTGACTCTTGCTGCGGTCTGCACAGGTGATCCTCTTTCATGGAAAAGGATAGTCGCCGCCCTCGCGGCGGTCTTAATCGTGCCGATTGCAATGTTCGTATTTGCACGAACCGTTGTGGCGAAACGCTCTAACGCCGCGAACGCCGCGCTTCTGCTCTCGTTTGTCGCTTTCGATGTCATGTGCGCGGCATGGGCGGTGCGCTGGTCGGTCGAATCCTGGACGACCGCCCTAGCCGCAGTTGCCATAACGGCGGCCGGCCTCTTCTACAACGTCTGGATAATGACTTTCGCGTTGAAGCTGGAAACATGACCAGGCGGAGGGTAATAGTCAAGAAATGTAAAAGACGAGAGTCTGATCCCAGCCATTCCATTATTAGTTAAAAGACAGGAAAAACCATGGTAGTCATAAAAAGAATAAAAAATGCCAAGGAGTATGACAACTCCAATCTGCGGGATACTTGCGTGTTTCATGTTCTCCGGCGAGCCGATGAGGCGGATGGTGCCGATGCGATCAAAGATCTGCGAAACAGGGCCGACGTCGCCGAACAACTCCGCAACGGCAGGACCGTCCTCGCTGTTTACAATCGCGAGATAGAAGTGCCTGTGGTTCTTGAGAATGTAAAACCTGTCGATTCCAACAAGACATATGTTGCAGCGGCGAGGATACTCGTTAAAATCAACATTGGCCGTGAGTTCGACTCTTGGGTTAGACAGCAGTTCGCAGATCCATTCAAGATGAAGTTCAGATCTTCGGAACTGTTGAGGACGCTAATCAAAAATGGAATAGGAAACGATTTCACTGCTCTCTTCAATATGGAGAAGGAAGAACTCCTTTTGAAATACGGTATTAATTCCACAAATTTTCCGGAACTTGGCGAAAATCTGCGCGGATGGTGCAGCGTCGTAAAAGTACTCGCATTCCAGCCGGAGGTGTTGTCCTCGCATAGAAGTGAATTCTTCAATGAAATCAAGGACGAGATAGATAAAATATTGAAGCCTACGTTTATTGAATTATTGATGAGGGTTTTGGAAATCTGGAAACAGCAATTCCTAAATGCGCTCGTGGCGCATCCCTTCAAAATGCTGGGAATTGTCGTAGCGGTTTTTCTGGCCATTCGCATTATCAAAGGCTGTATGCCGGAGTCGCCGGTGTCTGGTTCGGTGGAGTTGATTTGTTCCCAGCGAAGCGACAGCGAGGCCGCCGGGATATTGAGGCGCGAGGCTGAAAGCCGCATAGCGGAGGCGTTCAGCAAGCGCGGCATTCCATGGAGCTCTGGAAAAGACGCCAGCCTTTTTCGTCCGCAATGGGCGGATTTGCTCAAAGAGATACGTGACTTCGCGAACAGGTCTGACGGCGAGTTCTCCTACAAGGACATTTCGGATACTCGTGCGTCCATGAGAATTCATCCTGATGCCATAAAGTCGTTCACCTTTGACGTGACCGCGCTCAATGGCCGCACGGAATACGTGTCCGAGGTTGCAAGGGCTTTCGGAGTGTCCTTTGCAGGAAGGAATGTCATCGGGCCCAAGCCAATAAGGAAGAAGGCCATGGCCGCTGCGATGAAGTCCATAAAGGACGGCAAGGTCAAGGTTGTGGTCAACGGCAATACATTGATGTTCCTTCCGAACTACGCGAAGATCGGCAAGGGCACCATCAATCTGCCGCAGGGGCTTACCCCGGAGGAGTTCGAAGAGTGGGCCAGAAAGTTCTGGAAAGAAGCCGCCGTGAAATTCGAGAGCTATCCGAAGAGGGCCGATGAGTTCGCGGCGGAATTCAAGGAGCTGGACCATGACTATGCGGACGGCTTCGAGGAGGCATTGACGAAGTTGTCCATCCTTTCGGAATCTATCCGTCAGGAGTCCGAAAAGGCGGCGTCGTTCCTGGCGGACTGCAATCAGGACATGCTGCTGTTCACCGCGCCTTCGGATCGTCCGAAGAAGATGGCATGCGTTGACGCGGCGATCCAGAAGATGAAGCGAGTGAGGAACAGCGTGGAAAGCCTTTCGCAGAAGGTGAGGACGGCCAAAGTCGAAGCCGACCGCAAGGCGGAAGATGAGCGGATCCGGAGGAAGCACCAAGAAGAGCTGGCCCGGCTCAGGGAATCGTTCGACGGCGAGATCGCGAGGTTTGATGCGACGAAGGATGCTTGGTTGAAGGGTGTAGGCGATTTGATACACACAAACAACGCACAGGTTGCCAGAAAGGCGAAGTTGAGGGCGCTTCGCGATGAAATCACCAGTGCAAGGGAACGAAAGGACTTTTCCGAGATTGCGTCGTTTACGCAGAGGATCGAGGCTGCCAAGGCGTTGCGTCTCAAGGTCTCCAAGAGCGAGGATGTGATTGCGCA
>Ga0310690_10011132_pt1 | contig 11126 bp, 12 predicted proteins | sample AusTroGonzalo_MG_2_FD_207661 | JGI IMG/M metagenome (GOLD analysis project Ga0310690, IMG submission 207661) | Bovine rumen microbial communities from tropical cattle in Woodstock, Queensland, Australia - Gonzalo_04 (v2) (version 2) | ecosystem: Host-associated > Mammals > Digestive system >...
TTTAACAGGAACGATAATCATTGCATACACCTCCTTTCTTGTACCCAGGGCCGGGATCGAACCGGCACGGTTTCCCATTGGTGTTTGAGACCAACGCGTCTACCAATTCCGCCACCTGGGCTTGCTTAATACTACTCATGTGAGCGAAAAAGCGTGCAAAAGTACTGCTTTTTTTTGAATTGACCAAATATTTTGGTATTTTTTTTGCATAAATGCGTATTTTTTTGTACTTTTGCAGTCAAATTGTAAGCATATGGAGGATTATTTTAGCAGAAGTGAAGCCTTATTGGGTACGGAAGCGATGGAGGCGTTGCGGCAGAAACGCGTCATTCTTTTCGGGGTAGGCGGCGTAGGCTCATGGTGCGCCGAGGCACTCGTTCGTACCGGCCTGACGCATCTCACGATCGTGGATGACGATGTCGTACAGGCCTCGAATGTCAACCGGCAGCTGCCGGCTACGCGCGAGACCGTCGGGCGTCCGAAAGTGGAAGTACTCAGAGAGCGCCTGCTGACTATCAATCCCGAAGCGGAAATCATTGCCATTCAGGCACGCTATACGGCGGATACCTCTTTTAACTTTCAACTTTCAACCTTCAACTACATCATTGACGCCATCGACAGCGTAGCGGACAAGACAGACCTTATTATTAGCGCGTCGCGCGTGCGAGGCGCCAAAGTGTTCTCGTCCATGGGTGCCGCCTTGCGTTTCGACCCGACGAAAGTAACCACCGACGAGCTGATGTCCGTCAAGGGCGATGCGCTGGCCAAAGCCGTGCGGGCACGGATGAAAAAGCTGGACCTGCATCCCTATAAAAAAATACGCTGCGTCTATTCGACTGAACAGGCGCAGCGCTGTGAGGCACGAGGGTCATTGATGCAAGTGACGGCGACTTTTGGCCTTACACTCGCTTCCCTCGTTATGCAAGATCTTATAAACCAAGCGAAGCTTTGATAGCCGGTACCTTGGCGTCTGCCTCAGCGGTGCAGCGTACATAATCCACGCCGGTGAACGGCTTGCCGGATTTAACCGGGATCTCAAAGTAGAACTTGATCTTCGGCTCGGTACCCGACGGACGAACGGACACTTTCAGGCCGCCTTCGGTGAAGTACTGGAGCACATTAGAGGTGGCGTTCAACGGCATCTCGATAGCGCTCTCCACCCATTTGCCGTCCTTGAGGTCACATTGCTTGAGGGTCTTGAAATCCTTGATGCGGACCACTTTCTCTCCGGCAATCTCCTGCGGCGGGTTGTTGCGGTAGTTCACCATCATCGCCTGGATCTCCTCGGCGCCCGTCTTACCCGGACGAACGACATTGATAGTCGTCTCTTTCTGGAAGCCGTAGTCCTCGTAGATCTTCAGCAGGTAGTCATACAGGGTCATGCCGTTGTCCTTGGCGTAAGCAGCGATCTCGCAGATGAGGCAGATAGCCGACGGCGAACATTTATCGCGTACCGCGTCGTACGGCAGGAAGCCGAAGCTCTCCTCACCACCACCGATATATTTGCGTTTGCCTTCCCACATACGGATACGGTTGGCAATCCACTTGAAGCCCGTATATTCGTCGGTGAGGGTAACGCCTTGTGCGTCCGCAATCTTACGGATAAGCTCGGAGGTAACGATGGTCTTGACGATAAACATGTCGTCGCGCATCTTACCCAGACGCTTCATGTTATTGATAATGTAGTAGTGGTACATGATGTTGGTCTGGTTACCGTTGATGATGACCCACTCGCCCTTGTCGTTGCGGCAGACAATCGCGATACGGTCGGCATCAGGGTCGGAAGCGATAACGAGGTCAGCGCCCAACTTCGTACCGAGTTTCATACCGAGGGTCATTGCCTCTGCATTCTCGGGATTCGGGCTGACAACGGTCGGGAAATTACCGTCAATAACCATCTGCTCAGGCACTACATGGATATTCTGGAAGCCCCAGCTGCGCAAGCACAGCGGTACGATCTGACGACCTGCTCCGTGCATCGGCGTATAAACGATATTGAGGTCTTTCTGACGCAAGATTGTCTCCTGATCAATCATCACGTCCTTCACCGCCATCATATAGTCGTAGTCCATCTCACCACCGATGATCTCAATCAGGTCGGGGTTAGCTTCCCATTTGACATCTGCAAGGGTTACTTTGTTCACCTCGTCGATGATACCCTGATCATGCGGCTGGAGCACCTGGCTACCATCCTCCCAATAAGCCTTATAACCGTTATACTCCTTGGGGTTGTGGGATGCGGTAACATTGACACCACCTTGACATTTGAGGTGACGGATACCGAAACTTACTTCCGGCGTCGGACGCAGGCTCTCAAACAGATAGACCTTGATACCGTTCGCGGAGAAGATATTCGCTACCGTCTCGGCAAAGAGACGGCCGTTATTACGGCAGTCGTGGCCTACGACAACAGCCACGCGACCGTTCTGTACATTCTGGAAGCCGCCCTCTTTCTGCACCTTGAGCATGTAGTTGGCGTAACCCTGGGTAGCCATCGCCACGATGTACTTGTTCATGCGGTTGGTACCCGGGCCCATGATACCGCGAAGGCCACCGGTACCGAACTCCAGCGTGCGATAGAAGGCATCAATCAGGTCGGTTTTGTCCTCTGCTTCCATCATCGCTTTCACTTGAGCACGTGTCTCAGCATCAAAAGGCTCCTTGGTCCAGACCTCAGCAACCTCCATTACTTTTTTCAATTCTTCATTCATAATGGTAATAAATTTAATGATTAATATTGTTGTTTACTCTTTTACTTTGTAAATAGCGTCCAGATTACGGACAAACCCGTCAAAATCGAGACCGTAACCGATGACGAACTCTTCGGATATTTCATGTCCGACATAATCCGGCTTGGCATCTTCATATTCCAGTTTCGCGGGTTTAAAGAGCATCGTTGCTGTCTTCACCGATGCGGCACCCAACCCACGCATGTGCGCTTTGAGCTGATGGATGGTCAGACCCGAATCCACAATATCCTCGATGATCACCACTTCACGGTTCTCCACTACTTGCTGCAAAGGCACAATGAACTGGAGTTGGCCCGTTGTGCTCATACCGAAATATGAGCTGACACGAATGAATGTCACTTCGCAACGCACATCCTTGAGTGCACGCAACAAATCAGACGCAAAGACAAAAGCGCCATTCAGCACCACCACAAAAAGCGGCTCTTTGTCCTTATAATCGGCACTGATACGGTCAGCTACCTGCTGCACATCCTTTGCAATCTGGTCAGGAGTCAGCCATTCTTCAAAATGATAACCTTGTTCGTCAATCGTTCTCATACTGTTGAAAAAGAAAATCATTATACGGATAACGCTTTACGTGAATCGCTTTGATACGATCGTACAACAGCGCACGCAAGGCGTCTATATTCTCTTTGTTTTTCGCGGAAATAAAAATACAATCTTCACCCAACCGGGCCATCCATGTTTTCTGGAGATCTTCGAGCGACAAGTTCTCCCGCTGGATAGGAGTAAGGTCGTCTTCCTCTTTGGGAATATAGGTGAAGTTATCTATCTTATTGAAAATCACAATTGTCGGCTTGTCCTCCTTGCAGATGTCGTTAATGGTCTGCACCACCACTTCGTACTGCTCCTCGAAATTCGGGTGGCTGATGTCCACTACATGCACGAGCAGGTCCGCCTCACGCACCTCATCGAGCGTCGATTTGAAGGACTCCACCAGATGGTGCGGCAGCTTCCGGATGAAACCGACCGTGTCGCTGAGCAGGAAAGGCAGGTTTTCGACAGTAACCTTGCGGACGGTCGTATCGAGCGTAGCAAAGAGCTTGTTCTCCGCAAACACCTCGGATTTGGACAGCAGATTCATCAGCGTGCTCTTTCCCACATTGGTATAACCGACCAAGGCCACACGCACCATCTTACCGCGGTGCTGACGCTGCGTCGCCATCTGCTTGTCGATAGTCTTGAGCTGCTCGCGCAGCAGAGCGATACGCTGGCCGATAACCCGCTTATCCGCTTCGATCTGCGTCTCACCCATACCACGGTTGGTGCCGCCACCACCGCGCTGACGGTCGAGGTGCGACCACATTCGCGTCAGTCGGGGCAACATATACTGCAGATGCGCCATCTCCACCTGCGTCTTAGCGTATGAGGTCTGCGCGCGCTGGAGGAAGATCTCGAGAATAAGAATGGTACGGTCGATCACACGCACATTAGCCGGGTGTTTCTCCCGATGGTTGATCGCTTTCTCAAGATTGCGTATCTGGCGGGGACTTAACTCGTCATCAAAGATGACAACATCTATCGGTTCTTCGCCATGCTCACGGTCGACTATATACTGCCGGATCTCCTCCAGCTTGCCTTCCCCCACATAGGTAGCCGTATTCGGCTGATCGAGGCGCTGCGTATAGCGTTTCACAGGCACAATACCGTGCGTGTTAGCCAAGAAGGCCAATTCGTCCAAGTATTCCTTCGTGCGGTCTTCCGGCTGGTTAGGCGTAATCAAGCCCACCAACACCGCATGTTCTATGTACGGTTTAATCTCAATCATAAACTTTTGCGCTGCAAAAGTACAAAAAATTTTTCATATATGCAAGAGAAAATAAAAAAAAGAGCCAAACAGGCTCTTTTTCTTCGTCTTTCGACTTTCGACATTACTTACGAATACCGAGTTCTTTGATGATAGCACGATAGCGCTCGATGTCTTTTGCCTTCAAATAATCCAGCATACGACGACGCTTACCTACCAATGCGGTCAGGGCGCGCTCCGTACCGAAGTCCTTGCGGTTAGCCTTGAGGTGCTCCGTCAGGTGGTTGATACGGAAAGTAAACAATGCGATCTGGCTCTCTGCAGAACCGGTGTTCTTTGCGTCGTTGCCGTATTTAGCGAACAACTCAGCTTTCTTCTCAGAAGTTAAATACATTTCTGTCTTCTTTTTTAAGTTTTACAATCACCGCTAAAGCCGAATTATACCATCCCGACTTCGCGGCATTAACTGCTTTTTATGCGAAAAAGCGTGCAAAGGTACGGCTTTTTTCTGAAATACGCAAATATTTCTTTATTTTTTTGCAAAATTATTGAATTTTGTAAACAGGAGATGCCCATCTACCGTCTCAAACTCTTTCGGAAGTTCCACCTTAGGTGCCGGCACACCATCACCGACGGACAGCTCCGGCGCCACCTCCACATGGATTTCATCCCACAGACCCGTCTCCAAGATATGCGTCAGGAGCGTGGTACCGCCTTCCACCAGAATCGAGTGGATATTCCGAGCGGCCAAGTCAGAAAGGACAAACGGCCAATCGGTACGCTCACGATATATAATTGTCTCGGATTCATCGGACAAAATACGGGCGTCAGCAGGTATCCTATTGTGACGGTCGAGCGTGACTCTTATGGGGTTTCTACCCTCCCAATGGGTATTGAGCAGACGAGGGTTATCCAACAACACCGTATTCGTACCCACCATGATCGCCATGTTCTCCGCCCGCATGCGATGAACAATCTCTTTGGTCCTTGGTGTTGATATCTTAAGCGGAGAGCCGCCTTGGCGACGAATATCGATGAAGCCATCGGCTGTTTGTGCCCATTTGAGGATGATGTACGGTCTTTTTTTCTCGTGCAGACAGAGGAAACGCTTGTTCAACTCACGGCACCTATTCTCGAGCACGCCAACCACCACTTCCATCCCCGCTTCACGCAACATAGCCACCCCTTTGCCAGCCACCAGCGGGTTCGGGTCCAACATGCCTACCACGACACGCCCGACCCCTTTCCCGATAATCAGTTTGGCGCACGGAGGGGTTTTGCCGTAATGGCTACACGGCTCCAAGGAGACAAACAAAGTACATTCCGACAAATCGACATTCCGAAATTCGGATATTTCGAAATTCCTGAAACAATTGACTTCGGCATGCGCCTCGCCGTAACGCTCGTGCCATCCTTCAGCAAGAATGACCTCGTCGCTATTGCGCACTAACACGGCACCCACCATCGGGTTGGGGGCTACATAATACTCACCACGGCGGGCAATTTCAATACAACGAGCAATATAATTTGCGTATTCCATTTTTTTTTAGTAATTTTGCAGCGTGAAAGCAATTATTCAGTCTATAGCATCGCAACTCCAGGCCGCCTATCCTGCCGACGAGGCAGAGGCATTGGCATGGTGGATAGCCGAAGAGTTAAGCGGCAAAAGCCGCACGCAACTGCTTTTCGGGTGCAAAGATACTACTTTTTTGCGAGATACGCAAGAGATAGTCTCCCGATTATTGCATTTTGAGCCGATTCAGTACATTTTCGGCCACACTTTATGGGGCGGCCTGGACCTCAAAGTCACTCCGGCCACCCTCATCCCCCGACCGGAGACAGCGGAATTGGTGGAGGCAATTCACAATTCACAGTTCACAATTCACAGTTTACCATTCCGCATCCTTGATATCGGTACCGGCAGCGGATGTATCGCCCTCGCCCTAAGGAAAAGACATCCGGAGTGGAATGTAACCGGTATGGATATTTCCGAAGAAGCCATCCGAATAGCGAAAGAGAATGCCGTACGGAACAACATCGAAGCGGATTTCCTTGTTGCAGATATTTTATCCGATCAAATCGAAAGAATCGGGACTTTCGATCTCGTTGTTTCCAACCCGCCTTATATACGTGAGAAAGAGAAAAAAAGCATGCGGCGCAACGTACTGGAACACGAACCGCACACCGCCCTGTTTGTGCCGGACAACGATCCGCTGCTATTCTATCGCCGCATCGCCGAACTACACTTAGGCGAGTACCTCTTTTTTGAGATTAACGAAGCTTTTCCCAAAGAATTATCCCGACTGCTCAGTGAATTGGGTTATACCGATATACAAACAACGAATGACATCTATGGCAAACCACGAATTATCCAAGCAAGAAGCACTCGATAAAGCGCAAGCCTACTGCGCCCGTGCCGAGCACTGCGCCGCCGAGGTGCGCCGCAAGCTATACGAATGGCAAGTAAATACGGATTTCTTCGAATTCATCGAACAAAATCTATACGATAACGACTTTCTGAACGATGCCCGTTTTTGCCGTGCTTATGTACACGATAAAGTGGAATTTCAGGGTTGGGGACGCTTAAAGATTCAAGCGGGACTGCGGGCACTTCAACTGCCGGAGAAAGACATCCGCGAAGCGCTTGAAGAGATCGACGAGAAAAGCTATTACGACCATCTTCGGGCACTGATTGCACAACGCCGCTCTGATTCAGAGGACAAGCGCATGCGTTTTCTCTTACAACGCGGTTTTAGCTACGAGGATATAAAAAAGTGCAAATAAATTTGCATATCTCAAAAAATTGTAGTAAATTTGCACGCTTTTTTGATAGAAGAACATGGAAATTATCAAAACTCCCATTGAGGGTCTACTGGTCATCGAGCCGAAAGTGTACAAGGATGCACGCGGATATTTCGTAGAGACCTACAACGAGCAACGCTACCGTGAAGCAGGTATTGATGTCACATTTGTGCAAGATAATCAGTCCTGCTCGAGTTACGGCGTTGTACGCGGATTACATTTCCAGCGTCCGCCATACAGCCAAGCCAAATTAGTATGCTGCACCGTAGGCCGTGTACTGGATATAGCCGTTGATTTGCGCAAAGACAGTCCCACGTTCGGTAAATGGTTTGGCGTCGAACTGAGTGAAGAAAACAAGCGGCAGTTCTTTATCCCGCGCGGGTTTGCACATGGTTTTTCCGTACTAAGCAATCAAGCTATTTTCACGTACAAATGCGATAACCTCTACCATCCCGAGGCTGACGGAGGCATTCTGCTGAGCGACCCGGACTTAGCCATTGATTGGCAAGTACCCGAGGAGTTGCGTATCATCAGCGACAAAGATACCAAACACCCGTTACTCAGAGACTTTCCATCTCCATTTTAGATTTCAGATTTATGAATATTCTTATTACAGGCAGTAACGGTCAGTTGGGCAATGAGATGCGCGTGCTGAGTGCTTCGCACCCGAAGCATCGTTTTTTCTTTACGGACATTGCAGAACTGGACATCACTGACCGCGAGGCAGTAAGCGCCTTTGTAAAGGAACATGCCATAGAGTTAATCATTAACTGCGCTGCCTATACGAATGTCGATAAGGCGGAAGAGGACGAAGCAACGGCAATGAAGATCAACGCCGATGCGCTGAGTGTGTTAGGCGGGCAAGGAGTGAAGGTGATTCATGTGAGTACGGATTATGTCTTTTCGGGTGATGAGCATGTACCCTGCCGTGAGAGCGATCCGGTAGCCCCACGTACCGCGTACGGACGCACAAAATACGAAGGAGAGAAACGCCTGTCGGCTGTTTGTCCGGAAGCAGTCATCTTGCGAACGGCGTGGCTCTATTCCTCCTTCGGCAATAACTTCGTGAAGACCATGATCCGCCTCGGACAAGAGAAAGAGCGTCTCGGCGTGGTATTCGACCAAATCGGTACTCCCACTTACGCGGCAGACTTGGCACAAGCTATCTTTACCGTGTTGGAGAGCCCCGTTTGGCGTCCGGGCATCTACCATTTCACCAACGAAGGCGTGTGCTCATGGTACGATTTTGCGATTGCCATTCACGAGTTGGCAGGTATTCAAAATTGCCACGTTTCCCCGATTTTATCGGAAGAATATCAATACAAGACCCCACGCCCGCATTACAGCGTATTGGATAAGTCGAAATTCAAAAAGACCTTCGGCGTGGAGATTCCGCATTGGATGGACGGATTGAGAAGGTGTATGGAAAAATTATAAAAACGGTCCCATAGTTCAACGGATAGAATATGAGTTTCCTAAACTCCAGATCCGAGTTCGATTCTCGGTGGGACTACAAAAACAGAGATAAAGCTCAAATCCGGGTTCTTATCTCGCTCCGCTCGAACGATTATTGCTGAAGCAATTTTCGATTCCCGGACGGATCACTGATAAGAAGCTCAAATCCGAGTTCTTAGCCCTAAAGGGCACGATTATTTCGATTCTCGGGCGGATCACAGATAAAGTTGAAAGACTAAAATTGAAAGATGAGAGAGATTCTGGACTTTTTGACTGAGTTGTCGGTAAACAATAACCGAGAGTGGTTTGCCGAACACAAGGATTGGTACCAACGGTGCTGGGCACGGTTCGTGGAGTTCAGCGAGCAGTATATTCAGCGTCTTTCCGAGATAGACCCTTCGCTCAAAGGTCTGCCTGCCAAAGATTGTATCTGGCGTATTTACCGCGATGTGCGTTTCTCGAAGAACAAGAACCCGTATAAGGAATGGTTCGGTTGTTTTCCTGCAACCGGTGTTCCCGGTCAGCCCAAAACATGGGGAAGAAAATCGCTTAGAGGCGGATACTACATGCATATCCAACCCGGACAGTGTATGTTTGCCGGCGGTATATGGGAACCGAGCAAAGAGTTGTTGACTGCATTACGCAAAGAAGTGGAAGCAAACTACGAGGAAGTGGAAGAGATTATGGCATCTCCTTCCTGGAAGCGCTATTTCGGACAGGATTTCGATACCTATTGGGGCGTACTAAAGAAAGTACCGGCAGGATTTGATCCAGAGTTCAAACATGCCGATTGGTTGAAGCATAAGGATTATACCTTCAGTACGCCGCTGACCGATGCCGAGGTGAGTGCACCGGACTTTCTGGACCATCTCATCGAGATTGCGGAGGCCGCCAAGCCGATGAATGACTTTTTGAATTACACCTTCGAGGAATACGGAGAGTTTCCGGACAGATGCTAAATGGCTAACAGTAAACCCATATTACCGGCCTTAGCCGTAGATGCAGCGTGCAGCGGAAATCCCGGTGTGATGGAGTTCCGCGGGGTAATTGCGGACACCGGAACGGAAGTGTTCCATCGCGGACCGTTTCAACAAGGCACCAATAACATCGGTGAGTTCCTCGCACTGGTGCTCGGCTTGGCATATATCAAGAAATATAATTTAAATTGGGTGATCTATACGGACAGTGTGACGGCGCTCGCGTGGGTGCGACAGAAACGATGCAAGACGAAGATCGAATGGAACGCCTCCAATCAGGATCTGTTCCTCATGGTTCGGAAGGCGGAGATGTGGCTGCATGATAACACCTGGACCACCCCTATTTACAAGTGGGACACGAAGGCATGGGGGGAAATCCCTGCCGATTTTGGACGCAAATGAGGCCTTTTTGATAAAAAAAGATAGCAAAATTTCATTTTTTATACGAATTATTTTCGTATATAAAAAAAATATACTAATTTTGTAGTCGGTTTTGAAAACAACAATTTTTATACAAATAACTTAAATTAATCCACAATTATGACAAAAGTAGCAATTAACGGCTTTGGCCGTATTGGTCGTCTGGCTTTCCGTCAGATGTTTGAAGCTGAGGGTTACGAGGTAGTTGCAATCAACGACTTGACCAGCCCGAAGATGTTGGCTCACCTTCTGAAGTACGACACCGCTCAGGGTGGTTTCGCAGGCAAGTTCGGTGAGGGCAAGCACACTGTAGCTTACAAGGACGCTCAACTCGCTGAGGATGGCAAGACCGTTCTCGTTCCGGGTTCAATCATCGTTGACGGCAAGGAGATCACGATCTACGCTATGCCGAACGCAGCTGAACTGCCTTGGGGCAAGCTCGGTATCGATGTAGTTCTTGAGTGCACCGGTTTCTATACCAGCAAGGCTAAAGCAGAGGCTCATATCCAGGCCGGCGCTAAGAAAGTTGTTATCTCCGCTCCTGCAGGTAACGACCTTCCGACCATCGTTTACAACGTAAACCACAAGACCCTGACTCCGGCAGATAAGGTTATCTCCGCTGCTTCCTGTACGACCAACTGTCTCGCTCCGATGGCAGCTGCTCTGCACAAATACGCTCCGATCCAGAGCGGTATCATGAGCACGATCCACGCTTACACGGGTGACCAAATGATTCTCGACGGTCCGCAACGTAAGGGTGATCTCCGTCGTAGCCGTGCAGGTGCACAGAACATCGTTCCGAACAGCACCGGTGCAGCTAAGGCTATCGGTCTGGTTATTCCGGAGCTGAACGGCAAGCTGATCGGTAGCGCACAACGCGTTCCGACTCCGACCGGCTCGACCACTATTCTGGTTGCAGTTGTTAAGGGTAAAGACATCACCAAAGAGGGTATCAACGCTGCTATGAAGGCTGCT
>Ga0310690_10011133_pt1 | contig 11125 bp, 6 predicted proteins | sample AusTroGonzalo_MG_2_FD_207661 | JGI IMG/M metagenome (GOLD analysis project Ga0310690, IMG submission 207661) | Bovine rumen microbial communities from tropical cattle in Woodstock, Queensland, Australia - Gonzalo_04 (v2) (version 2) | ecosystem: Host-associated > Mammals > Digestive system >...
CCTGGCCGTCTGCGCCGGACGGGTGCTGGCCTTTGACCTGCGGGCCGGGTCGGACGTTCCGCCCTTTGACCGGTCCGCCTATGACGGTTATGCCCTGCGGTCCGCCGATGTAGCGCAGGCTTCGCCGGAGCATCCGGTCACGCTTTCTGTGACCGAAACGATCCCGGCCGGAAAGGTTGCCGCCCTTCCCGTCACATCGGGGCACGCGGCGCACCTGATGACCGGGGCGGCGATTCCGGACGGCGCGGACTGCGTCATCATGTTTGAAAAAACGCGCTTCACGGAAACAGGCGTCACCCTGTCCGCGCCGCTCAGGCCCGGGGAGAACATCGTCAGGCGCGGTGAGGATATCACGGCGGGCAGCCTGCTGGCCCCCTGCGGCACATGCGTTGACGCGGGGCTGGCGGGGACGCTGGCCGCCCAGGGGATCGGGCAGGTGCGGGTTTACCGGAAGCCCGTGATCGGCCTGGTTTCCACCGGCAGCGAGGTAACGGAAGTCGGGGAAGCGCTGGAGCCCGGGAAAATATACAACGCCAACCGTGCCGGCCTGACAGCGCTGCTGGAGCGGGAGGGCTGTCTCGTCCGCTACCTGGGCCTTGCCGGGGATGATGCGGCCGCAATCAGCGAACTGATCGCCCGGGGCATCCGGGAATGTGATGCGGTCGTCCTGACCGGCGGCGTATCGGTCGGCGACTGGGATGTGACCCCCGAGGCCATGACCCGGGCCGGCGTCACGCTGCTGGTGCGCGGGGTATCCATGAAGCCGGGAATGGCCTGCGCTTACGGAACAGCCGGAGGCAGGCCCGTGATCGGCCTCTCAGGCAATCCTGCTTCCGCCGTGACGAATTTCTGCGCCTGTGTCCTGCCGGCGGTCCGCAGGCTCTGCGGCCGGAAGGATGTCCTTCCGCAGCCTGTCAGGGCTTCGCTGGTCCGCGGCTTCCGCAAGGGAAGCCCCGCCGACCGTTTCCTGCGGGGGCAGCTGGTGCTGGAGGACGGCGCTGTGCGGTTTGCCGCCGCGCCGGAGCAGGGCAACGCCGTGCTTTCCAGTACCATCGGCTGCCGTGCATTCCTGATTATTCCGGCCGGCAGTCCGCCTGTTCCGGCGGGCGCGGCTTTCTCAGGATTTATGATTTGAGGTGATCATCCATGAAAAAAGTTCGGGTAGAGGACGCCGTCGGCATGACCCTGTGCCATGATTTGACCGAGATGCGGGACGGCTTCAAGGGCGCCGCGTTCCGGCGGGGCCACGTCATCACCCCGGAGGACATTCCGCACATGCTGGATATCGGCAAACGCACCGTCTTCGTCTGGGAGGAGAACGCCGGTGAAATCCATGAGGAGGACGCGGCGCTTCGGATGGCCGCGATGGCTCCCGTCCCGGGCGCCCACTACACCGATCCCGCCGAGGGCAAAGTGCTCCTGCTGGCCGACATGCCGGGCATGTTCCGGGCGGACACGGATCTGCTTCGAAAAATCAACGCCATCGGCGATTTGACGATTTCAACCCTCCCGGATCATTATCCGGTCAGGCCGGGTATGCGGCTGGCCTCCATGCGGATCGTCCCCCTGGTAACGCAGGAATCGCAGATTCGGGAAGCCGAAGCTCTCTGCGCGGGCAGAAAGCTGCTGGACCTGCTCCCCTTCCGGCCGCTGACGGCGGGGATCATCATCACGGGCAGCGAGATCTTTCACGGCCGGATTCAGGACAAGTTCGAGGCTGTCGCCCGGAAAAAGCTCTCCGCTTATCCCGGCGGGATTCTCGGCGTCACGGTCTGCGATGACGATCCCGGCATGCTGATCGGCGCCGCCCGCGGTTTTCTGGATCAGGGCGCGGACTTCCTGGTTTTTTCAGGCGGTATGTCGGTGGACCCGGACGACGTGACGCCCTCCGCCATCCGCCGTCTGGGCTGCGACGTGATCAGCTACGGGGTCCCCAGCCAGCCGGGCAACATGACCCTGGTTGCGTATCTGGGCGATATCCCCGTCCTGGGGGTGCCGGGCGCGGCAATCAGCCTGCCCACCACCCTCTTCGACGTTCTGCTGCCCCAGATCTACGCGGGGATCCGGTTCACCGGAGACGACCTGATCGCTTTGGGGGACGGCGGCCTGTGCCAGCTGTGTCCCGCGTGTCATTTCCCCAACTGTACTTTCGGCAGGTATTAGACAATGATCGACAGATACGGACGTGATATTTTTTATCTGCGTCTCTCGGTGACGGAGCTGTGCAATCTGCGCTGCCGCTACTGCATGCCCGCGGAGGGCGTCTGCAAACTGCGGCATGAGGAGATGCTCACGGAAGATGAGATCATCCGCGCGGTGCGGGCGGCGGCTTCCCTGGGAATGTACAAGGTGCGCATCACCGGCGGTGAACCGCTGGTCAAGCCGAACATTCTCTCCATCTGCCGCCGCGTGGCGGAAGTGGAAGGTATTACGGAAACGGTCCTGACCACCAACGCGACCCGGCTGGCGGCATCGGCCCGCCTGCTGCGGAAGGCGGGCATCCGGCGGGTGAATATCAGCCTTGATACCCTGAATGCGGAAAAATACGCCTTCATGACCCGTGGCGGCGTCCTGGCGGACGTGATCAGCGGGATCGAGGCCGCCCTGGAAGCGGGATTTGAGAAGGTGAAGATCAACGCGGTGCTGATCGGCGGTTTCAATGATGATGAAATTCCCGCCCTGGCGGCCCTGACCCGGCGCTGGCCGGTGGACATGCGCTTTATCGAGCTGATGCCCATGCCGGGAGATACGCTCTTCGGCGGGCAGGCCTATATCCCCGTCAGCCGGGTGCTGGAAATGCTGCCCGAGGCGGAGCCCGCGGCTGAGCATGACGGGGTGGCGCGGATCTGCCGGCTTCCCGGCGGGCTCGGTAATATCGGCCTGATCAGTCCGCTGTCCGATCATTTCTGCGGCAACTGCAACCGCCTGCGCCTGACGGCGGACGGCCATCTGAAGCCCTGCCTGCACTCCCGGGAGGAAATCTGTATCAAAGGCATGAACGAGGAGCAGATGGCGGAGGCCATACAGCGGGCTGCGTTCCTGAAGCCGCGGCAGCATGATCCCCTCTCCCGGAGCGAGCGCAGCCATGCCGCCCGGCCAATGAACCAGATCGGAGGATAGCGCATGAAAACACCGGTGATTGGTTTTTCCGCTTATTCCGGCGCCGGCAAAACCACCGTGATGGAAAAACTGATCCGCCTGCTGACGGAGCGCGGCGTCCGCGTCGGCGTCGTGAAGCATGACTGCCATGGGTTTGAGATGGATCATCCCGGAAAGGACTCCTTCCGTCATGCCATGGCCGGGGCGGCGGCGGTCGTCGTCACTTCGCCCGAAAAAACCGCGGAAGTACGGCAGCGGGGTGAAAGCCTCGAAGACTGCCTTCGCCGGATCGGGGACGTGGATCTGATCCTGGTGGAAGGCTTCAAACATGCGGACATCCCCCGGATCGGCCTGTGCCGAAAGGCCGCGGGCAAAGGGTTCACCGAACCGCCGGATCGCTTCGCCGCCGTCATTACGGACGACGAAACGGATCCCGTATCTGTGCCGCGGTTCGGTTTTGAAGATACCGCCGGACTGGCGGATTTCGTCATGAAGGAGATGCTGAATATGCCCGGCGGGGATTTTACCCATTTCAACGATCAGGGCCGCGCCCGCATGGTGAACGTCGGGGACAAGGAGCCTACCCTCCGCACGGCGGTCGCCGCCGGCCGCGTCCTGGTCAGCCGTGAAACCTTTTCGCTGATCCGCTCCGGCGGCATGAAGAAAGGCGACGTGCTGACCGTCGCGCAGATTGCCGGAATCATGGCGGCCAAGCATACGCCGGACTGGATTCCCATGTGTCATCCGGTTCCCCTCAGCGGCGTCGATCTCAGGCTATGGCTGGACGAAGAGCGCCTGTCCGTTGAAATCGAGGCAACAGCCCGCTGCGAGGGGAAAACGGGCGTGGAGATGGAAGCCCTGACGGCGGTCAGCGGAGCCGCCCTGACCGTATATGACATGTGCAAAGCGGTTCAGCGGGACATGGTGATCGACGGAATCCGCCTGCTGAGCAAAACGGGCGGTGTTCATGGAGACTATCACAGGGAGGAAACCTGAATGAGCGATACAGTTTATACCGCTGCCGTGATCACGGTCAGCGACAAGGGCTTTCGCGGCGAACGGGAGGATACCAGCGGCCCCGCCCTGTGCGAAATGCTTCGGGCGCAGGGGTGGCAGGTCATTCATACCGCCGTCGTGCCGGATGAAAAGGACATGATCTGCCGGGAACTGACTGACTGCGCGGATCGTCGGCAGGCCGCGCTGGTGCTGACCACCGGCGGCACCGGTTTCTCCCCGCGGGATATCACGCCCGAGGCAACCCTTTCCGTGGTGGAACGGGTATGCCCCGGCATTCCGGAAGCCATGCGGGCGGAAAGCATGAAAATCACACCCCACGGCTGTCTTTCCCGGGAAACGGCCGGAATCCGCGGACGCACGCTGATCATCAACCTACCGGGCAGCAAAAAAGCAAGCTGTGAAAACCTGTCGGCCGTCCTGAAACCGATCCGTCACGGGGTGGAGATGCTGCAGTCCGCCGGTTCCGCCGACTGTGCCGCGCCCGAAAGCGCGAAACCGCCGGCACATGAAAGGCCCTCCGTCGATGCCTGGCTCCGGGAAGCAAAAGCCCATCCGGATGCGGACAAAATCGGCATGTATCTGACCCATAACGGCGTCGTGCGGGGCACGGCCCGCAGCAGGGTACGCGGGAACGACCGTTCCGCCGCTCCCGTAACCGGCATGGATTTTTCCTGTGACAGGGAAAAGGTGCAGGCGGCTGTCGCCGAAGCGAAGGCCATGGAAGGCGTATACTATGTCCGCGTCTGGATCAACGAAGGGCTGCTCCGGGTGGGTGATGATATCATGCTCGTCCTCGTCGGGGCGGACATCCGGCCCCATGCCGTCGACGCGCTGCAAGCCCTGGTCGGCAGGCTGAAAAACGAATGTGTAACGGAACGCGAAATATTCTCGATTCATCCATCACCTTAAGAAAGAATGATTCATCAACCGGAATCCCGTAAGCCTGAATGGGACAGCTCTTTATTATGGCAAAGTACTTGCGATCAAATATGTTTTTTGATAGAATCAATTAACATCCGTATGGTCATGAATGAGGAAACACTTGTGGGGAATTCCGGCCACAAATATTGCATCCGTGTTATTCTGCGTTACTGCCGGTTGCCGATGTGCCGGATGTTACGATATTGACGATGGAATGATTGGAGAGAAAAATATGAAAAAGAATAACGGAATGAAAAAGTGGAAGCTCCTGATTATCGTCGTCTGGATACTGTTTTTGGCGGCGTCCGGCATCGGATGTGTCAGTATGCAAAGATCGGCTGTTTTTGATAAAGCAAAAACAGAGCTGACAAACCAGGCGGAAATTGTTTCCAGGCAGTTTGCCAGTCTGGTCGATACAAACTTTTATGCCAGGGGTGTTTTTTACGACAGGCTGATTCCGGAGGTAAAAGCGATTTCTTTTGTGCTGGAAAACTATGATGACATCGACCAGGCGAAAGGTTTTCTGGAGAATATCGTAAGCACAACAGAGGTTAAAAACCTCTGGATTTATGACAGAAAGGGGAACATCCTGTTCAGAAGCGGGGCCGCGCCGGAACCTGAGCCGGAACCGAATGAAATTTCCTCCTTGCTGGACTCAAAGGCTTATGAATTGATCGAAAGCAACTTTGATGAAAATGACCGGTACCAGACCGCAACGTATCTTCTGGAGAATAACAGCAATGATCTTTTATGGGGCGTGAAGGACCGGTGGCTTATTTATGCTAAAGATATCCTTTCGGACGAACTGCAAGACGTCGTTCAGTTTTTTAACTGGGATCAAACGCTTCAGGATGTTTCGGTCAGCAGGGGCGGAACTGTGCTTGCCGTTTCAGAAACAGAGGGGCTCGTGCTTTCTTATTCTGACGCTTCTGCCAGAGGAAAACCGGTTGAAGAGCTGAATATAAAACTGCCCGGGGAGAAAACGGCCGCCACCGCTGACCGGCTTCTGAACGCGTTCTCACAAACAGGCGAAATAACGAAAATCGAGGTTGATTCCGTTCCCTGTTACGCGACCAGAATGAGCATCGACAAAGATCTGTTTCTGTTGATGTGTCCTGCGGAGGCCATTGAAAAAGAGGTTTGGCTTTCGACTGTCATTTTGATGGCGCCTCTGCTCATTATTACCGGGATCGGTGTACTCTATGCGCTTTGTCTTACCGCCGACGATCTGGAACAATTGAAACAAGCCGGCGAAAGGAAAGGCGGCCTGAAGGTATCGACCGGAAAACTGAAAGTGTTCGCTATCCTGGCTGTAGTCCTGGTATTTGTTGTTTCCGCTTATCTGGAAACACATTACATATATTCCCGGATGTTCCAGTACACCAGCACTACAGCGGAAGAGGTACTGCAAAAAAAGATTCTCACGGATGCGATGCTGAAAGAACTCAATGAATGGCAGCAAAAGGGAAACCTGGAAAAAAGCAGGATCGCCAGAAGCGGCATACAGTATGCGCCTGAAGGAAAGCTGGACAGACAGTATGTTTCCGATCTTGCAGACCGTCTGAAAGCCGACGCTCTTTACGTGTTTGACAAGCAGGGAAAAGTATCCCTCACGAATGCCCCCTATGACGGTTATGTGATCGGTGAGGATTCTCCTCTTCATGTGCTTCTGGAAGGCGCGGATTCAGTCGTCCTGCAGCCTGATCAGAAAAAAACATCCGACGAAGTGCGGCAGGAAGCCGGGGTGACGATGATCGATGACAGTAACCGGGTTGCGGGAGCTGTTGTGATTGCGAACAGCACCATTCCCTTAATCTCTGATAGTCTGAGCTATGATAATGTTTTTCAGAGGGTCTTCCTGAAAGATGACTCTGTTGTGATCGCCGTTGACAGTAACAATATGACGATTAAGTATTTCGCCGAGGTGGACGGTTCACTCATAGTAAGCGATCAGTACGCCTTTGACTATTCCCAGATTGATGTAGCGGAATTGGGTCTGGACAAAAACCTGATCAAGGATCATTTCAACGGTGAAATGTTTGTCATCAACAATCGATTTTTTGCCTCTGTAAGGAGAAGTGACGACGCTTTCCTGATGGTGATGCATCCTCTTGTATTCATAGATTCCGGCAATCTTCTTTCGGCTCTGTACGTAACCGTCGCCGCCTTGCTTTTCTTTATCGTGCTGACCTGTATGACCGGCAGGTTTGAAAAGTTGTCTGAAGAAGTTCTCGGGGAAATTGATCGGCAGGAGGCGGAAAAGGAGAAGGCAAAGAGCTCCCCGCAGGATCCGGACGAAGACAAGGCTGCGGACGATATAATAGTAGTATTGGGAAGGCTTGCGCACCGGGAAAAATATGGGTTCGAAAAGCGGTGGCCTTCTGACGGGAAAAAATGGAAAGACAAAACCCCGATGGAAAAGTATTCGACAGCTGTAAGACTGATTTGTTTTACTGTGTTTGTACTGCTCGTTGTGCGCGTTGTTGTCGCGGGAAAAGATTCTATCCTGTATTACAGTTTCAACGGTGAATGGAACAGCGGAATTAATCTTTATTCCATTACATCCGGCATTATCAGTATCATCCTGCTCTTCCTGCTGAGGGAGATTATTCACAAAATCCTTTATCTGATTGCCAGAGCTGCAAGCAGCAAGGGGGAAACCATCTGCCATCTTCTGAACAGCTTTACGGGTTATATCTTGTTTATTGCAGGCGTCTTTATTATCCTCGGAACCCTGGGAGTGGATGTCACTACCCTGAGTTTGACCGGAGGCGTCGCGGGTGTTATCTTCGGCATAGGATGCCAGAATATTGTTTCGGATATCCTGGCCGGTATTATTATGGCCTTTGAAGGGGTTGCGTGTGCCGGCGATTTTGTATCCTTTAACGGTAAGTTGGGCACCATTCAGAGCATTGGTATCCGTACAACGCGGCTGAAGTGGTTCGGTGAGATCACGCTTGTCAGGAACAATGAGTTTAAGAATTATATTAATATGCCTGCGGAGGATACAACCCGGGTCACGGTAGATCTCAGTATTGACCTGAGGGAATCCATCACCAGGATAGAAAGTATTATCGAGAAAGAACTTCCCGTGATCCGCGATGCGATCTGTGAAACAACCGATGACAATGTTAAGCTGAAGTATCGTGGCGTGCAAAGTATAGGGGAGAATGGAAAGAAACTGGGATTTGCCATCTACTGCAAAGGCATGAATTACGGATGGATAAGAAGACTGCTGAACCGGGAACTTTTGCTGATGTGTGAACGCAATGGAATCCAGCTTGCGATGCCGCAGATTGTCATCAATGAGCCTGCGGATGTCCATAAGGATTTCGACGAAAAGAACGGCGAAAAAAATCTCTGAACACTCCCGGTTGTTCATTGCGGATCTGCCGCGTTTTGTGTAAAATAGAATCAGCAGGCTGCTGGTTCAGCATATAGTATATAAAAAGGAGGAACAATCAAATCATGAGTTACAAAGCGATCGTGATCATCCTGTCGGAAGTAAAGGCCAAAGGCGTAGAGGAGAAAAAGGAAGCTCCGGACGCGCTGATCCGGGAAATGCTCCCGGCGGAATATGAGATTGAAACGCTGAATATGGCCGGCTGCCCGGCGGAAGAACTGACAAAGACGCTCGTCGACCTCTGTGACAACAAAAAGGCGAATCTGATCCTGACCACCGGCGGTTCCGGCCTGACCAAGCGGGACAACGCGCCGGAAGCGACCCAGGCGGTGCTCGAGCATCAGCTTCCCGGCATTGTCGAGGCCATCCGCGCCGAGTCCATGAAGCGTACGCCCAGGGGAATGCTGTATCGCGGCGTCAGCGGCACCCGGGGTGAAACGCTGATTGTGAATCTGCCCGGCAAATCCTGGGCCGTCAAGGAGTCTTTCGAAGTCATTTTCCCCGTAGTAACCCGTATTGTTGAATTCCTCGCCCAGGATTGATCAGGTCCGGCCTTCAGGGATACCTGATATACCCGGCGGAAAGCGATCAGCTTTCCGCCGTTTCTGTTTTCTCCATGGCGGCCAGCGTGCGGTATTCCCCGCAGCTGCTCATCAGTCCCTCATGCGTTCCCTCTGCCAGGATTCTGCCGTCCTGCATATAGAGGATCCGGTCGGCGTTCATGATTGTGGAGAGCCGGTGCGCGATAATAATCACGGTCCGGTCCCGGCGCATATTGTCGATTGCCTGCTGGATCCGGGCCTGCGTCGTATTGTCCAGAGCGGATGTCGCTTCGTCAAAGAGAATGATCCTGCTGTCCCGCAGCATGCTTCGCGCGATGGCCAGCCTCTGCCGCTGGCCGCCGGACAGATTGACGCCGCCCTCGCCGATGAGCGTATCATATCCCTCCGGCATGTTCGCGATATCCTCGTCGATGCAGGCCAGCCGGCATACTTCCTGCATTTCCCCGTCCGTCAGGTCCGGTTTGACCAGCTTCAGATTGTCCCGCACGGACATCCGGAAGATATAGGGATTCTGCGTCACCACCGTCATGTTGGCGCGGACAGACTCCCGGGTCAGGTCCTGCAGATCGGCCCCGTCGAAAAGGATTCGACCGTCGGTCGGATTGTAAAGCCTGGAAAGAAGGTTGAAAGTGGTGCTCTTGCCGCAGCCGCTCCTGCCCACCAGTCCGACCATTTCGCCGGGATGGACCGTAAAGCACATATCGTTCAGCACGTAGCGGCTTTTCCTGCCCTCCGGGTGGTACGAGAAGAAGACGTGGTCAAAGGCAATCCCTCCCCGCGGAGACACCAGTTCCTGCGTTCCGAAGTGTTCCTTGGGAAACTCGGGACTGTTCAGCAGCGCGTGAACGCGCTCGTTGGAAATATTGAAATCCGCGATGGAATCCATGAAATTGCCGATCACCTTGATGGCGTTGGGGCCCAGGTCCGCGTAATAGTTATAGATCACCAGCGCTGTCGAGGGGAGCAGCTTGCCGGTGGCGATCAGCCAGGACAGCAGGGCAATCAGGGCGAACGTACCGGCTTCGCCGAACTCCCACCGGAAAAGCTTGGCCCGCCAGGAGCGCGTCTGCATGGAAAGGCGCTTCTGGTTGGCGTCTTTGATGCATTCGTCCAGCTCTTCAATAAACCGGTCCTCGCTGTTCAGCAGCTTCACGTCCTTCGCGCCCCTCACCATTTCCCCCACCAGGCCCGAGAAGCGCTCGTTGGCCGACCGGTAAACCCGGTCGTCTTTATACAGGCGCTTTGTGCGCCATACTTCCATCGCATATTGCGCCCCCACGATGACGACGACGAACAGCGCCATCAGCGGATGGATCACAAAAAGGGCGCACAGCACACCCACATAGTTCAGCACCTGTGTGATCATATCGGCGATATTCGTAAAACCGGAAGCGATCCGCTGTGTATCCGTCGTAATCCGCTGGATAAACAGTCCGCTGCCCTTTTCGTCCATGCACTGGCTTTCCACCCGCATCACGTTGACCACCAGGTCCTTTTCCAGCAGGCTCAGCGTTTCGCAGTAGGCCTTGTTGTACCCCTGGTTGCCGAGCACGAGAAACAGGTTGCGCAGCAGCTGCACGCCCAGCAGCGCCAGGGCAATCAGGAGCACGCGTTCACCCTCGTCTTTGGTATAAGCGACGATGATCCTCGAACTGACGATCGGGGCCAGCACGCTCAGCCCGGCGCTGATAAACTGGCTGGCTACGGACAATGCCATCGTTCTGCGGCTGTTGACCGTGTATTTCCAGGAAAATCTGATGTTCTTCCATGTCGTGTTGTATAGCGTGAAGAAGAACCTGATCCGGTTCTGTTTTTGCCCGTAGCTCCATTCCGGCGGATTCCGGAAGTTCTCCGGGAGCCGGCCCAGCACCTCGTTTTCCCCCTCAAAGGGATTGAAGGATTCGCCGGCAACGGTCAGGAGAATGCTCAGGTTCCCGCGCCGTTTCCGAAACCGGATCGTGAAGGGCAGTCCCTCCCCGAGCTGCTCTTTGTATTTCAGCAGCACTTCTTCAAGCGTAAGCCGGAAAGCCAGGACGAGTTTTTCCTCAATCCCGGCCCTTTCGGTTTCCGTTCCGGCCTTCCCGATAATCCGGGCAATCTCGCTGTTGGTCAGTTTTCCGTT
>Ga0310690_10011134_pt1 | contig 11125 bp, 15 predicted proteins | sample AusTroGonzalo_MG_2_FD_207661 | JGI IMG/M metagenome (GOLD analysis project Ga0310690, IMG submission 207661) | Bovine rumen microbial communities from tropical cattle in Woodstock, Queensland, Australia - Gonzalo_04 (v2) (version 2) | ecosystem: Host-associated > Mammals > Digestive system >...
CAGAAAGGATTGCTGCACACGTCTTTTATTGTTTCGGTTTCAAAACCGAAAATTTAATGTACATTGTTGGCAATAGAAAAAAGGAGCAGGTGCCCCATGATCACCTGCTCCTTCTTCTATTTTCGGATATTGTCAACAGTTTTTACTGTTATGAGACGTATCTAAGCTGTTCGACGTAGTGCATTACCTCGTCGAACGCCAGATCAATCCTGGATTTGCTCAGACCTCGAAAGGGAAACCGTCATCCTCCGTTTCGGCAGGAGTATCGGTTTCTGCTTCAGGCGCAGCGGCAGCAGCAGGCGTGGCGTTGTTCGCCGTGAGGAGCTCGATCTGCGGGTTGCGCACGAACTCCAGCACCGTGTAGGGCTGCCCATTATTTCCGACATAGCTGCGCTTCCGGATTGCGCCGGTCACGGAGATCAGACGGCCTTTGCGCAGGTACTGTTCAGCCATATCGGCCTGGCCACGCCACAGGGCTACACGGAAGAATTCCGTGTATTTGGCGTCGCCAAAACCTTCGTTGGCCGCGACAGTGAAGTTGGCAACCTTAACCTGGGCATCACCAATCTGACGGGTAGCAACGATGGGATCAGCAGTGAGGTGACCTACGATGTTGACGTTAATCATGTTTTTTTTCTCCTTTTTTCGTTTAGTTTCTCCAGGGCGGATTTGAGTTTCAGTCCAAGAGTGAGATTTGAGTTTAGCATGGGGGAAGTATAAGAAAAGAGCGAAAACGCTCTTATCTCGCAAGGTTAAAGAAGGGCGCTTGCGCCCGGTTGTGGGCGATAGTTTGGGAGTGTGGAAAGAAAGCAAATCCCGTCACTGATGAGTTCGGATTTTTTGCTTTGCTTTTCTGCTATAATATATATATAATATACAGTATAGTATTGTTGACTGTTATTAGATTTACTGACCTAATAACAGGGAAAAAATAAACTTTCTTTAGTATTGTGGACTGCAATTTGTTATTCGTCCGTATTATGGTTAGAACTTACCCAATACGGACTTAATACTAAACAGTTAATGGGTAATGATATTGAAAGCAAACTACTTTTCAAGAATTTCCAGTATCTTACTCCAGCACTCATTACAGATTGTATACTTTTTTATCAAACCTGTCTTTTCATCGCGGCAAAGGAGCGTATGATATCCTTTGTGCATTCCGATGAGCTTATTGCAGCGATAGCACTGTTTTAGCAATGCGGATTTCAGGACGATCACTCCTTTCTGATGGAAAAATGAAAGAAGAAAACCGCAGAAAATGAAGAAGGAAACCGGAAAAATAAAAGAAGAAAACGATAGGGGAATAGTTCCCCTAGTTTCTTTCTTCGTTATATAACATCTGTTATCCGATTCCCCGCTTCCCAAAAACCCTTATTTTATGCGGGTTTTCAGCGTTTTTCAGGCTTATTCTTCGTAAAGAAAATTAGTCTGAAAAAGAGTGAAAGAATTCACAAGGATCACCCCGACCGCTTGCGTGTCGGGAAGAAAAATCACCGTGCTATTGTGCGGCAAGCGAGTTCTCTGCTGCATAATACATTATAGTCTAATTTTTTATGCAGCTTCTTTCTGTAATACCGCGTACTTCTTCTGTAGATACTTCCGAACACCCTCGTACTGCCGGTCTGTCAATGACGAGAAAATCATCAGTGCCTGTTCCAACGGGCACGTTTCAATCCGCTGAATAAGCGTTCTACTGCACAATACATTATAGTGCAATTTTTTGCCTTCAACGGGTTCAATGGTACAATGTTTTCCTGTCATCTGCGGATCGAGCGTGGAGAACAATCTGATGCGTTCCCAATCGATGATGATTGATTTTTCGGAGTAATCTATGATGCCGTGCTTCACAAGCATGTTGCGAGCATAGAACGCTTGCCTTCTGCTCAAACCGGTCTCTTTGCACACCGTAGCAACGGCAGGCCTGAAACCGTCAGAGCATGCCGCATAGTATTGAAGCAGGGCGATCTCGCCCTTGCTCATGTGCAGCGCCTGACCACACAATGAGCAAAGGGGAGATCGCTCGTCTGACAGAAGCACATACCTGTGCCTGACAGCCGCAGGTATCATCAGGAAGCCTTCTTCCGCTTGAAGGGGTACTTCCTGGGACCATATCCGCAGAAGTATTTTTCTTCTTCATGCATCACCTTGGCGATGGCGGTCAGCTTGTCGATCTTCGGGCTGATGTCCTGATAGAGGTAATGATGGAGGTCATAGATGGTGAAGTTGGTGCCGTACTGGTTGGCGTACATGGCGCAGCGGTCCACAAACTGTTCGTGCGTCATGTTGTGGCTTGCCATGTAGAACCTGATTCGCTTGGCCAGGCTTTCGCTGCGACGGGAACCGGGCTGGTTCATACGGACGAAATTGTAATCGTAGGGGTGCTGTACTTTGTACTCGGGTTTCATGGGCATTCTCCTTTCATTTCTTTGACGTGGACATAGAGCGGGCAATCTTGTCACACCGTTCATTCATTGGGTGACACGCATGTCCTTTAACATGCTGGAACTTTATGTGATGCTGACCAGCTTTTCCAAGCTGGATCAGCTCGTTCCACAAGTCCATGTTAGGATGTGGTTTGTTGGAGCGCAGCCAGGTCTTCATGTTGCCAGCGCCGGTGACAACATATTGACTATCGGTGTAGACCGTTACTTGGCAGGGCTTCTTGAGTTGGCGCACGCCCTCGATGACTGCACGGAGTTCCATGCGGTTATTGGTGGTGCGGCTCTCCCAGCCGTGATATTCTTTTTCTACGCCGTTGCACTGGAGGATAGCACACCATCCTCCAATAGCTGTTTCGGACCCGTTGCATGAACAGGACCCATCAGTATACAAATCAACCTGGAACATGGGAACAAACCTCCTTTGTAAATTTCGCAATGATCATCAGCGGCGCTTGCGTCCGCTGCGGAAACCGAACTGTCTGGGAAAAATCCCCCGCCGGGAAAAAATCCCCCGCACTGAGAAAAAAAAGGGGGCAGTGGAGGAGGAGGCCACTACCCCCAGGAAGCGGTCACAGTTGCTTGCAAATAGACTTGGCCACCGAGCACGGTGTTGCTCCTCTATCGCCACGAGAAGGCGCTATTTGCTGTGATAGAGATGCGTGTCCCGCCGGAGCATATCAGCAGCGGGACACGGGCGAAAAGCAGTTACGGCACCAGGATAATTACTAGCTCGTTCCCGTTGGGGTCGTACCCACCGAGCTCATCCTGCCGACGAGCGGCGAGGTCCATGGAGATCATGGGCTCAGTGAAACGGGCGACGATCTTGCCATCGTCGTTGATGGACACTAGCTGGAACATCTTCATCTTCATGGCGATTCTCCTTTTTTATTTATTCGCAGTGATCAAGAAGGCGCTTGCGCCGTCTCAATCTATTTGTAACAGTAGTGGAGCCAAGCTTCATCATCCAGACGGATGACGACCGTGTAGCCTTCTTCGTCTTCCTCTACGGCGTCCACGCAGACAGCGAACGCGCCTGCATAGATGCCTTGATTGAACGCAGCATCATACACAGAAGTGTATACTGCGTAGGCGACGAGGACGACGAGGATGATTGCCAAGATCCATACGATCTTGGTTTCTATTTTGTCTGACATGGGACAGACCTCCTTTCTGTTCTTCGCAAAGGTTAAGTAGGCGCTTGCGCCGGGGGGAGAGGCGACGGAAAAAATCCCCCGCCCGGGAAAAAGGTGGGGCCCTCGCGGACGAATGAGCGTCCACCGCACGCTCTGCGGGGCAGACTATTTATAAAGCGCCGTCTGCCAGGGCACTGTGATCAGTTACATGTAGTACTGATCGTCGTTATCAGTAAGCCACATGGTTCCGTTATCAAGCGGAACCCACGCTTCCTGCGGCATGTTATCGTCGTAGGAAGTGATTTCCTCATCAGGAATTTCCTTGACTACAGGCAGGTTGGGAAGAGGGGCTTCATACAGCTCCTCTTCCGTCAGATCATCTTCGCTTCCCAGATTGTCAAAATCCAGGTCATCGAAGTTGAAATTGAACTTGCTACCATCAGGTTCATTCAACTTGACGTTCTCCAACAAGTCTTCCGCGAAGACCCGAAGGATAAACATTGCGAAGGAGCCAAGGTTGTCTTGCGTCTCCTTCTTCGTCTTTCCTTCGAGTTCTTTCTGCTCGCTGCACCTGCGCAATCCAAGCCCGAAGCGCACGGCAGCGTTGACTACAGACGCGTGCTTTTCTTCTTTTGTAAACACGTGTCCATCTGCAGTTCGGATCCACTCAGCCGAATCGGCATGATCGAACATCATGTCACGACAGGTGGCGTAATACTGCTTGCGCTGATCTTTCAGCGTTTCGCCCGTCATGCGGAAGGACAGGGCGCAGGCATTTCGCCAGAGCATCAGAAGCAGTTCTGCCTGACTGACAGGCGCGCCTTTCTTGATCTCTTCGAACAGAGCGGCGTCTTTCTCGTTCTTCTCATTGAACCAGTTGTCAGCGAGATTCAACAGGAAGCTACCCTGAACAGGCGCACAGCGTACAGAGGTCGTCTGTACACGATGGTTCGTCAGACAACGCTCTGCTTCTGCGTTGTCCCACACGAAGCCCTGCGGATCGAAGTCAAACGATCCGGTGTCGGTCAAGATCAGGTTGGCGATGGAATCATTCAGATTCCGTTCGTCAAGCGGCAGGCACCGCTCTGCAGGCATGTTTTTCGCATACCGGAATATGAACGGCATGCGATATTGCATCGCCTTGCTTACAGCAGGGCTAATGCAATAATCCAGCCAGTTAATCAGATCAGAATCAACGGCATTGCCTTTGACCTGATCGATACTGAGGATAGCGCCGGTGGAAGCTGCGCTCATCCAAAGAAGCGCTTCTTCCATTGTTTTCCCGTCTCCGTTCGCCCTGGCAATGGACGCCAAATAGGCGCACTTCGTTGCAAGGTTGGCATAGCGGCCAACGCTGTCATAGCGCTTCGCCCTCCAGAGGGCAGTAGCGGTTTCGCTAATGAAAGCGTTGCGAGTGTTCATGGGCACTTTCTTTGCTTTTGCGCCATGCGGGAACACAATGACGGGAGGATTGTATTCCTCGTGCATCTTGCGCACGAGCTTGATGACGGTCTTGTTGGTGTACGCACCGGCTTTATCGCCATCACAGTCCCCGTCTTGCGTGATTAGAATGTCAGAGTGCACAGACAGCACCATGACGCTCTTAATACTAGAGAACGCATCCTGCCAAGGATTATTTTTCATAATTTTGGCAGTCTGATAGTTCGCCGGGAAGCGAACCATCGTGAACTCTTTTCCATCGGGTAAACCAGGCACGCTGGCCTCGTCTCCACGAAGTACACCAAGGTGCTTGCTGTTCGGATCGTATCCAAGCACCCAGATCTGCAACAGGGCAACCGGGTCTTCCGCAATATACGGATAAGACCCATCGGTACGGATATGCCCGCTGATTGCTTCAGCCTGGCGCTTTTCAAAGCGCGTCTCCAGATGATCCTGGACAAAGCCGTTCAACGCAAGCCAGGGGGCATTGTAGAACAGCTGCCCGACAGCAGACCGGTCAGCCTCCTGTTTGGCAGTCTCCGCTAGGTACTGCAGAGAGCCCCGAAGGGTCTTCTGCTTCTTCAGCGCCTTACGAGCGCGAAGCGTTAACTTGCGCTCGTCCTCAGCAGTCATCTCAATGAACTGCTGAAGGAAGGTTCTGTTCAGATGGCGAGCGCGCTCCTCGCCTTCTACTTCATCGGTTTGACGAAGGACATACAAGCTGTCGATTCCAGGATACTCGACAGCGAGTTTGTCCACATTGTCAATGAATTCGGCAAATGAGCCATAGCCCATCTTGCCGAATTTCCAAACACCATCGCCGGCGATCAACTTGTAATCGCCAACGCGACGGTCGATGCCGTCGATATCTTTTACAATGATGTCCATGAATTCATCAATGGACATCCCCAAGGCGTTGCAAAGGTACTCAACGGAACTGCTTCCGTCTACAAAGAGGCCTTTGAAGCCGAAACCGGTCCCCTGGGCCTCTTTGAGAAGCGGGACGAGGGATATGAATTCTCCATCTCCAAGCACCTTTGAGACATCGGCGGGACCATCTTTGTAATGGTCTTTGCCGCCGATAGTGCGCGCGTTGGCCGCATGAAATACCTTTTCCACGTCGGCCACGAGCAGAACATCTTTCAGACTGATTGGTTTTCCATCAGCAGTCTGAAAGACTTCCACATAGGGTCGAATCAGGTTGGCGCGAGCTTTCCAGATATCAGCGCCAGTGCAAACCGTTCTAGAGAAGAACTCTTTCGCGGTCCATCCGAACCACATAATCTTCTCCTGGTCTTTCATCGCTCTGCTTTCGCAGAGAATGAGTTTGTCCTTCTTCATGTGCGCAGCGGATGCAGCGAACCCGCCGTACAGCCATGAAACGCATCCCTTGACGACGCGAAGACCGCGATCAAGGATGCGGTACAACACGCCAATCAACATGCATTCGATTGCTTTTGTGCCGGACGCCCGATCAGCACCTGCCACGTGCCAATCGAAATTGAAGATATCCGACAGGTTGTGCGCAAATACGCACCACGTCATTGTCGGGGATTTGGACTCGTAGTCAATCCCGTAGGCGTTAGAACCGACAGAACGGTTCAGCCTCGTAACCTTCGCGGCCCTATACGGAACTACGAGCGGCTGCTTCGCGTCCGCGAATAGTTTCTTTTTCAGCTCGAGGAAGAGCTTACGCGCTTCCTTCAGCTTTTCGTTGTTCTTGGGATCCTTCTTGTCGTACACGAAGGATTTGATCTTCGTGATGAGATCCCAATAGGGGGCAAGCGCTTCCTCTCCGGGATAGGTCCGGAGAGTGAATCCAAGGGCTTTCTCCTTGGATTCAGCCTTCGCAACGGGACGTACGTTTTCCACTTCGTTCTTCATGGTTTATTCCTCCTCTTGTTCGTTATGGGAACCTGCGTTCCCATTGATGGGGATGAGAATCGGTTCGTTAGTGAACCACGCTCCATCAGTTCGTAAGGCATCTGATGGTACGCCAAGCCAAAGGCTTACTGCGGGGTCGCCGAAGCGGCCCCGAATGTAAACCTTTAGTTATAACATGCAATACGTTGATTTGCTTTATACTATTTGTTCTTCGTAATCTATGAGGTCTAACGAATCTTCAAAAGTTGATTCTTTCAAATCAGTGAGATTAAACTTGTAAATCTCTATCCATTTATCTGTGCACCTTCCGTCAATTTCGCGTGGGTATGTCTCGTCTCTATACATTACCGTGTATGTATAGATATTATCTTCGAACGTTAGATCACCATCAAGAACATAAACTCCGTTACCACTTGGCCAAACTTGGACATTAAGATTCGGGAACCGTTCTTTGAACGCGATCATCCAATATGGCTCTATTTCGTCTTTTTGCTTTTCTTGTTTGCGTTCATTTTGTTTTTCTTGTGCGAAATGTTTTTGGAACGCGTTGATTAATCCATCTATATCGTGGCTATCTGTGGTTTTGCTATTTTGTTTTTCACACCACCAAAGATGCGCGCCGTTCGTCCCTAAGAAATAGCGGTCTTTATCGCCGTATTTCTTTAATACACCATAAAACGACACATTCATTACCATTCTGCCTTTTTTGATCGTGGCGACAGAATATGCGGGGTAATTCTTAGCATTTGCCCTGTCGATGGCCTGAATGGCTTCGTCAATAGACGGCATGATCTTGTAGCTCTTTGTGCCGTTTTTCCACCAGTAAACAACAGGCTGATCGGTTGACACAAGTTCGTCGAATTCTTGTGGAAGAGTGTTTTTGTTCACATCGTAAGTTTTCATAGCAAATTGTTCTCCTTTTTTTTCTTGTTGGTTTTTGTACAGAATTTTATTGAATTACATACATACTCGTCGATGTCGTCTAACATTTCGACGAGTTCGTCCCAAGATGAAATATCGTCGATATCGGTTTCCCATAGAATAGAGCGAACACGGAATTCGTTCCGTGCATCTATTTCCTCTTCGATTGCTTTGTCGATGAGAGTCCAACGATCCTTCTTCCAGATATCGCAAAAGAAAGCAGGATTATTTCTGGCGAGATTAATATCGGGAGTACGCTCTTCCGCATTGCATGGAATTTTCATTTTCTTTTCCTCCTTTTAGAACGGCAGGTCTTCACAATAACAGTAGCGTTGCGCTGCATTTGGATACATCCGCCTGCGCAGAAAGCGATTTTTCCCGTACTTGATCCCCGTATTGGGATCAAAGTACGTTCCAACCATTTTGTCGATGCGCTGTTCCCTCCTCTTCTTTTTATTGTTCCGCGTTTTGATCGAAAAGCCGGGTTCATTTGTTTTGATCAGACGATGTACGTCTTTGTCATATGCGTAAGACGCAAGCTCGTCCATGACTAAAGCGTAGCGGATGCCGGTGCACACATCCACATACTCGTTGGCACCAAATTCCGGAAAACAATCCATAGCATACGCTTCGACATGCTTTCCGGTAGGTGCGTACCAGTGTCCATTGAGATACTTGAGATCAGTTAACTTCATGGGTATTCCTCCTTAGGCTGTTCTGTGACGGCTTGCCATCATCAGGCTGCAGGGTGCCACCACTGCAACGACACAACTCCTATCTCACGACAGTAGTTGTGTTTCGGCATGTTACCTATACTGATCGTACGCAGCTTTGATAGCGGCTTCAGCTTCACGGCCGCTGAATGTTTTGTCGCCTACAATAATGGTGTCGTAGGTGGACAGAAAAGCTTCTACTTGATCATCCCAATAAGGGACGTTGATTTGCGGATCGGTGGCTTCAATCCACCAATCAAGCCACTCCCCGTGTTCCTCGTTAATGACAGCGTAGATTTCAATGGTTTTTGCGTTTTTCATATCGGTTACTCCTTTCCGGTTTTCCAATTGCATAGCAATACTGCACCGCTTCGAAATCTTCCATTTTGATAGGCATTTCGATGTTTAGCTTCAGCGAGTCCAAATGGATGCACCAGTACGCCTCATAAGCTCTGAGGGCATACTTGAAGCGATCCTCTTCTGAGGTCGCTTCGAGAAACAGTTTGTTGTTCTTTTGGAGATGTGCTTTTGATGCTTGAAGATCTTCCTTTGGCGGAAGCATCTTCTGCGTGTACGTGTTAAACACGATTTCACGGCAACACAACACATCGAATGTGTAGAGCGTTCGGAGAAAACGCTGGTACTTTTTATACCGCTTTCCTCCATGTTTCTTGAAGTTGCAATCCATGGGTATTCCTCCTTTTTGTTTTAGGCCATAGTAGGCCAATTAGCCCATTGATTCTCATGCGGATCTTTGGGCATGAATGGAGAGCATGTTTTATGTCTTGCTCTCAAAAGACTATATATCAATTCATACTGAAATGAACTGACACGTTTTTATCGTATTTAGCAATCAAGATACGCTTTTAGCATATCGACGCCAAATACGATGGAGATGATCAAAATGATAATCAATGTCATTGTGTTCACCTCACAGTGCAGAATAAGAAACAAGTGTAATTGCTTGTCTATTAGTTGCATTTTGATTGAATTGCCTTACTTTAAAGTAGACCTCTGCGTACGTTCCGAGAGATCCGCTTTCAAAGCTTATTTCATGTTTGTTATTAATTAACGTTACTTTACATTTAGCGTCGGTCGGTTTAGTTACTTTGAGCCATTTTGTTTCTGGTTTCATTGTTATTCCTCCTCTTTCTGTTTTAATGTGTTCTGGACTTGCAACCAGCTCTCGTCTCACGACGATAGGTGCATTACACCGCTGAAGCGGTGTGCTCTGCATCAGAGTCGGGTTTTGGCGTACTCCGCCAATTTTTCGAGGCTTGCGAAGTCAGGGCCGTATCCCTCAACACCATCAGTGGTGCCGAGTTCCCATAACAGGGAGAAGCTGATCTTGTTCTCGTTTCCAGCCCAGAAGTCAACGGATACATCCATCAGCTCGCCACGATCTTCATGGATAGTGACGTCATACTGTCCGTTGCGGCAGAAGCTGGTGAAGGTTTTGAAATCTTCGCTTTCCCACTTGTCCGTACAGGACGGAGCCTGCTCGAGGAAAGCTACGAGCTTCTGCAACTCGTGGATGGTCATTATCTGGTTGTTCATGATGGTTCCTCCTGTGCGCATTGCGCATATTAGTCAGCTCAATCTTCATGCGGATTAAGCTGCCATGAATGCCGCTTTACTTTATGCCCGAAGCGGCACGTACTTACAGCCTAAGCACGTAAACGTGATATACACGAACTTTCGGGTAGAGCGCTTTCGCTACGCTTGCGGTTCTCACTATGCAGAGAACGCCTTTGTTCTACGAAAGGCAGTTTTGCATGTTGTGTTATAGGACACAGCAACAACCATGCTGCATTTGAGGCTGCAGCAGCCCGGAGCGCTTTACTGTTTCATATTTCAATGAAACTGCGGTGGTCAGCGCAACACACTCTTTCGGAATGCGTCCCTCGTTACCACTACCCATCAGGGTTCCCACATCCTTCCTCCTGTATTTTGATACAATCTCACAGGTGCGGATTTGGGCTGGTTGGCTTCCTGTAAGGTCTACAACACTCAGTTGAACCAACCGGATTTGCGTTTTCCAGGTACGCAGCATGCTAAGTGTTACCTCGCATGACCTTTGGACCAAACCGTACGCTCAGAAGCGGCTCTTCCGAACACGTACAATTCTTTGAAATCAACCCTGTGTAGACAGAGCTGGGTCCGAGCAACTGGATGCTGTCTCACGACAGTAACTTAGAAGCAGGTGTTTCGCTGACACCCGCTTCGCACCGACATGAACGGTTGCGACGACCGCCCGGGGCTCCGTCGGATGAGTGATCCCCGTGAGTTTACGCCCGAAAATCTAGAGCGGGCATAAAACCCATAGTACTGTTCCTTTCCATCTTCTTTTTTGATCTTCCATCCTCCATCCATTGCATAAAAATTCTTGTTATCAAATTAAAATGCGTATAATGGGAAAGAAGCTTTTTATTTTTTGCTTCTTTTACTACAAAAATTTAGGAGAGATTATCTATATGACAAGTGAAAAGGAAAACAAGCAAGAAGTCCGTGAATCAGTTCCCAATAAGGCCTATGACACAGAGTACATGACGGAGTGGGTTCGTGAAGTAAAGTTTCTTGCATCGAAAGG
>Ga0310690_10011135_pt1 | contig 11124 bp, 11 predicted proteins | sample AusTroGonzalo_MG_2_FD_207661 | JGI IMG/M metagenome (GOLD analysis project Ga0310690, IMG submission 207661) | Bovine rumen microbial communities from tropical cattle in Woodstock, Queensland, Australia - Gonzalo_04 (v2) (version 2) | ecosystem: Host-associated > Mammals > Digestive system >...
CTGCAGCTGCTGGAGGTTCGCCTGCACATCCGGGTGAAGCTGGTAGTTCTCGAGCGACTCCTTGAGACGGGCTTCCATCTGGTTGGCCGCGTTCATCAAGGCATTGTAGACGGCGTCGGTATGGATGTTCTCCTCGGCCGTACCGCCTGTTACACGATACGCCTCGGAAGAGTACGGCTTGATCGTAGGAACGCCAGTGGTGTCCGGCATCGTAGGTGTAGTGAATGAATAACCCATTTTTTTGTTTCCTTTTTTTTGTTGTTGTCGAACGTCGCCTTCCGGCGCCGTTTCGCGACTAGCCGGCCACCCGGACGGTCCGTCGCAAAATCTTTCTTGCTGTGGCGTTGGCCTCCCTTAGCGCATCTGCCCTCTGGAACTCATCAGGCGGCAGGCCTGACTTCATTTCGCCGTCGATCCTCTCGCCGAGGGCGGCAAGCACGGCGTCGTAGCGGGCAAAGGCTTCGCTGCGCCCTGGACCCGCGAGCTCTTTTTCGATCTCGAGAAGCATCAACGGCTCGTTCACGGCTTCCATGTGAACCTCCCGACCGAATTGGTCACCGTAACAGCGTCGGCTTCTATCTTCACGATCACATTCCCGCCTATGGCCCCGCCCTCCATGACACGCGAGCCGTCGCGCATCACAAGGCACGGATACGGCATCGTAAGTATGCCGCACACGGGCAAGAGGGGCATGGAGGCGTTGCTGCGCCTTGCGCCGTTCACGACGGAAGCCGCACTCACAGACGATGAAGCATCCGCATCCCCTCCATCGGCAATACGGACGAGAGGAGCGTTGGCCGAAAAGACGACATCGGAGGCATCCACGTCGCGAAGCTTCGGCATGTCGGAAGCCAGGGCGAGCAGGATCTTCCTGAGGGTGTCGGCAGAGCGAACCGAACCTGAAATCGACAGGACGCGATTTGTCGCCGATACGACCTTCAGCGCGCCTTCGGTAAGCGTAAAGAGGGCATCCTCGGCCGAAACGCGGAACGACTCGTCGTCGGAAAGGTCGACAACAATGCCAGGCTTCGACGCATACGCCTCCGCCGTCGCCCTGAGCCGCAATGCGCGCGTAGAGAGGTTGCCGGAGAGTCTTTCGACGCCATCCTCCTCGGAGAGGACGAGCCCGTAACGCTCCGCAATCGACTCCAGCGACGAAAGCGAAGACGTTTCGGCGGAGTCTGCGGCCGCCGGCGAACGGTCGGCGACGATCCTGCCGTAGAGCTCGCGCACGGCCGCCCTGAAGAACCAGCCGACGGCTGCCAGGAGAAGCAGGAGAACGACAAACGCGACCAGGCATCCGCCGCGGTTCTTTTTCGCGGGCTCATCCGGCGAGGGCGCTTCTTCCTTGGGTTCCTGCTCTTCTTTGACTTCCGGAACGGCTGCCGGCTCCTCCGCAGGAGCAGGCTTCTCCTCCTCCTTCTTGGGCCAGACAAGCTCTTTCCAGGGAGAATCGGAGGGGCCGACGGCGAACGAAGTCGCACCTATCGTCCTGACGTTGAAAGGCGGAAGCTCCTCTCCGCCGACAAGGACACGCTCTCCGGTCGCGGCGATGCTCAACGGCGCCTCAGGCAGCGTCGCATCGGCGAGTATCACATCGCAGTCGTCGCCCTTGCCCAGCGTAACGACGACATCTTCCACGAGCGCGACCTCCGCGCCCCTGTTGGGACCTTCGACAATCTTCAGCAGGAAATTCACAGCTTAAGCCTCCCGAGCGGCTGGATGTTGATCTCGGCGCTAAGCTCCTGGAACGACAGCACCGGCAGTTCGTAGTAGTCCTTCTCGATCATCTTCCGGAAGTAGCGGCGGATGTCGACCGATACGATGATTACAGGCTTCTGCGGAATCTTCGCAAGGTCGCCTATGGTGCGCTTGACGACAGCAAGTATAGAGCGCACAGTGGCCGGATCCATCGCGAGATAGCTGCCGCCTGATGTCTGCCTTACGGACTTCCTGATCTTCTCCTCGAGCGACGGATCGAGGAGATACGCAGCAACTATGTTCTGGCCGCCGGAGAACTTGTAGGATATGTAGCGGCTCAGGGCGGAGCGCACATACTCCACGAGGAGGACGGAATCCTTCTCCTTCTGTCCCCATTCGATGAGCGTCTGGGTAATGCGCTTCAGGTCGCGGATGGAGATGCCTTCCTGGACAAGGCGCTGCAGGACGTCGGTGATCTTCTGGAGCGGCAGCACGCGCTGTACCTCCTTGACGAGCTCGCCGGCCTCCTTTTCCATGTGGTCGAAGAGGATGCGCGTCTCCTGGAGCGAAAGGAACTCGTGGGCGTAGCGCCTGAGGACGCCGGAAAGATGGTAGGTGAGAACGCCGCCGAGATCGAGCGAACGGATTCCGCTCTCGTCGAGCTTCGGCTTGTCGGCCTCCTTGACCCAGCACGTATCGCGCCCGGGGAGGAAGGGTTTCCCGCCCTCGAACTCCACGCCCGTCGCTGAAAGGTTCTCGGAGTCCTCGAGCGCGAAGACATACCCCTTCTTGAGGACGCCTTCCGACACCGGAACTTCGTTGACGAGCAGACGGTAGCGACCGTCCCTGAGACCGGGGTTGAGCGAAAGGTTGATGCCCGGGAAAGGCACTCCCAGGTCGTGGTACAGCGCGCGCCTTACGGACATGATCTGGTCGTTGAGCGCGTCGTAGGTCAAAGCGCCCCTTATGTCGGCGTCGATGTCGACGGTAAGCGGCGTCACCATCGAGAAGTCGTCTCCGCTCTTCTTCTTCGGCTTCGGGGCGGCGCCTTCGGAGGGCGAGGCCGCCGCGAGCGGATCTTCCCCCTTCTCGGCCCTGGCCGCGGCAAGCTTCGCCTTTAGCGTCAGGCTGTAGCCGACCGCCGCGACGAACGCCGCAAGTCCGAATATCTGGAGCTTCGGGAAGCCGGGTATGAGGCCGATTGCGACAAGCATCACCGAACCGAGGAGGATCGCCTTCGGCTGGGCGAAGAACTGGTTTATGATGTCCTGGCCCAGCGGCTTGTTGTCGACGTCGCCGACGCGTGTCACGATGACGCCAGCTGTGATGGAGACGAGGAGCGCCGGTATCTGGGAAACGAGACCGTCGCCTATCGTAAGGATGCCGTACTTGGTGACGGCCCAGCCGACCTCCTTGTCGTTCATGAAGACGCCCACGCAAATGCCGCCGACGATGTTGATCGCCGTCATTATGAGGCCCGCGATGGAGTCGCCCTTGACGAACTTCATTGCGCCGTCCATGGCACCGTAGAGTTGGGACTCCTTCGCTAGCTCGTTGCGCCTCGCGCGCGCCTGCTCCTGGTCGATGGACCCTGCGCGCATGTCGGCGTCGATCGACATCTGCTTGCCGGGCATCGCGTCGAGTGTGAAGCGGGCGGCGACCTCGGAGACACGCTCGGAGCCTTTCGCGATGACGACGAACTGCACGATCGTTATGATGAGGAAGATGACGGCGCCGACGATGAAGTTGCCGCCGACGACGAAGTTGCCGAACGTGTAGATGATCTCGCCTGCGTCGGCCTTGAGGAGGATTAGCCTCGTCGTCGTCACGTTGAGGGCAAGGCGGAACAGGGTCGTGAAGAGCAGCATCGACGGGAATGTCGAGAACGCCAGCGCCCGCGGCAGGTAGAGCGAAAGCATCAGCATCACGGTCGATATCATGATGTTGATCGCGATCAGGAGGTCCACCACCGGAGTCGGCAGCGGTATGATCAAAAGGCCGATTATGCATACCACCAGAAAGGCGAGCACAAGGTCGCCGAACCGGCTGAAGACATTCGAAAAGTTAGTCAGTCTGCCAAACATCAGGTCTCCAATAGCGACAATCTGTAGTGCTCGAACAGGTCGGTGTCCGAGAGAAGGTTTCTGATCTCACGCGCCGCATCGTCTGCGGTTTCGGTCCCCCTGCCGGCCAGGACCTCGACAGCCTGGCGCGCGGCCGCGTTGAAGCCGCCGGGCGTCCTCAAGGTCGCCGGATTCCCCTCCACGAGGGCGCGCATGACGTCGCCCGTGACGCCGCGGTCCGGCGGGAACATTTCGTCGATCGCCTGCGTTACGGTTGTCGTTCCGGGGAGGAGCGACTTCTGGAGCTGCCCGGCGAGCGGAGCATCGACTATCTCGGCAAAGCCGGCCTGGCCGATGCCGACGTCGAACCTGAGGGGCTCGGTCGTTCTTGATACGTTAAGGCTCATGCGACACCTCCAAAGTCATGCGCTATCCGCCAAAGCTCGGCGAAGACGGCGTTCAGGGAAGGCAGCGTAACCTCGCGGTCGGCGAGGCGCGCGGCGAAAACGGCGGCAGACGACTTCTTGAGCCACCCCGACCTGAGCCTGAACGGATGCCTCGCGGACGGATGGGTATATGAAAGTATCCTTCGCGCTGCCGATGCATCCATGCGGGCGGGAACGGTTATCGCGACGACAAGCGATTCGAAGGCGTATTCGAGACGAAGCCTTGTCCCGTTCTCGAAGACGACCGCCGCGGCGCCGCGCTCGTTGAGGGCGAGCCTGTCGAGCCCGGCCGCATGGCCGAACTCCGAGACTACCGATTCAACCCATTTCGGCGCACTCATGCGACACTCTCCTTCTCTTCCTCGGCTTCCTCGTTTTCGAGGGTTATGAGCTCGTCCAGATGCTCCTGGGCGGCGTCCACAAGCCTCATCCTGTCGCCTTCCTTCGCGAAGAGCCTAGGCGACAGCAACCTGAAGAGCCTCGTCAGCTCCCTCGTGAAATCCATCTTCGCAAGGAGTTTCGCCATTCCGCATTCGCCCACAAAGGCCGCTATCGCCGACGACGAGACGAACGGCTGCTCAGTAAAGTCGAGGACGCGCCCGGCCATCTGCTCGCCGTTCAGGAGGCACACGTCGGAGAACTGCTTCGGCATTCGCGCTGCAAGCTGATCCAGCTTCTCGAGGACCGTCTGGAGAACCTGCACGCAGTTGAGATCGGTGAGTATGCGCCCGAGCGCCTCAGGGTCGCGCGAAGGCGCGCCCGACTTGAGATCGGCCCCGCAACCTGCGATAAGGAACTGTATCGCGTCGGCGATGCCGCCGGCGCCTCTGCCGGCAAGAAGCGAACGGAAGCAGTCCTGCGGATTCTTGAAGCCGACGACTTCGCCGCGATAGAGGTCGCGGAGCTCCTGCATCTCCTCGGGGGTCGTCGCGCGCGCGTTGACCTCCTCGGCAAGGTTGATGCCGGCGCGTATCTCAGGACCCTTCTCCTGGACAAGGCGCGTCTTCGCCTCCTGGAGAAGCGCCCTGAGCTCGGCTTCGTCGGGCCCCATCGCCTGCTCGAGTATGTCGAGCATCGCGAACTGGTGGGAAGGATCGGTCGAGCCGCGCGCTATGGCCTTCAGTATGTCGCGGGCATCGGGGATGCGCCCCGAGGCGGCAGAGTTCCTCAGCTCGCGCAGCACCTTCGCAAGGAAGTCGCGGCCGGGCATGTCGGGCATTATCGCCGCCCAGTTCTCCATCGCCTTGATGATCGCGGAGCGTGGCCCCTGCATCTCGCCGAGCTTGCGCTCGGAGATGCGCTTCATGGACTTCTCCTCGAACTGGAAGGAGAGCTCCTCCATCGAATCGAGGAGCTCGGCCATCGGGTCGGCTTCGAGTCTCGCCTCCATGCCCATCAGCTCGCCGACGTCGTCGAAATAGAGCTCCTCGCCTACTTTTGACATCATCTCTGCGCGCTGCATCGCCTCGGCGCCTGCAGCGTAGGTCTGGCGGAGGATCTGGGCCGCGTCAAACGCCATCAGACGACCCTCCTTCCGGGAAGTTGCGCATGGTGCCGCGAACCGGAACCTTCGATCCACACGACGCAAGGGCCGTGAAAGCTGAAAAGGAGATCGCGCGGACCGCGCGGCAGGAGCAGATCGAGGATCCCCAGCTTGGGGCAGAAGCCGCTAGGCTTGGGCCCCGTCCACGCGACGACGGCCTCGGGCCTCACGGAGAGGGTCTCGCCGTCGGCAAGCTGCAGTCGCGAAGTACGTCCCTCGGTCGCCATGACAACCCATTCGGATCCGAACTCGGTTGTGCAAAGGGCCCTCTGGAGGCTCATCGGGACCACCTTGACGAACTGGGAACCTGTACGGGACGGCGCAGGAGCGACGAGAACCTTGGAGGAGACAGCCGAAATCGGGGCGGCGCACGGTATGTGGGTAAGGAACGGACGGGAGCTGTCGGCGCATTTCGCCCGGGACGTCGTCTCGACAAGGTCGATCCTTGACCTGTCGCGGACGCACCAGCCGCGGCGGGGACGGCGAACGGCCTTTCCGAAGAAGGCGGCAGGCTGGCCGCGGCCCATCAGCCACGTACCGGCGCCCACTTCGGCGAATCCGCTCTCTATCACAACAGCGTCCATCAATTGCCTTCCGTCTCTGCCTCCGTCTCAGTCCCGGCCACAGTCTCCGCATCGACCTCAGACACCGCCTCAACATCAGTCTCCGGCTCGGTCTTGGCCTCAGCCTCGCGCGCGAACGCCTCCTTGCGGGCCTTCTGAAGCTCGCGCAACTCCTTCACAAGCTCCTCAAGACGCTTGTTGCGACGCTCCTCTATCTCCGCAAGGCTCAATTCGCCTACGGGAGGCTCTTCCGCCGCGGGAGGATCCTCCTTGACCGGTTCCACCTTCCCGTCGGCCTTTTCGGCTTCCTTTTCCTTGCGGATGGCGGACTCGTCCTTTGAGTCGAAGAAATCTTCCGCAACCGTCTTCTCGAGAGTGATGTCTCTCATGTGCGCAGACTGGAGCCTTGCAAGCATCTCGTCGTCGAGATCGAGTACGCGCGGCGTCATGATGAAGAGGCGCTGGACGGTCTCGGTATGGGTAGAGGCGCCGCCGAAGAGCCATCCTATCCAGGGAATGTCGCGCAGGTACGGAATCCCCCAGCCGCCGGATTCCTCGATATCCCTCATGTAGCCCGCGAGGATTATGCTCTGGTCTTCGAAGACCGCCGTCTGGGTCTGCACCGTGGACGAACGCGTCATCGGCATGGAATCAACGGCAACCGACTGGAAGCCGCCATCGTCGAGCTGAAGCGTCAGCCATACGCGCCCGGGCAGATTCGTGACGGTCGACGGTATGACGCGCGGCTTGATGTTGATCCTGGTGCCGGCAGAGACCTCCTCCAGGCTCGCGACCTCGGTGCCGATGACCCTCGCATGATAGCTTTGGGTATCTGTTATCTGAGCGGCGAGGTTGTTGACGGTAAGAATGCTGGTCCGCGAAATGTTGCGGGCCTTGCCCTTTTCCTTCAGGGCCGTAAGAGACGCCGCAAGGCTCCAGCTGGAGTGGACATGGGTTATCGCGCCTGCCAGTCCCTGGCCGGCAAGGTCGGCGGCGTTGAAGAGGTTCCCCGCGTTCTGGCCGGCCGCACCGCCGGTGCGGCCGCGGGTTCCGGCGTACTGGAGCGAGAGCTGCCAGTCGAGCGCGTCGCTGCGCGAAAGCTCGACGACGGTGATTGCCACCTCGACAAGCTTCTGGGGAACATCGAGCTGCTTGATGAGGCTCTCGTACATCGGCATCCTCGACTTTACGTCGCGCACGAGAACGGCGTTGAGCCTGTTCTCGGGGCGGATCATCGGGCGGAACGACTGGGTCATCGCCTTCTCGAGCGGATCTCCATGCTCGGCGGAATTGGCCGACGTCGCGGAGTCGACCGACTTCTGCTCGGTGCTGGAGAGCATGATATCCTCGAGCAGCCTGGCTATGCCCTTGATCGTCGCCGTAGTCTCGGGCGAGCTCACGCTGAAGCTCACGTCGTCGGCCCACGTGTGGGCAAGCGGGAAGAGCCTTACCTCGACCTCGTTGAACGTCCTGAGTTCGCGCAGCTTGTCGGCCTTCGCTATGGTCTCGGCGACGATCGCGACGTAGCGCGGCGGGCCGCTCACCATTATGAGCTCGTCGTTGGACGCGGTCCTCAGCGGAAAACGCTCGTCCTCTACACCCAGGTCGGAAAGAAGCGTACGGAGCTCTCCCGCCTTCATGTACTGGAGGTCAAGGAGCATGGTCTGGATTTCGCCGGCGCCGTATATGTAGAGCGCCGCACCGTCGTAGTACCATGTAAGGTTGTGGACCGTTGCAAGCTTTTCGAGGAACTCGGAGGCGGCGACATCCATGAAGTCGCCGGAGAAGCGGCCGTATACGGACTTCGACATCACAACGGAAAGCCCCTCGGCGACGGCGAATGTATCAAGCGCCGCGCGCAGATCCATATCGCGGGCAACAAGCGTATACGTCGGCGACTTCCATGGTATGGGGGCCGCCTGGACCGCGCCCGCAAGCGCCGCCATGGCCAGCATTATCGCAATAGTCCGTTTCACAGTCGCCTTTCCGCCTAGGGCCTTATCATCATCGACGGTATCTCGGCCTTCTCGCCGCGGGCGCCTTCAACGCGCGCCTTCCACCAATCGCATGAATCCATGAATGTTTCGAAAAGCCTCGCAAAAACCCGGCTGTCGCCGGTAGCCGGCGCGTCCTGCCAAAGGAACGCGCACTGGGAGCCGCCGAGCTCGCCGAACGTCAGGACCGCATCCTCGCGGAGCATGCGCCCGGCCGCGAAGGAGGCGAGCTCGGGCAATAGCTCCAGGTCGTCTGAAAGCCTGCAGGAAAGGAGAAGCCGGCCATTCGAGACGGACGCAAAAATCTCGCCGCCGTCCACGCGGAACACAAAAGAGTTTGCGCCATCAGGCACCGCATCGGGATACCCGATGGCCGCAGCAAATACCTCTATCGCCGTCTTAGCCATTAAATGCACAATGCTCGCTTACGTAAATTGATGACATTATATCAAAAAACCTCCCTGAAACACAATAGGCGCAAGCAAAAAAAATACCTCGGGGGACGAGGGAGATTTGGAGGGGATTTGGTGGCCCAGGCCAGGATTGAACCACCGAGAGACGGATTTTACCCCAGGGCCACGACAACCGCTATTTGCAGGGGTTTGAAGCGACCTCCAAAAACCTACGTTGTGTTGTCGGGATGTATTATAGCAAAAATCGGCGTTGCCGCATAGGGGGTATTTTCGGAATTTCTCGATGCCGCGTCACGAACGTATGAAACCGCTTTTGCACAACCAATCACACATCCCCATACGAACCAGTACCCGCAGTCCTGCACCAATGCCGCTATGGCAGGCCGAAAAGCGACCTGTACTTTTCCACATACGCCTGCGGCGAGACGGCCGTAGGGCCTATTGCAGCGCGTATCGCATCCCAATCCCCGCTCTCAGGCGGGAACATGGACAGAAATTCCCCCATCCTGATTCGAATCGGGTCTGGCACTTCGACCACCACATCATCGACCATCGTCCCGAGCAACCGGAAGACATCGTTCCGGTGCTTGTTCATGTCCTCGCTTCGCACCTGACGCGCACCATTCTCCCTCTCCTCGCGGAGGTTCAGGTACGCCGCACTCTTGAACACAACCAGGGCATCCATCGTAAGGCACGGCACGCCGTACTCCTGTGTCACATGCCTCTTTGCGAACTCGTAGTACTCCGGATCAAGCACTATGGCGGAAAGGCTCTTCACGTCATCCGACAGCGCCAAGGGCGTGAATCTTGCGCCTGGACGTTCCGGCATTACGGATTGGGAAAGCATTTCAATCTGCGCAGGGTACGCGCTCCCTTTCGGCGCAAGGAACCGATAGTAGTGGGGCCGCCTGTCCTTCGATACGTAGCATTCGTATCCGCCGTCGTCGAGAAATCCATGGAGCGCCGACACGAACCCGTCGGTCAGATTCTCCGTGATGACAATCATGTCGATATCCTTGGTCCTGCGGAAGCCGCCGTAACCGGACAGGTTCATGTCGCATGCGGTGCCGCCTATAACTATGAACGAGTCCGAGAAAGCGGAAAAGCGCTCCCTGAAAAGTTCCATTCCTCTTACCATTTCCTTGCCTCCATCACCTTCTCCATCATCGTCTTCAGCTCTCCCTGCACTCTCGGATCCGGATTGTCCTTGAGCGACAGGTACAGCGAAAGCGGATCCACCCTTGCAGGATCTCCGGAGAACTTTGCGGGATCGTACCTCCAGACCTCCACGAACGAGCCGGAGAACCTGGAATCCTCCAGACCCTTCAATCTGGAGTCCGATCTCCATACGGCATAGCACGCATCCCCGTACGGCTCCAGCATCGACATCTCGGATAGCGCCGACAGCCCCGCACAAGGCAATCCAGGCGGGACATCATGGCATCGAATCGAACGCATCACCGGAGACGACATGAACGGGAGGGCACTGCGCCAGACCTCTGCCTTTTCGCCTCTGAACACCAGTGACACAGCCTTCCACGCCCTGTCCACTTCGGCAAGCGAAAGCCTCTCCAGCTCGCGAGCAGCATTCGAGATATGGGAAAGCGCTATCCCCGTCCCGGCGTTTGCATCCCTCAGCAAAAGCCTGCCGCCCCCGCCCTTCAGCAGATAGAATAGCACAAGCTGCTGCGCAGAGACTCCCATCACGTCTTTCTTAGGCAGGTAATCCCTTGATATGGTCCTTGTGACGAGCATCATGCTGCCCGGAATGTGCAGCCGGCAGCCGGGCATTATGAATACGACGCCAGCTTCTTCGAGCACACGGCAGTATTCGGAGACCTCTCCGCGCAGGACCATGACAGTGGGCGTCTCGACATGACGGGAAATGCCACGCCATATCGATACGACATCATCCGGGTTGGCGTAGCGCTTGCGCATGACGGCCAGCCTCCGCCTGGCACCGCCGAGAACCGCGCCATGGAAGGCGCAGGCCTCGGATGCGAAAAGAGGCAGTCCGCGCACGGTTTCAGGATCCATTTCAATCCTGTAATCCACACCCAGCCGTTTCAGATACCTTTCCAGTTCATCTATGAGCATATCGGTTACCATTGAGTTTTCAACTTACACGTCATTGGTAAGTGACGATATTTTACCAAATATCTTCTGTTGGCGCAATAGGGTGCTCGGGGTTTGGCGAAAAAGTCTGCACAACTTTTGTCGCGAGACTGTATAAATATATATGGAGAGGGAGTACACAAACAGCTGAACAACTGTCTGGCGAGCCTCAATGTAAACTCGTATGAAACCGCATCAGGCATGCACAATCCTGACAGGAAAGAAAAATTCCTAAAAAAGTTCGCCCGAATCAGGCCGCTACGACGGATAACCATATTGGACAAGT
>Ga0310690_10011136_pt1 | contig 11124 bp, 9 predicted proteins | sample AusTroGonzalo_MG_2_FD_207661 | JGI IMG/M metagenome (GOLD analysis project Ga0310690, IMG submission 207661) | Bovine rumen microbial communities from tropical cattle in Woodstock, Queensland, Australia - Gonzalo_04 (v2) (version 2) | ecosystem: Host-associated > Mammals > Digestive system >...
AAGGGATCGCGCCCCATCGTCTTCTGCGACGCTCCTCCTTCATGGCGTAACCGGCTCCGGGAAGACAGAAGTATATCTTCAGGCGATTGCTGGCGAGCTTGAGAAGGGGCGTGGCGCGATAGTGCTCGTCCCGGAGATCGCGCTTACACCCCAGACGGTTCAGCGCTTCGCCTCGCGCTTCGGAGAGCGGGTTGCCGTTCTCCATTCCGCGCTTTCCGACGGCGAGCGCTACGACGAGTGGCACCGCATCCGCCGCGGAGAGGCGCGAGTCGTCGTTGGCCCCAGGAGCGCGGTATTCGCGCCTGTTGCGAACCTCGGTCTTATCGTAGTTGACGAAGAGCATGAGCCCAGCTACAAGCAGGAGGACAACCCGAGGTATCATGCGCGCGACGTCGCGGTCCTGAGAGGCGTCATAGAGGGCGCGGCGGTAGTTCTTGGCTCCGCGACGCCTTCCCTCGAGAGCTGGCTGAACGCGAAGCGCGGCAAATATGCCTACGCGTCGATGACGAAGAGGGCTGGGCTGGGATCTCTCCCCGAGGTGCGCACAGTCAACATGATGCATGAGCCCGGGCGGCCGATATTTTCCGCGGCGCTCTTGGACTCGATTCGCCTGAGGCTCGACCGCGGCGAGCAGACGATACTTTTCCTGAACCGCCGCGGTTGGTCTCGCTCTGTCACATGCGAGAAGTGCGGCCATGTAGTCACATGCGGGAAATGCGATCTTCCGTACACGTATCACCGCGTGGGCGATTGTTTGAGGTGCCATGTGTGCGGAGGGTGGACGCCGACTCCGCGGCGCTGCCCGGCGTGCGGCTCGGAGAACATGACCTTTCGCGGCGTAGGAACCCAGCGCGTCGAGGCGGCGCTAAAGAAGTGCTTCCCGCGCGCGTCTATTCTCCGCATGGACGCCGATTCGACCTCCCGCCGCCATTCGCACGACGACATCCTTTCGGCGTTCCGCCGCGGCGACGCCCAGATACTCCTCGGTACGCAGATGATCGCGAAGGGGCTGGACTTCCCCAATGTTACGCTTGTGGGAGTTTTGAACGCCGACAGCTCCCTCAATATGCCGGATTTCCGCGCGGGCGAACGGACGTTCCAGCTTCTTGCGCAGGTCGCGGGCCGGGCCGGGCGCGCGGAGCTGCCGGGCGAAGTCGTCGTGCAGAGCCTTGACCCGTCGGCACCGGCCATCGTCTTTGCGGCGCGAGGCGATTACGAGGGCTTTGCCGCGCGCGAGCTGAAGGAGCGCCGCGAGAGCTTCTTCCCGCCATATTGCCATCTGGCGGTAATCGGCTTCAGGTCGGAGGACTTGAAGGTCGTGACGCAGTGGAGCGACATGTATGCGCAGTCGCTTATGGCTTTTGCGAAGGCGAGACCCCAGGCGAATCTTCACGTGTCGGAAGCTGTCCCGAGCGCGCTAGAGAAGGCGGACGGGATCCATCGCTGGCAGGTCGTCTTGCGCGCAACGGCCGCAAGCACGATTGCCGCGGCATGGCGTTGGATTTCCTCCGAGCGTCCCCCGCCCAAGAGCTTGCGCATCTCCATCGACATGGACGCGCACAATCTTGCATAGATCACCCACTCCTCCACTCCTCCACTCACCCACTCCTCCACTCACAACTAACAAAGGGGGCATTGACGGCGAAGCGACGGATATGGTATAATTCAAATTGACTCTAAGCAGAAGGGGAGGATTAGATGAAAATCTCGAAGGCTTTTACTTTTTTCGCTACGGCTCTAATCGCTGTTGGCGCGTTTGCTGATGCGCTTAATGTTCTTGTGTCTTTCTACTCAGAAGACGACTATTATGCCGATGGCACGCAAGTGCTGCCAGGCGAATGGTATGCGCTTTGCTGGTCGCCGCGCAGCGAGTTTGGTGGCATTACCTACGACTTCAAGCCTGTTGTCGACGGAGACGTAATCTGTGATATGATGCCTCGTGCCGAGAAGCATGATGACGGTACGGTTGGCTGCAAGTTTACCGTGTTTCAGGCAGATTCGTCCATGGTAAAGTCGGGCGGCAACTATTTCGTGTATCTGCTCGATACGCGCAATGCAGAAGGTACGGATGTTGCGAAAACAAAGGAGTCGCTGTTCATCAACAGCGCGGCGGTTTCCGGCAGTTATACAGCAGAGGCTTATGACAGCAACGGCAAAAAGAAACCCAAGAAGCGCAATGCCACTGAGTCTACTGTTGCCAAGGACAAGAACCTCCTGAACAAGTGGGGTGAATCGAGTCTTCCAGATGAATTTGACAAGCCGACCATATCCAGCTTTAAGCTTCTCGATGACGCTAAGGTGGAAATTCGTGTTGTCGGCATGGTTCCTGGCGTAAATTACAATGTCAGGATGGGTTCTGGTCCATCTGAATCCGAGATGACAAGCTACAGGATCGCATCGCCCAAGTCGGCATCATCGACTGATCAAGAGGTGCCGTTCATAGTTTCAGCCGAGAATGCGAATTTCTTCCAGATAATTCGCCATCGGTACGATCAGAAGATGAAGGCTGGGACGTCTGAGGAATAACAAAGATTTGAAAGGGGCACTAAAATGAAGAAATTGATTTTTGTCGCGTCTCTTTTCCTTGCGGGAATCGTCATTGCCGACCCGTTTGTGGTGACGACAGATAATGTGATTGGCGTCATGCCGGTAAACGTTACTTCCAACAAGACTGATTTCATACTTGCCGTTCCGTGGGTTGCGGAAGGCGGAACAACCAATGCTGTTGCCGTCACCAACCTTGTGAAGACTGCAGGGTTGCCTTCGGGACAGGGCGAGACGACTCTCAATCTTTACAATCTTGAAGGAACGAGATTTACCGTATGGAATCTTAAGAGTGTAGGCGGAACAAACTATTGGGATGATGCTGGCGAAATAATGCCGGACGATCCTGTTGTGCATCAGGGAGATGCGCTTGTCCTTACCATTACAAATGGAACTTCCGAGGCGACAACTTTTTATGTTGTGGGTCAGGTCGGGACCAACAGATATGTTCAGACTACCATTGTTGGCGCCAAGGATGAATCTACTCCCACATACAACATGTTAGCTCCGCCATGTGCGACCAATCTGGCCGTCAACGTGAATGAATTTTTCAAGACGATTGACGGCGATATAGATAATAACGATCAGATTGTTGTCGATACTTTAGGATCGATGACGCTCAGGTTCGTTCGTGAGTACAATAGCGAAAAAAGAAAGTGGGAATGGGTGAACGAGTATGGTGTGACTGATCCACTTATTCCTGCTGGTCGCGGATTTTGGTATAAGAGGTGTCGTACTGATAATCTCACAATTACATGGGAAGCTCCTTATATGAGCAACTAATGACTAGCCCTTACAGGCTATTTAACAAGGAACAATGAAAATGAAGAAGCTATTTTTAACGTTAGGCGTTGTTTTGGCGGCGTCAATGTCAAATGCAGCTTATCTGTATTGGCAATTGGACAACTCTTATGATGATGCCACAAATGTGGAGATCAAAGATTCGACTGGTGCTGTTATACAAGCGTACGGGCTTGGCCAAGATGCAGATGGCAACCCAATTTTGGTGGAAGTAGGATCTGACAACATGCGCAACGATCTTGTCTACGCCATAGATGAGAGTTCCTTAAATGAAAGCTATAGCTACTATATTGAAGTTACTCATAGTAATTCTTCCAAGACAACTTCTGCAAGAATTGAATATAAAGATTTAGTTGCCTATACGTCGGGATCCGCTACTACTTCTCTTTCTGAGATTGGTGAGGGAGAGGCAGCTGTTCCGATTTGGCATGCAACTTCTGGCGGAGACATGACCCCTGCCCCAGAGCCGACGAGTGCGATTCTGATGCTGTTTGGTGCAGCTATGCTTGGGCTCAAGCGCAAGCAGAGGAGGCTCGCATGAGCAAAGCATCGGCGATTGAGCAAGATGATATCGCCGCAGAGATCGCCCAGACCGAAAGAATCGGGCTGGGCGATTTACTTATAGCGGCGACTTTGGCGGTTGTAACGTTCCTTGGACTTTCGACGTGGGCCTATCCAAGCCTTGCTCCCGGTCTCTGGGGCGAGACTGCTGTCGCGATGGGCGTTCGCCCGGCCGAGCATGTAATACCCGGCTATTTCACTTTCGCGACTACTCTAGTCCACACTTTCTTCGGCACTACGGCGACGCCGCTTATGCTGAACCTCATTGGACGCATAGCCCTTTCGCTGATTGCCGTTTTCGTATACATGGCAATTCGCGAAATGCTTGTATTCATAATGCGTGCGAGGCCTCAGCGCTCCAAGCGCCGCTCGCTCGTAATCCAGATAGCGAGCATGGTCGGTACGGTCGCTTTCATCTCGACCGATCCCGTATGGGCCGCCGGGCAGTCGTTGAGCGAAACGACGATACTCCTCGTGCTGACTCTTGGTGCTGTCGAGTCGTACTTCCTCTTTCTGAGAAAAGGCACTGTCCGATACGCCTACCTCTGTGCGCTCCTTCTTGGACTTCTCAGCGCCGAGTCGCCAATGGGCCTGGTGTTTGTGGCGGCGTTCGTCGCTTTGAACTTCATCGTCTTGAAGGTTCTTCCTATTCTCGAGTCGCCGTTCTTCCGTCCCGAAGTTATCGCCGTCGCGAAGTGGTACATGACCTTCATCTTCATGGCTTCGTTGATTTTCGGCATCGGTCTCAACTGCTGGACGTATGTCCACCACAACGGGCTTGTTGCAATCGGCGAGTCGGCGGGCTCCATCCCTCTCGCATATCTTCTCGGCTACTGGGGCAAGCTCTCAGGTGCGGCGGATCTCACAGGTTGGATCCTTCTCATAGGCGCCTGCGTCATTCCCTTCATCGTGACGATTGTGCGCTTCCCCCCTGCCGCGGACGAGGAAGTGTTCCTTTCGTATTCGACCGGCATGGTGTTTCTCTTCTGCGGAGCGGTTGCGCTGATGCAGAGCGGTCCGATACCTGAGCTATGGTTCTGGACCTACAGCAAGCAGATCTCGCCATATCTTCTTTCGGTCGGCATACTGCTCGCGGCGATTGCGCTTTCCGGAGGAATTACGATTCTCGGCGTCGACTCCCTCTGCCGCGACCATATGAGGCTCGCGCTGCAGCAGTTCAGCGTTGACGATGAAGATGAAGAATCGGCCAACGTTAGCTCGCGCCTCTCGACTTTGATACGCCGCGCAGGAATGATCCTTATACCGCTCCTCTTGATCGCCGTCATGATTCCAGGACGGGTGAAGTCGGCTACCCGCGAGATGCTGACCATCATCCGCGAAACTGTAGCCCAGATGGTCGAGGAGGCCGGCGACGCGGAGTACCTCTTCTCCGACGGCAACCTCGATACCGCGATCGAGCTCGAAAGCGCCATGCAGGGCGGGAAGCTCAAGTGCCTTTCGATGATGGGCGGCGGCTCGCCCTACAAGGTCTACCTTAGAACGCGCGGCCTTACGGAGGACAAGGAGGACAAGTTCTCCTTCACCTTCGACGCCGCCATGGGCCTCAGGGGCTGGATCCGCGACAGGCCCGAGAGGCTTAAGAACTGCGCGATCCAGCTCGGCCACGATCTCTGGAAGCGCGACGGCAAGGCGATTCCCCCGGTCGGCGGCATCCTTACGCGTCCAACCGGCTGGGAGAGCGATGCCGAGCGAGAGGCGTTTGTCGCAAGGGCCCGTTCGCTCGCCGAGCGCGCGCTCGCGCTGAGCTCGAAGGGCCTGAAGGACTGCACCGACAAGGCGACGCGCTCCGCCTTCTGGAACGCGCTTTGGCGAATCTCGCGCGGATGCACGTACAGGGCAGAGAGAGCCGACCTCGCAGGCGATGCCGAGGCCGCAATCGCCGACACCGAGTTTGCCGCCAAGCTGAACGAGATCAACGAGATCTACAAGGACATGCAGAAGGCGATAATCAAGCAGAGCGACAGGATGTCGTCGCAGCTTACTACGCGCGAGGGTCTTCAGCTCGCGCTCGTCAGGGCCGACTTCACGATGGGCAAGCTCTACGCCGAGACCGTTCTCGCGGCCGAGCCCGACAATCCCGACGCGAACTTCGCGATGGGAATGTACTACCTGAAGGAGCGCCAGCTTGCCAGGGCCGAGGAGTATTTGAAGCGCTGCCTCATCAGGAAGCCCAACGAGCCGGCCGTCTACAACAACCTTGCCATGATCGAGCTCGAGCTCGGCAAGCTCGACGCCGCCGAGATCAATGTCCAGAAGGCTCTTAAGATCATTCCCGATTCAGCCGCCGTGCGCGATACGGCGAACGCCATCAAGAGGGCCCGCGAGAAAAAGGCTACGCCCTCCCAAGGAAAGTGACGCGGCAGATGGCAGACCTTCCGGAATACAAGATCGGTCGCGTCGTCTTCGGCGACGAAACGGCTATCAAGGCCGCCTACGGAAAGTTCGTCTCGCAGCCGATCGACGAGACGCGCCTTGCTCCCGACCGCTCGTCGCCGTTTCCGGCGAAGCGCCGCACGATAGCAGAGGAGGCGTCGGTAGCCGGCGTCGGCACCTTCAAGGGCAGCGAGAAGCAGACCATCACGTTCGCTCCTAGCGAGCGTAAGGGGTGGTGGATCCGCCGGATGGACCTTCCCGAGCAGCTCGACACGAAGGTCGATATAGCGAATCTCTGGACGAGCGCCCAGAATCTTGTGATGCGCAGCGGTTCGCCCCACAACTACCTGCGAATGGTCGAGCATATCATCGCCCTCAAGGCGGGGCTTGGCCTGGACGATGTCGTCCTCAAGGTGATGAGCGGCGATCCTCCGCTCTTCGACCAGTCGTCACTGCCGCTCATCAGGGCTGTAGAGCACGCAAGGATCGTCGAGAAGTCGGATGACGCAACCTATGTGACGGTAAAGGAGCCTCTTGCATTCGGGGGCAAGCGCGGCGATTTCCTCCTCTTCCTTCCTGCAGAAAACGGGGATCGCAACCTTCGGATCGACTGCGCGATTTCCTGGAACACCGTAATCGGAAACGAGCGTGTCCTCTTCGACGCGACCTACGATACGTTCCGCTACGCGGCTTTCGCGAGGACCAACGCAACCCGCCGACAGTACATTCTTGCGAAGACGGTCGGCAAGCTCTTCGCGGCGACCCGCAACTGGGGCTACAACGACCGCAACATACTCATACACGGAAAGCGCTTCTACACAGAGCCGCGCTTCCCTGTCGGGGAGAAGTTCCTCGAGCCGATCTGGCACCGCGCGACTCTCGACCTCATGGCGGCGCTTTCGCTTACCGGCTCCCACCGCTTCGTCGGTACGGTCGTAAGCTACCGCGCGGGACACACCCTCGATTGCGATGCGGTGCGCGCACTCTACAGGAACGATCTCCTATGCTATCTCTGAAACTCGACAGACCCCTCATAGTATTCGACATTGAATCCACGGGGACCTCTCCAAGAAAAGACCGCATAATCGAGCTCGCCGCGATAAAGGTCATGCCGGGCGGCGAAGAGGAGCGCAAGTGCTGGCTCCTCAATCCGACGATCCCCATTCCGCCGGAGACTACGGCCATCCACGGCATAACGGACGAGATCGTGAAGGAGTGCCCGACGTTCGCCGACAAGGCCGAGGAGATATTCGAGTTCTTCTCCGGGTGCGACGTTTCGGGCTTCAATGCTGACCGCTTCGACATCCCCTGCCTGGAGGAGGAGTTTGCGAGAGTGGGGCTCAACTTCGCGTCGAGCGCGAGGAGGCACGTCGACGTCCAGCGGATCTACCACAAGATGGAGCCGCGCGACCTGACCGCCGCGGTGAAGTTCTACCTCGGGCGGCCCCATGAAGGCGCCCACGGCGCCGAGGCCGACGCCGCGGCGACGCTGGAGGTCCTGAAGGCCCAGATGGAGAAGTATCCTGAGCTTCCGAAGACCTCCGGGGAGATGGACGAATATCTCGTTCCGCACGATCCATTGAACGCCGACAGGAACGGGATGCTGCGCTGGAAGAACGGCGAGCTTACCGTCAACTTCGGCAAGAAGAAGGGCGAGTCGCTCTACAAGCTTCTCATGAACGAACCGAACTACCTGAAGTGGCTCATAAAGGGCGACTTCGACAGCGAGGTAAGGATGATAGTAAAGGACCTTCTGGAGAACGGGCGCCTTCCGCCCGCGCCAAAGACATGAAGCCCAACTCCGAGATAAAGCGTGAATCGTTCAAGCTCGCATTCAACCGGAAGTGGTTCTGGCGCATCATGTTCGTGATGCTGTTCGTGGGGTTCGTCAACCAATTCGCGACAAGCTTCGTGAAGTATGTATACCAGAAGCTTGAGGTGCAGACGTGGATGGATTTTGTCGGTGCGAAGGCGGCGGCGCTCCAGTCGGGAATGGATTATGCGGTGCCCTCGAGGGCCGTTGCTATGCAGATGAACTACTCGACTGCCTTTCTTGTGTTCATCGCCCTCATCTTCGGCGGAATCGCGCTCTTCGGAGGGGCGAGCATCGTCCTGAAGGCGGCCAAGGAGGATGACAATCGCTGGTGCCGCGATTCGCTTGGCGGCTTTGCGAGACCGTTGGGGGTCGCGGCGCTCGGATTTCTTCTTGCCGTCAAGGTCGTCCTTTGGTCTCTCCTTCTGATAGTGCCGGGGGTGATCGCGACCTACCGCTACAGCCAGTGCTGGAACATAAAGGTCGAGAATCCCGACTGGAGCGCGGCGAAGTGCCTGGCAGAGAGCGCGAAGATGATGAAGGGCCATAAGATGCAGCGCTTCATGCTTGATTTGCATTTCGTGGTCATGATGCTTGTGTTGTTCCTTTTGATGCTTGTCGGGCTTAACGTCGGCGGTGTGGTCATGGCTTTCCTTTATATGGTCGCCATGTGCGGCCTGATGATGCTTGGAACCTGGATGTCCGTCGCCCGCGCGGTTTTCTACAAGGCGCTCAAGGAGCTTAAATGAATATCGCGAAACTGATCGACCATACCTTCCTCAAGGCGGCTGGCGAGCCTGACGCGGTAGTGAAGCTCTGCCGCGAAGCAAAGAGATACCATTTCGCATGTGCGATGGTGAACCCCTGCGAGGTCAAGCTCGCGGCGAAGCTCCTCAGAGGCAGCGATGTTCGTGTAGGAACGGTCGTAGGCTTCCCTCTCGGCGCTAATACGGTCGAGGCGAAGATGCTCGAGGCGAAGATCGCCGTCGACGACGGCGCGCTCGACATAGACTTCGTCGTCAACATCCGAGAGCTCAAGGCGGCGGTGAAGGATGAGAAGGCGAAGGAGGCGCTTCTCGTCTCCTTGAAGGCGATGAACGAGGCGGCGAAGGAGAGCGAGATCGGTGTTTGCACGAAGCTGATACTCGAGTGCTGCTATTTGACCGACGAGGAGAAGATTCTCGGCTGCAAGCTCGCTAAGGCGGCAGGCTTCGATTTCGTAAAGACCTCTACCGGCTTTGGAACGGGCGGCGCGACCGTCCACGACGTAAAGCTCATGAGGAAGGCCGTGGGGCCCAAGATGGGCGTAAAGGCCGCGGGCGGAATACGTACCCTTGAAGACGCGCTCGCTTTCGTTAAGGCCGGTGCGGACAGGCTGGGATGCTCCTGCGGCGTCGAAATCGCCAAGGCCGCGACATGCGCGTTTGGATAGAGAACCCGTTCGACAACCTTCCTGTCGAAGGCTATAGGCCGCAGCGCTATTGGTTGATGGCCGAGGCGTTCGCGCGGGCCGGCCACGATGCAGTTCTCTGGACGGCCGACTTCAACCACACCACGAAGGCGAAGCGCGCTTTGTCGTGCGAGGTGGCCCGTACGTTCGCGCTTGAGCTTGTCGAGGAGCCTCCTTACGCGAGCAATGTGTCTATTGGGCGCATGTATTCGCACTATCGGTATTCCCGCGCGTGGGAGCGGCGAGCCCTTGAATACGCCGCGGACCACGGCGCGCCGGACGTAATCATCGCCTCAACTCCGCCTCTTTCGGCATGTGCCGCGGCGCGGCGTTTGGCGAGGAGGTTCGGCGCGAAGGTTGTTGTCGACGTGATGGATGCGTGGCCGGAGACTTTCGAGCGCGTTGCTCCCAAGTGGGCGCTCTGGCCGCTCAGGCGGGTCGCCAAGGCGAATTACCTTGGAGCGGATCTGATAACGGTTGTTGCCGACAGGTATATCGACCTTGTTAGGGGATATGGGTACAAGGGCGAGGTTTCTCGATTCTATCACGGGATAGATCTCGGTGAAGCGCCATCGCGCGTTCATCCGGAGGGACTCGCCCTTGCATATGTCGGCAATCTGGGGCGGACGTACGATCTCAAGACGGTGGTGAGGGCGATTGCGGAGTTGCCGCGCGCGACGCTTGATATCGCAGGGCGAGGCGAGGGCGAGGAGCCGCTTCGCAGGCTTGTTGAGGAGCTGGGCCTTGGGGAGAGGGTGCGATTCAGGGGGTATCTGGGCGAAGGCGAGATGGGGGCGATGCTTTCGGGGTGCAATGTCGGGATTGTCCCGATGGCGGCAGACAGCTTTGTCGGGGTGCCTTACAAGTTCTGCGATTATGCGAAGGCGTCGCTCGCGATAGTGAGCTCGCTCGGGGGCGAAAGCGCGAAGCTGCTCGCGAAATACTCGGCAGGCGCGCTTTACCGTCCTTCAGATCCAGCGAGTCTCGCAAGGGCGCTGAACTCGCTCGACCCGGCAGCCTGCGGCGCCGCCGCGCGCCGCATGGCCGAAGCCGAGCTTTCCTCCTCCTCCATCTACTCCGCCTACGTCAACTGCGTGGTAGGCCGACTTTGGTCGGGAGCTCGTTTTTGCGCTGGTGCTGGCTAATTTTCACGTGGATACACGTGAAAATTCCGGCGAAAACGAAGGTGTCGACATCGATTTTGCAGCCTTTCACATTTTGCCAGTGCTACGGGGCCTATCGGCAAAATGACGGCGTGTCAAAATCGGGTCGCATCCTCCGTTTCCGCCGTCGCTGCGCAGGCTGCAAAAACGCCTCCCGCCCTACGTCGGCCCGCCCTTCGGGGTCCGTCCGCGCATTTTCTCATCCCTCATCCCCCATCCCTCATCCCTGTTACTTAATGAGCCGACGGAGACCGGGAGACGCCTCGGCGACGTGATGAAGCGACCTAAGCGCGTCTTGCCATGAAGCGTATTTTGTCCAGTGTCGCGAATCCCGAGCGGCGAGATCCGCCTGCGCCGAAGGCGTCAGGTTGCCCGACGAGCGAAGCGAGGAGCTTTTG
>Ga0310690_10011137_pt1 | contig 11123 bp, 8 predicted proteins | sample AusTroGonzalo_MG_2_FD_207661 | JGI IMG/M metagenome (GOLD analysis project Ga0310690, IMG submission 207661) | Bovine rumen microbial communities from tropical cattle in Woodstock, Queensland, Australia - Gonzalo_04 (v2) (version 2) | ecosystem: Host-associated > Mammals > Digestive system >...
TTCTTCGATCAGCACGCGGTTCACCGGAGTCATGATGGACTCGACCGTATCAAGGAGCGTGCCGTCCAGATCGAAGACGCAGAGCCTTTTTTTCAGATTGTTCTTCTGCTCTTTCTTCACGGAGATCAAAATGATCACAAGACCCGCAATGGCCATGAAGATCGCAATGAACTGTGAGGTGGAAAGCGGTCCGACGGAGCCGCGGATCACGTCGCCGCGGAAGAATTCGAGAATGAATCTGCCGATACTGTAGCACAGCAGATACAGGCCCGTGATCTGACCGTCAGCCTTCTTCCATTTTCTGTGAAATAAAATGAGCCCGAAGAAGAGAAGGAAATCCCCGATGCTCGAATAGATCTGCGTCGGGACCAGCGGCACATTGTTCGGTCCGAAATCGGAATGCGTGAAAACGATATGGAGCGGACTGTCAGTGACCTCTCCGTAGCAGCATCCTGCAAAGAAGCATCCCAGGCGTCCGAAGCCCTGCGCCAGGGCAACGCTCGGAAGCGCGATGTCGAAATACTTCATGATTTTCAGGTGCCTGATGCGGCAGTAGATGTAGGCGCCGATGATGCCGCCGATGATGCCGCCGTATACCACCCATCCGCCTCCGAGTCCGATGGCGTCGCCGAGCAGGGCCGGATTTTTTATGATATCCGGAAGAATGGTGATGATATACAGGAGTTTGGAACCCGCATAGCCGAAGATCAGGCAGAAAACGACCAGCATGAAGATCCGGTCCTTCTGCAGGCCGTGCTTACCCGCGCGGTATTCACAGCTGAAATAAGCTGCAATAATACCTATGGCCGTCATCAGGCCATAGGTATGAAGCGTGAAATTTCCGATTGTAAAAAGGTCATTATACATAGGTATGTACCATATTATTCACTGGTTTCAAGGAATTCCGTACTGAGGTATCTTTCAGTGTCGGTCACGGTCGTCTTCGTCCAGACCTCTTCTTCCTTTATTTCCGCAGCATCGTACCACTCGTGCAGGGTTTCCTCGTAAAGCTCGTTCTTTCTTTCGTTAATGATCGTCTCTTTCTTCTCCGCGATCTTGTCGGGGTCATGGGCCTTGTCCAGTCTTACAAGATAGAAATAGTTCGGATCCTCAATAACTCCGTCGTAGACTTCGCCGTCTTTCAGCGTCGCAACGGCATTCAGAACTTCTTCACTGAACGCTTCCTCATCCGGAGCGTAGGAATAGGACATCCCGAAGAAATCTTCGTTGACGCCGTCACCCAGTTCGTTCAGCGCATCGTAATCCAGTTCACTGTCAGCTGTCTTGAACAATTCCAGCGCTTTCTCTGCGTCTGCAAGGAGTTCCTCGTTGGTCTTTGCGTGCTCCTCTTCAGTCTCTTCTCCTTCGGCAGTTTCCGCATCGGCAGTTTCCGTGTCGGCCGTCTCTTCTTCGGCCTCTTCATCCGCGCGCGCGAGCCTTAAATAGGTGATCGTGGTCATATCCGCTTCTTCATCGCTGACATTCGTATCCACATCCACCGTCATGGCTTCCTTCATCTTGGCACGCAGTGCGGTGAGCTGCAGAACAGCCAGTACATGGTCTTTTGTGATGCCGTACTGTTTGGTGAAATCCGCGTTTTCTGTCATGAACTGATCGGCCAGCATCTCGGTATTGGCAATATCCGTCTCGTCGATCGACACGCCGTACTCGCCCGATTTCTGATCCATCAGAAGCAGTTCGCAGAGTTCATGCGCAATACTGTCTTTAAAATAGCTGCCGTATGTGCCGGCTTCCTCCGAATCCTCAGGGGTGTATTCCTCGTCCCATAAGGTGCTCGTGGAATAAAAGCCGCTGCTCATCATCTGATAATAGACTTCCGCCTGGTTGGTGCGAAGCATGAATAAGGCTTCGCCGTAGGGGAGAGCTTCCCCGTTTACCGTGATCGCTGTTTTGCTTCCGTCATTTCCGCATCCGGCAAGAAGCGAGCAGGAAAGGGCTGCCGCAGCCGCGATACAGACAATGCGTGTAAATTTCTTTCTCATGATTTCCTCCATAAAAAGCGTCGTGCTTTCGATCAAGCCACCCTGAAATGGCTTCACGGCATACTATTATAATCCGTTTTTTCCCGTTTAACAACGAAAATTTTATAATTCACAGAACTTTCAAAATTCAGTCCCCTGCAGGAGCTCGTCCAGCGGAACGTTGAGTTCCTCAGTTCCCTCAATTACAAAACGTCCGTTCTCGATAATGCTCAAGACCTGTCCGTCGGCCCGTACCGCCCTGATGAACCCCAGTTCCTCGAAGGGAATCGTGATATCGGTATGACAGTTAAAATATGCTGCCGCAGGATCCGTTTTTCTCTTTTCGGAGCACTCGTTATCCTTGGCGACGATCTCCTTCCCGTCCGGATTGAAAATATGCGAATCCTCTTCGAAACTGTAGCACGTATCGCCGAACGCGAAGTGCGGGCCGGTCTTTTCCGCGATCAGAATGGGCAGCTTCTCTTCGATCCCGAAGACGCGTGCGCACCGGTAAGCCTCGGTATCGGTGCCGATCGCGAACTCTCCCAGCGGAAGCGTTTCGCGGCCGAAAAGGATGTTGTCCCTGATATATTTTCTGCCGTCCGGATCGCCTTCCGGTCCCCTGCAGGAATAATCCGCGATCATTCCGTCTTTCAGGCGGATCTTAAGATCGATGAACTTCAGCCCATTCAGATAGACGTTCGATACGTGCAGCAGGCCGTCCGTTCCCTTTAATACAGGCGACGTAAAGACTTCCCCGACGGGAATATTCACATCAGCCGTGCAGTTTTCGAAATTGGTCTGAGAAGCGGGGTCCGCCAGCGGATGCATTTTCACGGTCAGCTCCGTCTGATTGTCTCCCGCGCCGCCTATCGTCACGCAGTCCGCCTGATCGAGCACATCGATCATGCACTGCTGGATGTATCTGTATTTTTCCGGGTCGAGCATATTGATCTTCGTGATCTCGCGGAAGATCTCCGGGAATCTTTCCCCGATATCGGGGATCGGGAACGCGATGATCGTAAAGCTTCTCTCGCTTCCGATGATATACCGGTTCGTGATCTGCGCGGCTTCGGATTCATAGGACGCCTTCAGGGCCCGCAGCTCGTCCGAGGGTGAAAATGCGGTCTCCTTCGCCTTCGGTTCGAACTCCTCTTCGCCGAACGTGTCGATCACCGCCGGACCTCCGTGCGTATTTGCTTCGTATTTGTATTTTTCAAACGCCTCCTGCATGCAGGAAAGCCTTCTGCTGACCATTTTTTCATCCATGATCAGAAGCGCATCATGCATATGATCATATTCGAACTGCTTTGAGGGAATCCCGCCGTAAAAGCCAAGCTTCTCGTATCTCCGGTACGGCAGGGAGCCGGAAGCCCTGTAGATCACGCTGGAAAGGCCCATCTCTTCAAAGCGCTTCACCGCAAAGCGAACGATACGCTCGAAGCCCATCAGGAACCTGATGTTGACGGTCTTCTTCTTCGAAAGGTCCTTTCGTGCGGCTATGAATCCATTTCTGTAGCCTTCTGCAAAGACGCGCGCCAGGTCGTCGATCTCATTTTCACTTAAAGAATTCAGGAAAGAAGCGGTATTGATCGCGGATTCCGTGACATACTCGCCGTATCTGTACAGATACGCGGGATCCGACAGATCGGAATCCATCACGATATCCCGAAGAAAACTCACTTCCGGATCTACCAGGTCCCGGATCCTCGCTTCCGAGATCTCGGGGCAGTAATCATAAAAATGAGAATACAGCACATCGCGTAAATGTTCAGGCTTCGGCTCGTCGAAGCTCTCGAACACCGACACGAACTGCAGAAAGAGTTCGAGGGTGACCGTAATATCCCAGAGCCTGTCCTCGAAGATCCAGACTGTAAGATTGGAAAGCTCAGCGGCAAGCGCGGCAATGAGCCGGCCGTTTTCAAGCCCGAATTCCGCACACGCAAGATCCGGATCGCAGTAGCTCTTCTGATAATTCCCCTCTGCAAGGTCTTCGTAGAGCCGCCTGTTCCGCTCCTGCAGTTCCGGCAGGGAAAGCCCGGCGTAAACGCCGCTCCTGATCTCGTCGTAAATATTCAGCACATCCGCGATGAACCGGGCCTCTTTCGTCACAAAATTTCCGAAGCCCCCGGAAAATGATCCCTTCTCACGGAATGAAAGAACTCTCTCCCGCGCCAGCTCAAAGCGAAGGGACAGTTCTTCCGGATCATAGTTTTCAAACTTCTTTGTCATATCGTTTTCCCTTTTCTGAAACATTGATCTGAATTTACCGGAGTCCGGCAAGGAATAAAGCCAGCCATGCGATGAACATGATCCCGGAGGCGATCGCCGCAGCAAAGATCATTCGTCCCTTGACCTTTGCAGCGAGAAGCCTCACGCTGTAAATGAACCCGAGCAGCGCGAAAAAGATACCGCAGAAACCGAATCCGCCGACAAAGGCGCCGGCGCTTCCGCCGAATACCACGGATACTACGATGGCTGCCGCCAGCAGCAGGAACGAGACGAGCGCCGGAATCAGGGCACGCTTTCTCTTCGTCCCGGTCTTTTTATCAATAAAAGTATAGTTGTACTTTTTTGCCATAATTCTCTCCCGAGATATAATAGTGCAAATGAACTGATTTTACAAGAAATGCATTGCATTTTCGTCTGTGATAACTTATAATCATAATAACTTGACATAAAACGGGCACCGGGAGGTGATACCATTGAAGTAAGCGCTTAAGATTGTTCTTTCTTTTTGCAATTCGGATTTTCTTTATTATTCTAATATTTCTGAACCATTTTCCAATTATTATTTTCAAACTGCAGTCCGACCCTTTATTCGGCTTTGGACGATTTCATTTTATAATGCTCATTATCAGCCCGTAAATGTCAGCGGAAATTCACTACTAAGGAGGCGAATGATCACCTTGTCACAGAATCAATATCTTTACGATTACGCGTGCGAAGGAAACAGAAGAACCTTCAATGAATCTCTTAAATGCGAACTGAGGGACTATGCCAGGAAGGGTATCAGGCTGTCCATCCGCGGAAGAGGCGCCGGTCCGGAGGACATCGCCCTGATCTGCTCGGTCCGCGAGGAAGAGACCGAATACATGCGTGATTATGTTGCAGGCGACGACGGCATTATCGAAATGATAGACTTCGTCCGGATAAAGGGATCATAATAAGGGGCTGACCATTCATCATTAAGGACCCGGAACGCGGGTCCTTTTTTGGTGCCGCTTATCGGTGCTGTTTATGGATGCCGGTCGAAATTATTTATTATTCGTATTATTTCATGTTAAATTCCTATAGTTCTATTCGTATTTATAGGCATTTCTTCGATTATTTCTATGACTATTTTATTGACTTTCATATATTATAATGCTAAAGTTAACATTTGTGAGAGAGAAGGCCCTTTTACGGGCAAATGGAGGTAAGGACAATGAGTAAAGGCACTGTTAAATGGTTCAACGCCGAAAAGGGTTATGGTTTTATCACCGACGAAGACGGAAGCGATGTATTCGTACATTACTCCGCCATCGTATCGGAAGGTTTCAAGACGTTGGATGAAGGTCAGGAAGTGACGTTCGATCTTTCGGAAGGACCAAAAGGCAAACAGGCATCCAACGTAGTAAAAGCCTGATCCCAGCATTAAAATCACGATCTGAAAAGGCTGCGCAATCTTCTGCGCAGCCTTTACTGTTCTTTTATAATTCTTTTACTATCCTGATACTGTTCACCGTTTTCACGAGATCATTTCTCTTCGACCGTCTCTTCACCGGACTCTCCGGCCGCATCACTGTTTTCAACAGTCTCTTCTGTCGCATCAACGCTTTCACCGGTCTCTTCAGTCACGTCAACGCTTTCACCGGTCTCTTCAGTCACGTCAACGCTTTCACCGGTCTCTTCGGCCGCCTCTTCTTCCGGAGCCCAGCTGGCCGGATCATTCATGTAGCTTACGACGTCTTCCGAATCGATATATACGGCCCCGGTCTCTTCCGACTGCTTGGTGCTGTTGTAAACCGAAACGCCGAACCATACCAGCGCCGCCGCGACGATCGCGATCACGATGATGAACTGGAACCTCCTCGTGAACTTCTGTTTCTTCATGATCTGGGAACGGTTCGCTTTGTCCTGTTTATATTTATCTACTTTCTGCTGACTCATGTCATACTCCTTGTCTTAATTGAATTTGACCTCACATACTATACTACAGGTCTTTTCAAAATGCAAGGTGCGGAAATCGCCTTATTTCGTAAGGCGCTGCATGATCTCGCTGCTTCTCTTTACGAATTCGGTCATTGCTTCGGGCTGGAGCGGCTGGTTCGAAATGAGCGCCAGATCGTAAAGCTGTCTGGTGATCAGGTCGGAGAGCTCGCCCTCACCGTTCCCGGAAAGGTACTGTACGAGCGGATGGCGGGCGTTCAGGACCACGGTCGGCGGAGCTCCGAACATCGAAACGTCCATGCCGGGAGCAGCATACATTTTCATCATATCCTGCATACGCCTGGACTCTTCGGAGTATACGACCATGGCAGCCACATCTTCGTTCCGAAGATTTTCAACACAGACCTCGAGCTGTTCGTTCTCAAGAACTCTGCGGAAAAGCTTCTCCATCTTCTCTTTGAGTTCGGTGTCTTCATTCTCGTCATTCTTGAGCTCGTCGCTGACTTCGGCGTCGATCCTTCTGAATTTCACGTCCTCCCGGACCCTTTCGACGTGGGTTATAAAGGGAGCGTCGATGTTCGAATTCAGGATCACCGCTCTCTTATTCTGCTCCTTGAAGAGGTTGATGTACTGGCTCTGCTGGATCACGTCGGTGACATAGTATACCGTGAACTGCTTCTTCTCGTCGGATCCGTCCTCTGTGTCCGCCTCTTTCTTTTCTTCCGCCGTCGTGTCTGTTCCGGTTTCTTCTGTTACGTTCTCTTCCGTTCCGGCCTCTTTTGTTCCGTTCTCTTCCGTTCCGGCTTCTCCCGCCTTCGCTTCTTCCTTCTTCTCCGCATCTGCCTCCGCGCCTTCTTTCTCAGCGTCGGTCAGTTCTTTCAGCGTAAAGTATTTTCCGTCCAGATCCTTGAACAGGATGAAATCCATGAGCTTGCCGGAGAATTTTTCGTCTTTCAGGCAGCCGAATTTGATGAACGGATGAATGTCGTCCCAGTATTTCTCGAACTCGTCCCGTTTGGTCTTGCACATGCCGGTAAGCTTGTCGGCGACCTTCTTGGATATATAGTCGGAGATCTTCGTTACAAAGCCGTCGTTCTGCAGCGCGCTCCTGGAAACGTTCAGCGGCAGATCCGGACAGTCGATCACTCCTTTTAAGAGAAGCAGGTATTCCGGAATGACCTCCTTGATATTGTCGGCGATGAAGACCTGGTTGTTGTAAAGCTTGATCGTGCCTTCGATCGACTCGAATTCCATATTGATCTTCGGGAAATAGAGGATGCCCTTCAGGTTGAACGGGTAATCCATATTCAGATGAATCCAGAACAGGGGCTCCTTGTAATCACGGAAGACCTTGCGGTAAAACTCCTTGTATTCCTCGTCCGTGCACTCATTCGGATGCTTCGTCCATAAGGGATGAATATCGTTGACCGGCACCGGACGGGCCAGGATCTTCACCTTGTCGGATGCCGGCGAAATCTCCACGGTCTCTTTCTCACCGTTCTCATTTTCACGTTCTTCGGTCTTCGCATCCTCATGAATATGTTCGATGACGGTATCGGTATCCAGAAGCTCTTCTTCGGGGATCGTGTCGTACTTCGGATCGGCGTTCGGATTTTCCAGGTAGATCTCGTACGGGATGAACGAACAGTATTTCTCAAGCACTTCGCGTACCTTGTATTCGTTGGCAAACGCGAGCGCTTCTTCGTTCAGGAACAGCGTGATCTCGGTGCCGACGGTATCCCTGTGGCCTGTACGCATCTCATACTCCGTGCTGCCGTCGCATTCCCAGTGAACGCTCTCGGCGCCTTCCGTAAAGGAAAGCGTTTCGATGTGGACCATGTCGGCCACCATGAACGCAGAGTAAAAACCGAGGCCGAAATGACCGATGATCTGGTCCTCGTCCGCCTTGTCCTTGTATTTCTCCAGGAATTCCGCAGCACCGGAAAATGCAATCTGCGTAATGTATTCCTTCACTTCGTCGGCCGTCATGCCAAGGCCGTTGTCGATGAAGGTCAGGGTCTTGTCTTTGTCATTTACAATGACTTTGATCTCCGGCTTATAGTCTTCCGGAAGTTCGCATTCGCCGGCCAGGGCGAGCTTTCTTCGTTTGGTAATGGCGTCGGATGCGTTCGAGACCATTTCACGGACAAAAATGTCCTGATCCGAATACATCCATTTTTTTATGATCGGGAAAATGTTCTCGCTGTGAATAGATAAGCTTCCGTGTTTCGTTCTCATATTTGTACACTCCTTCGTGATCTTATTGTACACTCCATCGTGATCTTATAATAAAGTTGCCAAAAGTAGCTTCTATGATCCAAACGGATTGTTTCTAAAGCATAATCTTAGTACCGGAGACATGAAAAGTCAAGAAAAAATTAGCACTCATACATGACGAGTGCTAGCAGCATCGGTTTGTATTGTTTCAAATGGGGATATACCGGCTCAGAGGTTAATTTCTATCCTCGTGCAGACATAATTAGGACCCAGATTTCCCGCTTGAATAAAACAGGTCTATTTTTCCATCAATAAGAGATCAGTTTTCTCCCCCACGCGGATGCTATTATGACCCAAGTATTCTGCTTGAATAGATTGGGATTATTTTCTCCGTCATTATGAAAATTATGTTAAGCGATTCAGGAGTATTTTTAATCCTTTTTTTCATACTACGAAAATCAGGGTCTGGTTCCTGCCGAATCCGTCTCCCTAAAGCGGCAAATCACCCAGGGTTTTATGACTCATTATCACATTTTGCCGGAATGAGGTCTCTCAGGGTTCACTCCGAAACGATGGAAATACCCAGTTCCTCCAGCTGTTTCGCTCCAACAACGCCGGGGGCTTCGGTCATCAGGCAGGACGCGTCCTTGTTCTTCGGGAAGGCGATGACCTCGCGGATGGAATCGGCTTTGGCCATGATCATGACCAGGCGGTCCAGGCCGTAGGCCAGACCTGCGTGAGGCGGCACGCCGTATTTGAACGCTTCGAGCAGGAAGCTGAACTGTTCCCAGGCCTGCTCTTTGGTAAATCCCAGCACCTCGAACATCTTTTCCTGAATGTCGTTCTGGTGGATCCTGACGGAGCCTCCGCCGATCTCATTGCCGTTCAGGACGATGTCGTAGGCCTTCGCGCGAACGCTGCCCGGATCTTCATCCACGTGTTTCCAGTCTTCCTCGTCGGGCATGGTGAACGGATGATGCATCGCAGTAAAACGATTTTCTTCCTCGGACCACTCGAGCAGCGGGAAGTCCACGATCCAGACGAATTTGAATTCATTTTTGTCGATCAGGCCCTTTTCCTCCGCGAGCATGATGCGCAGGGCGCCGAGCACGTTCCAGACGATTTTATGTTTGTCAGCAGCGAAAAGGAGCAGGTCGCCGGGCTTCGCTTCCAGACGTTCCGTGATGGAGGCAAGTTCTTCTTCCGTCATGAACTTCGAAAATGAGGATTTCAGCGTCCCGTCTTCGTTCACGGCAATGTAGGCCAGGCCTTTCGCCCCGCAGCCCTTTGCGAATTCCACGAGCTTGTCGATCTTTTTCCGGGGCATTCCGCCGAAGCCTTCCGCATTGATGCCGCGAACGGTGCCGCCTGCCTCCGCTGCGCCTGAAAATACTGCGAATCCGCATTTTGCGGCGATATCCGTAATGTCCTTCAGTTCCATTCCGAAACGCAGATCCGGCTTATCGGAACCGAAACGGTCCATGGCCTCCTGCCAGGACATGCGCGGGATCGGAAGCGGAATCTCCACATCCAGCGTCTCTTTGAAAATATAGGCAAGCATGCGCTCATTTACATCAATGACGTCTTCCTGATCCACGAAAGAAAGCTCCATGTCGATCTGCGTAAATTCGGGCTGGCGGTCGGCGCGCAGGTCCTCGTCGCGGAAGCATTTTGCGATCTGCACATAACGGTCGTATCCGGCGCACATCAGGAGCTGCTTGAAAAGCTGGGGCGACTGGGGAAGCGCGTAAAAGCTTCCGGGCTTTATGCGGCTCGGAACCAGATAGTCTCTCGCGCCTTCCGGCGTGCTCTTTCCGAGGACCGGGGTCTCGATCTCCAGGAAGCCTTCCTTTGCAAGGAATTCACGCGTAAGCACAGCCACCTTCGAACGCAGCATCAGGTTTCTCTGAATGTCGGGACGTCTTAAGTCCAGATATCTGTATTTCAGACGCATTTCCTCTTTGGTCCGGCTGTTCTCCTCGATCGGGAACGGTGGGGTCTCTGCTTCGGAAAGCACTCTCAAGGCATGGGCACGGACTTCCATCGTGCCGGTCGCCAGATTTTCGTTCACGGCCCCGCTTCTTTTTTCGACCGTGCCGGTCACGGCAATGACGAATTCGGCACGGAGGCGCCCGGCCTTTTCAAAGCCTTCGTCTCCGATATCACTGTTCTCGAAAATGATCTGCATGATGCCGGTCCTGTCGCGAAGATCCACAAAGACGATTCCGCCCTTGTTCCTGCTCTTCTGCACCCAGCCCATCAGCGTGACTTCGGAACCGATCATGCCTTCCGTCACTTCCGCGCATCTGCAAGTTCTTTTTAAGCCTTTCATTGATTCAGCCATTTTCCCCTCCATCTCGTGCGCGGTGCGCGAGAGCTCAGCTCCGCGGTGCGCGCGCGTCCCTTTTCTATGCAAATATTTCTTCTATATTGTCGTAGCCCTCTGATGCGAGCTGCTCTTTCTGGAATTTCTTGTTCTTCTTCATGATGCTGACACTGACGTCGGCCCCTTCGGCCCTCTCGCGCATTGCCTTTGCGACCACTTCCCTGACCTTATCCGCGGGCAGTTTTTTGTCCAGCAGGTAGGCTTTCTTCATGCCGCCTGAGGGCACCTTGTAGCCGTTCTCCAGAAGCAGCATGACGATCCGCTCGAAACCGATGGAAAATCCGCAGGCAGGCACAGACTGGCCCGTGAACTTGCCGATCATCTCGTCATACCGGCCGCCGCCGCCTACGGAGCCGCCGTAACCATCCATGCTGATCTCGAAAATA
>Ga0310690_10011138_pt1 | contig 11121 bp, 2 predicted proteins | sample AusTroGonzalo_MG_2_FD_207661 | JGI IMG/M metagenome (GOLD analysis project Ga0310690, IMG submission 207661) | Bovine rumen microbial communities from tropical cattle in Woodstock, Queensland, Australia - Gonzalo_04 (v2) (version 2) | ecosystem: Host-associated > Mammals > Digestive system >...
GTTTTTTTCGACGAAAAAACTTTTAGGAAATTCAGATGTCTTTTTGTTTGGTCAAATCCAGATTTTATGCCGATTTTAAGCGTTTTTTGGTAAAAAATGCTCCACACTTAGCTTAGAAGAGCCAAAATTTAAATTGTTTTTAAAGACTTTCACCCTTATACCATCAACCAACCCAAAATTTAGGGTTTATTTCACAGTCACCCTTTGCATTTGCATGCCGACGCGAAGCAAATAGGTTCCCGCCCTCGGCACAGCAATTTGCCAAGAACCATTTTCAACAGAACCTGATAAAAGAATCTTCCCTTGCAAATCAAACAACGTATAATTTGCATCAGACTGTACTCCGTCAATTTGGATGTAGCGGCCAATAACATCTATTTTCACGTTAGAGCTAACGATATAATCAATGGCATCTGTTTTGCTAGACGACGATTTCTTGACGCTGCTAGAGCTGGATTTTGCTTTCGACGAGCTAGACTTTGCGACGTTGGATGACGAAGATGCTTTAGTCGAGGACGATGATTTTGCAACACCGCTACTGGACAGATTTTCGATCAGTGTCGAGGATGACGACGATGTTTGAATCGAGGACGACGATTTTGCAACACTGCTGCTGGACAGATTTTCGATCAGTGTCGAGGATGACGACGATGTTTGAATCGAGGACGACGATTTTGCAACACTGCTGCTGGACAGATTTTCGATCAGTGTCGAGGATGACGACGATGTTTGAATCGAAGATGACGATGATTCCAAGCATTCCGAAGCATTCTCTTTCCACTTGGGCCAGAATTTTTTGTCGCCATAAGCGCCTTTGCTTATGTTTTTAACGGGGGAGCCTTCCAGGTTTTCATTGTCGTACCATCCCTCAAATTCATAGCAGGGCTTTGATGGAATCGGCAATGTAACAGCATCTTCCAAGGTGCGTGTATTGGTGGCGTCTGGTAACAATACATCTTCATCTACGTAATACCAGATTTTATAAACGCCCTTGCCAATGTGAACATTGTAGGATTCATTCTTTGTAACTTTGTCTATGTTGTACACGCCAAATTCATCGAATGGAGTATAAATGTAACTAGACGAAAGTCCGCATCCTGAATCGGGAACCACTTTCAACACAGTCTTTGTTCCGTAGTCGTAATAACCGGTTCCTTCTACATATCCACTACATCCTTCCTCTGTATAAATATTTACGGATATAACGAATTTCTTAATTTGGAGCTTTGCATAAAGTTCCAAATCTCCAGTAGTTTTGGAATCAATGAACAGGAGGGAATCTTCTAAGAATTGGGGTTCTGTAAACCAACCATGGAAAATGTGTCCTTCTCGTGCAACAGTGGGCAACGAAGTGACTTGACCTTCTGTGTAATGGTTGATGTAGTTGTTGGAATCGCCTTCAAATGTATGCAAAACCAAGTTTGAAACTTTCTTGTCTGTTTGGTAGCCATCTACTTTGGAGGTGAACACGGGGTAGGGATCTACTCCAACCTTTTGTCCCCAAATAGCGCCTGTCATGCTTCCGTTATCGTAATTGTGCAAGTTATGTGCAACAGAGCCATTCGCAAACATCGCAGAATCTGCTGCGTTTGCAGGGAATTCCGAATATAACGACGACGGGTAGAATACGTTATCAATATGCACTTCGTCGGAATGATTGACGCCAATGACGCCATCTATACTACGGTAGTCGTTTACTGCAGTAACATCGCCCATGTGGTACGAATTTACAAGGTGAATATTTGCATACGATTCGTTGACGCCGACAATACCACCTACGACAACGCCACGAACATTTCCTGCGCCATCAAAGTTAGAAATATTGCTAGAGACTTTACCGATATGGTAGGAATTTTCTATGCGAACATCACCACCGGCACTACCGAGAATGCCTCCCGCATAGCTCTCCGCTTCAATGTCACTTTCCGCATAGAACTGGCTAATGTAAGTATCTGCATTATCGATGCCAACAGCGGCACCGATCCCGCAATTCCAAGCTAACAGTTTACCCTTGACATAGTTATTGACAATGCGCACATGCGAATGGTTCGTGATGGTGCTGATAAGGCCACCGATATTGTATGTACCATACAAACTTTTTTCGATGCTTGGCTCATCGCCAGGATAATATGCCGGTATCATTTTTGCATTGCTAAAAATCTTGCGGGAATTGGTCAAAGAGACCGTCGATGATGAGATAACACCTACGATTCCGCCGACTTTAATGTAGCCAGAAACATAAAGGTCTGCGGTAATGCTATCCAAGATAACATTGGATTCGTTAATGAGACCGGCGATGGATCCTGTGTTCCATCCACCATCGATGTAGCCTTCGTAGAGTGTCAGATTCTTGATGACAACCGGTTTTTCAGCCGTACCGCCAGAAATTGTTCCGAACAGGCCTGCTCCTTCAGTATCTTCCGGATAATAGTTGCTGGGATTATTGATGAAAATGTTCTTGATGGAAAATCCGTTTCCGTCAAAGGATCCCGCAAAATTCCACATCGGAACCCAAACCAAGAGGCTGTCCGTCCAGAGTTCTCCGATCTCTTTAAATTCGATATCCGCAACAAGTTTTCCGCAAGCCGTGGAATCTTTTTTCGCACCGATATTTCCGTTCACGATTGCCGCAAAGCCGAACAAGTCGTCAACAGAACCGATTTCGTAACAGCCTGCGTTCTGCTTGGGGAGCGGCCACCATTTACCGTAGAACTTTACGTCACCGGAATCTATCATGCTGATTTTCTTGATGGCATGGCCCAAATAGTTGGGGTTATTGAACCAACCGCCAAAAGCGTATCCCTTCTTTGGAGACGGATTCTGTAGCGTCAGGCCAATTCCCTTGGCGTAGATTTTTTTGTACTGAGTCGTGTCTTCGCTATGAGTGACCATTTCTATAGAAAAACGCCCAATCGAAGAATCACTTGCTCCGGTAATTTCCCTGCTAAAATTCGGACTTAAATCGACGCCGACTTTTTGTCCCCAAATGGAACCGTCGTAGTCATAATCATAATGCAGTTTTGCAGCGATAGATCCGTTCGCAAATTGCTCTGCAGTGGCCTTGAAACCGCCAAAATCGGATCTAAGGGTATCAAGGTAGTACGAATTGTTAATCGAAATTCTTCTCGTGTATTTTGCAGACTTGACAAATCCGACTTTTTGATTTTGTGCGAGACTATAGGAATTCTCGATTATTACGCTATCGTTTGCTGTCCCTACAAAACCGTTTGAAGTTCCGACATCATAGAAATTCAAGAAAGAAATATTTCCCAAGACATAATCGATGAAATAACCATCGTCTCCCGAAAAACTTCCGGTGTTATAGGAATTGGAAATGGTTAAATGTGCTTTTTCGCCAACAGTTCCTATGAAACTTGCATTTTTAACAAAATTAATGTCGTTATGGTTGGCGCTTATTAAAACATAAGAACTATCCCAGATGTAATGTATCAAGCTTGTTCCAAATGTTCCCTCGGCAGATACATTCTTCCATTCCACATTTTTTATGGTTACAGGACTATCTTTTGTGCCGCCAGAAATAGACTTGATAAACGGCTTCCTTTCGTCGTAGTAGTACTTTGTCCACCCAAATGAAATGGAATGGCCCTGGCCGTCGAGTGAACCTGCGAAATTTTCAGGAGCAGTCCACTGCAAGAACTTGCTCGAATCAAGAACGATGTCTGCGGTTAATATTGCGCATGCCGTAGAATCTTTCTTTATGCCGAGGCCTCCGTTCACAATGGCGCTAAATCCAAGCATTTCTTCTGCAGAGCCTATTTTATAGCACTTCCCGTCACGTTTGGGTAAGGGCCACCATTTTGCATAGTAAGTCAGGTCGTCATCAGCAAAAGATATGTTTATACGATTGCCGATAGATACAGAACTCGTGGTATCATCGAACCAACCGGCAAAAGCGTAACCCGTTCGAGGTGTTGGATCTGGCAATGTTAATGCCGTTTGGGATACATAGTATCGCGGATAATTCGTTTTATCGCCACTATAAGAAACAACATTTAGCGAAACAACCTTTGAATTGGGTCTTACATCTCCCGTGATAACTCCGCTAAAGTTCGGGCTTGCATCTACACCGATGTTCTGCCCCCATTCCATTCCGTCATAACCGTAACCATTGAAATGGTAATGCAATCTCATGACTACATAACCGTCAGCAAATTCGTCTTTATGCACGTTTGAGGAACGGCGGCGGCAGAAATCTGTTGACGCTTGCATGATATATGAATTTTCTATGATAACGTCGTTCTTATTTTCTTCGCAAAAGCCAAGTAGCAATGAATAGCTGAAGTTTTTCGGGTTGTTATAAGAATTGATGATTGTAACGCTATCACGAGCAGTTCCAACGAGGCTTTCTCCGGTACCTGTATTATACACATTCTTTAATGTTACTTTGCCATTTGCAACGTTAACAATGCAGCCAAAATAAGAGGAGGAATTGTTTTTGATATTCCCGGTATTGTAGGAATACGAAATATTCAAGTCAGAATTTTCTTCTGTAGTTGCTATAAACGCAGCGACACGCCCGCTATCTATTGTAAAGTCCATTCCATTATGGACATGATCTATTTCGACATAGGAGCCTGTTTTCACCGTATTGATTAGCGCGGCTCCGGTTTTGGCTGAAATCGCCGAGTTATCCCACGCAATGTTCTTTATAGCAACAGGATTTTTCTTTGTCCCGCCGTTAATGGAGGCGATAAACGAAGCGTTGGCTCCGTAGCGATAGGCATCGATTTCCAAGTTGGAAATCGTATGGCCCTGACCATTTAGGGTACCTGCAAAATTTTCGATAGGTTCCCAGAGTCCGTATTTGTTCACGTCAAGAGCGATGTCTGATGTCAAGATGCCGCAAGCTGCGGAATTCTTTTTTGCCCCATGTGTTCCGTTTACAATGGTTGCAAAGCCATGCAATTCTTGAGCTGTTGATACCTGATAGCATCCGTCAACCACTTTGGGCAAAACAAAAGAATATTCAACACTAATGCTACTGCTAGATTCTACGCTCGACGAAGAACTTGAAATGGCCATTGACGAACTAGAAGGCATAATGATATCACCTTCGTTTGCCTTTTCTGCAACGCCAACCAATTTTCCTTTGAATACCGGCAAAGAATCTTTGCCGACTTCTTGACCCCAAATTTCACCATTAATGCCACCTTTGACAACATTGCCATCAGCGTCTTTTTGCACGTAATCGTGAAGAAGTTTTGCAACATAACCGTTCTTGAACACGGCAGGCGATGCCTGTATGCTCAGCTGCGTATGATCCTCAAGTCCCATGAGCGAAAATACATTGTACATATAAACGGCGTATTTGTCATCGTGAACAAGTTTGTCGTATTCGTGAGTCTTGCTGTTCCAGCTATTATAAACTTCTGCCATTCCGACAATACCATAGTTGTGTTCGGAATATGCATCCTTTACCGGGCCTGCATTGTAAGAGTTTATGATAGTCAATGTGTCTGTCCAATGAGCCCCGACAAGGCCGCCGACAACGGCATATCCATAAACCGGTGCTGCATTAAAGCAGTTGATAATAGTCGTTTTGCCTTTGCTGTATCCCACTAAACCGGCTGTAGATTTCTCTTGCAACGATTCTTCGCTGATTGTGCCAACATTGTAGGAATTGCTAATGGTTGCCGTTCCCAAATTGGTGCCAATGATACCTGCACCACGTTGTACCGCGCCGGAATTATAGACATTGTCAAGGACGGCTTTTTTGTTGTTGGTTCCAATCATGCTGGCACCAACACGAATTAACCCAGTATTGTAGGAGTCCGATATATAAACTTCGCCACTATTTGTTCCGACAAAGCCATTGCTGATTGCTGTACTATAGCTATGGGTTATATTAAGAACACCGTTGTTTTGCTCGACAAAAACAGGAGCATTCTTAAAGGCTGAATTTACGATACCTAAATTCTTGATAGTGAGCGTATCGCCTTTATTGACTTCCGAGAAAAAGACTTTATTGTACAACCCAGATATCTTATGCCCTTGTCCATCAAAGACTCCATTAAAGCCTTTGATTCCATCCCACGATCTTTGGGGATTAGGATCGCCTGTATACAAACCATCAAGAATCATGTTTTCCATATTCTGATTGACAACTATGTCATTCACGAGCTTTACGCATTTTTTATCTGGTGCAATTCCAATCCCGTAAAGATCACTGATGGTTGAAATCAGATAGCAACCATCTTTATCTTTTGGCGGCACCTTTGCATCACCATCCCACCTGTTAAAAAGTTCAATATCGCCATAAGAATCTTTGCTAATCGACGTGATAACGGAATCAGGCTTGTCCGCAAAAGCCCAGCCCAAAAAGACATAGCCATACCTTGTATAAACCGGCAATTGAGCGATACCATTCTTATAAGTGTAAGATTTCATTGTAGAATCTGGGTGGCAACTATCCCCGTTTATATTAAAATCGAAATAATAATCCGTGGTACAAAGATTTAACTTAAACGAAAAAGGTCCAAAAGCCACATTTTGCTTGGGCCAGTAGTTTCTATTGGCTATGTCTTGCCCCCAAACTTCGCCACCCTTGTAATTGTGCAACATAATCGTCAACACGCCATTGGAAACTTCTTGAGAGGATATGGGTTTTGCTCCGTATTTCTTGGCGCAAGAATACGTATTGGAATTATCTTTATAGAATGTGTTCTTGAGCGAAACATTGCCAACGCGGCATTCGCCAACAACCGGGTCCTTTGTTTTAAGATCACTAAGGCAATCGCTGTAGGAGTTGGTTACAGAAAGCGAATCCTGGTTAAGTCCGACAAAGCAACCTGAAGAAATTCCAGCTACGGGCCCCTTGGCGTAGGAGTTCGTTATATCCACCGTTCCTCGATTTATACCCACAAAACCGCCAATATAAGGCCGATTCTCTCCGCCAAGAGTAGAAATTTTCAGCATAGATGACGCTGAAATGGTAATTGTAGCGTTTTTATCGTTTAAACCAACAAAACCTCCCAATACAGAATCGGCATCTACGAAAGCGTCCTCTACAATGTAGGAGTCGGCAATACCTGTTGTGACATTCTTTATGTTTATTTTTGCTGATTTTTCATTGACGCCGAGAATCAGGCCTACGTGACTAACTCCTATTAAATCGGTTCCATAAACTATTGGATAGGCACTTCCTTCAACATTAAACTTATGAATGAAAGATAAACTGTCGATGTCGATTGTCCCGGAATTGGAACCGACCGCGCTACCAATAAACTTTTGACCAGTGACGTTTGTGGCAACCCCTTTTTTGATGGTAAGTTGATTTTCGTTTCGGCCAACAAGGGATGCAACTTGTCTACGACCCTTTACCTGAGACAGATACATCACGTTATCTAACAGGAGGTTGCCGCTATTCTTGGCGACAATACCACCCACGGTATCGTGTCCATAGAACTTGGTATGCCTGATGGTTAAATCCTTGATGACAACAGGGCTAGCTTCTGTCCCGCCAGAGACCAAGGCGATAAAGCCCAGGTTGTTTTGGGTGGAATCTTTAATATTTTCAAGTTTCCAAATCGTATGGCCCTGGCCATCAAATCGTCCGGAGAAATTCTTGAGCGGAGTCCACTGGGTGTGGGGTACGATTGTCGCGGGGTCGATATCAATTCTTTTGGAATCGTTCTCGTAATCAATCTTATAGCAAGTGTAAACGGAATCTTTGCTATTGGTTTCTTTTTTATAATAGCATCCGATTGTCGTTGTATCGTTTGCCAAAATGTCTTGGGTAAGCATACCGCAGGCAGAACTTTCTGCAGCGCGTCCTGCTTCGAGTGTTCCGTTAACAATGGCGGCGAAACCATACAGTTCATCCGCAGTCGAAATGGAATAGCAACCATCCTTTACGGTGGGCGCAGTCGGGGTCACTTTCGCACCGACAATTGCACAAGCCATAGAAATAAGCAAAACTATTCTTTTCATTTACAAGCTCCTTTTTGCGTAAGACACAATCTTTTAGTTCTTTACGCAACGAATAAAATATTTGACTTTCATATCATACCTCATCCATCTTTAATCCTTGATACAACGAATGGAGTATCCGTTATCCTTATAGCCATCGACAAATGAATTTATCCTATTATTTCCTATGTGAATGCTATAAACTTGAGTCGTATTTTCCGATGTTTTTTCAGTAGCAGCCCAAAAATAAGTGCTACCATCAATCGATTCAAAATCCTTATTATGATGTCTTATACCTCCAGCAAGCGCCGAGAAACCGTAATCATCAGAACCTTTAAAATAAGGCCAGCCTACTCGCGACTTTAGAACCTTACCCGCATTATTCCAGCCTCCAACAGTCGTCACCAAAGTACTCCACTCGGTCGTATCAGGCAAATGGTAACCTTCAGGACAAATTCCCTGTACACGCCCCCAAAGGAAGCATCGTTTCGCATATCCACAATCAAGCGGATCATCTGGATCTTGTGAAAGTTTCACAGAATCTATTGCTGCAGTCCATGAGTAAAGTCGTCCATAAGTCTTGCAATTTTCCGGATTATCGCCATAGCACCAGTTTCGATTTAAAAGGCTCGGCGTTTGAGCACTATCCGCATAATTCAAATTTTCCGCCATCCAAGTTTGGTCTCCAATTTTCACAGTCCTATAAGTTTTTCCGTCACGAGCATCCGTCAATGAACCGTATTCACAACTATCTTCTGTTGCAGTCTTGCAAGCGGGCAAAGACGATTGAGTTTGAGGAACAATTTCATTCTTGACGCAACGAATATACTTACCGCAATCCTTGAACGAACTTGTAATATCCACCATGTTATACGTATGGGCCAGGGCTCCATCATTCCCTTGATATTGTTCAGCAGTCCAAAAATCAGACGTCATTCCGCTATAAGAATAAGTTCCATCTCTGTATCTATCACCAACATAAATCACAGAAAAGCCATATTCATCAGCATACTCTCCATAATCCCACCCAATCTGCGATCTAAGCAAATCACCATAATGATTTTTCGCACCAATCGAAGTAAGCAAAATACTCCACTCCGTTGTATCCGGCAAATGGAACCCATCAGGACAAATCCCCTGCAATTGATATGGAAGCGTACACTGTTTAAATATGCCACATTCTTGCGGTGCATCAGCATCAGTATCGTTCGAAGCAAGTTTTACAGAATCAATCGCGGCAGTCCACGAATACAAACGCCCCACAACTTTGCACTTTTGGGGATCATCTTCATAGCACCAATTGTTATTCAAAAGACTCGGCGTTTGTGTACTATCCGCATAGTTCAAATTCTCAGCCATCCATGTCTGGTTTCCAATTTTCACAGTTTTGTAAACATTTCCATCGCGAGCATCAACAATAGAATCATACTCTACACTTTGATTCAAATAAGTTTCTTTGGGAATACTCCAGTTAAAGCCGCTGCTACTACTGGATTTAGAATCACTGGACGCATTCGCTTTCACGGAGCTGCTGCTAGACCCTTCGACACCGCCGCTCTCCGTAAATTCTTTCACGAATGTTTCGAATTCGGCAACTTTTTCACCGTCGTTCATACTTTCGATGTTCTTGCGGATAGCATCGAGTTTGCCATTGGCCTTAGCGGTTGCAGCCCATTGCGCAATTTCATTTTTCATTTTTTCATCGTCCCATTTGCCGTCTTCTGCAAAATCGTCAGCAAAGTTTTCCAAACGTTTTGCAAGCGTATCTACATTTTCATCGCCTTGCATCATTACGCTCACAGCCAAGAGCGCCGCATTGCCATCGCCTTTTTCAAAAATGTTCAAGTTTTCGAATTCCGAGACACCACTTGCAACATCATCAACATTAAATGCCGAAAGGATTTCTTTCTCTGCCTGATTTTTTGCATCATCAAAATCAACCACCTTATTATCCACCAGTTTCTTCACACGTTCGTATTCCAAGTTCGTAAGAATGTTGACGTTCACTTTTTTTCGATTCTTGAGATTGGTTGCCACACGAAGTATCAATTCGCCTTTAGTCTTTTCGCCTGTAACTTCGTTGAAGTAATAGCCCGAAACTTCAAACACGGCACACGTCGAGGACAAATTAACATCCTTGACTTCAAAGTCTCCCTTGTCGCTCTTGACAACGCCTTCAAAGCTTTCGCCGGTCGATTCCATTGTTTTGCAATTCACGCCTTGCACCGTCACGGCAGAACCTTTTGCAAACGGGCCTTTCTGCGCGAGTCCTGCCACATTCAAATTCGCGATAATCCCCGCGTCTTCCGTAGTGCCGCCAGCAACTTCGGAATCCGAACATGCCGCAAAAATGCACAAAAAAAACGCAAACAAAAAAGCAAAAAACTTATTCAAATTCATATTTTTCCTTTCAACAATCTATCGCCTACTAATAACTTCACTGGATCCTTCGCTCCTCAGGATGACAAAACACCTTCCCTTCTTTCGTCTCTCATCTCATTCCACTGCCAACTAACCACTGTTTACTAACCACTAATCACTAACCACTGACTACCAACCACTAATTCAATCCTTGAGGCAACGGACGGAAAACCCGTAGTACTTATAGTCGGCAGTCAGGTTCGCATACTCGCTGCCATAGCGCACGTACATGCTGTAGGCACGGGTGCTAACGTCCTCAGTGATACTCCAGATAAAAGCGTTTTCACCAACGAAGGAGTAATAGCCATTTTCGTATGCTTGCCCAACAGGCAACACAGAAAATCCGAAAGTATTCGGACCGTTGCGGTTGTTAATCCAACCACTCTGAGACCTGAGAAACATGCCGGCAGTCGATTGCCCTCCCACTGCCGTGAACAAGGCTTTCCATTCTTCATTGCTGGGTAGATGCCAGTTCGGCGGGCAAATGCCTTGGACTTTTGTGGGCAGGGAGCAAGTCTTGCCGTGGCCGCAGTCCTGCGGGTTATCCACATCGTTCGCCAATTTCACCGAGTCAATTGCTGCGGCCCAGGTGTACAGGCGACCGGCCACATCGCATTTTTTCGCATCATCGTTGTAGCACCTGCTTTTGCCTCTGAGACTCGGGGTCTTTACGCTGTCGGCATAGTTCAAGTTTTCAGCCATCCAGGTCTGCTCACCAATCTTAACCGTCTTATAAACTTTACCATCACGAGAGTCCGTAATAGAATCATA
>Ga0310690_10011139_pt1 | contig 11121 bp, 5 predicted proteins | sample AusTroGonzalo_MG_2_FD_207661 | JGI IMG/M metagenome (GOLD analysis project Ga0310690, IMG submission 207661) | Bovine rumen microbial communities from tropical cattle in Woodstock, Queensland, Australia - Gonzalo_04 (v2) (version 2) | ecosystem: Host-associated > Mammals > Digestive system >...
TAATTGGCGTCCTGCTCATGGGAAGACTTGATACGCTCCACAACCTTTTCCTCGAACTGCTCCGGAGTGGTTACCACGCCTTCGCCGAAGATCTTGTTGTAGGTTTCCTGGTTTTCCTCTGCGGCCACGTAGGTTTTCACGTTCACCACGGTGAAGGTGAACATGGGGTCTAACCCGGCCAGCTGGCCTTTATCCACCTTGAGCATGGCGGCGCGGTCCGTCTCATTGGTGAAGGCGGCGTTCACGTCCAGCTTGAACTTGTCCCCGGCCTTCTTGCCGATGAAAGCGGAACGGGCCTCTTCCGCCACGTTGGCGATGGAAACGTATACGCCCTCTGCGCTGTGGCCTTCGTTGGCGATATCGGCAACGATATAGTCGTTTTCACCGGCTTTGGTGCCTTCCTGGAGGGAACCGTACTGCTGGAGCAGCTGCTCACGGGCGGCTTTCTTCTGCTCTGCGGTTATGTTAATCTCGTAATAAGGGATCTTGTCGGCCTTGTCCACGCCGAAGGTGAGTTCCGGCGTTTGGGCAATGTCGAACTTGAAGGTGAAATCATTACCGGCCTTCCACTCCAGCTGGGGCTGGTCTTCGGACGGAAGGGGTTCTCCCACAACGCGGATTTTCTCTTCCCGGATGAAGCCGTCCAGCTGTTCGGACAGCAGGCCGTTCACGCTCTCGTAGAGGGCCTGTTCCCCATACAGACGCTGAATGAGGCCGATGGGAGCCATTCCCTTTCGGAAACCCTTGATGTCCGCTTTCCGTTTGTACTCGTTGAGGCGCTTGCGCAGCGGCTCTGCATAATCTGCAGCTGCAATCTCGATGGAAACCTGATAGTTCAGTTCATCGGGCTGGTTCTTTACAATGTTCATATAGCTATATTGATTTAATTTCTTGGATCAGGGGGCGCAAAGATAGTAAAAATGTGCCAAAGAAGCAATTTTACACCCCTTTGCGTTTAGGATAGGCCACCCGGCCGTGGAAAAGCTGCTTCAGGTACTGTTTGAGTACGCTCTTCATCACGTTCAGTTCCCGGATGGAGATATCCGCCTCTTCCAGCTGCCCGGCCTTTTCCTTGGCGGCCACCATGTTTTCCACAAACCGGTCGAATGCCTCCGGAGTGAATTCCTTGAGGCTTCGCGAAGCGGCCTCTATGGTGTCGCACACCATCAGGATTACCTGTTCCTTGGTGGTGGGTTTGTGACCGTGATACTGGAAGGCCGATACCTCGGAAGGGTCTCCCCCGTCGTTGAGGTACTTGTTCAGGAAATAACCCGTGCTTGAGGTGCCGTGATGCGTGAGGATGAACTCCTTGAGGATATCCGGCAGCCCATGTTCCGTTGCGATGGCAACACCGTCGTCCACGTGACGGATGATGTCTGACGCGCTTTCCAGGGTGGTTTTTCCGTCGTGGTATTTGACGGCTCCGGGGCTGGTGCTCTCGTTCTCGATAAAGCAGAGCGGGTTTCGCATCTTACCCAAATCGTGGTACAGGGCGGCGGCCCTGAGCAGCGGGACATCGGCATCGATGGCGCGGCCCACGGCCTCCACCATATTCATCACCTGCAGGCAGTGCTGGAAGGTACCCGGCGCCTTGGAGGCCAGCTCCTGGAGCAGCGGGTTGTTGGTATCGGCCAAATCGTTAAGCCGGGTAACCGACACCAGGTTGAAGATGCGCTCGAACAGATAGATAAGCGGATACAGGGCCACGGTGAGCATGGCGCCCACGAAAATCTTCACCAGGTTGAGCCACCAGGCCGATATGTTGCCGGCATCTATGCACCGGAAGGCCAGGAACACCAGCAGTTCCACGCCGAAGATGATGAGGGCGTTCACAAACTGCAGCCAGCCCCTGCTGAAATACGGGAAGGTGGAGAGGGTGACTACACCTGCCGTAAGGAACATCACGAACAGTTCCATGCCGTTTCCGTCGAAGATAAGCAGCGGCAGCAGGCACACGATATACACCGGCAGCACCACCCGCTTGCGGAAGAACGCCTGCAGGTACAGGGCAAATACCGGATACGGAATCACATACATGAGACCGGGGGCGAAACGCTCCATCACGAACGTGACCACGGAAGCCAGCAGGAACACGCTCAGCAGGTACAGATACCGGTTTTTATCCTTGAATACCTGGCGGTTGCTGAGATAAATGCCCATATACAGCAGCAGAACCAACGCCAGGGCCAGCAGGATGTTGCCCACATACAGGAGCACGCGGGGGCCGCTGTAGCCGAACACCTTGTTGTATTCCTCCTTGTAGCTGTCCAGCATCTGGGCTACCTCCGCCGTGATGATTTCCCCCTTGGAGACAATCTTCTCGTCGGCCCGGACATAGCCCAGCGTGGGAGAAATGTAGTCGGCCGATTCCGCATGGCTGAGTTCCGTCATGGAGCGGTCGTAAATGAGGTTGGGGACGATGATTTCGTACACCCCGGCACGGCGGAACAGGGAATCCAGGTTCACGGAAGGGTAACTCTTGGACATGTCTACTACCAGCTGGTCCCGGGCGTCCGAAACCCTGTACACCTCCGTACGGGGATACTGGGTGGCCCGCTTGTTGCGCTGAATGTAGATAAGATTCTCCGAAACATCTGCATACCCCCTTTCCACCTTTACCTTGCCGTCGGAGATGATTCCCTTGGCATAGATATCGTTCAGGCGGGTTACGATGGCGGGACGAAGGCTGTTGTACTCTCCCAGGTCCAGTCCCTGGATGTTGCGGACGGCCACGGACACCACTTCCTCCGAGTACCGGTAATAAGGGATGACGCTGGCACCCGCCTGTTCCCGCTCCTCCTGGATCTGGTCTTCCGTTTTCAAGATGGGGAAATCGAACTGGGAGATAAGGGTTTCGTACGGCCAGGGGCTTCCTTTCTTATAGTCATAATTGAATTTCGCGGTCCTGGGCATCAGGAGCACCAGGACTGCGAAAAGGATGGCCAGCGGGTAAAACTTCCGCGGTATTTTAAGCGTCGATATTTGCATAATGGGCGTTTTCTTCGATGAAGGCCCGGCGGGGCGGGACATCGTCTCCCATCAGCATGGAGAAGGTGCGCTCCGCATCTGCGGCGTTTTCTATGGTAATCTGGCGAAGAACGCGGCGGGCCGGGTCCATGGTGGTTTCCCAAAGCTGCGTATCCGACATTTCACCCAGACCTTTGTACCGCTGCACGGTTACGCCCTTGTCCGTTCCCCGGCCGAGTTCCGCCGTGGCGGCTTCCCGCTGGGCGTCTGTCCAGCAGTAACGCTCTTCCTTGCCCTTCTTCACCAGATAGAGCGGCGGTGTGGCCAGATATACGTATCCGTTCTTGATCAAGTCGAACATATAGCGGAAGAAGAACGTGAGGATGAGGCAGGCGATGTGGGAACCGTCCACATCCGCATCCGTCATGATGATGACCTTGTGGTAACGGAGCTTGGAAAGGTCCATGTGCTTTTCTCCGGTTTCGTCTTCCTGGGCCACCGTAACGCCAAGGGCCGTATAGATGTTGCGGACTTCCTGGCTCTCGAAGGCGCGGTCCTGGGCGGCCTTTTCCACATTGAGAATTTTACCGCGGAGCGGAAGGATGGCCTGGATGCGACGGTCCCGGCCCTGCTTGGCCGTACCGCCTGCGGAGTCTCCCTCCACCAGGAAGAGTTCGCACTTCTCCGGGTCATGGTCTGAGCAGTCCGCCAGTTTTCCGGGCATGCCGGCACCTCCCATGGGGGTTTTGCGCTGCACCATTTCGCGTGCCTTACGGGCAGCCGCACGGGCCGTGGCGGCCAGCACAATCTTTTCAACAATGGTTTTGGCCTCCTTGGGGTGCTCTTCCAGATACTGGTCCATGGCGGCGGCAGTGGCCTGGGAAACGGCCGAAGTCACCTCCGAATTGCCCAGCTTGGTTTTGGTCTGGCCCTCGAACTGGGGCTCTGCCACCTTCACGGAAATAACGGCCGTGAGACCCTCCCGGAAGTCTTCGGGGCTGAGGTCTCCCTTGAACTTGGCCAGGAGGTTGTTCTTTTCCGCATAATTCTTGAGGGAACGGGACAGACCCATCTTGAATCCCTGCAGGTGCGTACCGCCCTCTATGGTGTTGATGTTGTTCACATAGGAATAGATACGTTCCCGGTAACCGGTGTTGTACTGGAGGGCGATATCGATGGGAATAACCTTGTCCGTATCCACGCAGATGGCCTCCGGGATGAGCTTGGCCTCCCCGGCGTCCAGATAGTCGATGAATTCCCGCAGGCCTTTCTCCGAATAGAAGACATCTGAACGGTATACCTTGCGGCCGGTGGCCTGGCGCTCCCCGTCTTCAGCGGTGGTGAATTCCTCCACCTTCTCCCGCAGGTCCGTGAGGGTGATGCGGATACCCTTGTTCAGGTATGACAGTTCCCGGAGCCGGTTGGCCAGGGTTTCGTATTTATACACAGTGGTGAGCTGGAAGATGGACGCGTCCGGATGGAAGGTGATGATGGTTCCGGTATTGTCCGACTCCCCTACCACCTGGACGTCCGTGATGGGCTTGCCCTTGGAGTACTTCTGGACAAACACCTTCCCTTCCCGGTGGATTTCCGCCACCAGGAGGTCTGACAGGGCATTGACGCAGGAAACGCCCACGCCGTGCAGACCGCCGGACACCTTGTAGCTGTTCTTGTCGAACTTACCGCCGGCGTGCAGGACGGTGAGCACCACTTCCAGGGCGCTCCTGTGCTCTTTTTCGTGCATGCCCGTGGGAATGCCACGGCCGTTGTCCTGTACCCGGATGGAATTGTCTTCCAGGATTCTCACGTCTATATCCGTGCAGAATCCGGCCATGGCTTCGTCAATACAGTTGTCCACGACCTCGTACACCAGATGGTGCAGGCCTCGCTCCCCGATATCTCCAATATACATGGAGGGGCGCTTGCGCACCGCCTCCAGACCTTCCAGGACCTGAATACTGTTGGCGGAATACTGTTCTTCCGCGATTTTCATCTCTTCGTTCTCGATCATTGTATCTTAAAAACTAGCTATTTAATCCACTACAAAAGGCCCCGGAAACGGAGTGTTTCAAGGCCTTTCCCTAAAACATACAAAGATACAAAAAAGTGGTGGATTTTCCAAGAAAATCCACCACTTAAAACCTTGAATTTTCGCTGTTTTTCAAGCTAAAAACGCATTTGGATTCCAACCGTGAAATAGATGCCCCGCTCTACGTGGAAAGGGGTGCGCTGAACCTGCTGGTTGAGCAGGTTGGCCACCTTGAGCCAGGCGCCGAAACGGCGGGTGAAGGCGAACTCTCCGGCAAGCCCCAGATCGGCATAACCGGGGAGGGTGTCGGAAACCTGCACCGTCCCTTCCTCAACCTCCCAGTAGGAATGCCTGTCCGTGGCGGCATCCAGCGTTACGCCGGCCTTGATGCGGCCTCCCCATTTATAGAAGAAACCGGCCTGGGCGGAGAACACCGGAGGAGCGAACAAGTTATACTCCTTCAGATTGGTTCGCTGGTACAGGAGGTTCACGTCCGCATCGATGCTCTCCGACTTCCAGCCGGCTTCCAGGCTGGCAAAGAACAGACTGTAGTCGGCATGGCCGATATGGGGATTCATCTCCACGTAGCAAGGCCCCATCATGTAATTATACCCCCACAGGTGGGCATTGGTCCTGTACGCATAGCCTGCCTTGGCGTCGTAATGGAAACGGGCTCCCAAGTTGCCCCGGACGCCGGCAGCCACTTTCACATGCTCCACCTCCGTTCCAAAGGAGCCGGTGATGAAAGCAGGCAGGAAATGATTCTCTTGCAGCAAGTTACCATAGGTATGGATGCGGTTTCCGCCCGTGGCCGATGCCTGCAGGATGAAGCTCTCCGGGATTACCCGGTAATCCAGGTATACGTCCGGGAATACGTAACCGCCGTTGCCGGGATAATAGTACTCGTCGGAGCGGAAGATGAAGGCCGCCTTCACACCCAGGTTCATGTAAAGGTCTCCCAGACGGAAGACAAACCGGGGAATGAAAGCTGCCTGGCCCACCGTACCGTCCGGGGCAAAGGTGGATTCCGCCTGGAAATCTACCCGGAACTGGCTCCGGCGCATGTTGGCACCGATTCCGCCATCGGCCTGGATATACTTTTCCTGGTAGCCGTCCCGGACCAGATACCGGCCCATCACGCCCAGGTTATAATAGAAACTGGTCTGCGGGGCAGACTGAACCCGGGCCTGGAGCCGGGCGATATGATGCCCCGTCTCCTGCCACTGGTCCTGTGAATACAGGTTCTGATAATGGAGATCTGCCGTCAGGAGACCGGTCTTCCAGGCGTACAGGGTGTTGAGCCCGGCACGCGAATCTGCATCAGCCCCGCCATAAAGCTCATCCGACCCCTTGAAAGCCTGGTCTTCGCGGGTAATCATACGGTAATGACCGAAGTATCCTTGATGGTTGGCATACAGGTTCAGGCGGAAGTTATCCCGCTTCACCGGAGACCACACCAAGTCCAGTTCCGGATGGAATCCGTAGCCGGCCCCTAACCGGAGGTAGAAGGATTCCTCCCCCCAGGAGCGGGCCGAAGGACGCAGTTCCACCAGGTAGGGATTGAACTCATAGGCTCCCCTGTACGGGGTGGTGCGCATCTGGTAATCCATGTCCAGGTTGAACCGGAGCAGGGAGTCCGGAACGGCGATTACCTGTTCCGGCTTTTCGATACCGGTGGCGGCCTGCTCGTAGATGTTGGTTACCTCCACCACGGGATTCAGGTTCTGTGCCGCTGCGGCAATGCCTGCGAAAAGCAGGACGATGGAAAGCTGTATCTTCTGGTGTCTCATGGCGTCTACTGCAGTTTACGGAGTCTTACTTCTACCTGGTCCAGCACATCGTCTTCCGTGCCGGTGGGCGTGTATCCTGATCGGATGCTCTCGAAGGTAGCCTTGGCCTGGGCCTCGTTGCCCTGTTCGGCGAAGGTGTCTCCCAGCACGATGAAAGCCTTGGCCAGCCAGTAATTCTGGCCGCCGGCCTTGTCGGCAAAGGCATACACACGGTCCCGGATTTCGCTGAACTTGGCCCGGTCGAACAGGTCCTGGATAACCAGGTATGCGGCCTCGGCGCCCTCGTCGGTGGAAGGCTGTTTGGCCAGCTCCTGGAAATCTTCGAAGGCTTCCGTCCGGCGGCTGGTGCTCATATTGGATTTAGCCCTCACATACCGGGCCTCCCGCTGCAGGTTTGCGTCCTTGGACGAAGCCAGGAGGGCATTTGCGGCGGAAAGGGCGTCTTCCCATTCCTTGGCACGGAAGGCAGACCGCATCAGGCCCACGGCAGCCGTAGCCTTGTTTTCCTGGAAGCGGGCCGTTTCCTGCAGCTGCAGGTACGCACCGTATGCCTTTCCATAGTTACCCAGTGCGTAATTGATATTCGCATATTGGAGCCGGGCCGATTCGGCCAGCGCATCTTCCAACCCCTCTTCCAAAGCGGCCTGATAGGCGTCGGCCGCCTGCTCCAGGGCGCCGGAGGAACGGTAGCATTCTCCCAGGTAGAACCGGGCCTTGGCACCGTATGCCGGCTTGGGATACCTTTCCAGATAACTCTGCAGCGTAGAGGCCGCCTTGGTCATGTCTCCGGAGAGGAAGATCTGTTCCGCCGTGGAGAAGTACACCTCTTCCTTCTGCTCTTCCGACCGGGAAGAACTGCCGCCCAGGCTGTTCACATAGGCCAGATAGGCATCCGGGTCCTGCCTGGAACGGTAGATGGATTCGATGGCCAGGAGGGCGTCCTCGGCATAGTCCCCGCCTCCGGAGACCACCTGCTTGTACAAGTTAAGAGCCTCTTCCTCCTTTCCCTGGTTGCGGGCGATGGTGCCCAGCTCCAGGAGGGCCAGGGTGGCGATGGAAGGGTCTTTGGTATTGCTGCGGAGCGTACGGAAGGCCTGAACGGCTTCCTCCTCCCGTCCCACGGCCACATAGGCACGGCCCAGCTCATAGAGGGTTTCACTGTAATAAGGTGCGGTGGAACTGGCGTTTTTGACGCCTTCCAGAAAGCGCACCTTCGCCTGCTCGTTATTCAGAAGGCCGCTGGCCACACCGGCGCGGAAGGCAGGATAGAGGTCTTCCTTGTCCGGGAACAGCGCAATCTTCTTCTCGTATGCGGTAATGGCCGGCTGGTATTCCCCGCGGAAGAAATAACAGTCTCCCACGCGGGTTTGGGCATCTCCGCCGAACTGGCTGTGGCGGCCGTTCAGATAGGTTCCGAACCATTTGAGCGCCTGTTCGTAATTGCCTTCGCGGAAATACGTGTAGGCGATATGGTAGGGGATGAGCTCCCCTTCCGCCGACCCGTTGAGGGCCGACAGGTTGTACAGGTCCGTAAGGGTGGTACGGGCATCGGCATACTTACCGTCCCGGTATTCGGCCTCCGCCATCCAGTAGCGGGACAGCTGGTTGAACCCGTCCCGGGCGGGGCTGTAGTAGGCGGCTGTCTTCAGGTGCGGAACGGCAGAGCGCCAGGAACCCATTTCCATCAGCTGCTTGGCCCGGAGGAAGTACGCCTTCATGTAGTTGGACTTCATGGCCGGGTCCAGCTCGTCCAGGTGGTCGTAAGCTTCCACGGCGGCCTCGTAGTCGTGATTCTGCAGGGCCACCATGGCCATGTAGGAGTAAATCTGGTCTCCGCGGGCCTTGGTGCCAAAACGCTTAAGATATTCCTGGAAGGGAGCCGTGTCCTTGCCCAGGTCGAAGGCCAGCTTGGCGTAATTGAAATAGGCGTCTTCCTGGATTTCCGGGGCGTAGGAGGCCAGGGCGGCCTCCTTGAAGGAATCCAGGGCCGACACCTTGTCTTTGAGCTGGAGGTTGCTGTAACCCAGCTGGTAGGCGGCCATCTGGCCCAGGGAATCCGGCACGTGGGTCACTTTCCGGAACTGCTCCGCGGCTCCCTGCCAGTCTTCGGCCAGATAGAGGATTTCCCCGGCGTAGAAATAATCGGCCCGGGACTTGGCCTCCTGAACGTTGTAATAGCGGTCGAAGTAAGTGCGGGCTTTTTCCACGTCTCCCCGCACCAGGTAGGACTCGCTGATCATCCGGGCCAGGCGGGGCAGGCGGTCTTCCGGGACCTCCTCCATCAGGGCATCTCCGTTGCGGAGCACATAGGTATAGTCTTTCCGGTTGAAGCGGCACTCCAGGATGTAATAATTGGCCAGGGAGGTGAAGCGGTAGTCTCCTCCGGCCCTGCCGAACCATTCCTCCGCTTCCGCGAAGTTGCCTTCGGCATAATTCACATAGCCCAGCGTGTAACAGGCGGGCGCCGTATAGTCCGACTGCGGAAGCTGGTATACCCGGGCCAGCACTTCTCGGGCGTAATTCCATTCACCGGCCCGGTACGCGCTGTAACCCAGTTTGTAGGTATACTCCGGCAACTGGCTCTTTTCCAGCCGCTTCTGGGGAATCTTGTCCAGGAGCAGCAAGGCTTCTTGGTACCGTTCCTGGTCGAAGAAATCCTGCGCCTGGGCAAAGCACACCTGGGGCACCAGCACCGACTCCGGCCAGGCATTCAGATATGCGTCCGCCAGGTCTTGCCGGTTGTCCAGCTTGAGCGCCAGGGCCGACAGCACGCGGTACCCCTCCGCCATGGACCCGGACTGCCCGTCCAGAGAGGCGATGGCCTGTGCATATTGTCCCGACTCGTAATACTGCCTGGCCTTGTCCCATTCCTGGGCCCAGGCCGATGTAAGACAGAGGGCGGCCAGAACAGCCGCTAGGAATCTTTTCATTTTATGCGTTTATACAATTTTACAAATTTACAAAAAAAACTGATTATCTTTGCACAGGATTGTCAAATATCGCGCCATGGAACCTCTTATTCATTTCAGCGGAGCCGATATCCGGAACGGAGAAAGCATCGTTATCTACGGCCTGGATATGGACGTGATGCCGGGAGACTTTGTGTACATCGTGGGCAAGGTGGGCTCCGGCAAAACCTCCATCATCCGCACCATCACGGGAGAAAACCGCCTCCTGTCCGGAGAAGGAACGGCCTGCGGGTACAATCTGCGCACCCTCCGGGCCAAGGACATCCCCTATCTGCGCCGCAATGTGGGGGTGGTTTTCCAGGATTTCCAGCTGCTCATGGACCGTTCCGTTGAAAAGAACCTGGAGTTCGTGCTCAAGGCCACCGGCTGGAAGGACAAAAAAGCCGTGGACGAGCGAATCTCCCGGGTGCTGGAAGACGTGGGCATGGAAACCAAGGCGCACAAGATGCCGCACCAGCTCTCCGGCGGGGAACAGCAGCGCATCGCCATCGCCCGGGCCCTCCTGAACAAGCCGCAGGTTATCCTGGCCGACGAACCCACGGGCAACCTGGACGGAGAAACGGCCGATGAGATTCTCCAGCTCCTCTGTGGGCTCAACGAGGCCGGCACGGCCGTGGTCATGGTCACCCACAACCGCGCCATCTTCGAGAAGTACCCCGGCCGCGTGTTCTCCTGCGAAGGGGAAAAGTGCACGGAGGTCATCGACGAAGGCATCGACGTGGTTCTGTAATGACCCAAAAGGAAAGATACAGCGCCATCCTGGCGTGGTTCGCGGAGAACCGGCCTGCCGCTCAGACGGAACTGCATTACGCCAATCCGTTCCAGCTGCTGGTGGCGGTCATTCTCAGCGCCCAGTGCACGGACAAGCGCGTAAACCTGGTTACGCCGCCGCTCTTTGAGCGCTTTCCATCGGTCCTGGAACTGTCGGCCGCCACTTTTGAGGAAGTCTATCCCTATGTGAAGAGCGTCTCCTACCCCAACGCCAAAGCCCGTCACCTCATTGCCATGGCGCAGAAGCTGCTGGCCGATTATGGCGGTGAAGTTCCGGCCGATATTGACGCGCTGATGACCCTTCCCGGCGTGGGCCGGAAAACCGCCAACGTCATCGCTTCGGTGGTGTACGACAAACCCGTGATTGCCGTGGATACGCACGTTTTCCGGGTAGCCCACCGCCTGGGCCTGTCCAAGGGCGCCACTCCTCTTGCCGTGGAACGGGACCTGGAGCGCCACATCCCCGTGGAGCAACGCGCCATCGCCCATCACTGGCTCATCCTCCACGGCCGCTACACCTGCACCGCCCGCTCCCCAAAATGCGCATCCTGCCCCCTCGCCGCCTGGTGCCTTACGGCCACCAGAAGGAGTCTTT
>Ga0310690_10011140_pt1 | contig 11120 bp, 7 predicted proteins | sample AusTroGonzalo_MG_2_FD_207661 | JGI IMG/M metagenome (GOLD analysis project Ga0310690, IMG submission 207661) | Bovine rumen microbial communities from tropical cattle in Woodstock, Queensland, Australia - Gonzalo_04 (v2) (version 2) | ecosystem: Host-associated > Mammals > Digestive system >...
TTTAGAAAGGCTTAGAACTATGGCAAAGAAAGCGGTCGCAACACTGCAAACCGGTAACTCCGGACGCGCGCACTCTAAGTGCATCAAGATGGTTAAGTCGCCTAAAACGGGTGCTTACATCTTCCAGGAAGAAATCGTAGTGAACGAGAAAGTTCAGGAATTCTTCAAATAATCATGCCTTTATGGCTAAGAAGTAATGAAACGAAAAATGCGTACATCCTTAGGGAAGGTACGCATTTTTTATATTTCGCCATTTGTCTATCATATGATCCAGCAGCAAGGAAGTAATCGTGTCTATACGCGTGAGAAGGATGAGAACGGAAAATCCATTATCCGTGTCGTGGGAACGAACCGCGAAGAGAACCGCGCTTTCATCTATATGGCGCGCCATTTTCATGAACTCGGTTTGCCTGTCCCGCAGGTGTATTGGGTGAGTGAAGATGAGATGAGTTACACGCAGGAAGATTTGGGAGACACCCTCCTCTTCGACCATCTGGAGGATATCACCTTATTAGAACGCGCAATACGCGCCCTCGCGCACGTACAGATAACGGGTGCGAAGAATTTTGACTGGTCGGTCTGCTTCCCTGTTCCTGAAATGGATGAACGTTCCGTCCGCTGGGACCTTAATTACTTCAAATACTGCTTTCTGAAAGGAATAAAGATCGAGTTTTCCGAACCGAAGTTAGAGGACGATTTTGATAGGCTGGTGAAGAATCTCCTAAATAGGTCTGTCAGTCCGAAGGACGATCTGTCAGCGCAGCGGTCTGTATTCTGTCAGTCAGAAGGACGGTCTTTTATGTATCGTGACTTTCAGAGCCGTAATGTGATGATTAAGGACGGAAAGCCGTACTTTATAGACTTTCAAGGCGGGCGTCGTGGTCCTACACAATACGACATCGCTTCTTTCCTGTGGCAGGCGAAAGCGAACTTCGCGCCTGCGTTCCGTGAACACCTCATCGATGTCTATTTGGATGAGTTGAAAATGCTTCAGCCGGATTTGGATGAGCATGCGTGGCGCATGGCACTACCGCATTTTGTGTTGTTCAGAACGTTACAAGTCCTCGGAGCATATGGTTATCGCGGCTATTTCGAGCGCAAACCGCATTTCCTGCAGTCAGTTCCATTGGCCCTCAATAACCTCCGCGAAGTCCTTGCTAACCTCAAAGACGAGTATCCGTACATATATGAGTTGGCAGATGGCCTTGCAAATCAGTCTGTCTCCTGTCCGCAAAGCGGTCTGTACTCTGTCAGTCCAAAGGACGGTCTCACCATCACAATCTACTCGTTCTCGTTTAAGAAGGGCGTTCCGGAGGATGTTTCCGGTAACGGAGGCGGGTATGTGTTTGACTGTCGGGGTACGAACAACCCGGGCAGGTACGACGAGTACAAGTCCCTTACGGGATTAGATCAACCTGTGATTGACTTTCTGGAGAAAGACGGAGAAATCCTCACATTCCTGGATTTTGTATATCAACTGACGGATCATCATGTGGCGCGGTTTATTGAACGCGGTTTCACACATCTGCAAGTATCTTTCGGCTGCACGGGCGGTCAGCATCGTTCCGTCTATTGTGCCGAGCACCTCGCGCAGCACTTAAAAGACAAATACAACGTAACAATCCATCTTATCCATCGGGAGAGAGGGATAAATCGTACATTATAGAAAATCGTCAATCAATCGTAAATCGTTTAATCGTCAATGTATGCGATGATATTTTGTGCGGGATTGGGCACACGTCTTAAACCGCTTACCGATACGATGCCGAAAGCGCTTGTGCCGCTGGCAGGCAAAACGTTGCTTCAATGGCAGGTGGAGAAACTGCGTGATGCCGGTATAACCGACATCGTGGTCAATGTGCACCATTTTCCGGACATGATTATTGATGCTGTTCGGCGTCATGACGGATGGGGGTGTAACATTGTGGTTTCCGATGAACGCGACCTTCTTCTCGATACCGGCGGCGGCTTAAAGAAGATGTACAAAGAACAATGTACAATGTACAAAGAGCCCATCCTCGCTTGCAACGTGGATATCCTCTCCAATATAGATTTGAATGCGCTGATTTCCGGTTATGCAAGTTCATCGGTTTCACAAGGTCTACTGGTTGTCTCATCCCGTCCCACCCAACGCTATCTGCTCTTTGACGATGACCGTATCCTTCGTGGCTGGACGAATGTGGCGACCGGAGAGGTGAAACCGGCATCGTTATCCGCTAATCCGCTAATCCCTTTAGCCTTCAGCGGCATGCAGATTCTGTCTCCTGAAATCTTAGACCGTTTAGACGAGATGCCTCAGGATAAATTCTCTCTCATAGACTTCTATCTGCACCTTTGTGAACAAAATCAAAAAACACCAATCAAAAATAACAAATCCATTCTCAGCGCCTATGTCCCTGAGAATTATAAGATGATGGATGTGGGCAAAATTGATCAAATTGAAGCCGCAGAAGCTTTTGCTCATAGCCTATAATGCAAAAAAATGACCCTTTTTGCAAAAAAAATGCAAAAAAATTTGGTCATGTCAAAAAAAAGCAGTACCTTTGCACCCGCTTTTCGAATAAGCAACGATTTTGCTGCTGTTTTTTCCCTCGGGATGTAAACCAGTGAAACGTTTGCAGACCGAAGAGCGTAGCGCAACACGAAGCACTAAACGAGCGCTTAGCGCGTAGTCGTGCGAGTGTTAGCGCAAGCAAGTCTCCCTAGCTCAGTTGGTAGAGCAACTGACTCTTAATCAGTGGGTCGAGAGTTCGAGCCTCTCGGGGGACACAAAGGTGCACTAAGCACCTTTTTTTGTTAGATGAGAAACATATTTTTTTCTATTTGCCTGGCTGTCTCTTTGACTGCCTTAGGACAAGTCAAATGGCCGCAAGTGCGAGTGCTGGAAAACCAGGGTTGGAGCGTACAGCATTCCGTAATGAGCTGGGATTCCCTTAGTATCTATTTCTCGGCACGTGCTCCTCAGAAAAGCAGTTATGATCTGTATGTAATGCATGCGGACGGATGGAAATGGGGCGCTCCGCAGCGCATGGATGCGTTGAGCACGGACGCAGATGAGTTATGGCCGTCGGTCAGTAGTGACGAACGGATGCTGTTCTATGTGGTCAGTGGCGTTGATCCAGCCATCATCAGTCAGATTTGGCGTGCTTGGCATCGTGACGGGAATTGGACGGAAGCGGCACCGCTTATCATCAGCAGTAGCGAAGATTCCAAACCGCAGATAGCGGAAGACAACCAGAGCCTCGTTTTCGAACGTCGCGAGCAGACGAAGAAGAATGACGGCCCCTGGCATCTGTTTGCTGCCACAATGATGGATGACCATAACTGGACTCTGCCTATGCAGGTACAGGCAGCGCCGGCCTCCAGCCCGATTATCGCGATGAGCGGAACCATAGTGGCTAAGAAAAGCGGCAAACCGATCGGAACGGGTAAGGTGTTGGTGTATAATGCGATGAACGAGCAACTGCTTCAAACGGCATCGATACATCCGATGACGGGACGCTGGCGTGTGGCGCTTCAGAGCGGACAGCATTATCGACTGGCGTTGACAGCAGAGGGGTATTCGTATCATTATATGGATGTGGTGACGGATGACCTGAAAGCGCGCGAAGAACGTTCAGCCGGAATTATCGCCTTGGATGATAAGCTGTCGCTGACGCTGACGACCTATGATGCGGAGACGCAAGAAATATTGGATACTCGTCGTGAAGTGTTGGCTTTGGGGAAACACCACACCATCCGACTCAGGCATACAGGATATGATGATTATGTTCTGGAGGTGAATACGGCCAGACCCACTGTGTTTACCGAGACAGAACTGGATATCGCTTTGCAGCCCCAGAAAAGTATGCACCATTTTGTAGTGACGGACGCCCGCACAGACGAACCGGTGGCCGATCCGGCTTTGCGAATGAACGGCCAGCCGATAGCGGCTGACACGGCGCTGCGACTCAACAAGGAGTTGATGCTGCAGGTGTCTTCACCCGGATATCTGTTCTTCGATACCCTGATGACAACAGGTAATACGCCGGCTGACCGTACAATACCTATCCGGATGGTGCCGATAGTGAAAGATCTGGTACTCCAGTTGCGTAATATTCAGTTCGAGTACGACTCCTATGAACTGACCGAGAGCTCGAATGACGAGTTGGAAGCCCTGGCGCAGTTGTTGTTCATGAATCCTACGTTGCGTATAGAACTGTCGTCTCACACGGACGACCAGGGCTCGGACCGCTATAACGATCGTTTGTCTTCTTTACGCGGTAAGGCGGTGGAGAGCTGGTTGTTAGAACGGGGAGTACCCGCGGACCGGATGGTGACCGTGGGCTACGGAAAACGCAAACCGCTGGTGGAGAATGACAGCGAGGAACACCGTGCGCTGAACCGACGGGTGGAAATCAAAGTGTTGGACTTCTAAAACCGAACAGACATGAAACGAATACCGGTAATCATATCTCTTATATGTCTTTGTCTTGCTCCCGTGCGGGCACAGGAGAAATACAGTGTGGTTCTTGAGCAGGCGAAAGGCCTGAGCCCGTACGAATCCATCTATCTGCTGATGGATTATCAGTACTGGCATCCGGAGTATGCGAGTATCTATTATCAGTTGGGTAACCTGACATATGACTTGTTGCCGACGCGTGACCCGCTGCATCATTATCGTGAGCTGAGTACATTGCTGTATCAGTCGCGTCTTTTCTATGGCAACTGCCTGCATTTTGCCAAAGACCAGAAACTGGTCGGATGGCAGTATGCCGAGTTGGCGAACGGTCAGAAACGTATCGAGTACGCTGCGCTTGACCAGTTTGTCCGTCCGCGAATGGAGGAGATTAAACGGCAGCAGACGGCCTGCGATTCCATCCATCATTCCTTCGTACGGATGTCGGAACGCTATAATAGATGTCAAGCTCTTTTTACCGATTTCCTGAACCGCTATACACGTCTGAAGACGGCACATCTGCAGTTGCAACCGGCTGAGACACAACTGCTTCATGCTTTGGACAAAGCGGCTGACAGTCTGGAAATGGATATACACGCATATCAGCAGGCATTGGCGCTGCAACCCATAGACGGATATGCACCCGTGTTCAGGAAAGAACCTGTTCTGCTCTATCGTCTGGATGGATTGACACATACTGATTTTCTGAAGAATGACATAGCCATATGGGATTACAGCCAATGGGTACAGGAGTTTCTGAATGAACAGCAGACGGTGTATGAGCGTCTGTATAGTGATTTGAACCGTGAGCAACAGGAGTTGACCAAGCAGTTGGATGACTATGCGGCAGGACAGAGGATTTCCGGACGTTTTGACGAGGCCTTGATAGGCCGTTGTGCACGCCTGGAATTGCAGACGCCACAGGTGGACGCTGTCCGTACGATGCAGGAGCGGATTCGGAACTGTTCGGCGCAGCAGATAATCGCCAATAGTGACGAGCCCAAGAGCATTCGCGAGCTGGTACCGCTGTTACAGATTGCTGCTACGCGCCGTGATGCCGAGAATGATGAGGCCATGCAGACCATGCGGGCTGACCTGATTAACAAAGCACAGCCTTTGCGCATCCAGATGCAATCTACCTATACTCACCCGATTACCGGAGAGACCATTGATTATAAACCTTTGGAAACGGAGCATGTGTATTGCTTGCTGCCGGATAATACGGACTACCGGTGCGTGCTGACCAATGATGAAGGAACGGTAATGGTGATGTCGCTCAGTAATGAAAGGACTATGCGCAGACAGCTCCTTCGCAGGGATAACGAGCAACCACTGGTCCTCACTAAAATCCCGGGTCAACTCTGGGTGTTGATTACGGACCGGAATATCTATTGGATACCTTAAAAACTGATATAATCAGACTGAACCGTTTCAATTGTCCATTGAAGCGGTTTGTTTTTTTATGACAACGTAAGTTTTGGGTGAGTATATAGGCTTACGCATGGCATTAGGGCTTTTTTTCCGTACAGACCTCGTCTTATGCAGGCATAGCCGCCTGTCTGTCCATGCTAAATAGATAAAATTACATTTTATTCGGCAAAAAAATGCCCGAATGTTTGCATATGTGCAAAAATTGTAGTAATTTTGCAGCGCTTTTTATGTGAACATAAAAATACAAAAATATATGGAATTCAAGTATGCACCGATGTTTCAGCTCGGAAAGGACGAGACTGAGTATTATCTGCTGACCAAGGACTATGTGTCGGTTAGCGAGTTTGAAGGACACGAGATTCTTAAAGTGCAGCCGGAAGCGCTTACCCTCATGGCGCAGCAGGCTTTTCATGATGTGAGCTTTATGTTACGTCGCAGCCACAATGAGCAGGTGGCTAAGATTCTGCGTGACCCGGAGGCTTCGGCGAATGACAAGTATGTGGCTTTGACCTTCCTGCGCAATGCCGAAGTGGCTTGCAAAGGTCAGCTGCCTTTGTGTCAGGATACCGGTACGGCTATCATCCACGGCGAGAAAGGACAGCAGGTTTGGACGGGCTTTGAGGATGAGGAGGCATTGAGCAAGGGTGTGTTCAATACCTATACGGAGTGCAACCTCCGCTATAGCCAGAATGCGCCGCTCAACATGTACGATGAGGTGAACACGAAGTGTAATCTGCCGGCGCAGATTGACCTGGAGGCTACGCATGGTGCCGAGTACCGTTTCCTCTGTGTGACCAAGGGTGGCGGTTCGGCCAACAAGACCTATCTCTATCAGGAAACCAAGGCGCGTATCCAGAATCCGGGTACGCTCATACCGTTCCTGGTGGAGAAGATGAAATCGCTTGGTACAGCCGCTTGTCCGCCGTATCATATCGCGATCGTTATCGGTGGTACGAGTGCGGAGAAGAACTTGTTGACCGTGAAGCTCGCGAGCACGCATTACTACGACAGTCTTCCTACCACGGGCGACGAGACGGGACGTGCTTTCCGCGATGTAGAGCTGGAGAAACAGCTGCTGCAGGAGGCCTACAAGATCGGTCTCGGTGCACAGTTCGGCGGCAAATACATGGCGCATGACGTACGCGTCGTTCGTCTGCCGCGTCACGGAGCAAGTTGCCCGATCGGTCTGGGCGTAAGCTGCTCGGCAGACCGTAACATCAAGTGCAAGATCAACAAGGACGGTATATGGATCGAGAAGTTGGATAACAATCCCGCTTCCCTCATTCCGGAAGAGCTTCGTCAGGCAGGGGAAGGCGATGCGGTACGTATTGACCTCAACCAGCCGATGGAGGACGTCTGCAAGATTCTGACGAAGTATCCGATCGGTACCCGTCTAAGTCTCGACGGCACGATCATCGTAGGCCGTGACATCGCGCATGCGAAGATTAAAGCGCGTCTGGATGCCGGCGAAGCGATGCCTGAATACCTCAAAAACCATCCGATCTACTATGCTGGTCCGGCGAAGACGCCTGCAGGCATGGCCTGCGGTTCGATGGGTCCGACGACGGCCGGTCGCATGGACCCGTACGTAGATGAGTTCCAGGATCACGGCGGTTCGATGATCATGCTGGCCAAGGGTAACCGTTCCATTGACGTGACCAACGCGTGTCAGAAGCATGGCGGTTTCTATCTCGGCTCCATTGGCGGACCTGCTGCTATCCTTGCGCAGAACAACATCAAGAGTATTGAGTGTGTGGAGTATCCGGAGCTGGGCATGGAAGCAATCTGGAAAATTGAGGTGGAGAACTTCCCGGCCTTCATCCTGGTGGACGACAAAGGCAACGATTTCTTTAAACAACTCAAACCCTGCGAAGGTTGTTCCATTTTATCGTAATGACCTGAATACGGGAATTACGAAAGATTTCAATGGCTCATAAAAGACGTACATATCGTTTGGCGATGTTGGATGACGTCACGTTGCGTGAGGTCTTCCACATTCGCTTGAGTGCAATGAGTGCCATCAGCATGTTGGCGGTGTTCTTCGTCATCCTTATCGTGCTCTTGTCTCTGCTGATTGTCTATACACCGGTACGGAACATCATGCCGGGGTATAGCGCTAGTGTGCGTCAGCAGCTGATCGATGAGACGGCGCGTGTGGACTCGCTGCAGACGAACCTGAACATTCAACGGCAGTACCTGGATGTGTTGAAGCAGGTGACCGCCGGGGACATCCGTCTGGACAGTGCCCAGAATCTGGATTCGCTCCAATTGATTGAGCGTGCGCAGATACTGGAGATGAACAGCGAGGTGACGGATGCCTTCATGGAGCAGTACGAACGCAAAGAGCGTGACAGGTTGTTACTCTTTGACAATGCAGCCAATCACACGGTCTATCAGTTGGCGCGTCCCGTCCGTGGTGTGATTATACAATCCGCTTCCGTTGACAGCAGACAGTTCGGCGTTACCGTCCGGACGGTCAGGAACGAGAACGTCCTTTCTATGATGCATGGCACGATCATCTCTGCAGAACGGATGGCGGACAACACATTCACTGTTGTGCTGCAGAACGGTTCGTTCATGGCCATCTACCGTCATGTGCCCAAGTTGATGAAACAGCAGGGTGCACAAGTGGAGAAGGGAGAAATCATCGGTCTTCAGGATGCCGAGCATGATCTGGTTTTGGAATTATGGGATGCCGGTCAGTTTGTGAACCCAGAAGAGGTAATAGTATGGTAGATAGTCGGAAGTTGGTAGTCGAAAGACAAAAGCAACTCTGCATTCTGGGCAGTACCGGTTCTATCGGCACCCAGACCTTGGAGGTGGTCAGAGCATACCCGGATCGTTATTCGGTGTATGCCATATGCGCCAACCGTAGTGTGGATAAGCTGGTGGAGCAGGCGAAGGAGTTTCATCCCGAGGTGGTGTGTATAGCTGATGAGAGTCTGTATGACGAACTCTGCAGGCAACTTTCAGCCGTCGGCTATCCAGGCAAGGTGTGGGCGGGCGCACAGGCGATAGCCGAAGTGGTTACCATGCCGTCTATTGACATCGTCGTGGCTGCCATGGTCGGTTATGCCGGACTCAAACCCACTATCGAAGCCATCAAAGCCGGCAAGACCATCGCCTTGGCGAACAAAGAGACGCTGGTGGTGGCGGGTGAGATCATTTGCGACTTGGCGATGCAATACCATGTGCCGATCTTACCGGTGGATAGTGAGCATAGCGCCATCTTCCAGTCGCTGGTCGGGGAAGACAGAAGTGAGATAGAGAAAATCCTCTTGACGGCCAGTGGCGGTCCGTTCCGCACATTCACCCTCGAGCAAATGAAATCGGTTACGGCGGCCGATGCGCTCAAGCATCCGAACTGGGATATGGGCGCGAAGATAACGATTGACAGTGCCTCCATGATGAATAAGGGATTCGAGGTGATTGAAGCCAAATGGTTGTTCGGCGTACCGGTGGAGAAAATTCAGGTGCTCGTTCATCCGCAGTCCATTGTCCATTCTGCGGTGCAATTCACCGACGGTGCCATCAAGGCCCAACTGGGAGCGCCGGATATGCGGTTGCCGATCCAGTATGCACTCTCGTTCCCGGAACGACTGGCGAGCGACTTTCCGCGGGCTGACTTGCTGGGCTTGAAGAACCTGACGTTTGAGCAACCGGACTTGGAGCGTTTCCCGAACTTACGATTGGCGTACGACGCGATGAACAAAGGCGGCAATATGCCTTGTGTGCTCAATGCGGCGAATGAGGTGGTTAACCTCGCTTTCCGTCAGGGACGCTGCGGCTTTTTGCAGATGAGCGATGTCATTGCATCTACGATGGCGAAGGCTGATTTCATTGCCAAACCGGCATATGAAGATTACGTGGCTACGGACGCTACGGCCAGACAAATAGCAAATAATTTATTATGATACAAGCAATTCAATTGATTTTAGCGTTGTCTTTCCTCGTGTTGATTCATGAGTTGGGACACTTTACTTTCGCACGTATTTTCAAAGTGCGCGTGGAGAAATTTTATATGTTCTTCAATCCTTGGCGCAGTCTTGTGCGGATGAAGAAGTTCGACGGCAAATGGCATTTTAAGTTCTTTGCTCCGAATGAAGATGAAGAATGGGACCAGTACCCGGACAGTACCGAATGGGGGATCGGTTGGTTGCCTTTCGGTGGTTATTGTGCCATCGGCGGCATGGTCGATGAGACGCATAAGTCGGAAGACCTGTCTCCGGAACCGCAGCCGTGGGAGTTCCGTTCTAAACCGGCCTGGCAGCGGATGCTCATTATCTTGGGCGGTATCATGGTGAACTTCATCGGGGCCATGGTCATTTATTGGATGCTACTATGGCAGTACGGAGTGGATAGACTGCCGCTGCGTAACATGACCGACGGTTTGTATTATTCCCAACTGTGGCAGGACGAAGGATTTGAACAGCAGGATAAGATTTTGACTATCAACGGAGAAGAACCGCGTGTGCTTAAAGATGTAGTCTGGAAAACGGTTATCCAGGGTCAGCAGGAAGTACAGGTATTGCGTGGGGACAGCATCGTAGATATCACTCTTTCCGGTGATTTCGCCGATAATTACTTTGCTATTATGAACGGCAAGGATAAATCGGCGGCGGTTATCGCCGGCTGGTTACCTTGTCTGATTGATACGGTTCTTCCTGAGATGCCCGCTTATAAGGCCGGAATTCAGGAGGGAGACCAGATAGTAGAGATAGCGGGTGAACCGGTGGGCTGTCTGGCACAGATGTCGCAGGAGTTGGACAAGCATCCGTGCGATTCGATTGATGTGACCTACCTTCGTGAAGGCGAACGGATGACGGCACGTGTCTTCATCGGTGATGCTTGCAAGTTAGGTATCCAGGTGTGTGATTTTCCATTGGAGCACAAGAGCTATTCGTTCTTCAGGGCGATGCCGGCAGGCGTTAAGTACGGCTGGAACACCTTGAAGGATTACGTGGAGCAGCTCGGGCTTCTGTTTACGAACAAGCATGCTGTTCGTTCCATTGGAGGTTTCGGAACCATCGGTTCGATGTTCCCGCCTGCTTGGAGCTGGTATGCCTTCTGGAGCATGACGGCTTTCTTGAGTATCATTTTGGCGTTCATGAATTTCCTGCCTATTCCTGCCTTGGATGGCGGGTACGTGCTCTTCCTGTTGTGGGAGATGATCACGCGCCGTAAACCGAGCGACAAGTTCCTGGAGATTGCCAACAAGATCGGTTTCTGGTTGCTTATAGCCTTGCTTATC
>Ga0310690_10011141_pt1 | contig 11120 bp, 5 predicted proteins | sample AusTroGonzalo_MG_2_FD_207661 | JGI IMG/M metagenome (GOLD analysis project Ga0310690, IMG submission 207661) | Bovine rumen microbial communities from tropical cattle in Woodstock, Queensland, Australia - Gonzalo_04 (v2) (version 2) | ecosystem: Host-associated > Mammals > Digestive system >...
TAGATTGCATCAAGGGTGCTGGGGTCTGGCATCTGGAGGGGGTTGTCCAGTTCACGCTCCTCGCCGCCTTTCATCTTAAGCTTGTACACCACGCCGGGAGATGTGCTGATTATGTCGAGATTGAACTCGCGGCGCAGACGCTCCTGTACGATTTCCATGTGCAGAAGCCCCAGAAATCCGCAGCGGAAACCAAAGCCAAGTGCGATGGAGCTTTCGTGGTGGAAGCTGAATGCGCTGTCGTTTAGGTGCAGCTTCTCAAGCCCCTGATGCACCTTCTCGTATTCATCGGTGGACATCGGATAGACGCCGCAGAACACTGTCGGACGGATGTCGTGGAAGCCCGGCAGCGGCGTTTCCGCGCCAAGCTTCGCGGTCGTGACGGTATCGCCGATCTTGATGTCGGCAGGGTCTTTCACGGTGCCGACAAGATAGCCCACCTGTCCGGCGGAGAGTTCGGGGACTGGTTTCTTCGACGGCGAGAATATCCCCACCTCATGAAGCGCCGTCGTCACATTCGACGCCATGAACTTGACTGTCTGCCCTGCGGAAATCTTCCCATCCACCACGCGCACGTATGTTATCACTCCGCGAAACTCATCGAACACCGAATCGAACACGAGGGCGCGAAGAGGAGCGTCAACACCCGCCGTCTTTGGCGGGGGGATGCGCTTGACTATCGCCTCAAGGACGTCTGGACAGCCGACGCCGGTCTTGGCGGAGACGAGAAGCGGATCGTCCATCTCGATCGCGAGAATGTCCTCTATCTGCTTTGAGACGCCGGGGACGTCCGCGCCCGGAAGATCGACCTTGTTCAACACGGGGACTATCTCCAGCTTGGCGTCCTGGGCAAAGTACGTGTTGGCGACGGTCTGCGCCTCTACGCCCTGCGCGGCATCTACGACTAGAAGCGCCCCCTCGCAGGCGCCCATGGAGCGCGAGACCTCATAGGCGAAGTCAACGTGGCCGGGCGTGTCGAGGAGATTGAAGAGATACGTCTTGCCATCCTTTGCGGTATATTCCATCGATACGGGATGGCTCTTGATGGTTATTCCGCGCTCGCGTTCAAGATCCATTGCGTCAAGGGTCTGCTCCTTGAGCTCACGCGCGCTCACGGCGTGCGTGAGCTCGAGGATGCGATCGGAAAGAGTGGTCTTGCCATGATCGACATGGGCGATGATGCAGAAATTGCGGATGTTGTCTAAGGTCTGTTCCATGGTGTCGTTGCTCCCGATTTGCCGACAGGCAAATCAATTGCATGAATATTATACCATATTTTCACGATAGCCGCTTTCCAGAATCAGTAACTGATCTGTCTTTTCACCCCTGAAAATTTTTTTGAAATACCCTATTGTCAATGGTTCGAGAATTTGATAAAATAGTTGCGTTCCTTTCCACGGGCTCATCGTTCATCGGTTAGGACCTCGGACTGTCGATCCGAAGAGGGGAGTTCGATTCTCCCTGAGCCCGCCATTCAAAAGCCGTCTTTGGGCGGTTTTTTTCTTTTTATGTCATATACAGTGTTTGGATTTGGTATAATCTTTCCATGAAAGATTTTTTTGATGTCACAGTTCTAGCCATTCTTCAAGGTGTCGCGGAGTTTCTTCCCATCTCTTCGTCGGGGCATCTTGTCATATTGCAGCATATACTTGAAGTTCCGGAGTCATTGCGCATGAGGATTGAGGTGTTTCTGCACATGGGGACGTTGATCTCCGTGTTTACATTCTACCGCAGGCGCATATGGGAATTGGCAGCTGGGTTATTCGCGAGCGGCAAGATAGAGAGAATATGCGCCTGGATGTATGCGCTCAGGCTTTTGGTCTCCGCTCTCCCTGCGGTGGCGGTGTATTTGGTTTTCAAGGACGACATTGAGGCGTTGGTGGCAAATGCCCGCATGGTGGGCGCACTTTTGATGTTCACGGGCGTGGTGTTGATTGGAACGCGCTTTCTGCCGAGCGGCGAACGCGATGTCTCGTTCCTGCGCGCCCTTTTCATGGGCATTGGACAGGCCATAGCGCTTCTTCCCGGCGTTTCTCGCAGCGGCATGACGCTTGCGGCGGCGCGCGCCGGACGAATCAGACCTGCGGCTGCTGCTGAATTTTCCTTCTTGATGTGCGCTCCTTTGATCATGGGCGGAACTTTGCTTGAGTTCCTGAAGGGCGATGTGAGCGCAGATGGGATGCCCTGGTATGTCTTCGCCTGGGGTGTCGCGCTTTCGTCGGTTGTGGGGTATTTCTCCCTGGCTCTTCTGTTGAGGGCGTTGAAGGGGCGGTGGTTCTGGCTTTTCGGCCCGTATTGCGTCATTGCCGGGCTAGTCGCCTTCTTTCTATGCAGATGATGCAGGGATGCAGAAGCGAAAGTACGATTTTCTTATTTTCCCCCTTGCGGAGATGAAGGATATTTGGTATCATATATCTCGTTTCACCAAGTTCGGGCGTGGCGCAGTGGTAGCGCAGTTGACTGTTAATCAATTGGTCGCTGGTTCGAATCCAGCCGCCCGAGCCATTCAAAAGTGCGTTTCATCCAATAGTATCAGTGATGGAACGCATTTCTTGCATAAAAGACCGATTCCCTTGAAATCCTCTGTCTCCCCCTCTAAATTCCCCACGGTAATCCTTCTGTCCATTCCCATCACGTCAACCTCAGGCCTGTCGAGCGTCACTGTGCGAGACGATCCATCGGGGAGGACAATGTTGACCGTACGCTGGTAGGGCGCGGCGTCCCCGACGCGCCGCTCCCGCAGCACCAGCCGCTCCACCTTGCCGTCCTTCATGGCGAAATCGACCTCATACCCGCTTTCGGCGGGCAGGCGGAACGACCAGTCCGTCCAATCCTTCGGCACGCCCGCGCCGATGCGGCACACGCCGTCCGCCTCCATGAGCAGCATCTGGTTCATGGCATAGAGGCAGTTCCCCGCCGCCGTCATGAACCACGGATGAATCTGCACTGTCCCTGGTTCGTTGATCTCCCAGTACTCGCCGAATAGCCCGGCGGACACCGCCGCCTCCATGATGAACGGATACACCTTTTCATACCTCCCCGCACGCAGCGCCGCCATCGCCATCGTCGCGGCGTACCAAGGGCAGATCTTTTTTCCAACCGCATACATGTTCCCAGCCTTCGCACCCTTCGCGAGGAAGAAATCGACGGCCGCCGTCTGCTCCTTGTGCCCCTTCGGGAAGATCGGGAACGGGAAGTACCCGGCGAGCGTACCCATCGAAACGGCGTCCATGGCGTTCGCCGCCGGCACGAAGCGTCCGTCCTTCACGGGGAGCGACTTCTCGAGCCTCGCCGCCTTCTCGCGCCAGTCTGCGGCCTCCGCCGCATCGACGCCAAGCCTGTCCGCAGCGTCCGCGCAGACGCGGAACGTGTGGATGATGCCGCACGTCGTCATGCACGGACGCTCCTTCGCCGCGCCGAGGCGCTCGAGGTCTGTGCAAATACCGACGAACGACGTGCCGTCCGCCGCGTCATACACGTACTGCGCACGGTAGAAGCGCGCGCACTCGCGCATGACGGGGTACATCTTCTCGCGCAGGAGGTCGATGTCTCCGGTGTAGGACGCCGTTAGGTTACATGTCTGGGCAATGGCGGACATATGAAAGATGTGGTCGAGCCAGTGTCCCGACGGCGCGCCCTCCTTGACGGTATCCTCCATGCACTCCCAGTACCACCTCGCGCCGCGTCCGCCGCCGCCGACGCGCTTCTTCGCCTGCCCGAGCGTGTTGAAGCGGAAGTCCGCAATGTGCCGCGCCTCGTCGAAGTGTCCAGCAGAAAGAAGCCCCTGCATCCCGTAGAGTTCATCGAAAGCGAACGAGTTTCCGTTCCAGTGAGACGGGAATATCCCCACGGGAAGCGCCCAGCGCGTGACGTTGCACTTGAGCTGGTACTCCGCCATCACGCGCATCCGCATCAACTTCGCGTCAGGAATCTGCACGGACGACGTGGAGTAGTATTTGCGCCATGTAGCTTCGTGTCGCTTTGCAAGGTCAGCATACGTGCCGACGTAGGGCTTCTCGCCCTGCTTGTCGTAGGAGATGAACGTCACGAACGCGCCATCCTCTTTCGCGTTGCGGATCGTGATGCGCGTCTTGTCGATGTGCCGTCCGTAGGCGGTGAAGGAATACGCGCGACCGTCGGGCAACGCCTCCCATGGTTCCACGACGATCCGCCTTTCCGGATCCCTGTGCGGCGTGTAGTCGATGCCTGCCTCGATGCGATGCGCATTCAAGCCCGCACTGGTAGAACGGGCAGCTTGCCCGTTCATGCCGGGAAATGTCTGGCGGATGGCGATCACGTTGCGGTCGGAGGCGACGAACGTCTCGACCACGCGCGTGACATCGCCAAAGACGTTTGTGACAATCGACTTCGCGGTGTACGGATCGAGCGTCTGGCTCCAGCTGTCCGGCTTGTCGAGAACCTTGCCGTCAACAGAAAGCGTGAGGCTATAGCGTCCGTGTCCGTAGATGTTGTAAAGAATCCGCCGCCCGGCGATGAAGATGCCGGTGGAAAGCTTAAAGTTGCGCATTTTCTTCGTCAGGGGCGGCGTTCCTCCCAGGAAGTCCGACGTCGTGCAGAGGCTGCCGTTCGACAGCATCGCAGGGATATACCCCTCCGGCGCCTCCGAGTCCTTCCCGCGCACGGTCCAGTCGCCGTCCGCCTTCGCGAGTCCAACAGCAACACAGGCTGCGACCACAAACAAAACCTTCATTCTCTTCATTTTTCCTCCTTATTAAAACATGTGCGCATGAGTGTGCGGAGGGAGTCCATCCACGTGAGTGTGCCGTTAGTCGCGTCGAACACGACCACGACCGCCGCGCTCAGCAGTTGCGCTCCGCTCCGATATGTAGGCGGCAGCAGCGGACGGACGGTCTGTGTTGATGTAGTCCAATCCAAGTTCCAGTGAGAGCCGCCATGCATTCGGATTGTCGGGGAATCCCCACAGGCGGAATAGGACGCCCTTGGCGTGAGCCTGTGCAGCGGCTTCGCGGATTCTCCTCTTGTCGTCTTCCGTCATTTCACCGGAACGCCACTTGGTGTGTATGCGTGCGTAGTCGCTGACGAGCCACACGCGCTTGTACTGTTCGGCGTCAAGTTTCCTGTTGGACGGCACGTCAAAGAACACGAACTCGGGAGATGCGGAAAAATCAATGCCGGCATTGTCGCCGGTGATGGTCAACCGTGCCGCTGCGGGGTTAGTGCAGATGTCGAAACAGTCGCGGAACCCCTCCCGCTCGATCAACGCCAATAGAGCGTCAAAGGCCGGTTTTCCGTTCTTGAGATCGACCAGCAGCTGAAGTGGTCGCCCGTTCGCGCGAGCACGTCCGCCGTTCTTCTTGAATACTTCGCGCAACGGTTCCAGATAGAGACTGCGTAGCGTGTTCTCCGGCTTCAGATTGCTCCGGGAATGAGCGACGATCAGTTCGCCGTCCACAAGAAACACATCGGCTTCGATGGAGTCCGCACCCGCTTCGTATGCGCCCCAGAAAGGCCGCTTCTGCGCATAGTCGTTATGCGAATGGATCAGGATCGTTCGAGCCGCAGTTTCCGCACTTCCGTTAGCATCCGTTTCAGCCGAAATGACGGCGTAGTGTGCCAGATAGTCACCAGAACCGTATTCCTCGGTCGGGCCGCCGTTCGGCGGAATTACCGTCGCCGTCGTGCCCGGCGGCACCGTGAACGACCATTCGAGCTTCCCTCCGTCCACATACCGCCATTCACTCTTCACCGTCCCGTATTTCGTGCGGTAGCTCGCCTTGCAACTTCCGATCCGCTTGTCGGGCTTCGGCGCAAGCGTGAAATGGCGGTAACCCGCCTCGTCGCCCGGACGAATCCCCGCCATCGTCCGGTACATCCAGCCAAGCACCGCGCCGTTCGCGTAGTGGTTGAAGCTGTTCATCTCCTGCGGACCGAACCCGCGCTCCGTAGTGTAGCCGTCCCAGCGCTCCCAGATCGTCGTTGCACCGTTGTCCACGGAGTACAGCCATCCGGGACAATCGCGCTGTAGCAGCACGGAGTAGGCGAGTCCCGGATCGCCGACGATGTCGGCGATCACGTCAAGTAGAAGTGGCGTTCCGAGGAATCCCGTCCCGACCTTGCAGTTCCCCGCCTTGATGCTCGCGACGAGATCCGCCTTCGCAGCGTCCGTCGCGGCCTGCGTCGGGAAGAGTCCGAGTTTGAGCGCAAAGAGGTTCGGCGTCTGCATGTTCCTGTAGCGCTCGGCGAGGCGTCCGTTGTGGTCGAGGAACAGGCTGCGGTAGCGCGCCACGGCCTTCGCCTCGCGCTGCGCGTAGGCCTCCGCCTCCTTGGAGCGTCCTGTGGCCTTCGCCATCTCGTCCATCATCTTGAGGTCCCAGATGTGTTGGCACGCGCCGAGCATGTCCCAGTACTGGCGCTCGTCGGCGTTCGTCTCGCCGTCCCAGAACGGGTTCTTGCAGAACCTAGAGCCCCAGCCGCGCCGATGCCCCTCGTACATGGCGGGCGAGAGCCAATCCACGCACTGCCGCTCGTCTTCGGGCGTTGTCCAGTTCGACTTGTCGAGGCTCGCCATGAACCGCGCCATCGCGTCCCAGTTCACGTTCACGGCCGACACGTCACCGAACTGCCGCCACAGCGTGTATGGCACAATGACGCCCGCGTCCGCCCAGCCGATGAGCCTTCCGCCGAATTCGCCTGGCGCGACCTTCGGGAACATCCCTGGATACTTCGACTTCTCGCCTGCCTGCGAATCGCGCATGTCAGTCATCCACTTGGATAGAAATCCATACACATCCGCCGCGTACACCGCCGCGCCCGCGAACACCTGCGTGTCGCCCGACCAGCCCCAGCGCTCGTTGCGCTGCGGACAGTCCGTCGGCACGCTGAGATAGTTGGAGCGCATCCCCCACAGGCAGTTGGAGATGAGCCGGTTCAGCGACGCGTCGCCCGTCACTATCGTCCCCGTCTCGTCCTCGGGCGCAATGGACATCACGGGCAGCAGCCTGAGCCGCTTGAACTCCACGCGGCCATTCGCCGTGAACGACCAGTAGCGTCCGCCGAAGAACGTGCACGACGGATGCCACGTCTCGTCGTCCCCTCCCGCGAACACGTAGCGGAGACGCGACTCCGCCGTGCGGTAGTTGGCGAAGTAGGCGCTTCCCGCCGGGCCGTCGTTACCGCGCGACTTCTCGCCGTCCGCGTCGTTCAGCATTTCGGCAGGATGCCCCGTAAGGTCCGTCCCCGCCGCCGCTCGCGCCGTGAACTCGGGTACGTCCGCGCAGTTCTGCCCGAAATCTACGACCAGCGTCTCGCCCTGCTCCAGCACAAGCGCCACGTCGCCGACGTACCGGCGCAGAATCCGCGCACGGCCGTGGCGGCCCTTCGCCGCGCCGTCCGCGCCCTTCCACACCCACGCGGCGCGCGGCGAGAACGCGAGGTCGCGGCGTACCCGCACGGAACGCCCTTCGAGCGGCGTCACCACACCCTTGAACTCGCCGTTGACGCGCGCCAGCTTCCAATTGACGTCCCCCGTCGTGCGCCACGGCGTCGGAACTCGAGCGTCGTACTTCTCGCCGCCCCAGATCGTCGCGTGGCGGAGCGGCCCCGCATACGCGGCACGCCAGGAGGTGTCGGTGGCAATCTCCTCAACCGAACCGTCGGCATATGAAATCTTCAACACGCAGTGGAACGCGGAGATTTTCCCCGCGCGGCCGACGATCGCGTCACGCCACCAGCCGGTCGAGACCTCGGCGCACAGCACGTTGCGCGCGCCCGGATCGCGACGGAAGGCGTCCGTGACATCGTAGGAGAACGACGAACGCCGCTTGCGCGGATGCGTGTAGCCCGGCTTGAGGAAATCCTCTGCTCCGACTTCCGCGCCGTTGAGGAACACGCGGAACACGCCAAGACCCGTCACCGTCCATCTTGCGGACACGACGGCGGCGTGGTTGGTCACGGGGCGCACGAACACGGCCGTGCTGCACCCTCCCTTGTTGACTTCGGGCACCGGCCCTTCCACGGATATGAAATCCGCCGCCAGCGCACTTGCCGCGGCCAGCGCCGCGCAGATTATTGCTTTTGCTTTCATTGCTATCCTTCTTTGCTTCATATGAACATCATCATGTAGTGCGGCAGGGTGATCTTCTTTCCGACAACACCGACGTTGCCGCTCGTAAGTTTGTAACCGTATGCGATGTCGTCCCGGCGTAGAAGCCTGTCAAGCGATGCCGTCGAGGAGTTTGACGCCTTTACCTCTACCGGAACGACACGTCCGCCACGTTCGACAAGAAACTCAACCTCCAATGGCTCACGCCTGTCGCGGATGTACCGCAGGGGGATTCCCCTCCGAACAAGCCCCGTAGATACAAGGTTTTCGTACAATGCCCCCTTCGCCGACCCTGCGATAGTCTCTCCTATTATCGCGGCCTTCGTCTCGAATCCGTACATTGCCGCGAGTAGCCCGATGTCCGAGATATACAGCTTGAAGGCAGAATCGTCTTCGTAGGCGGAAAGCGGCAGAATCGGCGCGGTGAGATTGTACGCCATATCCGCCATTGACGCATCGCGCAGCCACTCCACGGAATTGCCGTACTTCCTGGAACCCACTCCCTTCTCGACCTCGGCGTACTTGAACTTCCTGTTCTCGTTCTCCCTCGCAAGCTGGCGCGGAATAGCGAGGAAGCAGCTGCGTATCTTCGGCTTCTCCGAATCCTGAGCATAGTTCATTATGTCGTCGAGATAGTCGCTCAGGATCTGCCTCTGGAGTTCGTCCGCCTCGCCGTAGTCGCGTCTCGCGACAAAGGCGTCCACTACCGCCGGCATTCCACCGATGGCCATATACTCCCTTGTCTCGCGGTGCATTACGTCGTTCAGGACATCATCGACCTTAGTGCGGCTCTCAAACGATTCGCGAAGCCGCGAAATCTCAACATCGGAATATCCCTTCGCCCACAGGAACTCCTCGAAATCGAGGGAGTGCATGGTGACGGACTCCTCATACCCGACAGGAACGCTTCTGACCTTCTTGTACTGAACACCAAGAAGCGAACCTGACGCAACGACGTCATACCGTCCGTCCTGCGCAAGGAACTTCAGCGCCGTCCGTACCTCCCCGCATTCCTGTATCTCGTCTAGGAAGATAAGAGTATCGCCCTCGACAAACTTGGCAGACTTCACCATCAATGTAATGCGGGAGTATATCGTAGCGGAATCGAGCGCCCCGTCGAAGATTCGCTTGTACTCGCCGTTTTCAAGAAAATTCAGATAAACATAGCTTGAATAATTCGTCTTTCCGAAGTATTCAATGATGAATGTCTTGCCTATCTGACGTGCGCCACGAACAAAAAGCGGTTTTTTATTAGGTTTCCGCTTCCATTCAAGCAGTTTGTCATAGAATTTTCTCTTTAGCATACAACTTTCCTTTAGGCGGATATCATACCAAAAGTCTGAAAAAGTTGCAACGGAACACTTTAAAATGTCTGAAAAAGTTGCATTTCCGCTCCAAAACACCTCCTGAAAATTTGCATCCTTATTTTGCCGAATGTTCATCTGTTCGGCTTCGCCATTTGCGTGTAGTGGCGGCGCATGACCGCCTGCGCGGGTTTGCCGCGAATGGTGAGGTTCTTGTCGCCCAAGGTGAAGTTCTCTGACCTGCGAAACAGATAAGCCGCCGTACCGCCGATTTCGCCCGCCATCCGTACATCTGACAGCCCCGCTATGATTGCCTTTGCATCGTTGTCGGTAGCGGTCATGTCGATTGTCGGCAACGGATCGTCTGCCATCCACACGACATTATCCAGCCACGCGCAATCCTCTCCGCCGCCGTCGCCGTCATCGTCCTTTACGTATAGCCAGGAAAGCGTGTGACGTCCATCGCCTGTGACGGTGAAACTCTCGGTCTTCCATGTGTTCTCACCCATCAGTTCGCCCTGCTGCACATCATCTATGCAGAACGCCAGACCGTCAAAGACAATCTTCTTCACGACCTCACCGTCCACCTTGCACCGGAACGCAATCGTCCCCGTGCCATATACGACCATCTCAAGGCGGCTCGTCTGGCTGTTACTGACAGCACCGCTCCGCAAGGCGTAACCGTCGTCGCTCACGCCCTTCGCGCGCACCCACTCCGCATCGCCGCCAGTTGCAAACGTCCTTTCCGGACAGTTCAGATATTCCCCGAACGTCCATGTCGGCCTCGTCACGGTGAACGACGCCACTTCGCTGTCATAGTAGTTGTCCTTCACGGCAATCGCACGTATGACCGCACTCCCTTCTATCTCGAACGGCTCTTGGTAGGGCGCGGCCTCCGGACGCGCCGGATTCGGTTCCGCCCCATCCAACGTGTAGTATATCGTCGCCCCTTCGTCCGCCGTGATCGTCACGGTGGCGGAATCCGCCTCGTAGGTTTCGGGTGCGAGAATGACAGGCGCGGAAAGCGTATTCGCCGCCCACACCGCAGTCAACGAGACTGGCGTCCCGTCTTTCTGAATGGGTGAACATGCCACGACCGTTCCCGTCGTGTATGTGTTAACGCCGTCGCACCATCCTGCAAACGAATGTTTCGCCAATTACAGTTGACGGTATTGTGAATTCACTCATTGAAGCACAACCAAAGAACATTCGATAACCGAGCCAAGTACATCCTTCGTTGATTTCAATGTTCTTAATCCAACCACAATTATAAAACGATTGCAAACCAGCATGTTCAACATCAGTAACGCGAACTGTCTCTAATGAAGCGGGTATATAAAACATTTCTCACGTTTCGCTAGACGACCGCTTTGCAGCATTGCTTTAAATCATCTTTCCTCTTGCGGAGGTCAGTCGGCGGATTTCTCCCGCCTTGTCGTTTCATCGGCCATCGCGCCGGCGTGACACTACCGTTTCGGTCACGCGGGACGCATGACCCTACCATTGCGGCGACAGCGGCGGCTCAGCCGCCTATGACCGTTTCACTGCGTTGTCGTCTTTTCCATTTTTCCCTTTACTTCCGCCTTATCAGTTCAAGCATCTTCTTGTCAACCTTGCGGCCCATGATCTCGATGTACTCGGCATCGGGGCGACCGGAATCCACGAACCCGAACGGCCCGTCGTAGTCCCAGATTGCCCAGCCGTAGCCGCGCGAACGCCACTTCTCCATGTTGCTC
>Ga0310690_10011142_pt1 | contig 11120 bp, 6 predicted proteins | sample AusTroGonzalo_MG_2_FD_207661 | JGI IMG/M metagenome (GOLD analysis project Ga0310690, IMG submission 207661) | Bovine rumen microbial communities from tropical cattle in Woodstock, Queensland, Australia - Gonzalo_04 (v2) (version 2) | ecosystem: Host-associated > Mammals > Digestive system >...
CGTGAGGCACAGCATTTTGTACCAAGCACTTTCCATGGTTATAGTGAGGCCGTGAAACCAGCAAGGCGCAATGGCGGTCGCAAACGGCGCAAGGCAAAGCACCAGCAAAAGCACGAACCACCACCAACTTTTTTTCAGCACTTGCCGGAGTAGGATTCTTGAATTCGAGAAGTTTTCATTTGTTCTCATTGGTTGATGGGAATTTCTGTGTTATCGTTTACCGAAGATTGCAACGGTTTTGCATCGTTAATTGTGAATAACGAAGCAATGAATACCAAAGCGAAAGCAGCCAGATAGAATTTGGTGACTTCTTTTCTGCTTTTCAGATCTAAACTATAGGGTCTAATATATCCTATAATCATGAAAAGGATTAGGACGGCCAGACAGGAAAACAAGACATTGTCGAATGTGTTCTGATGGCTGATGATGAAGGATTTATTGACGATTGAGATGATAATTGTGCCGATTGAAAGAATAATGGAAATGCCTAATATAATCTGTGCCAATAGTTTTCCAGAGAATAAGTGCTTGTTAGATGTGGTTGGCACATCGGAACTATTAGACGGACGGCATCCTGATAAAGCAGTTTTGCCAGTTTTAATAAGAATGTCGTTGATTAGCGTTGTTTCAATGGGGTGTTGTTCAATTCGCCTCCAGTTGATCGAACTGAAAGTGAATTCCAGCTCGTCAGGCAGTGTGCTTCCATCGATGATGTAGGGAATAATGTCTTTTTTGTCTTTTTTGTTGAAGGCGTAAACGATTTCACTTTGGGTGAATTTTGATTCGTAGGAGTTTCGACTAGCTAGAAATAGGAATACTTTAGATTCTCTGATGGCTTGGGCTAAAACGGCGGGAAATTCCATGCCGCCACCGATGCCTTGTCGGTCGATGAAGTAGGTGATACCTACCTTGTCGAATGCTTGAATGATTTTGTTCGCTGTTTCAGTGTCTTTGCGACTGTAACTTATGAAAACGTCGTATTTGTATTGCTCCATAGTAAACTGTTTTTCTGTTTGCAAAAGTAATCATTAATTTGTTGTCTGTTTCATGTTGAACTTAAGAGGTTTATTTACCCACGAAACGGTGTTTTTGGTGTTTCGTGGGTAATTTGATGGTGATTTTCATTCTAAATAATACATTCTCCGTTCTTCTGGCGTAAGTGGCCTGTCCTTGAAGCGCTCGCGGGTTTGGTCGATGAGCTTCTGGAGGGGAGGGAAGTCCCAAATGATGACATTGTTGTCCCAGGAGGCTGAGACAATTCGCTTACCGTCAGGGCTGAAAGTAGCGGTGTTGACAGAGAAAAGGTGTCCATGAAAAGTCTGAATGCAAGTTCCTGAAGTGGCATCCAAGACTTTAACGGTTTTCCCGTAGGTAATTAAGAGATATTTGCCATCTTTGCTATATTCGACAGAACTGCACCCTTCTGTGCCGAATACTTTGGTCAGCACACATGAGCCATTTTCAGTATCCCAGATACGGATAGAGCCATCTCTTGATGCAGAAGCCAAACGTTTCCCGTCTGGGCTAAAACAAACTCCTTTAACATAAGAAGTGTGTCCTTCTAATGGTATGTAATCGTTTGTTTCAATATCCAAGATGTAAACCGTTCCGTCGTGGGAAGCTGTAGCAATAAACTTATCGTCAGGACTGAAAATTGCAAAATTGATTTGTTCGGGAAAAGGGAAGACATTAATTGGATTAAAACTTTCTGTATCCCATAAAACAACCGTATGATCTGAAGATGCTGAAACGAAACAGCTGCCATCATTGCTAAATAGAACGGAATTGACAGTTTTATTATGTTTATCCAATGTCTTTATACATTGACCGTTTCTTGTGTCCCAAATTTTGATGTTACCGCCGTCATGCGCTATGGCAAGATAATTTCCATCAGGACTGTAGGCGGCAAATTGGATTCCCCAACCCCAATCTTTATTGTCATCGTCTAAAGTGTCAAGACACTGGTAAGTCTGAGCGTCCCAAATGCGGGAATGTTCAATGTATGCAACGGCAATTTGTTGACCATCAGGACTGAATGTCGCAGAATTTGCACAAACAAACCTATTGTTATCAGGGTTATACATTGCAGAATTAGCAGTGGGACGAGCGTTCTGCAAACCCATCAATACAATCCCTTTTGTTTCTTCGTGGACTTTCCAAATGCCAATTGTTTCGTCCCAAGACCCAGATATGACATATTCGCCATCAGGAGTAAAGACAACCGAACTCACAACACTTGAATGTCCTTCTATTGTTCTATTACATTTTCCGGTGGCAACATCCCAAATCCGCACCATGCCAATACCTAAATCATCAGAATAAGCAGCAGCGATCGTTTTTCCATCGGGGCTAAAAGAAACAGAATATATGCCAGCAAGTTCTTCATGGGATGGAGCTTTCATGGAGGATATGCATTGTCCAGTTTTCACATTCCAAAGTCGAACGGTGTAATCCCACGATCCCGAAGCTATCAGTTTTCCGTCGGGACTAAACGATACACAGCCAAACTCGGCTTGGTTTTTCAGTGTTTTAATGCAAGTTCCATCAGAAACTCTCCATATCCGAATGGTTTTGTCGGCTGATGCAGTGGCCAAAAACTGTCCGTCAGGGCTAAAATCCAAAGAATAGATTGTATTACTATGTCCTTCCAATAGTTGAATGCGTTTTTTTGAGACGCAATCCCAAATGCAAACTTTTTCGGAATCATATACGGCTGCAATTTTTTTACCATCATCACTATATTTAGGATTGCTATTTGAATGAGAAAAACCTCTTATGGTATCTGTAATCCTACCGTTGCTGATGTCATAGATGATGATTAATGAATTGTCATTTCCAGTCTCACGTTCCCATGTTGCAATAGCAATTTCGTTCCCGACAGGGCTAAAAGCCACACCATCCATGGCATAATTGTTTTCACGAGTATACAATTCAGAATACTTACCTGTGGAGAGATCCCAAAGCCTGATTTGTGAGTAATCATCTGAAACGATATGATTTCCATCTGGGCTGATGACAATACTTTGTATCATGCCATTGTAGCTTTTCAGAACTGCATCGTATGTCTTTAAGGCTTTTCGCAAGGCAGCCTCAGCCTCTGGAGTGTACGGCTTTTCAGGATTGTCAAGGTCGGTAGGGAGTACTTCCAAAGCAATCATTGTTGCCAAATAGGGGTCGGATTCGTCGGCAAGATTCATAGCCTTTTCAGCTGTGAACCTTGCTTGGTTTTCCATCATTCTCCATTGTTTTGCTTCCAAATCCTTTTGCTGTTCTCCAATAATAAAGAATAAAATTAAAAACAAAATGATGATGATGAACATGACCGATCCAATCAGCCAAATCTGGCGTTTTAGTTTCTTCTTCCTCTCTTTTTCCTCAAAAGCCTTCCGCTCCTCATACACCGCTATGGCCAACTGGTCGTGCAGCAACTCCACCTGCCCTTGCTCACCAATGACGAGCATACGGTTTTCGCCTCGGGTCAAGGCGTGGTAGGTGTTTTCACCAAGGGCAGCTTTTGCCTCCTCGGTGTCCACGCGCTTGCGGCTGCCGTCTTCTCGGATGAGATGCTGCTGGATGTAACGGATTTGCTTGGCGGAGAGGTTGCGTACCGCGTCTTTGTAATACACTTCCATGGGGTTGTCTTTCCAAACACCAAGGTCGACGCTAGTAATCTTTTCACCAGCCTTCTTGTCGAAGGTGCCGGCACATACCAAAGAGAGCAATAGTGTGTCGATATCGTCTTTTTCGTTGCGCTTGGCTAAGGCGACAACCCTGTCGGCCACGGCGTTTTTCTCGCTTTCTTCGATGCAATCTTTTCCTGGCACCAACACCACCTGCCGTGCATTCTCAGGCTTCATCGGACGCAGACGGTAACGGTTGTTCTTATAAAGGTCCAACGAGAACTCGTCGATGCTGTCCTCCAACACAAAAAGGAAGTCTTCGCGGATGGAAGCTATAAAGCGGTAGTTGGTTTCAGTGTTATAGCCTTCTTGGTTGGGCATTTCCAACTCGTCGTTTAGCAAAAGATAGATTTGTTGGAGCAACAACTCGGCCTTGCGCTTGTCGGCATCGCGAAACACCTCTTCGAATTGGTCGAGGATGATAACGGGATACACCTCGCGCCCATCGGCATTGCGAAAATGGGTGGTGGCGAAGTAGTTCCACAAATAAAGGCGGTCGTTTCCATCGGCATGTTCCATCTCAACGCAGTACTCTTCTTTCAATCCGCTGCTTTCTAGTTTTCTAACTATGGCTTCGGCGTATGAAATCTCTGTCGGCTCTTGCGAGAGGCGCACGTACAGCGGATAGTAGTCCCTTCTTTTCAAGATGGGGATGACACCTGCTTTCAATAGCGAGGTTTTTCCGATGCCCGAACTGCCGTATAGTGTGATAAATAGGTTGTTGTCTATGAGGCGCACCATGTCCATCGTTTCTTCGTCACGACCGCAAAACAGGTAGTCGTCGCTTGTGCCTTGCGGTTCTTCGTAGGAGGCTAATCCGCGCCAAGGGTTTTTTATAATCATGGCTTTGGTTTTATGCGTTGGTTAATCTTACAAGATGCTCAAAGGTGTCCTTGGCAGTTTCAAATACCGTAGCATTGAAGATACAAGCAGGTAAGCTCTGGTGATACGGTTCGCCAAAACGATAATCGCCAACAATAACTGGGATAACTCTGAAATTGGCCATGCCGTTGAGAGTGTTTTCGTCGTCATGACGGTTTTGTGCCCAATCCCATTCTTGACGATACCAACGTTTGGCAATGTTATTGGAAACTAAATCATTTTTCACCTGTGAACTTAAGATGGGCATGAAAACACGGCAGTTGTTGATGGCATTGCGAATACGCCGCTCATATTCTGCTCCGCTTTCTAGTTTTTCCTCGTCAAGCCAAACATTGACACCTGCCGCATGGAGCCTTTCAAACAAAGGCAAGGCAATATAACGGTCTTCGTGAGCGTATGAGATGAATACGCCATTTTCCTGTCGAGGAAGCAGGTTCACATTGATTGCTGTTTTGATATGGTTGAAGGCATCTTGCATGAAGGAACGGGCATCAACGAACACCTTTACCTTTTCATGCTCAAGATAATGTTTCAGTGTATCGTCGTTTTTGATTTCCACTGCCACTTGCTGTCCTCCCGAAGCATTCCCAAACTTGTCGCGTAAGAGGTACCAGAAGAAGCGGAACATCCAGTCGTCGAACTTGTTGCCGACCGAAAACAATTGGAAATGTTTCAGATAACTCAAAAAACTATTCGAGCCATAGCTCTTGAACCAAGAGGCCACTTTTTCCATGGCATCGTTTTCGGTGAGGACGAATTTGTTGAATGGCTTGTTTGGATCTGCCTTGCCGAAAACGTGGCACAAAACAGGACGCGTGACACCAAATTCGCTATACGAAATTTGCTTGAAGGTCTGTTGGGCGTTCTCGATTTGCACCACGTCAAAATTGCCCCTGCCCCAAACCTTTTCCATGGCAATCTCGATGTAGGGATCGATGGTGGTGGAGAGCACAATTCGGAAACAGCGCGTTTGGAGCAATTGCATTAGTGAAGGCTCGATTTCTTCGTCAAATAAAGGGAAGAAATCGTTGTTTCTCAATGCTTTCAGCACATTTTCCTTGACTCTTTCATTGTTGTGTTCCCGGATTAATTCAGTGAAGTTGTTGAATTCCCTTTTAAGTTCGAAGTATTTGTGTTCGTTGAATTCCTCTTTTGTTGCCATCTGGCGCAAAGTAAGGTCATAAAGCAATCTTAAACTGTTACCTTCCGCTTCGGGATTGACGTTCTTGTTTAGTACGGCTTCGCTTCCAATTACCAAGGCATATTTGTTGTTCACGCAATCTTTGGCAAACTGCTCCCAAGTGAAGTCGATTTGTTCTTGGTTGCGTTGTTCGTTGGGTTTGGTTGTTACGGGCATGGTGTGTTAATTTGTGACAATGACTTGCAAAAATAGTAAAATTCTTTTCGATTATACGAGCCTCTTGATAGCTTGCAACAAATGCGTATGCTCACCCCGCTCCTTATTAAATATCCCAGTTTGGTCCAAAAAGTCGATGCGGACCTGCCCCGAGGCATGGATAATTTGCTCGTTTTCCATGACGATGCCTACATGGGTAATGCGGCCTTCCTCGTTGCCGAAGAAAGCCAAATCGCCGGGCTGGGTCTCTTGCAGGAAATACACCAACTCGCCGCATTGGATCTGCTGCGAGGCATCACGGGGCATAAGCAAACCTGCAAGGCGGGCACAGACTTGCACCAATCCCGAACAGTCGATGCCGAAACTGGTGCGACCACCCCAAAGATAGGGTATGTTAAGCATTTTTTTTGCGTAATCCACCATCAGTTCGGGATGAAATTCTGAAGGCATTTCTACCGCGTCGGGATGAGGCATATAAAGCGGCGTTCCCATGCTCAAAAACTTGCCTTGGTATTCAACGATGGGCTTGTCGGTGAGATAAAGTTGCTTGTTTTTCAAAGCTTTGTAATCCTCTTTGCTGATTCCGCAAAATTGTTTTGCTTGAATCCAGCCTTCATATTGGTCGAAGTCGGTTTGGATGAGTACCCATTCCGATGTTTTGTCTAATACCGTGTATAACTCATTGTAAAGCAGCTGGCTAACCATTTCTGAGCCGTGCCTGTTTTCCTTCCTCAAGGCGATGGCCGAGAGGGTGCAAATGCCGTATTCCATAAGTGTGTGTTTTCTGACCGCTAAAGTAGTGAACAATCCGTTTCAGCGGCCTTTTTTCATCGTTTTTTTCAAGGCAATTGGAGTTTTTTTTAATTTAGCCCTCTGAAATTAATGTTGATTGTTTTGTTAAAACATTGTCTATGAATAAGATAAAGGATTTTCTGAACATATTAAGGCACAATTATGATGTCATCGGCAAGGTGCTGGCTTTCTTGGTGGCAATGGCCTTGGTGTGTTGGCAGATGCCGCGTACGGGCAAGTTCAAATACGAGTTCCAGCTGTCGAAACCGTGGCAACATGAGACTTTGTATGCGCCTTTCGACTTCCCGATTTACAAAGATAATACAACCTTATGGGCTGAAAACGAGGCTGCTACGGAAAAAGTGCATCCGATTTTCGTGTTCAACGAGGAGGAGATGATGGCCGCACGCAATGCCTTGGTGAATGCTTTTGAGTCGCGTTGGGATGCGCATTCGTATTATGACCAGTCTGCCAACTTGGATTTTCTTTTCGATGTGTATGACTCCATCGAGGATCGTGGCATTGTGGCTTACGACAATGTGACCAAGGATTTGTCCCCAGAGGCGGAGGTGAGTGTCATCCGCAACAAGGTGATGCGCACGGCCCGTTACGGCGACTTTTTCACGATGAATTCGGCCACGGAAGCTGTCGCAGCGGCGTTGCAAGCCCATGAGCATCAAGTCAATGTGAAACTGCTTTCGGAACTCATCAATGGGGCTTTGCGACAGAATGTGTTCTACAACGCGGAACTCACCAAGCAGGAGGTGGACAAGGCGGTGGCATCCGTTTCGCTGACCTACGGCATGGTGCAGAAAGGCGAAATTATCATTTCGGAAGGCGAGGTGGTGGATGCCCATACTTTTGATGTGCTGAACTCGCTCCAGCGGGAATATACCTCGCGTTCGTTGTCGAGCGATGAGTCGCTACGAATCATGTTGAGCCAGCTTTTCCTCGTGGCGCTCATTTTCTCGTTGATGGGCTTGTATGGCAACAAGTTGCACAAAGTGGTCTTCGTCGAGTTTAAAAATGTGGTCCTTTTGCTGACTTTGATGTTGATGATAATCATCCCGTCGTATATGCTTGTCAAGTGGGCTCCTGGGCTGATTTACATGATGCCGGTCTGCATTCTGGCCATTATGGTCGGGTCGTTCTTCAACTTGCGCTTGGCATTTTCCACGCAGGTTTTTGCGGTGATGTTGGTTTCGTTGGCGGTGCCGAATCCTTTCCAGTTCATGTTCATGCAATTGGTGGCCACGGTTTTGACAGTGTTCAGCATGTCGAATCTCAGGGCGCACCATCGCTTTATTCAGGCGGCGTTGTTTGTGTTTGTCGGCTACCTTTTGGTCTATCTTGCTTTTACTTTCCTCACGACTTCCGAAGTCGATTGGTTTGATGTGTTGTTGTTGGCACTCAATGCCTTGTTCACCATGTTGGCCCAACCGCTTATCTTGATGTTCGAGCGCATTTTTGGCCTGACCACTTCGCTTTCGCTGTTAGAGTTGAGCAATACCAACAGCCCCTTGTTGCGGCAGCTGGCTACCACTGCCCCGGGTACTTTCCAGCATTCCATTCAAGTGGCCAACCTTTGCGAGGAGGTGCTTTACGAGATTGGCGGCGATACATTGCTGGCACGCACGGGAGCTTTGTACCACGACATCGGAAAAATGAACAATCCGATGTACTTTACTGAAAATCAACATGGAGCCTATAGTCCGCACAACGACCTTTCCAACATTGAGAGTGCCGAAATCATCATTTCGCATGTGACGGACGGCATTGAGATGGCGCACAAGGCACGCATACCCGAGCGCATCATCGACTTTATTCGCACCCACCATGGCACGCGCCGCACGGATTATTTCTTCATCAACGAGCAAAAGGCGCATCCCGACGAGGAAATCGACCCAACACCGTTCACCTATCACGGTCCTGCGCCGTTCTCACGCGAGACTGCCGTGCTGATGATGGCCGACAGTATCGAGGCCGCTTCGCATAGTCTGAAGGAGCCTGACGAGAAGAAAATCAGCGACATGGTGGACAACATCATCAACAAGCAGATGGAGGCGGGACAGTTCCTCAACACAGACCTCACTTTACGTGACATCGAAACTTGCCGCAAAGTGTTGAAAAAGAAACTGATGAGCATTTATCATGTGAGGATTGCGTATCCAGAGAAGTAACCTCAGCGTCTGAAAGACGCAACTACCCGTGACCGTAGGTCGCGACCTACGGCGGCAACGAAACCAGAAAGTAATGAAAATAAAAAAGTTACAAATACCAGCAGCCCTGCTCGCAATGGCAATCCTCATGACCTCATGCGACGGCATCATCGGCTATGCCATACATACGCAAAAGATAGACAATCATAACCGTAGATACAACATCAACGACGAAGTCGAGGACGACACCATCCATTTCGTTCTCAACAAAGTGCGGCGACAAATGCTGATGAAGGCCGAGGTAAATGGGGTGGAAGATACTGTTTTGTATGATTCGGGCGCAGGCATGGCGGCAATGCAGTTCTATACGAACGAAACCAAACCCAAGGGAATGAAGTTTTATCGGGTGCCGATTACGGGTGCTGACAAGGGGACGAAAGTCAGGATGACTTCGATACCCGTGCAAATCAAGACCCCCATGTGCCTTGTGGAGCATTTGGGAAACGCTATGTTGGTGCCGGAAAACCGTTCGTGCGAGAAGGAACCAAACATCTCTGACTATACCATCATCGGCTTTTCGGGGCTTGACATGTCGAGATATGCCATCGATTTCACAAAAAACCAGATATATTGTATTGGTGATATGTCGGTAATTGACACCACGGAATACATCCCTGTTAAATGCAGAAAAGACGATCAGTTGAATGTGATGTTTGTTTATCCTGTCATCAATGGCGTTGAGTATGAGTGCATTTTCGACACGGGAAATGGCAATGGTATCTTGATTCATGATGCGCAAAGGGTTGAAAATCATGGTGATGATATGTTGTACGAAGGCTCTTACGGGAAAGCCATCGGCGGTGTCACGGATATGCAGCGTTTTGTGGTCGCGCCTGAAACCAAGGTCGAGTTTGCTGGCCGTGAGGAAACGGTGCCTGTGATGTTTCTTGAGGGCAATCTTGCTTTTAATAACGTGGGTCTTCAGTATATCAAAAAGTTCGACTGGATTATTGAGCATCGTTATAATAAGGTCAATGTCGATGCCGATGAAATCATCCATAGGATGTACGCCAGGCCGCATGTTGCCGACACAATGGGAGTGACACAGGTGCGCTATAGCATTTCCACCGCTGACGGCACTTTGAAAATCCTCACCCGACTCATTGACGGCAATGAAAAGTTCAAGGTTGGCGACCAAATCATTTCAGTCAATGGAGAGAAAATCAACGAGGAGAACATCTGTTATTATTACGACCTGCTGACGGAGAACAAGGATTGGTCGGAGTTTGACGTTAAAGTGAAATGATACAGGGTTTTGGAGGTTTTGTTCCCCTAACCATCCGTTGGTTTTTGCGAAAAATCCGTTTTTTTTTGTACGCATGGAAAAATGTTGTACTTTTGTAGCGCACTAATAAACTAATACATAAAAAAATGAACAAATTACTGAAATACATGGTTTTGCTGGTGATGGCCACAGTCATGTCTTCATGCGGAACGGTTGGGCTGTTGATTCACACCGCTAAAATCGTTAATGACATTCAAAGTTTTAGTGTCAACTCGGCGTGTGACACCATCCGTTTTGTTGTCAACAAGAAAAACCAAATGTTGCTCAAGGCCGAAATCAACGGTAATTTGGACACGGTGATGTATGATTCAGGTGTCAATTCGTTTGCTCTGCTCATGTACACCCCAAGCACCAAACCTGAAGGGATGAAGTTTTATAACCACAGGATTTCTGGGGCCGACAAAAAGTCAAAGGTAAAAGTGACGACTTTGCCAGTGACAATAAAAACGGATATGGTGGTGGCGGATGGAGTAGGTGTGGCCAATTTAGGTCCGGAGCCACCCATTTGTCAAAGGGAGTCATCTTTGTCACTGCGTAATATCATTGGTTTCCAAGGTCTTAACTTGATTCGCTATAAGATTGATTTTACAAACAATTTGATGTTTGAACTACCTGATTCCTTAATTATTGACACGACTGAGTTTATTCCCATCAAATGTGAGTATAAGATGAATGTTTTGTGGGTTTATCCACGAATCAACGGTGTAGAATATGAATGCATCTTTGACACGGGCAACGGTGCTGCTGCTTTTTTGTTGCAGGACGAGCAGCGGGTCGATAGTCCAGGGGAGAAGGATTATGTTTTTGAAGGCTCCTTTGGACAAGCCATTGGAGGGCATACCGACAAGCAGACATTTGTGTACGCTAGTCATGAAAATCTCAGCCTTGCTGGAGTCGATAAGGAT
>Ga0310690_10011143_pt1 | contig 11119 bp, 5 predicted proteins | sample AusTroGonzalo_MG_2_FD_207661 | JGI IMG/M metagenome (GOLD analysis project Ga0310690, IMG submission 207661) | Bovine rumen microbial communities from tropical cattle in Woodstock, Queensland, Australia - Gonzalo_04 (v2) (version 2) | ecosystem: Host-associated > Mammals > Digestive system >...
CGTGGACGGCCGCGTCGCCGTCCTGCGCAGCGGCAAGAAGAACCACTTCCTCCTGAAGCTGGCCTGATCAGTCGTCCACCAGTATCCTGAATCCGACGTCGTGGATCTTGCGCCACGGACGGTACATGACGCGTGACGCGAACGTCGAGTCCTTCGGCCGCGTCCAACACGATCCGCCGCGCGCAACTGCGCGCGGCGACTTGTCTCCCTGCGGCCCGAACTCCGAAGGCGCGACGCGGTCCGCCGTCCATTCCCACACGTTGCCGTGCACGTTCCTGAGCCCCCACGCGTTCGGCGCAAATGCCGAGACCGGCGCGGAGACGCGGTAATGGTCGTCGTAGCGGATGTCCGCCGGACGCCACGCCGGCACCGCCATGCCGGGGACGTTCGCGCGGAAGCGGTCCTGGCGGCGGAAAGTGACGTCGGCCAGGTTGGCGACCTTCGAGAAGTCCGCGTCCACGTCGCCGTACCATAGCGGCGTGGCGGCACCTGCGCGTGCAGCCCACTCCCATTCGCCGCCGGTAGGGAGACGCGCCTTCGCTCCTGTGCGGCGCGAGAGCTCGGCGCAGAACGCGACCGCCTCGTCGCACGAGACGCGCACGACCGGCTGGTCCGGCATGTTGAGCGGATAGCCGCGCTCTTGCTCGGTGAACTGCATGAACTCGCCACGCTCGAGCTTGCTGTCGTGCGTCGGCACGAGACGCCTGTACTGCTCGTTTGTGATCTCGTCCACTGACATCCAGAACGGCTTTCCGATGGTAGTCTTGCCGCCGGCGAAGTCCGTCATGACGCCTGCAGGGATACGAGCGAGCGTAATAGTCACGCCGCCGCCCAGGTCCAGCGCGCGCGTGGCGATAGGCTTCGCGGGCAACGCGCCGCCGTCGGGCGCCGTGGCCGTGGCTCGCGCGTCGGGGCGCGGCGCGACTTTCACCCGCGGAAGCGCGGGTGCCTTGATGTCGGCGCGGCCGTACGTCTTCTCGTGGTCCTCGACGAGGTTCGCGTAGCGCTTCTGGAGGTCGGCGCGGCGGGCGGCAAAGTGCGCCACGCGGTTTGTGCCCACCGTCTCGCTCCAGGTGCCGTGGCCCATGCGGTTCAGGTCGATCCACGTGTTGATGCGGTCCCACGACTCGGCGTCGAGACGCACGCCGTGGTGGCCGGCCTCCAGCATCTGCACGAGCGCGGTCGTGTCCGCCGCCGTCTCGCCCGGCACGGGCAGGGCGTTGTCGCCCTCCTGCGTGGCGTTGCGCACGTAGGAGCAGAGCGCCATGTACGCGGGCGGGAAGAGACCGTCGTTGAGGTAGTAGGTCAGCTTCGTCTTGATGCAGACGTCGGGCCGGTCGCGAAGGTCGGGCTTGCGGACAAGCCCCGGCTCGATCACGTCGAGGATGTTGGTGGAGTTCCCCTTCCCGTCGTGGCAGGAGACGCAGTAGCGGTCGAGGACGGGCTGGACCTCGCGGCGGAAGTCGAAGCCGCGCTCGGGTCCGTGCCACGGCTTGATCTCGGAAGGCGCTTTCTCCATCGCGATCAGGCGACGGTTCGGCCCGGCGCTCGCCTCGTTCTCCTCGTGGCAGCCGCTGCACGAGGCCAGCTCGCCGGGCATGACGTTCGTCCAGGAGCGCATGAGCTGCACGGCGCGCCCGTCGGCGTCGAGCGGCTGGAAAGCGATCGGCAGGTTGGCGGGGACCGTGAAGTAGGCGCTGCCGTCTGACTCCACGGGCACGGTGCCGAGGATGCGCTTGATGTCCCACGGGCCGTCAAGGCCGTGGTGGTCCGTTTCGCCGCCCATCCAGCGGTAGGCGAAGGAGTAGGTGAAGACGCGGAGCTCCTTGATCGTCCCGCGCGGCACGCCGGAGAGACCCGGCCCGTCGTAGATGTCCGTCACCTTCACGCGGGCTGTCGTGCTGGACGGGTCGATCTTCGAGGCGATGGTCGGCGGCTTCTTGGTAGGCTGGAGAGGAATCGGCTCGAAGTAGGTGAAGTCCGCCTCCTCGGCGATGGGCGTGAGGTTGTCGAAAGCGTCGGCGAGGTAGAGCCCCCAGCCGTCCTTCTCCGTGGGGCGCGCTGCCACCACCACATAGTCCTTGGAGAGCGGGTACGGATGGCAGAACTTCGGCCACGAGTAGTCGGCCACGCGGTCGCGCACGATCGGGCGGACAGGCTTGCCACGCTCCGTGAAGCGCTGCACGACGCCCTTCGCCTCCTTGCGGCCCTTGAGCGTGTCGAAGAGGACTAGCTCTCCGTAGCGCGGCTGACCGTGGTGGCCGGTGACGATTGCGGTGAACATGTCTGGCGCGTCTGGGCACGGGCGCGCGTTGAATAACGCGTTCGGCCAGTAGGAGTCGCTGCCGTAGTAGGCGCGCTGCACGGTGCCGTCCGGGTTCATGGTGAAGAGGATTCGCGCGACGTAGTGCGTGATGTCCGCATACTCCCAGTGTAGGAACATGACGCGGCCGTCGGGCATGAGGTTCACGCACCAGTTGTTATCCTGGTCGAACGTGAGGCGGCGGATCGCGCCGTCCGGCTCGCGGCGGTAGATGCTGGCCACCCAGCTCGACCCCACCACACACGGCACGCCCACCATCGAGGCGTCTGAGAGGAAAAGGATCGCGCCGTCGGGCAGATAGCAGCCCGCGTAGCAATTTACATCGGCATCGGGTATGAGCGGTATCTCCGCCGGACGCGCGCCGGGCGTGCCGATGTCCAGCTCTACCACGCGGTCGATCGCCTCGACGGCGCGATTGCGCCTCACCTTGGGCGGCTTGTCCGTCCGGTCCGTGCGGCGCGTGTACATCGCCTTCTTCGCGTCCCACCGGAGGCAGACCTCGCCGATGTAGCCGTTGGCCGCCGTGGCGTCGAGGACGGAGAACGACGGCTTGCCTCGAAGGTTTGAGAGGACACCCAGCTCGTTCGTGCAGCCGCCAAAGATGTCGCGGGGCTGCTTCCAGTTGTTGTGAAGGCCGAGGTTGGACTGCCGACGACGGATCGCGAGGAGCCTGTCGCCGTCGAGGAGCGGGTTCGCGAGGAGGTGCGCGCGAAGGTCGTCGAGGAACTTCTGTCCACCCGCCACCGGTGCCAGCCCGCCGTAGAACGGCCCCCAGTCGCCCTTGATCGAGTCGAGGAGGCGTTGGCGGCGCGCCTCGAACGTGCGCAGCCATTCGGGATCCTTCTCGAAGCGGTCTGGCCAGCGAGCGCACATGTCCGCCCACGCGAGGCGGACGGTCTCCACCTTGAGCGCCTCGAGCCGGCGTATGACGCGGTCCGTCGGCGACTCGGCGCAGGCGACGCATGCGATTGCGCATGCCAGAATAAAAGTTTGCGTGCCTTTCATGACGAGGCGATTATACCAAAAACCGTCCCCAAATGAACAGTGGAAGCGGCACATCATTAACTTTGGTGTAAGTGCGCTTCAGGAGACGGACAAGTCCGTCTTGACGATACGTCTCATGTACGAGCCAAACATTGGTACGGTGTAGGCAACCATCCCCAATGAAGGGGCATATATCATTCCTTTCCTAATCAATGAGCGTCGCATCATAGAATAGCTCATACCTCCAAATAAATTAGAATAAATCATTTTTCAGATTTTCCTTTATTCGTCTGTATTATGCCATATTCTCTCTACTGGACTTGTCGTTCTCGCTCGCGCCCCTCCTTCGCGCCCCCGCCCCATTCGCCACCCCCACCTCCTTCGCGGATCACATTCCATGGCTCAGCCCACCATTCGCCGTTATCGCCCCCCCCCCTACCAGCCTACCCGACATCCCGCTTCCGCGCCATCCGCCGCCACCATCGTAATTTCATACGTCCCGTAATCTCATTCTCGTACTTCGCCCGCCACCACGCGAGCATGTTGGCCCCCTCCACCCGCTCCGGATCCGTCAGCGCGTCCAGCCTCTCCATGAGCGCTGTCGGGCTGCCCCTTATCCCCTCCACCACCTCTAGCCACACGGCCCTTGCCCGCACCACCCCTAGTTCAGGAATCTTGTTCATGATTTCATACGTACCGTAATCTCGGTTATCTTCTCCTCCGCCGCACAGAGGCTCCGCCGGCACTGCCTCGGCCTGCGGCGCCAGCACGGCCTCGGCAGGCACTGGGTCGGCGAGGCCCACTACTTGCCGCAGCTTCTTCGCCATCGCCTTGTAGCGCATCACGGTCGTGTAGCGCACGTGGAGCGCGGGGATGTTCTCCTGCAGCCAAGCCTTCACACCCCCGCGCCGCCCGACTATAGACCCGTCCTCGTCGCGCAGGAGCGAGTTGTCCACGTAGCACTCCAGATCGTGCACCATGCTGCCGAAGCGCACCGCCGCCGCGTGAGAATCCCGCCTGTGGACCCAGGCGTCCAAGATATCCTCGCGCGTGGGACATGGGTTCGTGGTGCGCCTCCCGCCCGTGCGCCGACGCTCCTCGGCGAGCACCTCCCGCCGGGCCCGCTCGCGCGCGTAGTAGAGCGGACGCCTAAGCCGGCTCTGCGCCCGGTCGATGTATTTCGTCGCCCCGTCGCGCAGCCATCTGGCTAGCGTAAGCAGAGTGAGCACGTCGCCGTCCGCCCAGCGCACCATCTCGCGCACGCTCCACCCCTCGCGCCGCCAGACGACAGCAAAACCCTCGGTCGCCTCGCACAGGTCACCGAACGCCCGGGCGTCCGACTCCCGCCGCCGCGCGTCGTTGCGCATGCGGCTGGCGATGCGCCGCTCGTACGCCTCCATTATCTCGCGCTCGACCGGCTCGTACCGCGCAAGCCACGCCGCAAGCCCACCATCCGCTGCGACGCATGTTGCAGCGGTGCGAACCGCCGACCCACTTACCGCCGCCGACCCGCTTGCTGCCGCCGCGTGCGCCAGCGCACCATCAACCGCATTCGCGGCGGACGTGGAGGCCGCGTGAGCGCGCGAGACCTTTGAAATGCCTGTTTTCCGTTGCATGGCGGCATGATACCACGGTGAAGGATTAAAGGCAAGCGGAAAATGAGATTATGGGAAGTATGAAATCTTGTACGCGATGGGTGCGGCGGGGAAGTCAAGCGGGGGGTCAAAGCCCGTTCGAGATGGCCACTCGCGGGAATGCCCGGAGATCACTACAGGTGGGGGAGTGCGCAAGGTGGGGGAGTGCGCCCTGTCCCCACCAATCACCTAAGTTGTTCTCGCAATCGGTACGCGGCCGTGCTATCGACTGTGCTGTCATTCACGGCGGCGTCCTTCCTTATGGTTTTTGACGCCCTTATGGTTTTTGACGCCCCGTATCATGCGGGATTCATCGAAGGGAAGCCGCTTGGGTTTCCGAAAACGCGTATTTCACGGCACGCGCGGAACAGCGCGGGATTCTGTCCGCCATGGCGCATGGCGGCACCACATGCGAATTTCGCGGGCTCCGGGTCACTTGACCGGTTCGACGGAGAAGTCGTCCAGGTACCAGGTGCCTTCCTTGCCGTTCGTCATGAAACCGTTCCATTCGAGAATGCGGAAGCCGGCCTGGACCTTGAGTCCGTCCACCGTCACTGGTTCGCCGCCCGGCGGCGTCACCGTGCAAGACCACGTTCCGGCCTTCGGGCCGGTCACGTGCAGCAGTATCTCCACGCGGCTCCACTCGCCCACCGGCACGTCGGCGATCTTGCGTCCGCCCGCCCGCACATGCCCTGCGGCGAAGGTGATCGACGGCCCTATGGCGTACTGCCGCGCGCCGTCCTGCTTGTAGTCGCGGCACTCGAACTGCGGATGCGCCTTGTCGTCCGTGCGGAAGCTCCAGCGAATGCGCACGCTCCCCTGCTCCGCGCCAATCTTCGCGATGAGGTGCGGCTGCCATGCCGCCCCGAGATTGGGGCTGTCGACGAGGCGCAACGATTTGGTCCCCGAGGCCGCCGTCTCGTCGGTCACGGCCACGCCGCGCTCGCCATGGACCGAGAATATTCCTATGTTCTTCTTGCCGGCCTTCCCGACCCTGTACTTCTCGAAGGTGATGCTGCCGCTCCTGCGGTAGCAGCGCGGTGCTGGCGGCGCGTCCTTGAGCGGCGAATAGCGCGTGTCGTCCATCGCCTCCGCGCGCCAGGCGGCGTCGTGCTTCAGCACGCCCGCCGCCGTCCAGTCCCAAGGCACGAAGCCCATCTTCAGCGCGGGCGACTCCGCCTCGAACCGCCAATCGCCGTGCAGCGGGTCACGGAACAGCGGATCGCCCACGCGCGAGGCGCAGTCGTGCCCGTCCGCGCGCCACGTCTCCAGCGGCTTCCCGAAGAAGGCGTTCGACGAGATGCCGCCGGTACACCAGTAGAGGTTGCCGTCCATCACGAGGTCGGTAACCTTGCCGCCCTTCAAGCCTCCCCGGATGATCTGGGAAGTAGAGTTCGTCCACCAGAACACGTTGTTGGTGACGATTATCGTGGTGTGGTCCTCCACGCGCGAGCGCCATACGCCGGACCGCTCGAACGTGGCGAAGATGTTGTTGGCGAACGTGTTGTCCTTGCCGTAGTGCTGGTGCACCGCGCCGTCGCGGCAGCGCTCCACCAGGTTGGACGCGAGCAGGATGCCTGCCGAACCCTCGTCCGTGTACAGGCCCCAGGCGGGCGAGCCCGCGCCAGAATACCCGTTCACGTCGTGGATCCAGTTGCCGATCTCCACCGTCCCCTCCGAGTTGCCAAGCGTGTACACGCCGCCCATGTCCGAAAGCACCCCCCACCCGATGTGGTGGATGCGGTTCCACATGAGGCGGTTGCGCTTCGCGACCGTCGGCGCGTAGCCCCACGTCCAGCCCATGGAGACGCCCGTGTAGCGGAAGTCGCCGATGTCGTTGTGGACGATCTCGTTGTCCGACGCGTGGCCGATCCACACGCCGATCGCGCCGTTGAGCGTGAGGCCGCCGGAGCGGATGATGCTGTTCGACACGCGGTTGAACGCCGTCACGCGCGACTCGCCGTCCTGCTTCCACGGGGCCGTGTCGCCGAGGTACACGCCGCCGCCGCCGAGGTCTTCGATCAGGCAGCGGACGATCCGGCAGTTGCGGCAGCCGCGCTTGAGCCACACGCCGTGCATGCCGACGTGCGAGAGGCGGCAGCGCTCCATCGAGAAGCCGTGTACGCCATCGCCGAGGATTGCGGCGTCGCGGACGTTCTGCGCGCTCTGCGCGTTCCTCACGCCGCCGCCCGGCAGCGTCCATGCGGCATGCTCGAACGCGAGTCCCTCGAACTTGACGTTGCGCACGAGCGAGTCGGCCAGCGGATCGCCGGCAAAGACGACGAACCCCGGCGCGACGGGCGCGACGGCGCGCGTCTTCTCCACTCGTTCGCCCGCGAGCGGAACGTAAAGGAGCTCGCCCGCCTTCACGTCGTGGAACCATTCGCCCGGCGCGTCGAGCGCGCCACGGTAGTTCTCGAGCGCGTAGCGCGGGTACGTGCTGCTCCAGTAGAAGAGCGGACGCGACGTCCCCTCCCGCAGCATCACGAGGCCGGTCTTCGCGTCGACGTGCGCCACGCGGCTGCGGCCCATGTCCCAGCTCTGCCAGAGCAGCACCTCCACGCGGGCAAGCTCGTCGGGCGGCAACGCCGCTAGCGGCGCGATGTCCTCGACGCGTGCCATCATCGCCTTGCGCGAAACGTCCTCCGGCTTGCCCGTGAGCGGGTTCTCGTCGCCATCGTACTCGCCGCGCATGTAGAGGTAGAACTCGTTCGGCGTGCGCGCGCGCTGCGCGCGCTGCCCGTTAACGTACAGCTGCTCGAAGGCCAGCCCTTCCGGCACGCGCGCGCGCCAGATGCCGTCAACTCCCGCCGTGAACGGCGGCAGCTCCACGCCGCCGTCGAACACGGACTGCCCTTCCTTCGCGGCGATGAAGCGCACGTTGGAGTCGGCCGGCGTGAACGTAGCCGCCTCCCTCACCGGATAGCGTCCGAGCTCGACGGAGACCTCGGCGACGCGGTCAGGCGGGATCGCGCCGGACGCGCGAAGCGCGCGCACCTTCTCGAGCGCCGCCGCGATCGTGCGCACCTCGCCGTCCGGACGCATCGTCACGTCCGCCGCAGGCATGGTGTCGGTGACGAGCAGGCCCGCGAGATGGCATCCGTAGCCGTTGCTCTTATCGTCCTTCTCGTTCAGGGCCACGACCTCCACCACGTGCCTTCCGGGCTTGTCCCTGCAGAGGAAAAGCGCCGGCGTGTACCACCACCACTGGTCGCGGAAGCAACTGTGGTTGCGCACGACCGGCTCGCCGTCGATGGACACGTCTATCTTGCCCCAGTTGAACGGCTTGCAGCCGAGGCGGTAGAGGATCGCCACGGTGCTGCCCTCGACCTCGAACACGATGCGCGAACCGGCGTTCGTGCAGGCGAGCCCCTCTCCCCAGCAGTGGTCGCGGAGCGGGAAGAATCCCTTGTTCTCGAGCGTCTTCACGTTCGTCATCAGGCGGAACTCGCCCTTGTCGTAGCGCGTGCCGAACAGCGGTGCCGGCAGCGAAGAAATCGCCGCAGGCGCACGGCCTGACGCCTTCCACTCAAGGTACTTGCGCGACAGGTAGCGGTTGAGCAGCGCGGCGGCATAGGCATGGCCGATGTCGTTGGGATGGACAGTGTCCGGCGAGAGATCCGACCACTTGACCGTCCCCTCCTTAACGTATGGATAGAACAGCGCGTCGCGCCAGCTCACGTGCGGCAGGTTGTAGTGGCGGGCGACCTTGGCGTGCCACTCCTGCGCGTTGTTCCCGGTCTGCCCCACCATCCCGAGGAGAATCACCGCGATGTTGCCCGGCGCCTTGAGAAGCTGCCGCACTACGCCCTCGTACGATTCGGCGCGCTCGCGCGTGTTGGGGTCGTTGACGTCGAACTCCACCACCACCACGTCAGGCTTCTTGTCGAGCACGTCGCGCTGCAGGCGGAACGCGCCGATGTCGCTGCCGGTCGCCCCGATGCCTGCGTTGACGAAATCTATCTTTGCGTTCGGGAACGCCCTGCGCCATCCCGCGCAGAACGTCTCGCCCCAGCGCCTGTCGGGCTTCGACGCGCCCGCGCCCTGCGTGATGGACCCGCCGATGACGGCGATCCTCACAGGCTCGCCGCGATCAAGCCGCGCCCAAACATGCTCGAACCTCGCGAAGTCGCCAGCCACATGGACGCTTCTGGGACCCGTCACGTCGAGCGGCGGCACCTCGGCTCCGCTCGCGAACCGCGTGGAGGGAAGCGTCCCTACCCACGATTCAGCCATCGCCGCATTCGCGTCGGCCAGCAGGCACGGCGCGCACGCGAGCGCGGCACCGAGCAAGAGGAACCTTGCGTTGAGTTCTTTCATCTTCGTTCTCCTTGACATGTCTTTGGGTGCGTCATCCAAGCCGCACGCGCGGATCGAGCCATGCGTAGGCGAGGTCGGTCACCAGATTCACCACCTGGTAGAGGAGCGCTCCCAGCACCACCACGGCGCGCACCACAGCGAGGTCGGCGGAGTGGATCGCGTTCAGCGACACGCTGCCGAGTCCGGGGATGCCGAAGAAGGACTCCAGCATCAGCGAGCCGGTGAAGAGGTACGGGATCGAGAGCGACACGTACGTAACGATCGGGATGAGCGAGTTGCGCAGAACGTGCCTCACGAGTATCTGCGGGCCGGAGAGCCCTTTCGCGCGCGCCGTGCGGACGTAAGGCTTGTAAATCTCGTCGAGGACGGCCGTCCTGAAGAAGCGCACGTCCACGCCCAGCGAGCTGAGCATGCCGATCAGCACGGGCAGCACGAGGTAGAACGCGTTCTCGTAGCCCCATATCGGGAAGAGGCGGCACTTGTACGCGAGGATGAACTGCCCGGCAAGCACCCACACCACGTAGTTGACGCTCATGAGGATCGTCGAGCCGAACAGCACCGCGCGGTCGATCGCGCCGCCGCGGAACGCGGCGCAGAGGAGAGCGAGCGCCAGGCCAAGGAGCGTCCCTCCCACGAGCATCGGCACCGTGAGGGAGAGCGACGGGCCGACGCCGCGCTTCAGCACGTCGATCACCGGCTCGCGCCGCTCGGTCGACTCGCCGAAGTCGCCGTGCGCGAGGTCGACGACGAAATGGCAGAACTGCGAGTCCCACAGCGGCTGCCCCTTCTCCATGTTGACGAGCAGCGGCTTGTCGAACCCGTGGCGATGGTTGAACGCGGCTATCGCCTCCTTGGTGGCGTTCTTGCCCAGCACCACCTCGGCGGACGAGCCGCCGACGACGTTGAAAAGGACAAACGTCAGCACGATGATCCCGAACGTCGTCGGGATCACCTCGAACAGTCTTCTGGCGATGTATCGCAGCACGCCACTATTCTATCACAAATCGTCCGTGTACTGCGGCACCAAAAACAAAACAGTGCGCAAACTGGGCTATTCAAAGAGGCGTTCTGCGGGAATCACGAAATCAAGCATGTGCTCGGTACGGACTGCCGGAGCGAGCCTGCCGTCATACACGAGCACCGTGCGAACCGACGTACCGGCATGGAATCCCACGGCCTTGACCTTTTGATTGATCTCCGCTGCGATGTCGGCGCCAATGTTCTCGCGGCGCTTGATCTCGATGAGATAAGCCGTGGATTTGGTCTGAAGCAACAGATCGACTTGTACGCCGTTTGTTGCGCCTTCTTTGGCGCGACGGTACGGTGCGGCTGAAAGCAGCGACGCACCGTCGATACCGAGGATCGGGAGCAACGAGCGGAAGTTCGAGACGACTAGATTCTCAAACTGAAATCCCTTCACCGTGTCCCAGCCCTTGAGCGCCGCGAGCGAATCGTATTTGAAAAGTCCGGCCTCGATTTCCTTCGCGTTCGGTTCCACATGATGCAGGTAGAACCGCGCGTAGTTGTCCTTGAGCCTGTAACGAACGGCACGTCCGGGCTGGCCCGTGCAGGGATTCATCCCGCTGTCCTTTGAGATGAACCCGGCCAGTTCAAGCTCCGTGAGATAGTCCACAAGGTGTCCGTTGCGCTCAGACCCCAACGCCTCCGCAATCTCCGCAGCCGACTTGGATCCGTATGCAAGGACGCGCAGAAGCGACTTTCGCGCCAAGGACTTCTTGCCGAATATCTGGCTGAATATCTGATTGAAATCCCTAAACAACATCCCTTCGCGCGTAAAGCACATCTGTCGGATGTTCTCGTCAGACGAGAGACTCGGACTCATCTCTTCAAGGTACTT
>Ga0310690_10011144_pt1 | contig 11119 bp, 10 predicted proteins | sample AusTroGonzalo_MG_2_FD_207661 | JGI IMG/M metagenome (GOLD analysis project Ga0310690, IMG submission 207661) | Bovine rumen microbial communities from tropical cattle in Woodstock, Queensland, Australia - Gonzalo_04 (v2) (version 2) | ecosystem: Host-associated > Mammals > Digestive system >...
CTAAGAAGGATCTTGCTAAGGAAGTTGAAGACGCTGTACAGACGTTCAATTATCAGATCAATAGCATGTCTACTACAAATGGACAAACACCATTTATTTCAGTATTCATGCATATAAATGACAATCCAGAATATGCAGAAGAAACTGCAATGCTTATTCATGAATTCATTAAACAGAGAATCATGGGAATGAAAAACGAAGAAGGAGCATGGGTAACACAAGAATTCCCTAAGCTTCTTTACGTATTAGAAGAAGACAATATTCGACCTGATAGTAAATATTATTATATAACAGAACTTGCTGCTAAGTGCAATATAAAGAGGCTGGCACCAGACTATATCTCCAAAAAGAAATTAATGGAGCTTAAGGCTGGAGATGTATATGGCTTAACTTTAGGTCACGTTCACAGTAATGTGTTCGTAAAAACATGTGTTGAAATGCTGGAAACCCGTAAAGTTGCTTAAACCGAAACATAGGTATGAAATATGACCAGATGGTATGGTTACGAAAGTAGAAAAAATTAAGCAGATGGTATATGGTTAAATCCTAAGTACTTTATAATCGGTAATCAGCAGGGAAGTCCTGAATAGGGAAACCCTCAACGACTATCCCGCAAGGGAGTAGGGTGTAAGCGATTGACACCCGAAGTGACACATTCCCAACACGTAATTGGGAAAAGATATAGTCTACGCTGTATGGAAACATACAGAAGTTCATAAGAGAACTGGTAACAGAGTAGCGTCTGTTTTAATACTAAAATCGACTTAACGAAAAATTCATAGTGATTGATTTTTTATTTTCTGTACTACTTTATTATAATGCAAATATTTGCATTTAATTTAATATAGAAAGGAGGTCAATCATAATGAAACGACGAATAGTCAAAGACCCCAATAAAGTTTATCGACGTATAAGTGTGAGGTTATTTCCAACTGAGGATCAACTTGCACTGTTTTATAAGCACATACATTCATGCAGATTTATTTGGAACTGTATGATTACAATACAAGAAAGATGCTATAAACTTTATAATCGGCGATATACATATGACGAAACATCCGCAATTTTAACAGACTTAAAGCATCAGGATGTGTATGCTTGGTTAAATGAGGTATCTCGACACTCTTTAGGCGCAACACTTAATGATTTAGATAACGCATATAAGCAGTACCACAAAGATAAAAATGCCGGACTACCTAGATATAAAAGAAAACGCAAATCTAAAAAGACGTTTCCTGTCAGAGATGAATTTTTATATTTTAATGACGGGTATGCATCTATTGAAAAAATTGGGATGGTTAAGTATAAATCTGATAGGTCTATACCAGAAGGAAGGAAAGTAACTAAGTTTAGGGATGCTAGAATATTTTTATCTAAAAACAATAAATGGATCCTTAGCTTTGTTATAGAGTGTGATAAACAAGCACCCAAGGATTCCTTATACGGAAACATGGGTATAGACATGGGTATTAGACGACTAGCAACATTTTCATATTTACATACACATGAGTATATTCCTAATATAAATAAGTCACGACGTGTTAGGACGCTGAGGCATAAATTGAAACACCTGCATAAGAAAGCTGGCAAAATTTATCATATGCATAAAAATAATGTCAAAAGCAAACACATTATTAGGATAGAAAATCAGATGCGTAAAGTTTACCATCGTGTAAGTAATATAACTAAAAATTACAACCATATGCAAACCAGACAATTGGTCAATTTATGTCCACGTAAGGTGATTATGGAAGATTTTGAAGTTAAAAAACTTACTAGGAATATGCCGCGATGGATGCGTAGAGAAATCTATTATGCGTCATGGTATGATTTTAAAGTAAAGATGGAGTACAAATGCAATGAATTGGGTATACAATTTATACTTGCATCTAAAGATTTTCCATCTACACAAGTATGCTCTGAGTGTGGACATATTAAGCATGGCAGCGACAAGCTCAAATTAGAAGATCATGTTTATGTTTGTAAGAAATGTGGTTTAAAACTAAACCGAGATATAAATGCGGCTAGAAATCTAGAATGGTATGGTAAATTTAACTAAACGGTTACCAACCAAGGGAAGTCGTTAAGTCCCTGAATGTGGCGGAGCTCATAAACCCATCGGCTGTATAGCCGTATTTGTGCCAATGGTAGTAGCTGTGAACCCACGAGATTTTAGTATTAATTAATACTGAATGTTAACGGGCATGGGCTGTAGATCTTTCCTTACAGTTGACAGGTTTTCCGACAAGTTTGGTAATATCGCTAATGCGAAAAACTATGTTGAAGGAAAACATAAATACTGGGGACGGTTGACTAACGTGGTTAAGCCGTCGTTAAACGATGTGAACGCAAGAAAAAGCGGTGTGGGAATTCCTGCTAACGGTGAAACCTAAGTCTATTTTAGATATGGCAATACCGTGTTAGATTTTATCTAATGTAACGACTATGGGTGATGAATGTAGCCCAGTAGGATAGATTTTATCACTATCCGAAGCGCATCGCATAATACTTTTTATTATGAAGATATAGTCTAACTCATATAGAAATATGTGAACCCTTTGTTAACCAGGGAGTGGTTACAATATCTCTTCCAGATGTCGCATTTTCATCCGAGGGAGATATTGATAAATTTTGGAAGCTTATGGACGAACGAACAGAACTCTGTCATAAGGCTCTCCGTTGTAGACATGAAAGACTCGAAGGAACCCTTTCTGATGTTGCTCCAATTCTTTGGCAACATGGTGCATTTGCAAGACTTAAGAAAGGTGAAAAAATCGATCCACTTCTTCACCATGGATATTCCACTATTAGTTTAGGATATGCTGGTCTGTATGAATGTGTAAAGTATATGACTGGACATTCTCATACTGATGGGGATAAAGGAGAAGAATTTGGTCTTGAAGTAATGAAATTCTTAAATGCTAAATGTGCTAAGTGGAGAGAAGAAGAGGATATTGATTATTCTCTCTATGGTAGTCCAATTGAGTCTACTACATATAAATTCGCTAAGTGTCTTAAGAAGAGATTTGGTGATGATGTATTTGAGAAATTAGATGGTATTGATCGTAACTATATCACAAATAGTTATCATGTTCCAGTATTCGAAAAGATCAATCCATTTGATAAACTCAAGATAGAATCAAAATTCCAGGAACTTTCCCCTGGTGGTGCAGTAAGCTACGTGGAAGCTGCAGATTTGTCAGACAATCCGGAAGCAATAATGGAAGTAGTAAAATTCATATACGAAAATATCCTTTATGCTGAAATCAATGTTAAATCAGATTACTGCATGGTATGTGGATATGATCGAGAAATCGAGATAGTGGATAAAGATGGAAAACTCGATTGGAGATGTCCACAATGTGGAAATATGGATCACACAAAGATGTCTGTTGCGAGAAGGACCTGTGGTTACATAGGTGCTAACTTCTGGAATGAAGGACGTACTAATGAAATCAAAGACAGATTTGTACATCTTGACATACATGAATACACAGAGGAATGATTATGGTAGATTTTAATTATGGGAAGTTAAACAGTATGGACGTTGCTAATGGACCTGGAATAAGAGTTTCGATATTCTTTTCAGGTTGCACGCATAGATGTCTTAATTGTTTTAACTCTGATCTGTGGGATTTCCATTACGGAAAACCATTTACTACAGATACAATTCAAACTATTATAAAATTAATGGAACCGGAATACATTAGTGGTTTATCCATCTTAGGAGGAGAACCATTTCAAAGTATTCCTCCGATGATTTCACTAATAGAAGCAGTGAAATCTGCTTATCCAAATAAGACTATATGGATCTGGACCGGATATCTGTTTGAAAAAATAAAAGTAATGATGACTGAAACGGATGCTGATGCAATCTTTAAGAATGTGGATGTTATCGTAGATGGTCCTTACAAAGATGAACTTAGTGATCTTACTTTAAAATTCAAAGGAAGTTCAAACCAGAGATTAATAGATGTAAAGAAAACTATCGAAAAGAATGAGATAGTTCTTTACGAATAATATATAGAGAGTACATGGAATTCCATGTACTCTCTATACTTACTTATCAGATTTGGATAATTCTTCGATTACAGTCCTTGCTCTGATTTGCTGTCTGATTTTTTCAAGGTCCTTCTCTCTGAACCACATTCCGCACATGTATCCTACCACGAAACCTACACATAATAAGACAAGTGCAATCATGACTGCTATGACTAATATCATTTCTTCCAAAAACACTAAACTCCTCTCTGATTTTGCTATTTATTAATTAGTTTTACATAATATTTTATTATACTACTAACTAATAGATAATATTTATGGGAGAGTCGCATAGTGGCAATTGCATCGGACTGTAAATCCGACGGCTTAGCCTTCGATGGTTCGAGTCCATCCTCTCCCACTATGCTAAGCGTATTTGACTTATGCTAACAGACGATAGACACGACTATCTTCACCACATTCAGGGACTTAACGACTTCACTCGGTTGGTAACTGTTTAGCATGAATGATCACCATACCATTCTAGATTTCTAGCAGCATCTACATCGATAATACGCTTTAGCAGAGGTGCTGGGACCAACCTGCTAAGAATGGTCCCTTTAAATTATTTTTTATTAACCAACTTACATATAAGTAATTATGATCGTGTAGCTCAGACGGTAGAGCATTTGACTTTTAATCAAAGGGCCATGGGTTCAAATCCCATCACGATCACTTCCCGCCGTTTTGCATTTCTTAGGCGGGTAATGACATCAACGCTGTGCATGAAAGTCACGGTAGTTTTTGCAGCGTTGAATTTTGACTGTATATCCGGTGCGGTTTCTGCAGTTTTCGGGACAGTCTATCTATCAAACTCTGCCGTGAGCAATCAACTCCACGCCAGCTCTCTTTCCGACTTATAGAGCAGGCAAACGGTATACCCCGAGGCTATTTGACATGCGTAGCCTCGGGGTATTTTCTATCTTGTGGAGAATATTGATATATTATTAAAGTGCAAATTCATTATAATTATTAGGAGGATTTAATTATGGAAATGAAGTTTATTTTTATCAGCGTCCCAATGACAGGGTTCACTGATGAGCAAATCAGCAATGCTAAGAACAGAGCAAGAAAAAAGTTAGAAGCTCTTGGCGAGGATACCAACGTGGAATACGTTGTGGTAGACCAGCCAGAGATAAGTGAACTCCCTGATAAGAAGCATCCGGGGATCGCTTGCTTAGGAATGGATTTAGAACCGCTCTCTGAATGTGACTGCATATTTATGTGCAGAGGATGGGAAAACAGCAAAGGCTGTAAGGTTGAGCATTTATGTGCTCAGTTGTATTCTATTGAAATACTTTATGAGGTAGATGTTGATGAAGCGCTTGTTTAAACGTAAGAGGCTCAGATGCTACCCACGGCACACGATACGTGAAAGTCTTAGATCGCTTAGCGTATATGAACAAGCTGTACCACCTGAAATTAATTTACGTGGTATGATCGGTGGGAATTATAGGGCTCTTAGTTTTAGGGCGATAGGTAGTTACCTCGGGGTGTCTAGTGCATCCTTTACAGTTGAGGCGTTATCTGGAGACGGCTATTATGAACGAGAGCGGAATAGTCCGTACTCTTTGGCCAATCATGTCACAATTGATCGTTACCTAAAAGCAAACGAACCAATTGACTATGAAGAGTCGGAGGAATAACTTATGAAGATAGGGATGATTAGAAAATACGCCGAATTGAATGACGACTGTGATGAAATATATTGTGTCCCAAATTCGGACGCTTTTAAATTACAGTATCCAAGACATGAATCTAAATTTCATCATTTATCGTTTGAGAATACTAACCGGTTGAGAGTCTGTAGATCTATGGCAAGCCCCGAACCGATTAGTGAGATATTTGATAATACTCCTGCGATAGCATCTCCGAATGACTTTGAAATAGGAGTTAGTGAACATGCATTTCTTCAAAGACCGATGTGTACTTACAATAGTGACTACAAGTTTGAAGAAGAAATGTATGATGAAGATGAGGGTGATGAATAATGGGCAATTCGTTAAAGTATCCTCGCGATTGCATTATAGAAAACTTTACTGATGCATGGATTGAAGATCCACGCACTATGTCGCGTACAGCACATCCCATTGATTGGAGAAAAGTTGATGCATCTGAATTCGGCATATACTCGCGAACCGAAATCATTAATACTATAGAGTCGTGTATAAAACGAGCAAAATCTGTTAGTGCACGTGGTGATAATTCCGGTATATTATATGCTGACGATTGCGGTAATCACATATTTATGATAATTCGGAGTAAGAAAAATAAAAAACGAAAGGATAGTAATATGAATATAAAAACTATAGGGAATACTTGTAAAGAAAGAATAGGAGATAGAATAAAGAACAGAAGTTCAAGTATCTTCGATGATGTACTTGAAAAGCTTGAAAAGAAAGTGCTTGCTTATGGATTCTCTGTTCTTAAGAGTGCAGTTGGTATTGAACATATCTTCACATTAAACGGAGATGGTAATGGTACTATAAAAGCTGTCACCGAATTTATCAAGAAGTATGATACAAACTTCAAGAAGCATAGTATTGCTTCTCAAAAAGGTGGAGAACGTAAAATTGCTAACGTCCAGTTTATCATAAGACTGGATACTGCTACGTTCTTGTACGTTGCTGCAGGTAAAGCCATGGGTGATACCGAGGAAAGATACTTTACTTATAATAGTATCTCTGATTATGACCTTCATATTTATATCGGAGGATACAATGCTCAGTTATTTGAGTCCGAGCTTGTAAAGATGCTGGAATCTGTAAATAACTCGGAGACTTTAGGCATCTATAATGTTACATGTAATAACAATTCTTCACGCTACGGCGACGATGATTGCAATAGAGAAAGTTTGTCCATCACATTCTCACCAATGTCACCACGTAATGTGGAAACCCTGTACTTCTCCAATAACGAGAAAGAAGAGGTTATCGAACATATTGACAGATTCAATAACCACAAGGATTTCTATGAAAGCAGGCAAATACTCTATAAGACCGGTATTCTGCTGTACGGAAATCCTGGCACAGGTAAGTCTTCTTTCGTAAAGTCTTTAGCTACTAAGTACGGTAGAAGCATTATCAATGTTAATATCGCTACTTTACAAAACATTGATTTGAACTCGCTTGCTCAGTCTATAGTAGTAGATGACAGGAGAGAATACATCGTACTCTTTGAGGATATAGACACGCTCTTCTTAAACAGAACTGATTCTGACTTAAGAGTGTCTGAAAACTTAGTAATCAATAAACTTCTGCAGTTCTTAGACTCTAACAGTTCACCGACAAACGTAATCTTCATTGCAACTACCAATCATATTGAGAGGTTAGATGAAGCATTATTACGTGAAGGTCGTTTTGATCTTAAAGTGGAAGTACAGCCACTTAAAAGAAAAGAAGCTGTGTTATTTGGTAAATCGTTTGAATTATCAGATGATGTTATTGAACGCATCCTTGATACTATGGATGAGGAGTCTGATGGTAAAGGATATAAAGGTATTTATAATCAGTCCAAATTACAAGCTAGATTACTTGCTTGTATCGAGAACAAATCTTATGAGGAATCAGTGAAACTTCATTGTGAAGAATAACTGATTCTCTCGGTATTTTAAATGAACCTTGGCTATATTCTAGTCAAGGTTCATTTTTTGTTGTAAAACATTATAGTAAATGCGTTATAGATTATTGAACATATAACGCTTGTTTTTTTCTTGATAAAATAATTCTTAGAAAGGAATGATATAAATGGCTAATCACACATATAGCAAAGGTTTACTTTATAAGAAAACCTTAAATTCCAGTGGTGAAGTTACAGGTAGCATTCCGCTCTTACTTAAGACACTTGGCTCTTTAGTAATCATGAGCGACGGCACAGATGCCGAAACAGCTATCTCCACTGCTATATCTAACATGGTAACTCCTGACGAAACTACTATTGTTACAGGTCCGGATGGAATTACCATCTCAGTTAAGAAATCTACATCTGCTGAAATTGATGAAATTTTAGGAGATGTTCCAACAAGCCATACATGGGAAGGATATTACACAAAATCCGAAACAGAGGCTTTAATTGATGTAGTAGACGATAAGATCTCACAGAGTGGTATTGAAACAGCACTCGGTTATACTCCTATTCCTACTACTGCAAAAGGAAGCAATAACGGTGTAGCAGAGTTAGACGCTACAGGAAAGGTTCCTGCATCACAGCTTCCTTCATATGTAGATGATGTAATAGAAAGTGTTACATATGCAGCTTTACCAGCAACTGGTGAAGCTGGAAAAATATACGTCACATTAAATGATGACAAAACATACAGATGGAGTGGCTCTGCGTATGTTGAAATAAGTGCGTCATTAGCACTTGGAGAAACTAGCAGCACTGCATACAGAGGTGATCGTGGTAAAACTGCATATGATCATTCACAGGCAGTACATGCTAGAACAGATGCTACAAATGCAGCAATCGTTAGTGGAAAACTTAACATTAACGGTACTGCTACAAACATCGGCGATTTTAAAGCAGTATCTACAGCCGCTTCACAGGGACTGACAGATACTGAAAAAACAAATGCTCTTGCTAACATAGGAGCAGTACCAAATTCAGATTTTGTAGTTGCTGAACAGAATGTTTTGTACAATCTCAATATGGGTGTTAAGAACTTGCTAGCAATAAAACCTATATTTACAATTAATGGATTAACTTCTGTTCAACAATCTGATGGATATACTGTTAAAATCACAGGCACCCCTACTGGTGGAAAAAGCATTGCATGGTCTGATGTAATAAAAATAACTGAATCAGGTACATATAAGGTTAAACTTACTTTAAATGGCACAATGGCAAGTTGTTATTTATATGACGTAACTACATCAACATTAGTGCATGAGTATTACTCATCAAACACATATGATGAAACATTGACTGCAAATCACGAATATGCGATGTATACATACAGTTCATCAGTGGTTGATGCTACGATTTCTGCTATGATATGTACAGAGTCAGCATATACTCAGTCAACTGACTATATGCCGCCAGCACTATCAAACGCCAATTTAACTGTCTTCGCAGCGGAAGACCGTGTTGCTTTAACAGAGGAAATAGATGCTGGTGCTAAGAACTTATTACCATTATCAAGTAAGACAATCAAACAAGATAGCGATAATGTTGTTGCTGTTGTTGACGGAGCAACCAATGAAATTACCCTTAATATATCTTCTACAGCAGGCACGACGTGTTACATAGGTCTAAACTCATGGATAGCACCAGCAGACGGATACTATTATCTATATGCAGAAAATGCAACTGAGGCAAATATATTAGTGTATGATGACGGCAACTGGGCAACTTACAATGTGCCAGGACAGTCGAAATCACCGATTGCATATTGGACTAAAGGTACAAGCAGAAATATATTCCTTAGAGTAGCTTCGGGTACACCGGCAGTTACAAACAGAAAGATCAAGGTAATGATATGCACAAAAGCTGCCTTTGGTGTGTCTACCAAATTCGTTCCTTATATAAAATCCAATAGTCAGTTAACTACTGAACTTGGTAGTGTTAAAACTGTTCTGGAGGCGATACTGTGAGTACATTAGATCAGGATTTAGCTCGTTTACAGACTGCTAAGGCTAATATCAAAACCGCTATTAATGCTAAGGGTGGTACTCTCACAGATAATGACGGTTTTGCTGATTTTCCTCAAGCTATTCTTAACTTGCCTGGACAAGCCGGCTCTATTACTCCTAGTAATATTAAGTCTTTAGTAGAACCAAATTCTCTTGCTTATGATCTCGCTTCTTTGGTAGATGCTAAGATTGATATTGGCAATGCTATTGCTGCTAAAGGCGGTACGGTTACTTCTTCTGATGGGTTAGAAGATTTTTCTTCTCTTATTTCAGATCTTTCTACTTCTCATGTTTATGGTTTCCACATTAGTTCTTCTGTTTCAGATCCTTCTAATGCGGTTACTTATTTAGAAGATGCTGTTGGAAAAACTCCTGCTGGAATGAATTATTCTACTGGCGTATTTAGCTATGGCTCTTGGACAGAAGATGAATTTTTCATGCCACGCCCTTGTATGGTAAGAAGTAATGGTACAGTCGCATATTACTTGAACCCTAATGATTATACAAAGAAAGCAGATGGAACTGCTTCCGATATTTCGAATACATCATTTGATGGAAATGCTATGATGGAATGGGGGAGGGACGGCAAAAAAATCTGGTATAAAATCGTGCCAGATTCCGGTAGTAATACCTCTGCTTCTATCTATATAGCAGATTCACAGGTAGATAGTGGATACCATGCGTATTCATTCATAAATAGTAGTGGAAACATGAGTGACCATTTTTATACTCCAATATACAATGGATCATATTCAAATAGCAAATTACGATCATTATCTGGCCAGACTTGTAAAGTAAGTACAACCGTGGGTAATGAAGTATCATATGCTACTGCAAATGGCAGTGGATGGTATATAGAAACATGGGGAGATAGAGAATTGATAAATATTCTCTTAATACTGCTTGGAAAATCATTAGATACCCAAACCGTATTTGGTATGGGTAATTCAAATGGCGGCAGCGTAATTAGTACCGGAACAATGAATGACAAAGGATTGTTCTGGGGTAAAAATGCTTCATCAAGTTCAGACAAATCCGGTGTCAAAGTGTTCGGTATGGAAAACTGGTGGGGTAATATCTATAGAAGAACTGCGGGGCTTATATTTACTGGAGGTAGTGCGATACGTGCTAAATATTGCTACAGTACAAGTGATGGCTCGACGACAAGCGGATACAATAGTACTGGTAGTGGATATATCAATACTGGTGTAACACCTACCGGATCTTCAAGCTGTTTACAGTATAATAATTTTGCTAATGGTATGATGATTCCATATAGCAAAGGCGGTAGTGATACCACATATTATTGTGATTATTTTTATTATACATCTTCGAGTTCGACAACTGCGTATGCTTTTTGTGGCGGCTACTACTACAGCGGGTCGAATTGTGGCGCGTTCTTTGTGGACCTGCGCTACGCGGCTTCGATTTCGAGCTCGCCCGTCGGC
>Ga0310690_10011145_pt1 | contig 11119 bp, 13 predicted proteins | sample AusTroGonzalo_MG_2_FD_207661 | JGI IMG/M metagenome (GOLD analysis project Ga0310690, IMG submission 207661) | Bovine rumen microbial communities from tropical cattle in Woodstock, Queensland, Australia - Gonzalo_04 (v2) (version 2) | ecosystem: Host-associated > Mammals > Digestive system >...
GTGTTGGATTCCTTGTCCAACACGATGGTGCCGCCGTCATAGTTCGGCACAATTACGGGAGCAGCGATACCCGGCATGTCGGGTGCGGTATCCAAGTGCGCCATGAAGCCGATAACCGGCTGTTTTTCGGTCGTATTGGAAGGCAGCAAAGCCGTTACATAACCATGTTGGTCTTTCGTAACATTTTGCATACCAATGCTTTTCAGCTCTTCTACCATCACATCGGCGAAGTCGAGCAAAGCTTGTGTGCTCGGATAAGATTCGGATTCCGGATCTGCGGTGGTCGCGTAGGAAATATACTTGCTGAAACGTTTTAATAAGAGCTCTTTCATTTCTGTAATAATTTGATTATTAATATTTTTTGCTTATATATTCAATATGAAAGTTCAAAGGCAAATGTACATAAATTTAAAATATACAAGGAAATAAACTTCATACCTGCCGCAATCGATCTCTCATTGTGAAATTTTGTACATTTGCAAAAAATTTAAAATGAGGCAAAACCATATAACCATCTGTTTATGTTTAATGTTAGTGTTTCTTCTAACTAATTGTTTTTCAAGAAGAAACAATGCAGGGGAGACAGGTGACGAGTCGGTCAACTACCCTATGGAGGTAATTGGCGATACGTTGGTGTCCGATGTTCATAGCCAGACGACACTTTATCCTCTTAAGGAAGAAGTTTTGGAGGCCTTTTTGGAAAAGGCGAAGACTTTTCGAGGGAAAAAGTGGAAAACAAAGGTCGATTTCCCAAAAGAGTGGGGTGTGGAGTGTGTAGAAAGACTGCCGGAAGGTCGTGAGCTTTGGCTTTTGCGGTCGGAGAACCGTGAGTGGACCTATTTGGTCACCACTTCAGGGTTCGGCACCCAGCGCATCCTCGATGTATTGCCCGTGGCTATCAGCATCGTCAATCAGCGCGATGAGGAGCTGGAGACGGATAATTGGCAAACTTTGCGGCTCCCTGACGGTCAATTCCTTACTACCAAAGAGTACGAATGGATACACTCTGTGTCGAAGGCCACTAAACAGGATTTTATCCGCGACCCGGAGAAATTTCATCGTAAAACGAAGCTTGTGGAACAGTTTCTTATTAACGATCAAGGCTATTTCGAACAGTCGGAAATTGTGGATACGCTGCCCGATTACAACGCGGTTGTTTTCTACTTCAACCCTGCCGACAAACCTGAGATGTGGGATGCCACCATCCCGCAACTGCAGGCCTTCTGTGAGGAGAATGGTATTCTGTACGAGGAAGTTAGCGGAAACTTTAATCGCGTGACAATCAGAGATTTCGAGCTTACATTCGCGATGGAGACCGACATCACGCCTTATATCGACGGAGTCAGCTCCGGCATGGTGATGATGCGTAAGAACGAGGTTCCTAAAACGGTCAATTTCGGGTCGTTCGAGTATATGCAGATGGAAATCCGCCGCTATTTCAAAGTCCGTTCGGATCTGGAATCATAGACGATGCTATCACGTTTTTTGCAAGAGTTACATGTTTTGGCGGGGGCTGACGCGCTGCGGAAAAGCTACCTTGTGGCGGTGAGCGGCGGCGCGGACTCGATGGTCGCGGCTACGCTTTTCCATGAGGCGGGATTGAATTTCGCTATGGCGCATTGCAATTTCCATCTTCGCGGTGCTGATTCCGACCGTGACATGCAATTCGTGCAAAAAATCGCTAACCAATGGCAAATTTCGCTGTTCCTTCGCGAGTTCGATACCCTGAAAATCCAAGAAAACTCTGGAAAATCAGTCGAGATGGTCGCACGTGAGCTACGCTACGACTGGTTCGCGGAAATTGCCGCAGATTTCGATTTCATCGTCACTGCACATCAAGCTACAGACGCCGCTGAAACCGTAATCCTCAATCTCACCCGCGGCACTGGTCTGAAAGGGTTGTGTGGTATTCCGCCAGTGAACGGAAAAATCATTCGACCCATGTTGGTTTTTACGGCACAGGAAATCCGGCAATATGCTGATAATCATCATGTTGAATACATGGAGGACTATACGAACTGTGACGAGCAGATCATGCGAAACCGCGTCCGCCACTCCGTGATTCCACAGTTGGAGATGATAAACCCGCAGTTTCTCACTACTAACGCCCGATCTCGAAGAGTTTTGCAAAGACAATATGCTTATTTCCAGAAACATATAGAATCAGACATAGAAAAAGTTGTTTTTGAAAGCGAAGGTCAGTGGCGAGTGGATCGAGACCTTTTGAACGCTAATGAAGACAAGGAACTGGTTTTGTATGAAATACTTACGAAATTCGGCTTCTCGGCTGAGGTGAGCGAAAAATTGTCGGAAGAAACTGCTTTTCAACCTGGAAAACAGTTTTTCTCAGATACTTACGTCTTACTGGTGGACCGCGATTTTCTGATTATCCAGTCTCGGAATGTGGGCAATAATCCAGTTGTGGAAATCGATTCTATCGAAGCGCTACGTCACTATTTTGTTGTGGAAGAATTTGAATATCAAAAAGATATGGTATTCGAAAAGAATCCGGACATCCTGTATATCCCGAAGGAAAAATTGACCTTTCCATTGCAGATTCGTTCTTGGCAGCCGGGCGACTACTTTTACCCGCTTGGAGCCAAGGGCCGCCAAAAGCTCAGTGATTTCTTCATCGACCACAAAATCGACCGTTTTGCGAAAGAGAAAATCCGTCTTCTGTGCGCTGGCGACCAAATCATCTGGATTATCGGCTGGCGGTCTGACGAACGCTTTAAAGTCCAGAATCCGGGAGAAATTTATGTGTTGAAAACGATATAATGATGAATATTTTTGAATTTAATGAATAAATATGGAAAATCAACCGCAATATAAACCGCAGCGAACGCCAATTTTATGGATTTTGGGCATTATCACGATGGTGAATTCCGTGTTTTCCGCTATCGCGTACATATGTTGGGCGATTGCACCCGATTATATGCTGAAATCCATGGAAATGATCAAGGAGATGAACCTGTTTTCCGCTGATCAGGCTGAACAAATCCTCAATTTATACTCCTCCATCGCCAGTTGGCAGTATCTATTGCTCACAATGGTAGAGGTGATGTTGTTCACTGGTGCGTTCTTGATGCTGGTGAAGCTGAACAAAGTGGGTTTTCACGTTTATACGATTGGCACAATCCTTGAATTTTGCGTGCTGAACTTCGTCATTGGCGGAATGGTGGCTATGAACGTAAACGGCATCATCACCTCAGTGTTGTGGGTGCTAATGTACGCCACCCAGTTGCGCTTTATGAATCCATCTGATAATCAAGACGATAACAACATACAACAACAAATCAATCCAGAAGATAACGATAATTTCCAGTCTCATGAATAGAGCAGATTTCCCTATATTGAACGAAAAGGTTTACGGCAAGCCGTTAGTCTATTTGGACAATGCCGCAACCACGCAAAAGCCTCAGGTAGTGATAGATGCGTTGAATGACTACTACCTTCACATCAATAGTAACATTCACCGCGGCGTGCATTGTCTCAGTCAGTTGGCCACCAACGAGTTCGAGCAGGCGCGCGAGGCGGTGCGTTGCTACATCAACGCGGCGACCACGCAGGAGGTCATTTTCACCCGTGGTGCCACAGAATCCATCAACCTTGTGGCGGCTTCCTTCGGGCGCACCTACCTGCACGAGGGCGATGAGGTGATTGTCTCCGAGATGGAGCATCACTCCAATATCGTGCCGTGGCAGTTGGCTTGCGAAGAGCACGGTGCAAAGCTCAAAGTGCTTCCCTTTAACGAGCGTGGAGAGCTGATAATCAGCAAATTGCAAGAACTTATTACCGACAGAACCCGTATTGTGTCAGTGGCGCACGTCTCCAATTCGCTGGGTACGGTCAACCCGATTGAGGAGATTATCCGCATCGCACACGACCGCAACGTGCCTGTGCTTATCGACGGGGCACAGGCGGTGGCGCACTGTCCAGTGGATGTGCAGGCTCTCGATTGCGACTTCTACTGCTTCTCCGGACATAAGATGTACGCTCCGATGGGTATCGGTGTGATGTATGGTAAGGCGCAGTGGCTCAATGAGATGCAACCATATCAGGGAGGTGGTGAGATGATCAAGGACGTGACATTCGAGAAGACGACCTACAACGACTTGCCCTTCAAATTCGAGGCGGGCACTCCCTCTGTAGGCGATGTTATCGGGTTACGTAAGGCAATAGAATATATCCAAAGTATTGGTTTAGAGAAAATTGCATCATACGAACAGGAGTTGTTGACCTATACCACCGAAAAATTGGCCAAAATTGATGGAATGCGTTTCATTGGAGAGGCGGCACACAAAACGGGTGTCATCTCCTTCTTAGTGGGCAATATTCATCCATACGACATGGGTGTTTTGCTTGACCACCAAGGAGTTGCGGTTCGCACCGGACATCATTGCACGCAACCGATTATGACCCACTTCGGCATTCCAGGCACGGTTCGAGCCTCGTTCGCTTTATACAATACGTTTGAAGAGGCCGACAAATTGGTGGAAGCCGTCGTTAAAGCACAGCGAATGTTATCGTAATGGCTCTTAGTTTTTAGCCAACAGCCAATAGCTAATGGCCAATAGCCAATAGCCAATGGCCAACAGCCAAAGTATAGGTTAGAGAAATAACAAACAAATAGGTAAAATATGAGTGATTTGAAAGAGAAAACTTTTGCATTGGTTACTGGTGGAAGTTCTGGTATCGGGTATGCATACGCTGAAGAGTGGGCCCGAAAAGGTTATAACATTTTGATTGTCAGTAATCGCGAGGATTTGAACGCTCAAGCACAAGAGAAGTTGCAAGCGCTCTTTCCAAAACAACAGATAATCGCCCGCTTTCAGGATTTGACGTTGCCGGATGCCGCGCAAGATCTGTACGACTATTGCAAAAACGAGAATCTTGTCGTGGAAGTGTTGGTCAACAACGCTGGAATGTACTATTTCGGTGCTGTGGTGGAAACCCCGATGGCACTGACTCACAAGATGACAATGTTACACTGCACCACACCGGCAGATTTGTGTGCGCTGTTTGGTAAGGACATGAAGGATCGGCGTTGCGGATACATTATCAACGCATCCTCCATTACAGCGTTTCTGAGTGTGCCTGCCATCTCGGTTTATCAAGCCACAAAGGCATATCTGTTGAAATTCTCGAAAGGACTCCACTTTGAGTTAAGTCATTACGGCGTGAAAGTGACTTGCATTTGTCCGGGAGCAGTCGATACGGATCTTTATAATTTGCCCAAAAAGACTCGCAGATCTCTGCGCCGGATTGGAATTATGTTGTCGCCGGAGCAGATTGCTAAGCGCGCCGTGAGAGCCAACTTACATGGCCGTAGAGTCAAAATCCCTGGTCCTATCAACTACTTTTTCCTCTTCATGTACTTCCTGATGCCCAATTTCGTGATGGATTTGGTTAAAAAACGTTTTGTGTAACGCATTAAATTTTCAACTGGTGTTGGAGTCTATCAATAAAAATTGTATCTTTGCATCATAAAAAGTCGAAAAAATGAAAAGAATCCTCTATATTGGCGTTGTGATATGCTTGTTTGCGGGTTGTCAGGCGCAGCAAAAACTGGTTTCCGTGGACAAAGAGACGAACGAAGTGGTGCTCAAGAAAGGGCAATCATGTGAGATAGAGTTCATCACCAATGCCTCCACTGGTTTTTGGTGGCAACTGTTGAATGCGGACGAGATCAATGTGGTGAAAAGTGCCGGCGACCGCTACACCAGCAATGCCCCGAAGGGCATGGTTGGCGCCTCAAGTCATCGTTTCTGGAAGTTTGAGGCTGTCCAGAAAGGGACGCAGACACTCCATTTTGTATATGCAAGGGATAATGTCAACGAACCTGCACGCACCAGAGATGTAACCATTACTGTCAAGTAGATGGCGAAAGTCCGGATTGCCATACCTGCGATGGACGAGCTGGATTATCTTCCGGCTACGTTGGACGCACTTGCCAATCAGGACGTTTCTTTCCCATTCGAGGTATATGTATGTGTAAACCAGCCGGATCGCTATTGGAGCGATTCGGCTCGTTTGTCTATATGTCAGCACAATCAACAATTGCTTGCTTTCTTGCAGAATTATGCATTTTTAACACTTCATGTCATGGATCGCTCATCACCCGGATTGGGGTGGATTGGAAAAAAGCACGGGGTTGGTTGTGCGCGTAAAGAACTGTTTGACAAAATATTATCTGATTCCGATGCTGACGACATCATTGTCAGCTTGGATGCCGACACTTATGTGAGGCCACACTATTTGCAATCTTTAGTTGATAATTTCGCAGCCCATCCAGCGATGAATGCGGTGGCGGTGCCTTATTATCATCCGATACAACCGGAGGATGAAGTGAGAAGCCGGGCACTGCTGAGATATGAGCTGTATATGCGCAATTATGCCATTAACTTGTTGATAATCAATAGTCCTTATGGCTTTACGGCTTTAGGTTCTGCCGTTGCAATGCGGGTAGGTGCGCTGAAGAAAATCGGTGGAATCACCCCACTGCAGAGTGGCGAGGACTTCTATCTGGTGCAGAAATTCAGCAAAATGGGTGGTTTAAGTCTTTTTAACACAGAATGTGTCTATCCCGCCGGACGATACTCAGACCGCGTGCCCTTCGGTACGGGACCCGCTATGCGGACCGGAGCAGACGGGGTATGGGACAGTTATCCAATGTATCCAAAAGCCTGTTTTGAGCCGATTCGGGTGGCATATGAGCATCTGAAAGCACTATACGATGGAAAATTCTCCGAAAAGGACAATGAATTCCTCTCTTTTTTGAAAGAAATGAATAAAAATGAGGATATTTGGACGGGAATCATAGATAATGTATCCGATTTTCCACATTTTGTTAAGGCGTTCCATCAGAAGGCCGACGGATTGCGTATCTTGCAGTTCGTGAGGATGAAGTATCGTGAAAATCCTGTGACAGAGGAATTTGCGTTATATAATAACATGATGGAATGGATGTCGGTTGATATTCCACCAGGTTTCTCCCCACAAACCCCGTTTGCACAACTTACCCTTTCGCAATTGGATTTTTTGAGAAATCTGCTTTTCGAGGAAGAACAAAAACTACGCATGAACAATGGATGAAAACAAAATCATTAATCACGAAAAATAGAGGCACATGAGTATAATAATGCACGAAATACATATCTTTTTGCCAGATATACTGCAAAAGTGGATTTTCCACACCAATCATTGCCGTCTATATAGTGAAAGTGTTCGAATGCCGTTTTTTCCAAATAATCATCTTTATTATTAATCTAAAAATTGTTCATATGACATTAAATAAGCACTTTCAGGTTATTATTCTTAGTAACGACGAAAACAAAATTAATTCGTTAAAAGACTTATTATCAAAATATTACTCAATGAATATCTCTTTCGTGTGCCGTAGTGTCGCCGAAGCTATTGAGTATTTGAACCACCATCGTCCCATGATTTTTTTCTTAGACATGATGTTTGCAGATGTACTGCATCATGTAAGAAAACCTCCGTTTGTAGTGGGAATAAGTGATACTGTTCATACAAAACGCGTTAAACAGTATTTGAAAATGGGATTTTTTGATTTTTTCCACACTCCGTTCACAGAATATGAGTTAAATAGTATTATGGCTAAGATTCTGAATATTTACGTTGCCTATAACAGAATGGATCAACGAATTATTCGACGGGTGGAAGAGGATAATGCGAAATACTTTGTGAATGATAATGATGTGAAATCCATGTTTATCATGGGTTCACGAAAAAATGAGGCTGTGAGAATTATGTTCGACCGTGTCTTATTTATGAGGAAGGAGGAGGATAAAGTTTTTGTACATTTCGAAGACGGTTCGAGCAGATTTTTCTACAGTAATTTGAAAAGGTTCCATACAAAGTTTCCGAAGTCGAAGTTTCAGAAAGTCAACAAATCCGTGGTAGTGAATATGGATAAGGTTGTGGGGATAGACAATAATCGGATTAAAATTAATGAAGAAACACATTTCGAAGTGACGAGATCGTTCAGAAAGCCTATTTTCGAAATAATGAATCTATAAAGACAAATGTTGGAAGAGACGTCACAATGTGGCGTCTCTATTTCAATAACGCTTTCACTTTCAGCAACTTCTCCTTGATTTTCATTAAGGTATCGACGATGGCAGCGGTTTCTGCCTCTTTCACGAAATTGTTCTTGATGGCGGTTTTGGCGCCTTGAAGCGTGTAACCTTTCACCTTGGTGAGGTACTGGATGGTGCGCAGGATGGCAATGTCGTTTTTGGAGTAGAAACGGTCGCCCTTCTTGTTCTTGCGCGGTTTGATCATGTCGAACTCCTTCTCCCAAAAGCGTAAGGTGGAGGCGGGTACGCCTATTGCCTCAGCGGTTTCGCCGATGCCGTACCAGATTTTCTCCTGTTCTGCGATGGAGTCAGGCAGCGTGTTTGATATGTTCATTTCTTCGTCCATTATTCGTCGTCTCCGCTTCTTCTGCGTTGGTCGCGCTCCTTGATGGTTTCGCGCTTGTCGTACATTTTCTTACCTTTTGCCAGACAGATGTCCAGTTTTGCGTAGCCGTTATCGTTGATCCACAGCAGGGTGGGGATGATGGTGTAGCCGCGTTCGTTGAGTTTGGTCATCAGTTTGCGCATCTCCTTGCGTTGCAGCAGCAGCTTGCGGTCGCGCTTCGGCTGATGGTTGTTGTAGCTGCCTTGCGCGTATTCGCTGATGTGCATGTTGTGCACCCATAACTCATTGTTAATGAACGAGCAATAGGCATCGGTGATATTTGCGCGTCCTGCCCGGATGGATTTGATCTCCGTGCCGGTAAGCACAATACCCGCCGTGTAGGAAGTGTGCAGATAATAGAGGAATTCTGCCTTCCTGTTCTTGATCGCAATCTGAGTGTCCTGCTTTCTCTTTCCCATGACATCTAATTAGGCGGCAAAGATACATTTTTTTGACACATTAGCTGTTGGCTATTAGCTGTTGGCTTAACCGTGTAACCGCGTAACCGTGTAACCTATAAACCAACACCATACCGTTAATAAAAAACTCCTAACCCCATCAAAACTGTGCGCAACATTCGTATTTTTGCGGAAAATTAAGTAATATGAGCATAAGTATGATTGCGGCAGTGGGTCAGCGTTTGGAGCTGGGGTATCAGAACCAGCTGTTGTGCCATTTGCCCGTGGATTTGAAACATTTCAAAGAAATCACCTCCGGACACACGGTGCTGATGGGTGACCGCACGTGGGAGTCGTTACCGAAGAAACCGCTGCCGAATCGCCGCAATATCGTCATCACCCTTGATGATGTGGAGTTCGAGGGCGCTGAAACCGTACATTCTATCCCTGCGGCGCTTTCCCTCGTTGCTGACGACGAGGAGGCCTTCGTGATGGGCGGTGCCACCATGTACCGACTTTTTCTGCCCCACGCCGATAAACTTTACCTCACCCGTATAGTCTCTGAATTTACGGCCGACGTCTGGTTCCCCGAAATTGACGAGAACGAATGGAAGGTGGTGGAATCTGAGTTCGTGCCGAAAGACGAAAAGAACGTTTATGATTTGTATTTCCAAACCTTAATAAGACAAAAATGAAAAAGATTATCGTTTTCCTGGCTGCCGTCCTTGCATGTGTGGCAGCGCTTGCCCAAAAGACGGAGATTCCGGAAGCTCCCTATCTTCCCATTGACGAACGCACTGGCCTGGTCACCTACCAGGATGTGGTGAAGCAAGAGGGCACTCCTAAAGTTCTGTACGACAGAGCTATGGAATGGGCAAAGAAATACTATAAGAACACCGCTGAGGTCATCAAGAGCGCTGATCCCGAAAAGGGTGTCATCAATATGCGCTCCAGCGTCCGCATTTTCTACAAGGATAAGGATGGCACCATGCGCTTCAAAAACATTGTCTATTACAACTTCAAGCTCGAATGCCGCGACGGCCGCTACCGCTACACCATCACCGATTTCAAGGAGAAAGCCACCGGCTCCGCGCCCATCGAGGTCTGGTTCAACACTTCCGCCTCTGGCTGGACCCCCAGCATGTACGGCTATCTCAGCCAAATCGACGAGGAGATGCATAAGCTCATCGAATCGCTGGAGGAGGGGATGCAACCGGCTGAGGAGTTCGTTGATGAATGGTAATACGTTGACTTTGACTTTGACCTTGACGTTGACTTTGACTTGAAACCTGAAACTTGAAACTATAATGGTCAAAAAACTATGGCTGGTTGTATTTTCCGCACTGCTTTGCAGTGCTTGCACCAAGCCGACCGGCCATATCACATTGAATTTTTCTTTTGTCGTTGATAGTGATTCCCTGCAGTTAGATACTTGCATGTATCAGAACGCTGCAGGGAATCTTTTTGAGGTCAACGACGTACAATTCTTCATCTCGCATGTGATGTTGGAGACAGCATCTGGCGAAATAGTGGAAATAACAGACAATCAAGGTATTCACTACACCGACATACGTATTCCAAGCACTCTTTCGTGGCACGTTTCCGATGAGATTCCCGCTGCCGGGTACAAATCCATTACCTTCGTGTTCGGGCTGGAGGGAGCGCAAAACACTACCGGCTATTTCCCAAACCCGCCGGAAAACAACATGAGCTGGCCCGACATGATTGGCGGAGGATACCATTACATGAAGATTAACGGCCGCTGGATTGACGCATCGGGCGTGCGGCAGCCCTTCAACCTGCACACCGGCAAAATCGCCAACGACACCGGTTTCGCCGACAACACCTTCACCGTAACCCTCCCGTTGGAGCAGTTCACGGTCAGCAAGAACAGCAACTCCAAACTGACCTTGCAGATGAACGTGAACGCCTGGTTTAAAAACCCTTATCTTTTCGACTTCAACGTCTATGGCGGCAGCATCATGCAGAACCGCGAAGCGCAAGAGGTGCTGCGGGCGAACGGGGTGGATGTGTTTTGTGAGAAATGATATCGAATTAGTCCTCAAACTGAAACAACAACTGACAATCCGCTGATTCCAGAGTGATGTCCACTGATGGGTTTCCTACGGTCTTCAACCGTTTCATCGGTTTCCAAAGACGGTTGCCACGGTCGTAGTAATCGGCACGTTGACACACCAAAGTGGAGAGTTTGCCGCATAGGTCGCCTTTGATAT
>Ga0310690_10011146_pt1 | contig 11119 bp, 7 predicted proteins | sample AusTroGonzalo_MG_2_FD_207661 | JGI IMG/M metagenome (GOLD analysis project Ga0310690, IMG submission 207661) | Bovine rumen microbial communities from tropical cattle in Woodstock, Queensland, Australia - Gonzalo_04 (v2) (version 2) | ecosystem: Host-associated > Mammals > Digestive system >...
AGTATTTTTGATAACATATCCTGTCTGCAAAGTTACGAAAAGTCGAGCGCAATACAAAACAAATTTACTTGTTTTTTGCCGAGACGAAGTAACATCGCCATCTTGATGGCAAAGTTACGAAATTCTTCTGAGAAATGCAAACTTTTTACAAATTTTTCAATCATGTTTTTTTCGTACATAGACCTCTGAAAATATTTGGTCGTTTGAGAAAAAAGATGTATCTTTGCACGGTGATTACTGCATGAAGTGACGAAACAGACAAATGAAACTATATAGTGACGAGGAACTGGCCAGAATTCTTGACCAAAAGATTTTCCACATGATTAGCGAGGCTGCCGACCGTCTGGGCGTAGAATGCTACGTGGTGGGCGGCTATGTCCGTGACATCTTCCTGGAACGACCATCGGACGACATCGACGTCGTGGTGGTGGGCAGCGGCATCGCGGTGGCCGAGGAACTGAAGCGTATGCTGGGCCGCAGGGCACACCTCAGCGTGTTCCGAAACTTCGGAACGGCACAGGTCAAAATAGCCGGAAAGTCGGAGGGGGCCATCGAAGTGGAATTTGTTGGTGCTCGTCGTGAGAGCTACAGCCACGACTCTCGCAAGCCTGTCGTGGAGGACGGCACGCTGGAGGACGACCAGAACCGCAGGGACTTCACCATCAATGCGATGGCCATCTGCCTGAACAAGGCCAGGTTCGGCGAGCTGGTGGACCCGTTTAACGGCTTGGCAGACCTGGAGGACGGCATCATCGCCACACCCCTGGAGCCAGGCATCACCTTCTCGGACGACCCGCTGCGCATGCTGCGCTGCATCCGCTTTGCCACGCAGCTGAACTTCCAGATTGAGGACGAGACGTTTGAGGCGCTGGAGCGCATGGCCGACCGCATCAAGATTGTCAGTGCCGAACGCATCGGCGTGGAGATGAACAAGATCATGATGGCTCCGCATCCCAGCATCGGCTTGGAATACCTGCAACGCTCCGGGCTCCTGCAGATTATCCTGCCGGAACTGTCTGCCCTCGACATCGTGGAGAAGAAGAACGGACGTGCCCACAAGAATAATTTCTACCACACGCTGGAGGTGCTGGAGAACGTTGTTTCTCGAATTGAGAATGGAGAATTGAAAATTGATAATGACGATAACCAGACAAGCGCAGAAACGGAGAGCATGCAAAGTAATCATAATTCTCCATTCCTTGCAGAGCAAAGCGGCAAAGCCGAGCGCTCCATTCCCAATTCTCAATTATGGTTAAGATGGGCCGCCCTGCTGCACGATGTGGGAAAGACGAAGACGAAACGCTGGGACCCTGCTGTCGGCTGGACGTTCCATAACCATAACTTCGTAGGCTCGAAGATGGTGCCGCAGATCTTCCGTAGGATGGCTTTGCCGCAGGATGCGAAGATGAAATACGTGCAGAAGCTCGTTGACCTGCACATGCGCCCCATCGCCATTGCCGATGACGAGGTGACCGACTCGGCCGTGCGCCGCCTGCTGAACGATGCGGGCGAGGACATCGACGACCTGATGACACTCTGCGAGGCCGACATCACGAGCAAGAACGAGGTGAGGAAAAAGATTTTCCTGGAGAACTTCCGCATGGTACGTGAGAAACTGGCCGACCTGAAGGAGAAGGACTACGTGCGACTGTTGCAACCCGTCATCGACGGCAACGAAATCATGGAGATGTTCCACCTGCAGCCCTCGCGCGAGGTGGGCATCCTGAAACAGGCACTGAAGGATGCCGTGCTCGACAACCGCGTGCCCAACGAGCGGGAACCGCTGATGCAGCTGCTCATGGAGAAGGCTGCGGCCTTGGGGTTGGGGGTGTAACGATAACGAAAAACGGGAACGAAACGAAAATGATAACGATAACTGAAAACTATAAAAACCAAATGAAAAAAAGAGTAATGACAGCGGTGCTGGCTCTCGCAGCCACCGCAGGAGCGTATGCCCAGGGCGACGACATGATCAGAGTGAATCAGGTGGCCTTCTTCCCACAACAGGAGAAGATAGCCGTAGTGGATAACGGTGGCAAGAAGGTCACGCTGACTGTGCGCAATGCCGAGACAGGCAAGGTGGTCGGCAAGACACGTTTCCTGCGTACGAGCGTTTCGCCGTGGTCGAAGAAGCGTCGTGCCATTGTGGACTTCAGCAAGATTACGGCTCCTGGCCGCTATGTGCTGGAGTGCAAGGGCCACCAGATGCCGATAGAAATCAAGGCACATGCGCTGACGGACCTGACGGCTGGTGCCATCAAGTCGTTCTACCTGAACCGTTCGGGTATGGCCATTGAGGCGAAGTATGCCGGACAGTGGGCCCGTCCGCTGGGACATGCCGACACGCAGGTCATGATTCACCCGTCGGCTGCCTCGCCAGGACGTCCTGCAGGAACTATTATCTCCTCGCCCTACGGATGGTACGATGCAGGCGACTTCAACAAGTACATCGTCAACTCGGCCTACTCGGTAAGTCTGATGCTCTTTGCCTACGAGCAGAATAAGGCGTACTTCGATGCCCTGAAGGTGAACATCCCTGAGGAGGGTAACCAGACGGCTGACCTTCTGGACGAGCTGATGTATAACCTGAAATGGATGATTACCATGCAGGATCCCTACGACGGTGGCGTCTATCACAAGCTGACCACACCGAACTTCGAGGGAATGGTGATGCCGACGGAGTGTCACCAGCAGCGTTACGTGGTGCAGAAGAGCGTGACAGCCAGCTACGACTTCGCTGCTGTCATGGCGCAGGCAGCCCGTATATTTAAAGGTAACAAGGACTATCCCTGTTTCTCTGAACATGCCAGTCGTGCAGCACTGGCGGCTTACCACTGGGCTGAGCAGCACCCACGCGCATTCTACAACCAGCGTGAGCTGAGCAAGAACTTCCAGCCTGCCGTCAACACGGGTGAGTATGGTGACGGTCAGTCCAGTGACGAGCGTTACTGGGCTGCCACTGAGCTGTATCTGCTGACGGAAGACCCCGTATTCCGCGAGGTGGCTGTTCAGATGCAGCCGCAAGAGTTCTACGTGCCGTCATGGGGTGGGGTAGCCTCGTTGGGCAGCTTTGCCTGGCTGATGTGCCCTGAGGATGAACTGGGACAGAAGAACCGCGACATGCTGATAGCCTACTGCGACAACATGTTGGCAACGATTCCGACCAGCAGTTTCAATACCCCATCGGGCAACAAGCCTGGCGACTTCGCTTGGGGTTGTCTGTCGGAGTCGTTTGGCGTGAACGGTATGGTACAGTTGTTTGCATACCGACTGACGGGCGACGCAAAGTATCTGAAGGCAGCGCAGCAGAACATGGACTATCTCCTGGGCCGTAATGCCACTGGCTACTGCTATGTGACGGGATTCGGAACGAAGAGTCCTATGTTCCCGCACCATCGCCTCTCGACGGCTGACGGTGTGGATGCTCCATTCCCTGGTATGCTGGTGGGCGGTCCGAATCCTGGTCAGCAGGATGCTCATGAGGCAGGTGTCGTCTATCCGTCAAAGGAGCCCGACGAGTCGTATGTGGATGTTGTCCCGTCGTATGCCTCAAACGAGATTGCCATCAACTGGACCGCGGCACTCGTAGCTTTGGCCGGATGGTTGGATGCTGTTGAAGAATAATTAGAATAAGAAATATGTTCAACAAACCGTATATAGCAGATGAGCACCGATACGACGGTGCAGAACAGCTGTATGTGCGCTGCGGACGCAGTGGCGTGATGCTGCCGAAGGTGAGTCTGGGTTTCTGGCATAACTTCGGAAGCGTGGATCCCTACGAGCGTAGTCGGGCGATTACGCACTATGCCTTTGACCACGGCATTACGCACTTCGACCTGGCCAACAACTACGGCCCCGTGTATGGGTCGGCTGAGGAGACACTTGGCCGGTTGATGGACGACGACTTCCGCCCCTACCGTGACGAGCTGTTCATATCGACAAAGGCTGGTTACGACATGTGGCCCGGCCCCTATGGAGACCACGGCTCGCGTAAGTACCTCATGGCCAGTCTTGACCAGAGTCTCAAACGTATGCATTTGGACTATGTGGACTTGTTCTACAGTCACCGCTTCGACCCTGACACTCCCGTGGAGGAGACGCTGCAGGCGCTGGTGGATATCGTCAGGGCAGGAAAGGCGCTTTATGTGGGTATCAGCAACTGGCCGTTGGAAGCCTTGAAGCAGGCCGATGCATATCTGCGCGAGCGTGACGTGCCGCTACTCATCTATCAGGGAAAACTGAATAGGCTGGACCGTGAACCCATGGACGAGGGCATCCTTGCCTACTGTCATGAGCACGGCATCGGCTTCATTGCCTTCTCGCCCTTGGCACAGGGACTCCTGACCAACCGCTATCTGGACGGCATTCCTGCAGACTCGCGTATGGCAAAGGGGGTATTCCTGAAGTCGGACCGACTGACACCTGAGATGATGGACTACCTGTTACGCCTGAAGGCGGAGGCAGAAGCCGACGGACGTACCATCGCTGAAAACGCCCTGCGCTGGGTGTTGCAGCAACAGGGCGTTACATCGGTGCTCGTAGGTGCCAGTTCCGTAGAACAGTTACGGACGAACCTCGAGGCGGTGAAATAAAATCTCCTAAGAACTATAAAAATTCCTAAGAATTCTGTCGTGAAGCCTTGCGTAACTTACGCAGGGCTTTATCGCGTATTTGGCGCACACGTTCACGCTTGAGATCGAGTGAGCGACCCGCGTCGGCCATAGTCATGCGGGTGGTACCGATGCCGTAGAGACGGACGATGACGGCCCGCTCGCGTTCGTCGAGTACGCTGATGGCACTGAGCATTTCCTGTGTCAGGGATTCCTGCTCCATCTGGGCATCAGCCTGGGTTGCGTCCTTGTCCTCTAATACGTTCAGCAGCGTGAAGTTGTTGTTGGAACCTATGGGCAGCGACTCGTCCGTGCTTAACACGTGAAGCGGGGTGCGCTTCGCATTGTACGCGCTTGGCTGGCTGTTGGCCGTGGAACGCTGGATGAAGCGCTCGATGCTCTCGCGGATATAAGGCGCGGCAAAGGTGACAAAGCGCTTGTGCTCTTGTTCTTGCTTGAATTTTGTTGCGGCTTTCAGCAATCCGATGTTGCCCTCGCTGATCAGGTCGTCGAGGATGGACGAACGCTGGGTACTGAGCGTTGAGGGTAGGGTATTGAGATACTGGTGAGCGATGGTGACAACATAGCGCAGGTTGGCGGTAGCCAGCTTGTCGGCTGCCTGACGGTCGCCTTGTGCAATGCGCAAAGCCAGTTCCTGTTCCTCAGCATCTGTCATGAGTGGTGTATCACTGATTTCGTCTAAATACCGCTGCTTGGCATCGCGGCCGGGCTGGAGTTTTTTCTTGTTAATCATAAGCCATCTTTGTTTGTTTGCTGCAAAAGTAACATAAAAAATGAAAAGATTAAAAAATAAAAGAATAAAAAAAAGTTAAGCGGCAGCAAAATCTCCAAACTTTCATCACTTAACTCTAAACTTTATTGTACCTTTGCATTTCGAAAACCATCGCAAATGCGAAAAGTTTTCAGCAAGTAAAGATTATTCGAATAATTAAAGGTTAATAGATTGTATGAAACAGAAGAAGATGTTATTAGTTGCAGCAGTTGCTGCAATGATGGTATCGTGTGGTGGAGGCGGTGGCCGTCCCACTTTTGGTGACAATGAGTACCCCGTAGTGGCAGTGGGTACGTCGAATGCAGACATGCAGACTACCTATCCCGCTACCATCAAGGGTGTTCAGGACGTGGAGATTCGTCCGAAAGTTCAGGGTTTCCTGGTTCAGATCAACGTGAAGGAAGGTCAGACGGTCAGTGCCGGACAGACGCTGTTTGTGCTGGACAATGTGACTTATCAGGCTCAGGTGCGCCAGGCACAGGCTGCGGTGAATGCTGCCCAGCAGCAGGTGAACACCGCCAAACTGACTTACGAGAATTCCCAGAAACTGCACGAGAACCATGTGATAGGTGACTATGAACTGCAGACGTCAAAGAATACGTACGAGGCCGCACAAGCTCAGTTGTCACAGGCTCAGGCAGGACTTGCTACTGCACGTGAGACGCTCAGCTTCTGCTATGTCAAGAGTCCTGCCTCAGGTGTCGTTGGCACGCTGCCCTTCAAGAAGGGTGCTCTGGTCAGCGGTTCCAACGTGCTGACAACGGTTAGTAATATCTCCTCTATGGAGGCATATTTCTCTGTCACTGAGAAGGATGCTATGACGATTTCTGCTGCCGGCCTGCAGTCGCTGCCGCCCGTGAAGCTGCAGTTGTCTGACGGTAGCACCTATACTCAAGAGGGACATGTGACGAAGATGAGTGGTGTCATTGACCAGGCTACGGGTTCAGTACAGCTCATTGCGACGTTTGCCAATCCGGAGAAGAAACTGAAGAGCGGCGGTGCTGGAACTATTATCATTCCGCGTCAGGCTACATCGGCCATCATCATTCCGCAGAGTTGTGTCTCTGAGGTGCAGAATAAGAAGTTTGTTTATCTGCTGGCTGAGGGTAACAAGGTGAAATACACCGAGATCAAGGTTGACCCGCAGAACGATGGAAATAACTACATTGTCACAGACGGTTTGAAACCTGGCGACAAGTATGTGACCAACGGTATCACAAAGCTGTCGGACGGTATGGAGATTGTCCCCATCACCCCTGAGCGTTACGAGGAGAAGATCAAGGAGCAGGCCAAGGCCATGTCAGCCGGCGACATTGTTGGAGCAATGCAGAAGTAAATTGTAAATAGTAAATTGTCAAATAGTAAATAAGTATGACTTTTACAACATTTATTAAACGCCCGGTGCTTTCGACGGTGATTTCTATTCTCATCGTTTTGCTGGGTATTATTGGATTGGTGTCGCTGCCAATTGAGCAGTACCCCAACATAGCGCCACCTACCGTTGCGGTATGGACCAGCTATCCGGGTGCTGATGCTGAGACAGTGAAGAACTCCGTTATCACGCCGTTGGAAGAGAGTATCAATGGTGTGGAAGGCATGGACTATATATCATCGACGGCTGGTGCAGGATCGGCACAAATCAGTGTGCTGTTCCGTCAGGGTATGAATGCCGATATGTGTGCCGTGAACGTACAGAACCGCGTACAGCAAGCGTTGGCATTGCTGCCGGCCGAGGTGACGCGTATCGGCGTGACGGTGACAAAACGACAGACATCACAAGTCTTGATGTTCACCCTGACGTCGGACGGCCGTTATGACGACGAGTTCCTGACGAACTACAACAATATCAATATTATTCCTGCTATCAAGCGTATTCAAGGCGTGGGTGACGTGCAGTCGCCTGGTCTGAAAACCTACTCTATGCGTATCTGGCTGAAGCCTGAAGTGATGAAGCAGCACAACCTGATGCCGTCAGACATCAGTGCTGCGCTGGCAGAACAGAACATTGAGGCAGCTCCAGGTGCATTCGGCGAGCAGTCGGAGGTGGCCTACGAGTATTCTATGCGCTATACCGGCCGATTGAAAACGGCTGAGGAGTTTGGTGACATCATTATCTCAAGCGATGCTGAAGGTCAGACCTTGAAACTGAAAGACGTTGCGAAGATAGAACTCGGTGGACAGCAGTACAGTGTCTCGATGAGAAACAACAACTTGCCGTCAGTACTGGGTATGGTGCAGCAGATTGCAGGTTCCAATGCTAATGAGATTGCCAAACAGGTGAAGGCCGAGTTGGAAGAGCAGGCCAAACTGTTCCCTCCAGGCATGGAGTATAAGATTAACTATGACGTTACGGAGTTCCTGTATGCCTCTATCGAGGAGGTGGTGTTCACGCTTGTGTTCACCCTCATTCTGGTGTTCCTCGTGATTTACGTCTTCCTACAAGACTGGCGTTCTACGTTGATCCCGCTGATTGCCGTACCAGTATCACTGGTAGGTACGTTCTTCTTCCTGAGCGTCTTCGGATTTTCCATCAACCTGCTGACGCTGTCGGCCTTGCTCTTGGCTATTGCCATTGTGGTCGATGACGCCATCGTGGTGGTTGAGGCGGTCCATGCCAAGTTGGACCAGGGCTATAAATCGACGCTGACGGCTTCGATTGATGCCATGAACGAGATTTCGGGTGCTATTATCTCCATCACGCTGGTGATGGCGTCAGTGTTCGTCCCCGTATCGTTCATCGGTGGTACGTCAGGTTCGTTCTACCGTGAGTTCGGTGTGACGATGGCCGTGAGTATCTTCATCTCGGCGCTGAACGCTCTGACGCTGTCGCCTGCCCTGTGTGCTATCTTCCTGAAACCGCATGATGAGGAAGGACATGAGCGCAAGATGTCGATGGTGGACCGTTTGCATACGTCGTTCAACACGGCATACGATAAGATATTGGGCAAGTATAAGAAGACGGTGGAGAAAACAGTGCACAGGCCTGTGCTCATCATCGCTATGGTACTGATTGGTATCGTGGCCCTGAGCGTGAGCATGTTTACGACGAAGTCTGGTCTGGTGCCCGACGAGGATACCGGTACGCTCTTCTGTACTATCTCCATGCCCCCTGCAACGTCAGTGGCCCGCACACGTCAGATTATCAATCAGGTTGATTCTATTCTGGCTGCCGACCCTGCTATTCAAAGCCGTGAGCAGATTCAGGGTTATAACTTTATTGCAGGTTCTGGTTCCGACCAAGCTACGTTCATCATCAAACTCAAGCCGTTTGCCGAGCGTCAAAAAGGACTGTGGTGGAAGATTAGCGGACTCTGGGAGGGTGACGGTATCTATCGTTTCTTCCTCAATCCGTATGAATCGACGGGTGTCATCGCACAGATATTCCTGAAGACAGCCCATATCAAGGATGCTCAGATTCTGGCTTTTGCACCGCCAATGATTCCTGGCTTCTCAGCCAACAGCGGTGTGTCGTTGGTGATGCAGGACCGTACTGGTGGTTCGCTCGACAAGTTCTATGGTATTGTCAAGGACTTCCTGGTAGAGCTGAACAAGCGTCCTGAGTTCCAGGCAGCACAAACGTCTTACAACCCCAACTATCCGCAGTACATGCTCCACATGGACGTGGCCAAGTGTAAGCAGGCTGGTATCTCGCCTTCGACGGTGCTCAGCACGCTGCAGGGCTACTATGGTGGTCTGTATGCCTCAAACTTCAATGCCTATGGTAAGCTGTATCGTGTGATGATACAGGGTTTGCCCGAGACAAGAATGACGACGGAGTCACTCAACAGTATTTATGTGCGTACACCAAAGGGTATGGCTCCCGTCAATGAGTTCTGCCGCATGGAGCGCGTCTATGGTCCTGCTAACATTAACCGTTTCAACCTGTTTACGTCCATCAATGTAACGGGAACAGTGGCCAGCGGCTATTCTACTGGTGAGGCCATTAAGGCAGCTCAGGAAGTGGCTGCAGACATACTGCCTGCTGGATACACTTATGATTATCAGGGACTTACCCGTGAGGAGGCAAAGTCCTCGAATACAACGGCTGTCATCTTCGTGCTGTGCTTCATCTTCATCTACCTGATCCTGTCAGCACAGTACGAGTCGTATATCCTTCCGTTGGCAGTTGTACTCTCCGTACCTTTCGGACTGGCAGGCTGCTTCCTGTTTACCATGATGTTCGGCCATGCTAACGACATCTACATGCAGATTTCACTCATCATGCTGATTGGTCTGTTGGCAAAGAACGCTATCCTGATTGTGCAGTTCGCACTGGAGCGCCGTGAGACGGGTATGGCCATTACGTGGTCGGCCATCCTGGGTGCTGCTGCTCGTCTGCGTCCTATTCTGATGACGTCACTGGCAATGGTCATTGGTCTGCTGCCGATGATGTTTGCCTCGGGTGTAGGTAAGAATGGTAACCAGACACTGGGTGCTGCTGCCGTAGGCGGTATGTTGGTTGGTACGCTGCTGCAGATTTTCGTCGTTCCTACCTTGTTTGTAATCTTCCAGAGCTTGCAGGAGAAGTTCCGTCCGATGAAGTTCGAGGATGACGACAATGAGGATGTAACGACAGAGCTGACACAGTATGCACATCGTCCTGTTGACTATGTTCCTGAGAATTAAAAAATTTAAGAATCTGAAAAATGTAAGAATTATGAAGCGAAGATATTTTTTATTTTTTAATTGTTTAAATTTTTTAATTGCAGCGTCACTGTTCACAGGTTGTGGACTATATAATAAGTACGAGCGTCCCGAGGTTGATGCGCAGGGACTGATACGTGATGCCATTAGCGATATCGACACGCTGGCTGTGCAGGATACTGCTTCCTTCGGCAACCTGCCCTGGCGCGAGGTATTCACTGACCCGGTGTTGCAGACGCTCATTGAGCAGGGACTGGAGAAAAATGCCGATTTGCAGAACGCAGCCCTCAACGTGCAGATGTATGAGGCGATGCTGAAATCTGCCAAGCTGGCCTTCCTGCCCGCTGTGCAGTTCGGCTCGAACAACGGCATGGGAACCATCTCGACCCTCTATACCGACCCGTCGGTGACTACAAAGGCATACTCATTGCCCATATCGGCCAGCTGGACACTGGATCTTTTTGGCAATATCCTTTCGCAGAAGCGTTCTACGCAGATGAAGCTGCTTGGTATGAAGGACTACCAGATGGCCGTCCGTGCCCAGGTTATCAGTGGCATTGCCAACAGCTACTACACGCTGCTCATGCTCGACAAACAGGTGCAGATTGTTGACGAGATGAGCCGTATGTCGAAGGAAACCTGGGAGATGATGAAGCTGCAGCATCAGCTTGGTCGTATGCGCTCCACCAGTGTGCAGAGCGCTGAGGCTGCCTATTTGAGCATGCAGACACGTGCCAACGACTTCAAGCGTCAGATACGTGCGACTGAGAATGCACTGTCGCTGCTCATTGGTCAGGCCGGTCAGCAGATTCCCCGCACCACATTGGATGTGCAGTCATTGCCTTCCGAGTTTGCTGCAGGTGTCGGCATACAGCTGCTACAGAACCGTCCTGACGTCCATAATGCCGAGATGCAGCTGGCTGCCTGCTTCCATGATGTGCAGACTGCCCGTTCGCAGTTCTATCCTACTGTTACCATCGGCGCTTCGGGAGCCTTCACTAACTCCAATGGTGCACTGAACCCAGGCAAGTGGCTGACCACACTGTTCGCCAACCTGACGCAGCCCATCTTT
>Ga0310690_10011147_pt1 | contig 11119 bp, 6 predicted proteins | sample AusTroGonzalo_MG_2_FD_207661 | JGI IMG/M metagenome (GOLD analysis project Ga0310690, IMG submission 207661) | Bovine rumen microbial communities from tropical cattle in Woodstock, Queensland, Australia - Gonzalo_04 (v2) (version 2) | ecosystem: Host-associated > Mammals > Digestive system >...
TACTCAAAGAACAGTTGCTCAAATTCCGCCGTGCTAATCATGTCTTTATTGCATTGTAAAATCGGCTGCAAAATTACAAAAAAATCTGCACATATGCAAGAAAAAGAAAAAAAAATCGCAACTGAAGTTACGAGCACAGAACAAAGGCACTCGTCGTCGACGCGCGCGGCAGGCCTATGTAAAAAAGCCTGCCGACATATGGTATCATTTGCCTATGTCAAAGGTAAAGGCAGAGGCGGGTGTTATGGTAGGGGCATTTCCAGAAGGAGACTTTGTCTTTGGAGGTGTCCGGAGTGCCGTCGGGGAGAAGAAGCCAGAACCACTCACCGTGGGTGAAGTCGATGTAATGAGAGCAGATGAGTTGCCAGGAACGGAGGGCGATGGCGTGAGCGGACTCGTCGCCGTAACGGCGGTAGAGGTTGGAGAAACCGATGACGGCTTCCGCCTGCTTCCACCATTCGCCATCGTCGAGCGTGCCGTCTTCGTTGAAGCCCTGCGCAGCTTCTTGTGCCAATTGGCGGACGAGGGTGTCTCGGTTGATGCCTGCTACCTCGGCAGCCTCAGACAAGAGCCAGGAGCACTCGATACAATGGCCTGCGTTGAAGCGTGTCGGCGACGGGCGATGGGCAAAGGAATCGATGATTGTGATGAGGGCTGTGCGGAGATGGTCGGAGGGGGCTACACGATAGAGGTTGGTGAAAGCCTCCATGAGGTGGAGGTTGGTGTCCTCATCGTCGAGCGGACAGGCCTGCAGCAAGCGATAGAACGAGAGGGCGCGCTGCAAGGCGTCGGTATCGCGAGTGGCACGGACGTACTCGCTGTAGGCGTAGAGCATGTAAGCTTGGACGACCGGAGGACGGGTATTGTCCAGCGGTTGGCCATCCGCAGAGACCGACCAATAGGCCGCACCGTCATGCGGGTCGAGCATATGCGCCTCTATGAAGGTCTTGGCAGTATCGGCGGCGGCGAGGTATTCCGGGCGTTGAAGCACGCGGTACGCCGCCGCAAACGACCATAGGATACGTGCATACAGGATGCCCCCTCGCGGAGCATCCTGTACGATCGTTTCATCGCTGTGTACTTGACTGTAGAAACCGCCGTGTATCGGATCGCGTAGCGCCAGCCAGTAGGGCAATATGTTTTGCGTCAATATGTCCTGCGGCGAGGTCATTGCTGCGAGAGGGCGTCGAGACCGGCAGAGAGGGCGAAGAGGGTGACATTCCAGTTGATGGTAACTTCGTTGGAAGCGTAACTGGGTTGGTAGTCGAGATAGCTCTCATCCGCGGGGACGTTCTTGGGGTATTTCACACCATCGGTAGCGGCATCCTGCTTGGCAGGGTTCGGTCCACCGGCAAGGAAACCGGGGAGCGTGCCTTTTGCGTGGCTATACGAGAGGCGATGATGGGGATGAGAGGTCGGATTGGAGCCAAAGCCGGTCACATAACAGTAGCCGGTAGCGTTCTGACCGAGGATGTAGTTGAGACAACGCTGCGCGTTGATGCGGTATTTCTCGTCGCCTGTGAAGCGGTAGGCATAGAGGCACTCGATACCACGCCAGCAACAACCCTCGGAGTTACAGCCCCAGAAGAAATCCGACTCGCGATTGCCGTACGGCGAATGGAAGACAGAGGTCTCCACTTCGTCCATATAGGGCTCCAAATAAGCCACCAGGGCATCAACGTCCGTTTTGCCTTGCAGGAGCAGTTCCAAGTACGCCAGTTCAGTGACATTGCCCCAAACGGCCGGTTGATACCACTTGCCGGCTTTGGCCAGGGTATCGGCGATAGCCATGGCATGGGTAGCGACATTCGTTTTGTATGACTCATCGCCGGTCAGCAGATACAACTCTAACTCGGCCCAGTAGAACTCATCGTTCACATCGAAGTCGTCGTAGGCACCGGTAGTGATCTCCGGTTTGAACTGCGCATTCTTAGCCCCAATGGGGCACGATGTGCTCGCAAACTGCGCATTCATCTTCGGCTGGTCATAATAGATGGCAGGGTTGGCCAGTGCCCATTGATAGGCTTTCTCTGCAGCAGTTTTGGCCTGTGCGCAGAAGTCCGGATCATACTCCGCATAGACACGTGCTGCGAGCGCCATCGTAGCCGCGAAATCCAGTGTAGCCGCCGTGGTTTTCATCACCACGTAGCGGGGTTGCTTGCATTGGTCGGGGCGGATGAACTTCTCGAAGTTCGGCGTAGTCAGTTTGTGGTAGACACCGCCGTCGAGATCTTGCATGGTCATCATCCAACGGATGTTATACATGGCTTCAGACAACATGTCCGGAATTCGGTTACCGGTTACCGGTGACGGGTTACGGGATTCGGGAATATTCAGGTTCAACGTGTCGAAATAGGCTTTATTCATCTCATACGCCATAAGCCACACGCCCATGGTGTAGCCGGAATTGACGATATATTTGTTATAGTCGCCTGCGTCATACCAACCGCCCGGGCTAGAGATGACCGTTCCTTCCGGTCGCTCGGCTGTAGCCGCAGACGCATGTACGAGTACCCGGTCATCGGGGTGACCGGCCGGTCGCGCATATCCTTCGGCATAGGGTTCTTCCGTTGCCATGGAGGCACGCTGATGGTAGAAGGCACGGAGGGCGGCACGAGTGAGTTCGCGGTAGGGACGCTCACCTATTTGAAATTTGACATTTGAAATTTGACATTTGTCATTTGTCACACAGAGCGTATAGGTGCCCGGCTCTCGGAGTTCCGAGAAATCCACTATCTGGCAGGGTTTCTGCGAAACCGGGTTATGGGTGACGGGTGACGGGTTACCGGACCAGACGGTGTCGCCTGCTTCATTTAAGATGAAGATGGTGTACGGTGTACGGTGTACGGTGTCACTCCATACGATGGTGGCGGTTTTTTCTTGGTCAGGCGCGAAGCCGAGTTGGTTGAGGCGGATGTTGGAAGACGCATTGTGCTTGCACCCTGCAAAAAGGGCACAAGCACACGCGATAAGAATCATACTATTTCTCATATTATTTCTTCAATGGGAATTTATATGCAAGTAATGACATGATCGCGGCGATGGAAGCCGGGAAGAGGGAGAAGAGTGCCCAAACCATGGTTCGGACGGAGTCTTCGTCGGTGATGATGACGATGGTCTCGCCGGTGGTCATATCGGTATGTGAGACGAGTCCGGCTGCGCCGAGCAGGAGTGCGATAAGGCTACCGGAGATAGCACCACCGAACTTCTGCGCCATCGTTCCGGAGGAGAAGATCAGACCGGTAGAACTCGTTCCGTTTTTCTCTGTCGCATAATCCGCCACATCTGCGTACATAGACCAGAGGAGCGGCGAATAGAGTCCGACTCCTATGGAAGCCAAGACCGAAACGGTGATCATCAACCAGATGTACGAAGCGTTCATCGGGATGAAGAAATAGGCCACCGAGAAGAGGCAGCAGATGATTGACGCCCAGACGAATGCCATGCGCTTGGAACCGACCAAGCGGGTGTACACAGGGCTGAGTGCACCGAAGATCATACAGGTCACTTCGCTGAAAGCCATAAAGGCTGTGTAGTTGATGATAAAGCGTCCTACGCTCACGTCGCCCCCCACACAATAGGTGAACATATAGGCCACCACGGCATAGCGGAAGCCGTTGAAGAAGTTCGTGCAGAAAGCGATGGAAGTCATGTAGACCCATGGCTTGTTGCGGAACAAGTCCGCGAACTGCTTGAAACTGAATTTCTCTGCGATGATGGGTTGGTGGCGTTCCTTGGTAAGCAGACCACAGGTCAGTGTCATGCCAGCCGCCAGCAGGCCGAAGAAAGCACCGAGGACGGCATACTGATGTTGCTCCGTTCCTCCGACGAGTTTCTGCAGATACGGAAAGGCGAAGAGCGTGATAAATCCCATCGCATACGCTCCGACCATACGGAAGGCAGAGAACTGGTTCTTCTCGTCATCATCCGTAGTCATCACGCCGAGCAGTGAGCCATACGGCACGTTCACCGCCGTGTAAACCGCCATCATGAGCAAATAGAGGCTGTACGCCCATATACGCTTGCCCGTCATGCCGAGTTCGGGAGTGAAGAGCAGGAGGGCGAAGATGAGTCCGAAGGGTATAGCGCCGAAGATGAGCCACGGGCGGTATGTTCCCCAACGGGTCTTTGTGCGGTCAGCGATAGAACCCATGAGCGGGTCTGTGAACACATCGAAGATACGCGCTGCGAGCATGAGTGCAGCGGCGTCAGCGAAGGTAAGGCCGAACACATGGGTGAAGAACATCGGGAAGGCGATGGACATGATCTTCCAGGTGATGCCGCCGGAAGCGGCATCACCCAGAGCATATCCTATTTTTTCTCGGAGAGGTATCATTCTTTGAATGTGATTTTGTTAATTTGTAAGCCCCAACCGACAACCGACATAGAGTATTGACTGTCAACTGCCGATTTCATAGCGTCCGTATATACGAACGAGTACGGGTTGGGCGTCTCTGCGGTTACATCAAATCCTTCAACCAAATTAGTACCCCACGTAGCAGTAGTAACTTGGAGTTTGTGATATACATTCGGGTTTCCGTTTTCGATATAGCCCTCGTGTCCTTCCGGCAATTCTTCATAGTAAATGAGGATGGTTGCTCCAACCGGCACTTGAGCCATAACCGTACTCTCCACACGCACACGATCTGCATTCCAGAGGATATATTCCGGTCCTGTCCAGAGGGTAGTCTCGGCACTAACGAAGGTGTTGGCTACGGTGAGGAGACCTTCGGCGGTGGTGAAGAAGACATCCGAGCCGTCGGCATTCTTCATCGAGATGGTATGGTCACCGGGTTCAGCTGCGGGAGCAGTGAAGGTGACGGAAGTAGCGGTAGCGGTCAGTTCGGTAATGACGGTCTCGTCGATGGTGACGGAAGCCACGTTCTCGAGCTTGACGCCGGAGATGGTCCACTCTTCACCCGGCACGAATACCTCGAAGCCGCTGAGAACAACGGACGAGTTATGCACGTTGAGCAAGTTCGCGCCATAGGTCTTACGCGCTTCGTCGACGAAGCGGATGTAATATGCGCCGTCTGCCATCTCAGGCAGGACGAACTCGAGGCGCGTGTCGGTAGCGGCGGTAGGCACGATGGTCTCGACGACGTTCATGCCCTGCACGTCGGTGGTGAGGTCAAACTCCTTGACGGAGGCGAGATTAACACCCTCGATGGCGGTAGCTATACCGGGCACCATATGACGTCCGCCGGCAGGCGCTGCCGAATACGGATCGGTGGTATAGGGGTTCGCTACGAAGACGCCGGTACGGGAGGTCTTCTTGCCGGCTTGGGTAACGGCCTCGATGACGAGGTCATACTGACCGGAGGGGAAGCACTTATTGAGTTTAGTACCGGTGAAGACGAGTTGTCCATCGAGATACCAGTTGACAGTCGTGTAAGCGGACGGGGTCACAACAACCGAGTCTGCGCAGGGCGTGTCGGGGTTCGATTGCGTCATGGTGATGGTACCGGAAGTACTCTCATAGGGGATGAGGATAAGCGGCGCATCATCAGGAGTCTGCGTATCAAACGGCTCCTGTTTCTCGCAGGACGCGAAGCATAACGCTAAGGCTGCTATAAGCCAAATATAGTGATTTGTTACGTTTTTCATAACTTTAAACATTCTTATCCCTAAAGGGAACGATTATTTCAACATTAAACATTAACCTTACTTAGTATCCCACCAGAGGTGTGCGTTCCAACTGTAACCACCCTCTACGCGCGCTCTAGCCGCCTCGTATTCAGCTTGGTTATCTTTGGCTTCAGACTGCGGATAGCACAGACGAACCGGGATCTCCGTACCGTCTATGAGGTATTTCGGATCAGGCGGGGTCAGTTTGGGGAAGTCTGCACGACGGATATTCGCCCACGCTTCAGCGGGGTTATGGAAATGGAGAATCCACGCCTGCGTATTGATCTGGCTTCTCTGCTGCTCTTTGATAGTGCCCCAAGCCACCGTCGGTTCTGCCAAGTAAGCAGCGAACTCACCATCGGTCACGGCATCGACACCATAGTGGTTCGACAGGAAATCCATCGAGGCACGGATACCCAGTTCGTACATCTCTTTGGCATTGTCGCCCGTCCATTCGTATACAGCCGCCTCTGCGCGGAGGAAGCATACTTCGGCATAGGTCATGAGCACGCCCGGGTTGTCAGAGCGCAGGAAATTATTCGCCAGTTTCGGCATGAGCCAACGGGGGTTAGAAGCCGGATCAAAACCCGGATGTGCAGCTTGCACTGCTTCCACCGCGGTCACGATCGGGCTACCGGCCACAGCTGCCTGCGAATAATCCGGCCAGTTATCCCACGAGAACATACCCGGGGCAATGAGCCAGATCACCTTGGCGGACGGATTAGCATCCTGTGTAGCTACCACAGCGTCCGTCATATCGATACGACCGTCACCCGTTGAGATGTTAATGAAATCATCGATATAGAAACGGCACAGACGCTTCGTACGCGGGTCATTGTTTTTGTAGAGCTGCTCCCACATGGTCTGGCAGATATAGGTCGGGTTGTTCGCCGGGTCATTGCCGAAGAAATACTTCGCCATCGCGTTGCCGCGGAAGTCTTTGTAGGACTCCTGACCGAAGCTATAACTGATATTCATATGCTTCACGCATGCATCATCTGCTGCGCTGAGCATGACACCATCTTCCAGAGCGGCTTTGAACTCCGCCTTAGCCAGATCCGGAAGCACATCAGAGATACGCATGGCATAACGCAGGCGAAGCGAGTTGGCAAACAGTTTCCACTGAGCCAGATTGCCTTCAAACAAGGGGTCACTCGTGATTGCTGCCGCTTCGTTATCGAAGAGTTTGGCAGCCTCTTTGAGTTCCTCAAAGAACGAGCGATAGATATCCTCTTGCTTGTCATATGCCGGTGTTACCTTACCGGAGATATAGCCCATACCGGCCTCCGAATACGGTACATCGCCATAGACATCCGTCATCAAGCCGCCTACATAGACACGTAAGATACGTGCTGCCGCATGTACGTTCGCCTGCTTGGCATCATCTTTGGTGCTATTGATAGCATCGGTGAGGTTACGAATAGCTCCCGGGTAGAGGTTATTCCAGGGACGAGCCATCTCGTTGTTATCCATTCGGTGCTGACCACCGTAGTTAGTGGTATTCCAGCAACCCATGAGGTGTTGCGTGAACGCATAGGTATAGAGACGATGTACGTCCACATAGTTCATATCTCCGAACAGTTGCAGTTCAGCGAAGGTCAGTTGTGCTGACGGGTTCGCCTCAGACACTTTTGTCGGATCGGTATTGATCTCCTCGTAAATCTTGTCGGAGCAAGAAACGAGTACAGCCGCTAATGCGAACAGGATAAAAAGTTTCTTTTTCATTTTCATACAGGATTTAGAGGGTTAGAACTTAATATTGAAATTCAGACCGTAGCTACGGCGGCTCGGGAGCGAACCGTACTCGAGGCCGAGGCCGGAGGTGTTATACTGTGCATCCGGGTCGATATCCTTGATGTTCTTCCAGATAATGAAGGGGTTACGAGCGACGAAGCTGATGCCTACGTGCTTCACGATACCTTTCTTATCGAGCCACTCTCTCGGGAAATCAAGGGTGAGGGTCAACTCACGGCACTTGATATAGGAGTTGTCATAGATGAAGAGTTCCGGCGACTTACGCGATACCTCATACCAGTAGTCTTCCGGGTTGATGTAGATATTATTTTCACGGTACGTACCGTCGCCGTTATCAATCACACCATCCACGAGATAACCGCCGTACTGGCCGTTATTCACTTCCGCTTTTCGCCATTCGGTTATGGACGTCACGCCGGCTGCCTTACGCGCCTCTTCGGAAGCGTACCATTCCGCACGGCCGACGAGCGTCTCTTTGGCCTTACCGGTCTCAAACGAAGCACGCTCAGACATCGAGAAGATGTCGGCACCTACCTTCACATCGAACAAGGCGGTGAGGGTCAGCATGCGCCAACGAAGCGTAGTACTCAGACCGCCGGTCCAATCCCATTGCGCATTACCCAGCACTTTGTTCTCGGTGGTGAATGTCGGCAGACCTGTAGTAGCGTCAACGATCACACGACCGTCTGCATTACGCGCCAGCGCCGGACCGCAGATAGAACCGTATTGTTCTCCTTCGCGGGCAGACACATAGACGTTACACCAAGTAGCCTTTGCTAACTCCAACTCGGGGTTTTCGTCTGTGAGTTTGAGCACCTTGTTGTTGTTCTTCGACCAGTTGATATTCAAATCCCAAGAGAAGTCCTTGGTCTGCACGAGACGTGCACCGAAGGTGATCTCAAAACCTTGGTTGAGAATAGCACCGGCATTGATCATACGGTAGTCATAACCAGAGGCAGCGGACGCAGCCATGCCGAGGATCTGGTCACGTGACACTTGGTGATAGAACGTGAAGTCGAGGCTGATGCGCTGGTTGCACCATTTGGTCTCAAAACCGGTTTCCCACGAACGGGTACGCGTCGGTTTGAGGTCCGCATTCGGCATCGTGTTACCGTATACCGAACTGATCGAATAGCCCGGATAACCGAACTGCGATTTCGCATAACGCAGGCTCAGTTGGTACGGGTCGGTATCGCTACCCACCTCCGCCCAACTCAGGCGAACCTTACCGTACGGCAGCACTTTGCGGTTGGACTTGATAAGTTCAGAGAAGACAAACGAACCACTGACAGAAGGATATACGTACAGGTTCTTTCCGCTTCCCAAAGCAGAAGACTTGTCGCCACGAACCGTAGCGTCCAAGTATAACATGTGACGCCAACCGAGGTTAGCCGAACCGAAGACAGACACGATACGTTTGTTGTAAGTCGACTCCTCTACCGATTGCTCCTCAAAACTGCTCATCGCTACTACTTCACGGATACTCATGTCGGTACCGGTGTTGACCACGGTCTGGTTGTGCACGTCATAGACGTTCGCACCGGCAGTAGCCGTGAAGTCGAAATCGCCCCATGTGTCGGTATAGATACCGAGCAACTCCGCATTGATCATACGGTTGTTGAAATAGCTGTTCTGCAGGCGACCGGACTCATAACCCGGAGTAGTCGGATACTTGAAGTCCGAGAACTCAAAGCGGTTGATCTCCGCACCTACCGTCGCTTGTACCTTCAACTGCGGAATGATGTTATAGACGATCTTTCCGTTCATACGAAGCAAGTGCTTGTACGACTGGTTCTTGTTCTTATTGATATCCCAGTACGGATTGACGTTATACGGGTCCATACCGTTCCAGTTCTGGTACTCGCCATTCGCGTCTTCGTAGTTCTTGAGCCACTCCTGATTATAAGTAGTGGAAAGTGTCATGAGGTTCTTACCCACATTCGACTTGTCGTCACCTAATGCCGGACGGTTCTTCACATCCTCATGGGTATAGTTGACATTGAAATCCAGATCCACCGGACCAAGACTCGTGTTCGCACGCAGGTTCAAGGTATTACGACTCATGTTCGAGTTCGGGAGGATGTCGCGGTTACGCATATCCGAATACGTGAAACGGATACCCGTCTTACCGGTGTTCATCGAGATGACAGCGGTGTTGTTCGCCGTCAAACCAAGTTGGAAGAAGTTCGCGGTGTTGTTCGGGATGATGAGATACGGATGCTCCTGACCATCATAATAACGCAGCGTCAGACCGCCGTCCGCTTTCGGACCCCAGGACTTATTCGTGTTGCTGACAGCGTCCACGTTATACATACCTTTGGAACCCATACCGTACACTTGCTGTACGTTATCCCACTTGCTCAACTGGCTGTCGAAGGTCAGCGTTCCGTTGTACTCCACCGACCACTTGGCGTCGCCGGTATTAGCTTTCTTGGTAGTGATAAGGATCACACCGTGACTGGCACGGCTACCGTAGAGGGCCGCAGCGGCCGGACCTTTGAGTACGGACATCGACTCGATGTCATCCGGGTTGATAGCAGAGATACCGTCGCCGAGGTCATAACCGCCTTCTGTACCGGCCGAACCGAAGTTCGTGTTATCCATCGGCACACCGTCGATGACGTAGAGCGGTTGGTTGTTACCGGTGATCTCGGTCGTACCACGCAGCATGACGCGTGTCGAACCCGATGCACCACCTGCTGTTCCTTGTACCACCAGACCGGCTACACGACCGGCAAGCGAGTTGGCTACATTCACCTCTTTCGCTTTGGTCAGTTCGTCTCCTTTGACTTCACCGACCTCATAACCGAGGGCCTTGCGGTCACGCTTGATACCCATGGCGGTTACTACGACCTCAGAGAGCACCTCTGTGTCTTCAGCCATGGTCACATCGATGGTGTTACCGGTCACGGTGATAGTCTGTGACTTGTAACCCATGTACGAGAACTCCAGTTGGTCACCGACGTTCGCCTCGATGACATAATGACCATCCAAGTCGGAGATTGTTCCGACAGTGGTTCCTTTGACGAGCACACTGGCGCCCATGAGCGGACCGTCTGCGTCTTCAATAGTACCCGTCACTTTGTTTTGTGCGAAAGCGGTAGCACCCCATAAGAGCACCACTACACTCAGCACCATTTTGAGATAGGACTTCATGATTGTTTGTTATTGATGTTATTAATAGTGATTGTTACTATTCTGTTTGGGTTCTGCAGCCGTGCGGGTTGATGCGGGCGCGGCATCGTAGATAGACTGAAGGGTATAGTTCGGGTCGGTATTCTCCCATGAGTCCACCATTGCGCGAACAGCCTGCTCGCCATTACCGATGAACTTACCCGTCGCATGATTGATCACACCAAAACCGTCATTACCGGCTTTGCTGTTGCCGTTATCCCAATAGAGGGCAGGGATACGACGGTCACGCATGGCTTTGCATATATAGCGGAAATAATAGAGACGGAACTCCTCGTCAGCCTGCGAAGCACGACGTACGGCACCGAACTCACCGAAATAAACCGGTACTCCGCGACGGACATACATATTAAACAAACGATTCAGCATACCTACGTACGCGTTCTCATCTGCACCGGGCACGACGTCCACGCCGGTATGCCCCCACTCGTTATATTGCGCCGAACCGGCATAGTCCCACGGGTCATAGCTATGGACAGCCACCATGATACGGTTTGGAACGATATCTTCCGGCAGGACGAGGTTCTCCACCGTCAGGTCGGGG